>Ga0302046_10000426_pt1 | contig 43452 bp, 43 predicted proteins | sample RVTome_11_FD_200261 | JGI IMG/M metagenome (GOLD analysis project Ga0302046, IMG submission 200261) | Soil microbial communities from uranium-contaminated site in the Upper Colorado River Basin, Wyoming, United States - RVT147D111 (version 2) ...
TCGGCGACATCGAAGACGTCATCCTCGTCGGCGGCTCGACGAGGATGCCTTCGATCCAGGACCTCGTTCGCGACCTGGCAGGCAAGCAGCCTCATCAAGGCGTCAACCCGGACGAGGTGGTGGCGCTTGGGGCCGCCATCCAGGCCGGGGTCCTCAAGGGCGACGTCTCGGGCATCCTGCTGCTCGACGTGACGCCGCTCACCCTCGGCGTCGAGACAGAGGGCGGCGTGTTCACGAAGATGATCGAGCGCAACACGACCATCCCGACGCGACGGAGCGAGAAGTTCACCACCGCGGCCGACAACCAGCCGGAGGTCGAGATCCACGTTCTCCAAGGCGAGAGGGCGATGGCCGCCGACAACAAGTCCCTCGGCCGCTTCAAGCTGCCAGGCATCCCGCCGGCGCCGCGCGGCATCCCGCAGATCGAGGTGACCTTCGACATCGACGCCAACGGGATCGTGTCCGTCTCCGCCAAGGACCTGGGCACCGGCAAGTCGCAGCAGGTGACCATCACGGGCGGCACCGCCCTTTCACAGGACGACATCGATCGCATGGTGCGTGACGCCGAGACCCACGCCAACGACGACGAGGAGCGCCGCACCCATGCGGAGGCTCGCAACCACGCCGATCACACGGCCCACCAGATCGAGAGGCAGCTCGCCGAGCACGGCGACAAGCTCGCCGAGGACGAGAAGTCGGCGATCGAGGACAAGATCACCGCGGTGCGCAAGCTCCTGACGGAGGATCCGTCGACCGCTGAGCTCCAGAAGGCGACCGAGGAGCTGCTCACCTCGAGCCAGGTTCTCGGCCAGCGGATCTACGAGGCTTCCCAGGCGGCGTCCACCGAGACCGAGAGCGGCGCACCGGGTGACGGGGAAGGCGATGTCGTCGAGGCCGAGATAGTCGAGGATGAGACGGATGAGTCCTGATCGGTTCGACCAGCCTGAGATCGTCGACGACCACGAGGACGCCGGGACTTCGGCGGATGACTTCGCCGCAGTCGACGGCGAGGTCATCGAGGCGACGCACATCGACCCGGCCTCGCTCGGGCTCGATCTGTCGGCAGACCCCGAAGCGGCGCGCCAGGAGCTCTTGGGCGCCCTCATCGAGGCTCGTCTCGAGGCAGCCGAGTACCTCGAGACGCTGCAGCGGGTAGCCGCCGACTTCGACAACTACCGCAAACGCGTCGAGCGAGACCAAGCCGACGTCGTGCACAGGGCGACCCGTCACCTCGTCGAGCGGCTGCTTCCCAGCCTCGAGAGCCTCGACGCAGCCCTGTCGTACGAGACACAGACCCCGACGGAGGAGAAGATCCTCGATGGGGTGCGCGGCACGCACACCCAGCTCATGGACATGCTCGCCAAGGAGGGGCTCCAGCCGATCGAGGCGGTGGGCACGACGTTCGACCCTGCGCTGCACGAGGCGGTCTCGGGGACGGCGGGTGATGGCGACCTCACCGTCACCCAAGAGCTGCGTCGTGGGTACACGCTCGGAGGCCGGGTCATCCGGCCGTCACTCGTCGTCGTGGAGAGCTCGGGGCAATGAGGCAGGAGTGGGTCGAGACCGACTACTACGCCGTTCTCGGCGTCCCCAAGGACGCCTCCGACAAGGACGTCAAGAAGGCGTACAGGAAGCTCGCCCAGCAGTACCACCCCGACGCCAATCGCGACGATCCGTCCGCCGAGGCTCGATTCAAGGAGATCAGCGAGGCGTACGACGTCCTCGGTGACGTCGAGACCCGTAAGGAATACGACAGCGTCAGGCAGATGGGGTACTTCGTCGGCGGCCCCGGCGGCGGCCAGCAGTACGTGCGTGTCGAGGACCTCTTCGGCCAGGGAGGCTCGGGTGGTTCGCCGTTCGACTTGTTCGGTGGGCTCGGTGACTTCTTCTCGGGCAGGACGGCATCGCGGCCCCGCCCAGGTCGCGACGTCGCCGCCGAGCTCACGCTCGGATTCGACGACGCCGTCTCGGGTGCGACGAAGCAGGTTTCGATCGACGGCCAGACCTTCAAGGTGAAGATCCCGAAGGGCGTAAGAGACGGCGCCAGGATCCGGCTCAGAGGCAAGGGCGCCCCGGGCGCCCTCGGCGGGCCGAGCGGGGACCTGTACGTCACCATCCACGTCGTCCCCCATCCGATATTGGAGCGCACCGACGACGACCTGAGGGTGGAGGTGCCCATCACGTTCACCGAGGCGGCGCTCGGCGCCGACATCGACGTCCCGACGCTCGACGGCAAGGTGAGGTTGCGCATCCCGCCGGGCACCCCGAGCGGCAAGACGTTCCGCGTCCGCGGCCGAGGGATCGAGACCGCCAAGGGCACCAAGGGTGACCTTCTCGTCACGGTGTCCGTGGTCGTCCCCGAGGAGTTGACGGACGAGCAGCGGGCGCTGCTCGAGAAGCTCAGGGACAACGGCCCGAGCGAGAATCCCCGTGCCCACCTGGGAGTGTGAGAAGTGACGAGGCGTGAATCGGCCGTGTACATCATCTCGGTAGCCGCCGAATTGGCAGGCGTCCACCCACAGACCCTTCGGATCTACGAGCGCAAGGGACTGATCGAGCCGTACCGAACCCCGGGCGGGACGAGGCGCTACTCCGACGAGGATCTGGAGCGCCTCGGGCTCATCCAGGAGCTGACGTCGGCGGGGGTCAACCTCGAGGGTGTTCGCAAGGTCCTCGAGCTCCAGGAGGAGAACAGGCGGCTCCGTTCCCAAGTCGACAGGCTGCGTCGCCTGCTCGGCGAAGCCGAGACCAGGTACGCCGGATCGCCGCCGGGTGAGGGCACTCGGGTGGGCCCGGGCGGCGAGGTGGGGCGCAATCTGCCCGATCTGCGGCGACCCGACCCCCTCCGATGATTCGCCGGGCCGCGTAAGCTCGACGGCATGGAGGCGCTCCGCAACCGGTGGATCCGGTTGCCCTTCCTGTTCGGCCTCGGACTCATCGTCGCGGCTCTGGCGGGCCGCTGGGCGAGCCCGCGCTGGGTCGACTACTGCACCCGGGTGAAGGACACCGGCGTCCGGTGCGAGCCGATCGACATCTGGACGATGACCGGCTACATCACGATCGGCCTCGGCATCGTCGTCATGATCATCGGGCCCATCGTCGCCTCCCTCATCCACCTGTTCGCCCACGGATACAACTGGGAGACATCGCGGGTCGAGACGCTCGTGTCGAACCTGCCGATCGCCGCCGGAATCGCATACTTCGTGCTCGGCTTCGTGATCGCCGCAGCGGCATGACGCGGGACGGCCGACCCAGCATCGACCACGGCGCTCCGCCGTAAGATCGCGCCCGTGATCCCGCTGCGACTCGTCGAGACCGAGCGCGAAGGCTTCGAAGAGCCCGTGGTCGAGCTGTGGCGCGACGACGAGTTCGTCGGCTTCGTCTTCTGGGACGAGGGTTCCATCGTGCAGATCTTCCACGACCGGGACGACGATGTGTTCGACCTCGACCTGCACGATCTGCTGCGGGTCCTGGATCTCGCCGACCGGATGGTGGCACCCGGGTTCGGGGACTTCGCCGTCCTGCAGGATGCCATCCGCAGCGGTGAAGCGGCCTACGAGGCCTCAGACGGCGAGGCCGAGGACGAGGACTGGGAAGACGAGGACCCTGCGGTGGTCGCTCTCGCCGAGGAGTTCGACGAGCAGGCGGCGCACCGCAATGACGACTCCGAGGGCTATTTCGACACCGCGACGGCCAGAAGGCTCATCGACGCCTGCGATCGTCTCGATCTCGCCATCGTCGAGATGGACGGATTCGACCTCGAAGGAGCCGCCCTCATCCCGAGGCCCAACCTCACCCTCGAGGTCGCCGACGGCGGGGGTGCCGAGTGGAGCGATTACCGCAGGCTGAGCAACGACGCCGCTCGGGGGACCCTGGTGGGCTGGCCGGGCCGGCCGTCGCTGGTGGTCGCCTTCGTGATCAAGCGCCACGACGGAGAGCGCATCGTCATGTGACGCCAGCCGCCGGGGCGCGCATGGTCGGCCGCATCGCTCGGCGCACCCAGCGGGGCGCCGGCTCGTCGCGATGTACCAGGGGCCGCGGCGCCCGTGCCAGCTCAGGCGAGCGGCCGCAGCCGAGGAGCCGTGACAAGGCTGAGCTCTGCGCTCCATCCATCCGGCCCTGCGAGGACGGATGCACCCGACACGCCGCTGACGATGACGCGCTGGGCAGGAACCTCGCCGATCGGAAGCCCGGCTGCCGAGCCCTGCACGCCGCCCTCCTCGAGTCGATCGACGACGAAGTAGGACCACACGAGCAGCTCGGAGGTGCTCCAGGCGACGAGCTCGGACACCCAGTTGGCGAGCAGGTCGTCGAGGGTGTCCCCGGGCGCCACGATCGGCCGCGAATACGTCGGAGGGACGTTGGACAGGTCGTAGCTGAGGTCGAAGACGGCGAACCCGGCGTTCTCCAGCAGCTCGGGCGCCGTTGTCCCGAACACCCTGACGCGGAGCTCACCTCTCGCCGGCTCGAGTCGCAGGTATCGCACGTGTGCCCAGGAAGGTACTCGCCGTGCGGCTTTCCCGGGCGGCGTACGAAGGTAGGGACAACCGTGATCTTGATATTGCCATTATCAAGTTTCTTGGCATAATGGACTCACGATCCGTGTTGGAGGACCCGTGGACATCAACGCATTCACGCAGAAGTCGCAGCAGGCCGTCCTGGCGGCGCGCACGTCGGCCGCCAGCAGGCAGCACCAGGTCGTCTCGCCACTGCACCTCCTCGAATCGCTTCTCTCGCTCCCCGACAGCATCGTCTACCCGCTTCTCGCCAAGCTCTCCGTGAACCCCGCCGAGCTCAAGGCGGCGACCGAGCGCGAGCTGGCACGTATCCCGTCCGTGTACGGCGATGCGGGAGAGGTCGGATTCTCGACCGAGGCGATCGCAGTGCTCGAGGCCGCCCAAGCGGAGATGGCCGCCATGAAGGACACATACGTGTCCATCGAGCACGTCCTGCTCGCCCTGGCTGCGTCTGCGGACGTCGCCGGCGAGCTGCTCCGATCGGCCGGCGTCACGAAGGACTCCACACTGACGGCTCTCGCCGAGGTGCGCGGTGCGCAGCGGGTGACGAGTCAGACGCCGGAGGACACCCTCGCCCCGCTCGACAAGTTCGGGCGCGACCTCGTGCAGCTCGCCCAGCAGGGCAAGCTCGATCCGGTGATCGGCCGCGACGACGAGATCCGCCGAGTCATCCAGGTGTTGAGCCGCAAGACCAAGAACAACCCGGTGCTCATCGGCGAGCCGGGTGTCGGCAAGACCGCCATCGCCGAGGGCCTCGCCCAGCGCATCGCCGATGGCGACGTGCCGGAGGGCCTCAAGAACAAGCGCCTCGTCGCCCTCGACCTCGGAGCGATGGTGGCCGGAGCCAAGTACCGGGGCGAGTTCGAGGAGCGCCTCAAGGCGACCCTCGACGAGATCAAGGCGGCCGAGGGCCGGATCATCACGTTCATCGACGAGATGCACACCATCGTCGGTGCCGGCGCCGCCGAAGGCTCGATGGACGCATCGAACATGCTCAAGCCGATGCTGGCCCGAGGCGAGCTGCGCATGATCGGAGCGACGACGCTCGACGAGTACCGCAAGTACGTCGAGAAGGACGCCGCCCTCGAGCGCCGATTCGCGCCAGTGTTCGTCGATGCCCCATCCGTCGAGGACACCATCGGCATCCTGCGCGGCCTCAAGGAGCGCTACGAGGTCCACCACGGTGTCCGCATCACCGACGGCGCCCTCATCGCCGCTGCCGTGCTCTCCGACCGCTACATCACGGGCAGGCACCTCCCCGACAAGGCGATCGACCTCATCGACGAGTCTGCGTCGCGCCTGCGCATCGAGATCGACTCGATGCCCGAGGAGATCGACGAGCTGGAGCGTCGCAAGCGCCAGCTCGAGATCGAGCAGAGCGCCCTCGTGAAGGAGAAGGACGAGGCGTCCAAGGGCAGGCGGGCCGTCATCGAGGAGGAGCTCGCCAACATCGGGGAAGAGCTCGACGCCTTGCACGCCCACTGGCGCCTCGAGAAGGAGCGGATCGACGAGATCCGCGGCGTGAAGCAGCAGATCGAGTCGGTCAGAGCCGACGCCGATCGGGCCGAGAAGGCGGGCGACCTGCAGCGGGCCGCCGAGCTGCGCTACGGCACGCTGCCGGAGCTCCAGAAGCGGCTGGCCGAGGAGCAGGACGAGCTCGCCAAGCTCCAGTCGACGCTCACGATGCTCAAGGAGGAGGTCGACGAAGAAGACGTCGCCGAGGTGGTCAGCCGCTGGACCGGCGTACCGGTCTCGCGCCTCATGGAAGGCGAGATGCAGAAGCTCGTTCGGCTGGAGGATCACCTCCACGAGCGGGTGGTCGGCCAGGACGAGCCGGTCTCGGCTGTCGCCAATGCCATCAGGCGAAGCCGGGCAGGGCTCTCGGATCCGAACCGGCCGATCGGATCGTTCGTGTTCCTCGGTCCGACCGGTGTCGGCAAGACCGAGCTGGCGCGAGCCCTCGCTCAGTTCCTCTTCGACGACGAGCGGGCGATGGTGCGCATCGACATGTCGGAGTACATGGAGAAGCACTCGGTGAGCAGGCTCATCGGCGCCCCTCCCGGGTACGTGGGCTACGACGAGGGAGGCCAGCTCACGGAAGCGGTGCGCCGCCGGCCGTACTCGGTGGTGCTCCTCGACGAGGTCGAGAAGGCGCACCCCGACGTGTTCAACGTCCTGCTGCAGCTCCTCGACGACGGTCGGCTGACGGACGGACAGGGTCGCACCGTCGACTTCACGAACGCCGTGCTCATCATGACGTCGAACCTCGGCTCGGAGTTCATCGAGGCGGACCTGCCGGAGGAAGTGGTCGAGTCGCGCGTCATGGAGATCGTGCGCAGCCACTTCCGGCCCGAGTTCCTCAACAGGGTCGACGACATCATCGTGTTCCACCGGTTGACGAGGGACGACCTGCGAACGATCGTCGCCATCCAGTTCGAACTCCTCCGCAGGCGCTTGGTGGAGCGGGGCCTCGACATCCGCATGTCGGAGGCGGCAGCCGATTGGCTCACCGAGCACGGCTACGACCCGATCTACGGGGCCCGACCCCTCAAGCGGCTCATCCAGCGCGAGATCGCAGACCCGCTCGCCCTGCAGATCCTCGACGGCCGGTTCGGAGAGGACGAAGCGATCGAGGTCGTCGCCGAGGGTGAGGCGCTCGGGTTCAGGGTCGCCTGAGCCCGGAGCCGGCCACCCGCGAGGGCTCGGCCCGCTTGGCGAATTGCGGGGGACAGCGGTACGGCGAGAAGGCTCAGTCGAAAGCGCCGTCGGCGTGATCGCCCGGGTCGTCGTCCGCCGCGCCGGCCGTGTCCGCCCTCCTGACCCACACGGTCCGCTGCGGGAAGGGGATCTCGATGCCCTCTCGATCGAAGGCGTCCTTGAGGCGCCGCCTGATCTCTCTGGCGACGGCGAACTGCTCCGCCGGCTCGACCTTCATGATCAGCCGGAACGAGATGGCGTCCGGGCCGAAGCTCTCCACGCCCATCACCTCCGGCTCCTCGAGCACCGTGGCGTGGGCCACGTCTTCGCCCCACAGACCGTCTGCCACTTCCTTGATGACCGCGGTCGCCTTGTCGAGGTCGGTGTCATAGGCGACGTCGATGTCGATCACGGCGCGGGCCCACGTCTGCGACTTGTTGCCGACCCGCCTGATCTCGCCGTTCGGGACGTGCCACAGGGTCCCGTTCAGATCGCGGATCCGCGTCGTGCGCAGGTTGACCGCCTCCACCACGCCGGTCGCCTCGCCCACGTCCACGATGTCGCCGACGCCGAACTGGTCCTCGATGAGCATGAAGATGCCGGACAGGAAGTCCTGGACGAGCTTCTGCGCCCCGAAGCCGATGGCGATCCCAGCGATGCCCGCGCTGGCGATCAACGGACCGAGGTTGAGGTCGAACTCGCTGAGCGACATCATGATCGCGGTGCCGTAGATGACGAGACCGGCGCCACTGCGGAGGACGGCTCCGAGGGTGTTCGCCCTCTGCTGGCCGCGTGCGACCTGGATGGCCGAGTGGTCGGTCAGGCCACGTCCCAGGTCGAGGAAGCGGGGCCGGCTCCTCGCCTCGGGCTGATCTTCCGAGACATCGGCATCCGACTGTTCGATGACGGCGTCGCGGCGATCCTGGAGGACGGCAGCGTGCTTCGCTTCCTGCCTCAGCACGATGCCGTCGACGATCCGGTTGACCGCTCTCACGACGACCCGGTGGACGACGAATGCCACCAGCAGGATGAGCACGACCTTGATCGGCCGTACCAGCAGGTTGGCGAAGGCGGCCAGATTCTCGCTACCCGTGTTGTCGTAGACGAGACGGCACAACAGGTTCGGCGTTGCACCGCACGCCGACAGAAGGTCGGCGAACACGAACGTGGGCTCCATCAGGCTTCGATCACCTCGCCTGCGACCTTAGAACAAGACACCGGTGGCCCTGCGGCAAGACCCCGGTTTCACGATCGCAGTGGATTGGCGTGAGCCTCACCCGGCAGCTCTCTGACGGCCGAGTTCCAGAGGCCACCGCGACACGCCGCATCGTTTGATGGATCCGCGTTCGAACCCTTCAGAAGCTGTCCTGACGCCGGAGAGCGCCATGTCGAAGATCATCGCCATCTGCTCAGACGGGACGAGCAACACGTTTGGGATGCCGAGCGATGAGCACGCCACGAACGTGACGCAATTGGTGCCCCATGAGCAAGCTCGATGCCGACGATCGCACCCGGATCCTCGACCAAGACATCAAGGAGGTCTGGTTCTGTGGATACCATTCCGATGTCGGTTCGGGCCGGATCCCGCTCCGGTGGGTCCTGGCCGAGGCTGTTGCCGTAACGCCCACCTTGCGGCTCTCCGAGGCCGGGGCAGCACTCCTCGATGACGACGATCCACACCCGAACGTTGGCGGCGATTCGACAGGGGCTTGGTGGCGGCTCGCTGAGTGGATACCTCGCTTGGAGATCCTCAACGACCGGAAGTATGCCCGGCGAGTGCTCAGATGGCCGAGCCGCGGTGATCGTGATCCCGCAGGCAAGACCCGAAAGGGACGTGTTCACATCCATGAGTGTTCCCGCCGGTGTGCGCCTTTCCCTCAGCTCGAAGTGTGGTCGACGCCATCGACCAGGCATTGATCATCGCCGTCCATGGGTGGCGGCAGTCCGCCGATCATGATGATCCCTTCAGCTGGCAGGGAGGACCGTCTCGACAGGTCGAAGCCGGCCGAAGAGATGTCATCGGATCGGTTGCCACTTCGCGCTCTCACGGCCGGCCGTCTCGAGAACTCGTGGCCCGGGGACGGGCGTTCGGATAGCCTCGGATCGAAGCACGCTCTGGGAGGCACGGTAATGACGACGGCGTTGGCGATTGGCACTCTGAAGGGGGCGTGGATCGCCCGCTCCGACGACGGCGGCGAATGGGATCTCGAGGGGCCGTTCCTCAAGGGATGGCAGGTCAACACGTTCGGGACGGCTCCCGGCGGGGCCCGCCTCCTCACGACGGGAAGCCAGTGGTATGGGGCCGCGGTGCATCGCAGCAAGGACCTCGCCGACTGGGAGCAGATCGTGGACGGCCCGGCGTACCCGGAAGAGTCGGGTCACAAGCTCGAGCAGATCTGGACGCTCACCACTACCGGCGGCGACCTGTACGCCGGGGTCGCAGAGGCCGGCCTCTTCAAGAGCTCCGACGACGGGTCGACGTGGAGCCCGGTGGCGGCCCTGAACGAGCACGAGACCCGCGCGGCATGGATGCCCGGCTTCGGCGGGTTGGCGGCACACCGGATCCTCGTCGACTCCGCCGACCCTGCCCGGATGTGGGTGGGAATCTCGGCGGTCGGGGTCTTCGCAACCGAGGACGCCGGAGCGAGCTGGGAGCTGCGCAACACGGGCGTGGTGGCTACCGGACCCGACGATGACTTCGACATCGGCTACTGCGTCCACGGCCTGGTCGCCGATCCCGATGACGCCGACACGATCTGGCGCCAGGACCACAAGGGTGTCTATCGCACCACGGACGGCGGCCGCTCATGGGAGCGCATCCAGAACGGGGTCCCGGGCGCCGGTTTCGGCTTCCCAATCGGCAGGGACGATGCCACCGGGAGCCTCTTCATCGTCCCCCTGGAGGCCGACGAGTTCCGCGCCCCCGTGGACGGCAGGTTCGCCGTGTATCGCTCCAAGGACGGCGGAGACTCGTGGGCGCCGTCGGGCGACTGGCCCGACGATCCGACATTCGACACGGTGCTGCGGGACTCGATGGCAACCGACGGCGACGGCGGCGTCTACGTGGGCACGTCCGGCGGCAGCGTCATCTCCACGGGAGACGCCGGGGACTCTTGGACCAAGCTCCCATGGACGTTCCCGCGCATCATCAGCGTCCACGCCTTCAACGAGTGATGCCACTCGTCGACGTCACCATCCCGAAGATGCTCGCCTCGCTCGTGAGGAGCGAGCGCCATCTCGCATTCGAGGCGTCGACCGTCGCCGGAGCCCTCGAAGCGCTCTGCTCCGCCCATCCCGAGCTGAGGGTCCACATCTTCGACGAAGCCGGCGCCGTCAGGCCACACGTCTCGTGCTTCCACAACGCCACCAGCGTCGCGGACACCGCGACGCCCCTGTCCGAAGGCGACGCAATCGTCGTTCTTCAGGCCGTGAGCGGCGGCTGACAAGAGACACGATCCGAGGAGCTTTGAGTACTCCTGCATTCCATGCTACTGTTCTAGGCAAGGTAGCTGACACAACAAGCTATCCTGCCAGGCAAGAGACAGGACAGGCCCGGGAGGGCCCCCGAGGACGGAGCACCGTGGAACACAGCTCCCAGCTACTCAAGGGCGTGCTCGACATGTGCCTGCTGGCGTTGATCTCGGAGGAGCCGAGCTATGGATACGAGATGGTGGACAAGCTCCAGCGGCGCGGCCTCGAGTTGGTCTCGGAGGGCAGCATCTACCCGCTCCTCAGTCGCCTCCAGAAGAAGGGCCTCATCGACGGCTACTTCGTCGAGTCCACCGGCGGGCCGCCCCGCAAGTACTACCGCATCGAAGAAGCGGGACGTGAGCAGTTGCGACACTGGATCGTCGAATGGGACAAGCTCAACACCGGAGTCCAGGAGGTGCTGAATGGAGGCGGTAGTGAGTGATTCGCGCTTCGATCGACTCGTCTCCGACTGTGAGTCCTACTGGAGACAGACCGGGGTTCCGCGCCATGCCGTTGCGGAGATGACCGCCGAGCTGCGTTCCCACCTCGCAGAGGCGACCGCAGCCGGCAAGTCCGTCGAGACGGTCATCGGCGGCTCGCTTCCCGCCTTCGCCGAGTCGTGGGCGGCGGAGCGCCGCTCACCCCGGATACCGTCTGCGGCAGTGGCGCGGAACACGAGGCCGAGGGACATCGGCCTGGCCGTGCTCGGGGTGGCGGTCGTGGTGGTGGCATTGATCTACGGAAGAAAGGAGGACACCGTGGACATCGAGGTCTGGCGTTGGATCTTCCTGGGCGCGGCGTTCCTGTTCACAGCAGGAGAGATGGTGACGGCGGGGTTCTTCCTGCTTCCGTTCGCCATCGGCGCGGGCGTGGCGACGGTGCTCGCCTTCGCCGGCGTCGACGTGCCCGTGCTCCTCGTCGTGTTCCTCGTCGTGTCGCTCGTGTCCCTGGTGGGACTGCAGCGATACGCCAGGACCGAGGACGATCAGGCTCACCCGGTCGGGGCCAAGAGATACGTCGGCAGGCAGGTCGTCGTCATCGAGCCGGTCAGCCGGATCGACGGAACCGGGAGGGTGAGGATGGACACCGAGGAGTGGCGAGCAACCACCGACCTGCCATTCACGATCGAAGTCGGCACGGAGTCGGTCGTCACGGAGGTCAGGGGCACCCGCCTCGTCATCGAGCCCGAGCTGGCCGCCGAGAGCTGAGTTCCAATGAGATCGAGCAACCAGAAAGGAGCATGAAATGGGCATCTGGCTAGCAGCCTTCCTGGCTGTCGTCGTCCTCATCTTCATCTACTTCGCCATGGCGGTGAAGATCGTGCAGCAGCACGAGCAGGGCCTCGTCGAGCGATTCGGACGGTATCGGAAGACGCTCGACCCGGGGTTGCACCTCATCGTGCCGCTCGTGGACGCCATCCGGAGGGTCGACATGCGAGAGCAGGTGGTCGACGTCCCGCCGCAGGAGGTCATCACGAAGGACAACGTGGTGGTCACCGTGGATGCCGTCGTCTACTACCAGGCGACCGACCCGGTCAAGCTCAAGTACAACGTCGCCAACTTCATCGTGGCGGCCACGAAGCTGGCCCAGACGAACCTCCGTAACGTCGTCGGCGACATGGACCTGGACGATGCCCTCACCTCGAGGGACACCATCAACGCCCAGCTCCGTGCGATCCTCGACGAGGCGACGGACGTCTGGGGAACCCGGGTCGTGCGCGTCGAGATCCAGCGGATCGATCCGCCGGCAGACGTCACGGACGCCATGCACCGCCAGATGAAGGCGGAACGGGACCGGCGCGCCCTGGTCACCGAGGCCGAGGGCGAGAAGCGCTCGCAGATCCTCAGGGCAGAGGGCATCAAGGAGTCGCGCATCCTCGAAGCCGAGGGCCAGGCGGAGGCGATCAAGCAGGTGGCCGAGGCCGAGAAGTTCCAGAAGCTCACCGTCGCCGAGGGCGAAGGCCAGGCCATCGAGCGAGTCTTCGCGGCGATCCACAACGGAGACCCGACGGCCGACCTCATCGCCATCCGCTACCTGACGGCGCTCACCGACGTGGCCAACGGGCAGGCGACGAAGATCTTCCTCCCGATGGAGTTGAGCGGGATCCTCGGATCCGTGGGCGCCATCGGCGAGATCTTCAACGGCGAGCGCGGGGACGCACAGCGCGGCTGAGCGCGGGAACGCGCGGTGCGGCTGAGCGCGCTCAGCCGCGCCCGCAGGGTTGACCACGGATGAGGGGGCGGCGACCGGCTGCCCCCTCGCCCGACGTTCGCCGGCGACAGGCCGGGTCGACTGCAGGCCGAGCAGGAGCCGAGGCTCAGTCGACCTCGTCGTCGAAGTCATCGTCGAGGTCGTCCCACGAGTCATCGGTGGCGGGAACCGGCACCGGGGCGGGCCGGAGGGCTTGGTAGGCGGCGTCCTGCTCGGGGCTCACGACTGGAGAGCGGGCGCGGTGCCATACGAAAAGTCCGACCCCGAGGAGCGCCGCCAGCAATGCACCCCATTGACTGCCGGTGAACGGTCCCATCACCGAGTCCGCCGTCGTCCCGGCCTCGGCGGCTTGCAGCCGAGTGAAGTCGATCAGGAAACGCTGCGTCCCGTACCAGATCACCCAGAGGGAGAACATGTGGCCGTAGTGGGGAGCCTTCCAGTTGCGCCGCAGCCACACGATGACGCCGAGCAGCACGGCCGCCCCGATCATGTCGTACAAGGCGGTGTGGTGGTAGGTGCCGCATATGCCGTCGATGGCGGCCTCGACGGTGCACTCGAGGGCGTCGTGCTGCGGTGAGATGTCGTAGCCGGCCTTGACCGTGTACCCGAGGAAGAAGGTCGTCGGGCTGCCGAGGTGCTCGACGATTGCGAGGTCGCCGATCCGGCCGATGACCGCTCCGACGGCGAGACCGGCTGCCGCGGTGTCGAGCAGCGGCCACACCGGCTGGCGCAGCATCCTCATGCGGAACACCCCGCCGAGGACCCCGCCGGCGTAGCCCCCGAGGATCGAATAGTCCCCTGCGATGGAGATGGCCGACCCGAGGTCGTAGCCGGGATCGCCCAGGTGGGCGGGGATCGTGAAGAAACGAGCCCCGAGGATCGAGGTGACGAGCGCCCACGTGAGCACCGACGACACCGCCTCGGCGTCGTAGCCCCTGCGCCGCACCTCACGGATCATGAGGAACGCACCCACGACGAAGCCGACTCCGGCGAACAGCCCGTGGAGGCTGAGGCTGATCGGACCAACGTCGAAGATGGGGATCGGCGGGTATGAGATCGACGCGAGCATCCTGGAGTCGAGGATACCGGCGCCCCGCGGCTGTCGTTTCGTCGCGGTTAGCCTTCCCGTCCTCCGATCGGCGAGGAGGACCTTTGGACGCCAAGCAGGCTGCCGCGCAGGCATTCGAGGCCGTGGAGGGAGACCTGAGGCAGATCTCCCGGTGGCTCTACGAGAACCCGGAGGTGGCGTACGAGGAGCACGAGTCCTCGCACCGCCTCGTCGAATTCATGACCGCCAACGGATTCGAGGTCGAGTACCCGGCTTACGGTCTGGCCACGTCCTTCGCCGCCAGGGCAGGCAGCGACGGCCCCGAGGTGATCATCTGCGCCGAGTACGACGCGCTGCCCGAGGTCGGGCATGCCTGCGGGCACAACATCATCGCAACGGCGGCGTGCGGTGCCGGGGTGGCACTGCGCGACGCTGCGGACCAGCTCGGGTTCCGGGTGACGGTGCTCGGCACGCCGGCCGAGGAGGCCTACGGCGGCAAGGTCGACCTGATCGAGGCGGGCGCCTTCTCGGGAGCGGCCGCGGCGATGATGGTGCACCCCTCCGTCCGTGACGAGGTCGATCCCGGAGTGCTCGCCGTCGCCCACGTCGACGTCGAGTTCCACGGAAAGGAGTCCCACGCCGCCTTCGCTCCCGAGAAAGGCATCAACGCCCTCGACGCGGCGGTGCAGGCGTACGTCAACGTCTCGACGCTGCGACAGACCCTGCTGGCGACGGACCGGGTTCACGGAGTCATCACGTACGGAGGAGGGGCGCCGAACGTCGTTCCCCCATTCACGTCGATGGCTTGGTACGTCCGCTCTGCGACCCGCAGCCGGCTCGACGAGCTCTATCCGAGGGTGCTGAGTTGCTTCGAAGCGGCGGCGATCGCCACCGGATGCAAGCACGAGGTGCACCAGCGAGGCCACCTCTACACCGACATGGTCTCCGACTCCCTGCTCGCCGACCTCTACGCGGCGAACTCGGAGGCGATGGGGAGACCGATGCACCGGCGGGGATCGGACCCGCCCCTCGGGGGCTCGACCGACATGGGCAACGTCAGCCACGAGGTGCCGACGATCCACCCGATGCTCGACATCCAATCCCTCCCCGCCGTCAACCATCAGCGTGAGTTCGCGGCGCACACGATCACCCCGGCCGGCGAGCGGGCCATCCGCGATGGAGCGCTCGGCATGGCGTACACGGTCATCGACGTGGCCGGGCCGGGGCGCTGGGACGAGCTGGGGTCCCCGGTCGCGGTGGGATGAGGAAGGCGAATGCGGTTCGCCTGCTCGATGCGGCAGGCGTCACGTACACCCTCCACGAGTACGACATCTCGATGGAGGAGTTCTCCGCAGAAGCCGTCGCCGACCTCATCGGGCTCCCGCGGGCTCACGTGTTCAAGACGCTGGTCGCCACAGGCCGGGACACGGGGCCCTGCTTCGCCGTCGTCCCGGCAGGCACCGGCGTCGACCTCGGAGCGCTCGCCACGGCTCGACGTGACAAGCGGATGGAGATGGTTCCACTGCGAGACGTCGAGCCACTCACCGGGTACCTGCGGGGAGGCGTGACGGCCCTCGGAGCGAGGAAGCGCTTCGCCGTCGTCCTCGACGCCTCGGCGGCCGACCTGGACGCGATCGCGGTCTCGGCGGGCGTCAAGGGGCTCCAGGTGAGCCTGGCGACCTCTGCATACGTGCAGATGACCGGGGCGACGCTCAGCCCGATCGCCGCTGAGCCGGCCGCAGCAGCCGGCGAATCGGGTCAGGGACTCACAGGATCTGGCTGAGGAACAGCTTCGTCCTGTCGTGCTGCGGGTTCGTGAAGAAGTGCTCGGGGGTGCCCTCCTCGACGATGTCGCCGTAGTCGAAGAACAGAACCCTGTCTGCGACCTCCTTGGCGAAGCCCATCTCGTGGGTCACCACGAGCATCGTCATGCCGGATAGCGCCAGCTCCTTCATCACGTCGAGCACTTCCTTGATCATCTCGGGGTCGAGGGCGGACGTCGGTTCGTCGAACAGCATGATCCTCGGTTCCATCGCCAGCGAGCGGGCGATGGCGACCCGCTGCTGCTGCCCGCCGGAGAGCTGGCCGGGGTACTTGTTCGCCTGCTCCGGGATGCCGACCCGCACGAGGAGGGACATGGCGAGGGCCTCCGCCTCCGCCTTGGGCCGCTTGCGCACCCAGATCGGAGCCAAAGTGATGTTGTCGAGGACCGTGAGGTGGGGGAACAGGTTGAATTGCTGGAACACCATCCCGACCTCGGAGCGGATCTTCTCGATGTTCTTCAGGTCGTTCGTGAGCTCGACCCCGTCGACGATGATCGAGCCCTCCTGGTGCGCCTCGAGGCGGTTGATGCACCGAATGAACGTCGATTTTCCGGAGCCGGACGGCCCGATGATGACGACGACCTCGCGCTCCTTCACCGTCGTGGTGATCCCGGTGAGCGCCTGGAAGTCGCCGTACCACTTCTTGACGCCTTCGCAGATGATCATGTTGCCGTTGTCGGACATGGTGCCTCCTATCGCTCGCCGACGCCGAGTTTGCGCTCGATGCGCTGGCTGATGCGCGAGAACGTGAACGTGAAGATCCAATAGAGCAGCGCCGCCGCCACCAGGTCCTCCTTGAGCGAACCCAAGAAGTTGAAAGGCTGCGACTGGTTGGGAATGACGTTGCGAGCGATCCTGAGGAGGTCGAAGAGGCCGACGATGGCGACCAGCGAGGTGTCCTTGAAGATGGCGATGACCTGGCCTACGAGGGCCGGGATCACGGCCCGCAGGGCCTGCGGGAGCGTGATGAACACGGTGCGCTGCAGCGTCGTCATCCCGAGGGCGTTGGCAGCCTCGGTCTGTCCGTTCGGAATCGCCTGGAGCCCCCCGCGGACGTTCTCGGCCAGGTAAGCGGCCGAGAAGAACGTGATGAAGGCGATCACCTCGATCACGTTGGGGAAGTTCGTGTCGAGCGGGAAGAAGATCGGGAAGACCACGACGCTGATCAGCAGCCACGTGATGAGCGGGACGCCGCGCACCAACTCGATGTAGACCGTCGAGATGAGCCTGAAGATCGGCATCGTCGAGGTCCTTCCGAGCGCCAGCAGGACGCCGAGCGGAAACGCCAGGCCGATCCCTGCGATAGCGAGGATCCAGGTGAGCAGGAAGCCCCCGAACGGGGTCTCGTTCGGAGTGTCGACCGCAGTGACGGCGACCGCCAGCAGCATCAGGTAGGTGATGACCCCGGCGGCGGCGACCCAGATGACGAGATACCTCGTCGTCACCTTGCCCCGACCCCCTCCGAACGTCGGCGCTGCGAGAGCGAACAGTGCCAGCGCCAGCAGCATGAGGCGCACGAGGATCAGCGCCGAGAGCGCCCACGAGGCCACCGCCAGGACGAGCACGAGACCGGCGACGCCCCTCCCGAGCTCACCGACGTCGCCGGCCAGGAACCACAACAGCGCGGCACCGGCGATGGCGAATCCGAGACCGATGGTCAGGTAGGAGCCGACCTCCTGGAACTGGGCGCTCCTCGTCAGGTGGAGCACGATGAAGGGGAACGAGGCCGTCCACGAGAGGGCGAGGGTCCGCTTGGCCACCGCTTCCGGCAGTCGGTCGCGAACGACCCGGCCGACGAGCCACGACACCACGAGCACGACGAAGAGGATGCTCCACGGCACGGTTGTCGTGCCGGCGATCCCCTCGAACCTCGAGACCCTGATCCCGGCTTCCGGGTCGGGCACGGGGACCTCGATCACCCACACCGAGGCGACGATGACGCCCAGTGCGACGAAGGCGACGACGACCGAGTCGAGGCTGCGGCTTTTTGATCGCCCGCCCAGGCCACGCTCGATGCCGGTGGCGACCGCGACCAGGAGGAGGCCGGCCACCGTCCACGACACGAACATGCTGGCGGAGAAGGGCTCGAGGGCGTCGAACGGCGCATCGCCCCCCGTTACGGCATCGATGATCCACGACACCACGTCGAAGGCGGCGCCTGCGATGAGGGTCGCGAACAGGAGGAAGGCGCCGATGCCGGCGACGACCCTGAGCAACCGGCGTGGAGCGACGCGCCCTCCCACCCTCCAGACGGCCAGCGACAGCCCGAGGAGCACCACGACGATCCCGATGGAAGCCCAGGTGCGCCACATGTGCTCCGGCGGGTACGCCTGCACCATGAGCAGACGCAGGTTGGTCGTGACGGCCTCCCACTGCCGTTCGGGCCCGAACACGAATCCCACGAGCCCGCGCACCACGAGAACCGCCAGCGCACCGCCGATGAAGGTGAGCACGGCGCTCATCGGCGTGCTGAACAGGTTGACCCGCATCCAGACGACCGGGCCGTGCGGCGGCGGCTCCGGCGCCCGCTGAGCCTCGGGCGTGTCGGGGAGCACGATGCTGTCCGCCATCAGCGTTCCACCAGTCTCAGCCTGCGGTTGTAGTAGTTCACGATGGAGGACAGGACCAAGCTCCCCGCCAGGTAGAACCCCATCCAGATGAGCACGATCGGGATGGTCTGGCCCGTCTGGTTGTAGAGCGTCTGTCCGGCGGTGACGATCTCGGGATAGGCGACGGCGATGCCCAGAGACGTGTTCTTGAAGAGGTTGAGGTACTGGTTGCCCATCGGGGGCAGGATGATCCTGAACGCCTGCGGCAGGATCACGAACCGCAGCAGCTGCGACCGCTTCAACCCCAGGGCCGCCCCTGCTTCGCTCTGCCCCTTGGCGACGGCCAGGATGCCGCCGCGAACGATCTCGGCGATGAACGAAGCCGTGTAGAGCGTGACTCCGAGCCACAACGCGGTGAAACCCGGAGTGAGCACGAGGCTCGACTGGGAGAGCTGCACAAACCCTGCGCCCGTCAGCTCGACTGCGGGCATCGCCCCGACGAGCGGCGCTCCGGTTCGCGCCGTGTCGTACTTCGACGACAACAGGTTGAAGAACGCCTCACCGGCGTTCACGAGCGACGATCCCACTCCCGACAGGACGATGAACAGGCCGGCGAACGCAACGCCGGCCAACGCCGCGAAGACGATGCGGAACCAGTCGTCGTCCGTCAGCTTGGCGAGACCGGCTGCGGAGCGCTTCGAAGCGAGGAACCTCCGGATCCACCACCCGGCGCCGGCGACGGATGCGACGGCCAAGATCGCCTGGATCAACCAACTGGGGATCGCCCCGATGACGTCCGCAAGTCCGCCCCAAACCGCGCCGAGCCACACCATGCTCGGGTGGGCGAACCACCCGACGACGGCGAACAGGACGAATACGGCGATGGCCCACGAGACGGCGTAGGTCTCCGCGCCCCGTTCCTCCTTGAGCCGCATCCGTCGCCGGTAGACGATGTAGGCGACGATCAAGCCGGCCACCAGGATCGCCAGCCACTGGTAGAAACCGTCGCCGGGGAACACCCACGGGATCGCCAGGCCGCGAGCCGAGCTGATGAAGAGCGCCGACCCGACGTCGTCTTCGGTGAGGACGTGCAGGCCCTGGACGATCGCAAGCCAGAAGATGATCTGGACCAACAGGGGAATGTTGCGGATCGTCTCGACGTACACCGTCGCCAGCCTCTTCACGATCCAGTTCGACGAGAGCCTGGCGACGCCGATGATCGTGCCGAGGACCGTCGTCGCCAATATCCCCGAGATGGCGACACGCAGAGTGTTGACCAGGCCGGCGTACAGCACCCGCCTCCCGGTGTCGGGCGTCGTGTCGATGCCCTCGCCGAGCTGGAAGCCGGGCGGATCGCTGAGGAACTTCGTGCTGAACGTGAGGTTCCTGTCGTCGATGTTCGACCCGGCCTGGGTGGCCAGCGCCCCGATGAACACGACGAGGAAGGCGACTGCGATGAGTTGGGCGGCCCACTTCAACACCGTGGAGTTGCGCCACAGGGGCGCCCGCTCGTGCTTCCTCACCTGGACCGCCACGCCCGGTTGCCTCCCTTCGCCTGCTCTGCCCCTGGCAACAAGCCAGACGAGGCTAGTGAACAGCCGACGACCGCTGCCACTGAGCCGAGCACAACGCCCCACGATCACCCGGGAACCGCGAAGACGGCCGGCCGCCGGCGCCCCTGGGTGCCGGCGAAGAAGAGGCGCCCCCCAGTCGCTCGGGGGCGCCTCTTCCCTCTCTGCTCAGATCACCGCGCCGGCGGTGAGTAGATGAGTCCACCGTTCAGGTAGCTGGCGTTCGGCGAGCCGTCCCTGAAGAGGCCGACGGGGTTCAGGTTGCGTGTGAAGATCTCGTCGTAGTTGCCGACTTGTGAGATCACCTGCAAGAAGGCGTCCGCCGGCAGGCCCATGGCGGTCTGGAACTCGCCTTCGCCTCCGAACAGCCGGACGGCCTCAGGATCGGCTTCCCATGCGTTGTCGCCGACGTTGGCGGACGTGATGCCCTTCTCGTCGGCGATGATCGTGGCGTAGACGACCCAGTTGATCACGTCGGCCCACTCGGAGTCGCCTTCACGGTAAGCGGGGCCGAGCGGCTCCTTGGAGAGCGGTGCCGGTGGGAAGATCACCCACGTGTCAGCCCCGGCGGTGCCGGCTGCCACCTCGGCTGCCTTGTTGCCTGCCAGCCCCGACCCATCGGTCGTCACTGCGTCGCACGACCCGCTCTTGAAGGCTTCCATCACAGCCGGGAAGTCCTCGAACGTGGTCACGGTGATCGACGCCCCGCCGAGCTGGGCCCACTCTGAGATGTTCTTCTCGGTCGTCGTGCCGGCGTTGGTGCACACCGTGGCGCCGTCGAGATCCGGCGCCGTGGAGGCCTCGCTGAACGTGTCGGAGGGCCCCATCACCTGCTGGCCGTCGTAGTAGGTCGTCGGACCGAAGTCGATGGAGACGGTGCCCGCATCGCGGTCCTGGGTGAACGTCGTGTTGCGGATGAGCACGTCGATGTCGCCCGACTTCAACACGTCGAAGCGCTCTGCGGCCGTGAGCGCCCTGAACTGGACTGCCTCGGGATCGCCGAGCACCGCGGCGGCAACCGCCCGGCAGTAGTCGGCATCGAAACCGGTCGCCGAGCCGTCGGGCTGGGTCTCCGAGAAGGCGACGGCGGCTCCACTCACGCCGCAGTTGAGCTCACCGCGGGCGATCACCGCTGCCAGCGTCCCCTCCCCCGTCTGCCCGGCGTCCCCGTCGGCGACCGTCGTCGTGGTCTCCCCGTCGGCGACGGTTGTAGTCGTCTCCTCGTCCTCGGCACTACCTCCGCAGGCTGCCACGACGAGGGTGAGCACCGCTACCAGTGCTAGAAGTCTCTTGACCATCCTCGCTACCTCACTTCTCTGCTTCTCCTCCAGCGCGCAGAAAGGCGCGCAGCACGTAGCGCGAACCTAGTCAACTGGGTCACCCGACCGCCAACCGTTCAAGAGAAGGCCCAGGTCAGACGCCTTGAGCGTGGATGAAGACCCTGCGTTCCCTCGCCTGGTCGAGCTCCACGAAGAGAACCCGCTGCCACTGGCCGATGAGCACCTCTCCGTCGACGACCGGGATCGTCACGGAGGGCTGGCCAACGATGAGCTGCCTGCAATGGGCATGCCCGTTGATGAACTCGTCTTCCTGGAGGTTCTCGGTTCGCCGCGAGTGGTCGTCGTGCTCGTAGTACACGGCCTCCGGTACCACCCGCTCGATGAGGCTTCGGAAGTCGTTGAGGAAGCCGGTCTCGGACTCGTTGATGACGACCGACGTGGTGGTGTGCGGTGAGTACACCGTGACCTGCCCGTGGCGCACCCCGGAGCGGCCGACGACGTCGCGAACCATGTCGGTGAGATCCCAGAACTCGTTCGACCCGCTCGTCGCGAAGTGGATGGCCTCCGTCCTGATCGGGGGCGCCGTCGACTCCGACAGGACGGTGAGTGCCCCTTCGGGGGGCCGCGTCGCCCTACGTATCATCGAACGGTCTTCCAAGTCGGTCTCCTGGCGATGCTCTGAGCGACCGCACCATACTCGGCCGCACGGGATATTCGGAGCGACGAGGCCCCAGGACGGTCTCGAAATGTGCCCCCGGGTTGCTCACGAGAAATGCATCACCTGGAGCAGATTCGAGTAGTCGTCCGTCCACAGGGGCCCTTCCCCTCCATTGAGTGCGACCCAACCCCGATCGGCCAGGAGCTCGGCGACGCTTGCCCGATCGGCCGAGATCACGACCCAGGTCGACTCCCACTTGCCGTCCTCGACCTGCTCGGGGGTCGTGCCGTCCGCCTTGCCGACGATGGTGAGCCCCAGCTCGTCGGCCTGGCGAGCCAGGACCGGAGCCAGGTCGAGGTATCGGTTCGAGACGTGATAGGCGATCAGCCCGCCATCTGCGAGGTGGCGCTCGTAGGCGTCCATCGCCTCCAGCGTGAGCAGGTGAACCGGGATGGCGTCCGACGTGAAGGCGTCGAGCACGACGAGGTCGTACCGCTCGTCGGCCGCCTCGAGGAGGAGCCTGCCGTCCCCGAGCCGGATCTCGGTGCTCGCCTCCGACTCGGACAGGAACGTGAAGTACCGGGGATCCGAGGCGACCTCGGCCACCAGGGGATCGATCTCGAGGTACACCTGCGTGTCTCCCGGCCTCCCATAGGCGGCGACCGCGCCGGCGCCGAGCCCGATCACGGCGGTGGAGTGCGCCGAATCGTCTCGCAGTGAGAAGACGTCGCCGATCGGACCGCTCCTGTGGTAATAGGTGCGCGGCTCACCCGCGAGGGCGGGATCCAGGGCCTGGGCTCCGTGCACCGTCGAGCCGCTGACGATCTGGCGCTCCGATCCTGTGTCCTCGACCCGGAGGGTGCCGAAGAAGCTCCGATCGAACAGCTCGGCGCTCGCAAGCGGGATGACCGTCGCCAGCACCAGGGCGACTCCGATGGCGGCGGCGTAGTGCCAGGGCCGGCGCGCCAGCACATAGCCGGCAACCCCTACCGCGGTGAGCAGGACGAGCGAGCCGGAGGCTTCGTCCGATGCCCGGAGCGCAACGATCACCCCGACGAGCACGACGGAGCCGAGGACGATGACGATGCCGAGCGACTGCCTGTGGCCGGGGGTGCTCCCGAAGAGCGCCGCCGGAAGGAACACGAGAGCCGCTGCGAGGGCGAGCGGGTACTCGAGCACCACCGGGAACACGACGGGCGCGACCAGTGCGACGAGCATGCCACCCACTGCACCGCCCACCGAGACGAGCATGTAGAACTCGGTCAGCCGGGCCGTGTGGGGCCGGGAGGCAGCCAGCTCGCCGTGGGCGACGAGCGCCGCCGCCGTGAACACCACCAGGCTCAGTGCGACGTCGAAGACGAGGGGTACGAATGCGACCAGGCTCACCGCCAGCGGGACGACGAGCAGCTTGAGGACCCGCGCCGAGAGGTCACGCAGCCAGGACGGGTTCGGACCGAAGGCCACCACGAACGTGGCGAGGTAGAGGGTGAGCGGGATCACCCACAAGAGCGGGATGGCGGCGATGTCCGTGGAGAGGAAGTGGGTGACCCCGAGCAGCAAGGCCGATGGAACGGCGGCCAGCGCGATCCAGCGCAACCTGAGGCGAGGCGCGATGGGAGGCACGTCGGCGTCCTCGGCTGCGCCGGCTCCGGAGTCCGATGCGCGCCTCCTGGCGACGGCGGTGACTCCGCACAGTGCGACGAGGCAGACGAGCACGATGAAGGCGCCGGTCCACACCGTGGCTTGCTCGTCGAGCGTCAGGGTGGGCTCGACGACGAGTGGATAGCCGAGCAGGCCGATGAGACTGCCGACGTTGCTCGCCGCGTACAGGAAGTAGGGGTCGTCTGCCTTGCGCTGATCCGTCTTCGAGTACCACCGCTGCAGGATTGGGCTCGCCGTCGAGAGGGCGAAGAACGGCAGTCCGACGGCGACGCCGAGCGCCACGAGAGCCCAGCGCACGGGGGCGGTCGTCGACGGCACCCACATCTCGGGTATGCCGACGGGCAGGAGGGCGGCCGCCACGATGAACAGCCCGACCTGGGCGACGACCAGCCGGCGCAGACCGAGCCTGGTCGAGGTGAGGTGCGCCCAGGCGTACCCGGCGAGCAGGAGGATCTGGAAGAACACGAGGGCGGTGTTCCACACCGCCGGCACGCCGCCGAGCCGAGGCAGCAGCATCTTGGCAACCATCGGCTCGACGAGGAAGAGCATCGCCGAGCCGAGGAGGATCGTCCCTCCGAAGACTGCCGTGACCCACCGGCGCGAGCGGGAGGGCTCATGCGTGGCGAAGGCCACCTCCCGCGGCACAGTCTGCGTCATCGGCTCTCCTCAGGACGGCACGTCATGGTGGTCCATCGGCGCCGCCGAGGTCGCATTTGAGCAAACCTGTGCGGGCGTTGGGAGGCGAAGGCCGTCGGGCGAACCCCTCCTACACTCGAACGTCCGGAGTCGCGGAGGAGCGCATGCCCGCCACAGTCATCGTCGGATCGCAGTGGGGCGACGAGGGGAAGGGCAAGATCACCGACCAGATGTCGGAGTTCGCCGATGTGGTCGTCCGGTACCAGGGCGGCAACAACGCCGGGCACACGATCGTCGTCGGCGACGAGCGGTTCGCCCTCACCCTCATCCCCAGCGGGGTTCTCTACCCCCAGGTCACACCGGTCATCGGGAACGGTTGCGTCGTCGATCCGGCCGTGCTCCTCGAGGAGATGGAGACGCTGCGCAATCGGGGCATCGACCCGGGCAAGCTGCGCCTCTCCGCCAACGCCCACCTCATCATGCCGTATCACCGCAAGCTGGATGCCGTGATGGAGCGCTACCTCGGCAGTCAGAACATCGGGACGACGAAGCGCGGGATCGGTCCGGCGTACATGGACAAGTACGCCAGGTCGGGTATCCGGGTCCAGGACCTCTTCGACCCGAAGATCTTCAGACAGAAGCTCGACGCCGCCCTCACCCACAAGAACAAGATCCTCACGAAGGTCTACAACCAGCTCCCCATGGACGACGAGCCGATCGCCGAGGAGTACCTACGGTACGCCGACCGTCTCCAGGAGCACGTGACGGATACCTCGCTCCTCGTTTGGGAGGCGATCCACGAAGGCAAGAACGTGCTCTTCGAGGGCGCCCAGGGAACCCTGCTCGACATCGATCACGGGACGTACCCCTTCGTCACGTCGTCGAACCCGACTGCGGGAGGCGCCCCGGTCGGCGCAGGGGTGGGCCCCCGCGACATCGATCGGGTCGTCGGGGTGGCCAAGGCGTACATCTCCCGGGTCGGCACCGGGCCGTTCCCGACCGAGCTCGAGGACGAGATCGGCGAGAAGATGGTCGAGATCGGCGGCGAGTACGGGACCGTGACCGGCAGGAGGAGGCGGTGTGGCTGGCTCGACGCCGTGGCGCTGCGCTACTCGGTTCGGGTCAACGGGATCAGCGAGATCGCCCTGACGAAGCTCGACGTGCTCTCGCACTTCGAGTCGCTGAAGATCGCCGTCGCCTACGACTCGCTCGACCAGCGATACAGCGAGTTCCCTCGCCAGCAACGCGTGCTCTACAACTGCCATCCGGTGTACGAGGACATGGAGGGCTGGAGCTCCGACATCTCGTCCGTCACGTCCTTCGAGCAGCTTCCGGCTCCCGCCCGCGCCTACGTCGAGCACGTCGAGGAGCTGGCAGGAGTGCCGATCACCACCGTGTCCGTCGGCCCGAGTCGGGCGGCGACCATCCGGCGCGCATGAAGGTCCTCCTCCTCGGCGGCGGGGGCCGCGAGCACGCCCTCGGGTGGAAGCTCGCTCAGAGCCCGGTGCTCACCGCGCTCGTGAGCGCCCCTGGGAACCCCGGCCTGGCGGAGCTCGGTCGGTGCATCACCTCGATCGACATCACCGATGCGGCCGCCGTGACCGACCTTGCTGCGACCGAGGCTGCCGACCTGGTGGTGATCGGGCCCGAGGCCCCACTGGCGGCCGGCGTCGCCGATGCGCTCGGCGCGGCGGGAGTGCCGGTGTTCGGCCCGGGGGCGGCCGCCGCCCGCCTCGAGTCGTCGAAGGCGTTCGCCAAAGAGGTCATGCGAACGGCAGGTGTGGCGACCGCGGCGGCGGAGGTGTTCACCGATCCGGCAGGCGCAGCCGCCCACCTCGCAGGCCGAAGCGGGCCGTACGTGGTGAAGGCGGACGGTCTGGCCGCCGGCAAGGGGGTTCTCGTAACCGAGGACTTGGAGGCCGCCACGGCGTGGGCCGCCGCATGCCTGACGGGGAGGTTCGGCGAGGCGGGCTCTGCGGTCGTCATCGAGGACCACCTCGACGGCGACGAGGTCTCGGTTCTCGCCGTCTGTCACGGCGAAACCGCCCTGACGCTCGAGGCGGCCCGCGACTACAAGCGCATCGGAGACGGCGACACGGGACCGAACACGGGCGGGATGGGCTGCTACAGCCCGCCGCGCCACCTGCCGGAGGGCCTCGTGGCGGCGACGAGGGACGACGTGATCCAGCCGGTGCTGCGTGAGTTGAGCAGGCGGGGCATCCCGTACACCGGATTCCTGTACGCCGGTCTCGTCCTCACGGCCGACGGACCGCGTGTGCTCGAGTTCAACTGCCGCCTCGGCGACCCGGAGACCCAGGTACTCATGCCGCGCCTGGCGAGCGACCTGCTCACCGTCTTGGCGGCGGCGGCTGCCGGCGAGCCGATCGACTCCCCGCTCGAGTGGCATGAGGACGCCGCAGTCGACGTCGTGCTGGCGTCTCCCGGTTACCCGGTCGGTTCGGTGTCGGGGCTGCCGATCTCCGGCGACCTGTCGGCAGGCGGCGACGTGCTGGTCTTCCATGCCGGCACGCGATACGGGGACGGCGGGCTCGAGACGAGCGGCGGCCGGGTGCTCAACGTCGTCGGGGTCGGCCCCGACGTGGCGACGGCCCGGAAGCGGGCGTACGAGCGGGCCGGCCAGATCGACTTCGAAGGCAAGCAGATGAGGAGCGACATTGGGAACTGAGAGCGCCAAGGTGGCCATCCTCATGGGATCCGGCAAGGACGCAGACAAGATGGAGCCTGCCCGCGAGGTGCTCGACGGCCTCGGGATCGCCAGTGAGGTACACGTCATGTCGGCACACCGGACCCCGGACACGGTCGCGGCGTTCGCCGCCGCCGCCCGCGAGAACGGCTACGCCGCCATCATCTGCGGCGCAGGCAAGGCTGCCCACCTGGCGGGCGCCGTCGCCGCCCACACGACGCTGCCCGTGATCGGTGTCCCCATCGCAGCAGGCAGCCTCGGTGGCCTCGACGCCTTGCTGGCGACCGTGCAGATGCCGACGGGCATCCCGGTTGCGACCGTTGCGGTCGACGGGGCGGCCAACGCCGCCTACCTGGCGGCCGCCATGATCTCCGTCACGGACGATGGCGTCGCCGCCGCCCTCGAGAAGTACCGGGAGTCGCTCCGGTCGTGATCCCCCGCTACTCCCTCCCCGAGATGTCGGCCATCTGGAGCGAGGCCCGCAAGCTCGCCGTCTGGAAGGAGGTCGAGACTCTGGTCGTCGAGGCCTGGGTGGCGGCCGGGGTGGCGCCTGCCGACGCTGCGCTTGCGCTGCGGGCCGCCCCCGAGGTGGACCCGATGGCGTGGAAGGACCGAGAGGAGGTCACCAACCACGATCTGGCGGCGTTCGTCGACGTGCTCTCGGCGACGGTCGCTGACGGAGGCGAGTGGGTTCATTACGGCCTGACGTCGTCCGACGTGCTCGACACCGCCCAGGGGGCCATCTTGAAGGAGGCGGGTGATCTGCTGACCGGCCGGGTGGAGGCGCTGCTCGGCGTGGTGCGGGCGCGGGCCGGCGAGCATCGCGACACCTTCATGGTCGGCAGGACCCATGGGATCTGGGCCGAGCCGACGACGTTCGGGTTGAAGCTGGCGACCTGGGCATTCGAGCTGAGCCGCGACCTCGATCGAATGCGCCGGGCCACCGCCGCGGTGGCTGTCGGCAAGATCTCCGGCGCAGTCGGCACGTACGCCCACACGCCGCACTCGATCGAGGCGTACGTGTGCGGCAGGCTCGGGGTCGGGATCGAGCCAGCCTCGTCACAGGTGACCCATCGCGACCGTCACGCCGAGTTCTTGTCTGCGATCGCGCTCGTGGGATCGTCGCTGGAGCGCTTCGCGACGGAGCTGCGGCAGCTGCAGCGCAGCGAGGTCGGCGAGGTGCGTGAGGCGTTCCGGTCGGCGCAGAAGGGCTCGTCCTCGATGCCCCACAAGCGCAACCCGATCACAGCCGAGAACATCACGGGGATCTCCCGCCTGCTCCGCGGTTATGCGGGCGCCGGCCTCGAGGACGTGGCGCTGTGGCACGAGCGCGACATCTCCCACTCGTCGGTGGAGCGGGTGGCGTTGCCCGACGCCTGCCTGCTGCTCGACTTCGCTCTCGTCAGGATGACGAAGCTCGTGGCCGAGCTCGTGGTCGACGCCGAGCGCATGGCCGCCAACCTGGAGGGCACGAGGGGGCTCGTCTACTCGCAGGCGGTCCTGCTGCGCCTCGTCGAGACGGGGACGGGGCGCGACGAGGCGTATCGCATCGTGCAGCGCAACGCCATGGCGGCTTGGGAAGGTGGCGGGCAGCTCCGGGATCTCCTGGCGGCCGACCCCGAGGTCGCCCTGAGTGACGCCGACCTCGCCGAGTGCTTCTCCCCGGAGCGCTTCCTCCGCAACGCCGGCGTCGTCTTCGATCGCCTCGATGCGCTCGAGGTCTGACACACGGACGTTCCCCTTCCGTTCTGGCGTCCCCGCATCGCACATGTGCGATGCGGGGACGCCAGAACGCAGAGAGCGGCGGGACCTCGGCTCGTCCCGGCTAGCTTGCGGCGATGGTCATCGGGTGTGCAACCGCGTCGCGCCTCGCGGGGTTCTCCTCAGCATGACCTCGACGACGACAACGGCAACCATCCGCGACGACAGGGCCCCGTTCTCAAGCATCGATTGGGCGCTCTTCGCAACAGTCGGTCTCATCTGGGGTGCGTCGTTCCTGCTCATCAAGGTTGGCCTGGAGGCCTTCCACCCCGCCCTCATCACGTGGGGCAGGGTGGCGCTCGGCGCAGCAACGCTCGCCGTCATGCCCCGGCCTCCTGTCGAGATCGCCAGAGAGGACCGCAAGACGATCCTGCTCCTCTCGTTCACATGGGTGGCGATCCCGTTCACCTTGTTCCCCCTCGCCGAGGAGCACATCAACTCGGCGGTGACCGGGATCCTCAACGGGGCGACGCCGATCTTCGCCGGGATCCTCGGCGCCGTCTTGTTCGACCGCGCTCCCCGCGGACCGCAACGGGTCGGCATTGCAGTCGGATTCGCGGGAGTCGTCCTCATGAGCGCAGGCTCGAGTGCGGAAGGTGGCACGGCGATCGTGGGCGTGCTCATGGTACTGGCTGCAACCGTCTTCTACGGGTTGTCGATCAATCTCGCCGGCAGGGTGCAACAGCGCTACGGCTCGATAGCCGTGATGTCGCGCATGCTGGCGCTCGCCACCGTCTGGACGGCGCCCTTCGGTCTGTGGGGCCTGCCTCGATCGACGTTCGCCATCGACGCGGCCGCCGCAGTCGCAGTGCTCGGGATCGCAGGCTCCGGGATCGCCTTCGTGTTCATGGCGACCCTGGCGGGGCGGGTTGGGGGGCCGCGCGCATCGCTGGCCACATACATGATCCCCGCCGTGTCGCTCGTGCTCGGCGTCGTGTTCCTCTCGGAGACGGTCGCTTTGGCAGCGCTCGCCGGCATCGTGCTCGTCATCGGCGGTGCCGTGCTCGCGTCGCGGAGGGAGCGGTGAACACCTGACGCTTGCCGAGGCCGCAGCCATCGGGCTCGCCGGATTTGCGGCGGGAGCAGTCAACGGCGCCGCCGGAGGCGGCTCGATCGTCTCGTTCCCCGTTCTCTTGTGGACGGGGTTCCCGGCAGTCACCGCCAACGTGACGTCGACCGTCGGCATCTGGGCCGGATACCTGGGAGGCGTCGCCGGCTACCGACGGGAAGTGCGTGCCCAGCGCGATCGGATACGTCGATTCGCGCCGGCCGCCGTCACCGGAGCGGTCGCCGGCGTGGTCGTCCTGCTGACGACCCCGGAGCGGCTGTTTCGATCGATGGCGCCGTGGCTCATCCTGGCGGCGTCCGTCCTCTTCCTCGTCCAACCGATCGTGGCGAGGGCGGTGGCGGCCACCTCGATCGGCGGCGAGAAGGCTCCCCTGCTGCACGCCGGGGTGTTCCTCGCCTCGGTCTACGGTGCGTACTTCGGCGCAGGCTTCGGCGTGATCCTGCTCGCCCTCCTCGGGGTGTTCCTCGCCGACGACCTGCAACGCCTCAACGGCCTGCGCGGGGTGATCGCGCTCACGGTGAACTGCGTGGCACTGATCCTCTTCGCCGTGACGGCGCCCGTGGCGTGGGACGCCGTAGCCCTGATGGCACCGGCAAGTTTCGTAGGAGGGTTCATGGGCGCGGTGCTCGCCAGACGGTTGCGGCCGGTGTGGTTTCGCGCCGTCGTGATCGGCTTCGGCGTCGTCGCCGGGACGCGCCTGCTCATCGTTTGAGCAGTCAGGCTCCCGACGATACGTCGAACAGCAGGACGAAGCGCGCCGTCAGCGTGTCGCCCTCGACGACGGTCGAGCCGCCGATGCCTCTCACCGCTTGGAACGGGGCGCCTTGCCGCACAACGGCGGGATCGTCGAGCAGGAAGGCATCCACCGCCGCCTCGACGTCGACGTACAGGTCCACCCCGTCGCCGGGGAGAAGGGCATCGAGGTCCCGGTAGAGGGCGCTCGTCGTCAGTCCCTCGCCTCCTCCTGACAGCACGGGACCGAGCGTGGCGGCGCTCGTGCCGATGGCGAGCGCCTCCTCGGTGATCGAGAACGCCAGCACCTCGGCGCCGTCGGCGAAGACCCGCATCATCTCGCCATCCTCGACGACTTCGACACCGTCTACCGCGAAGCTTGGGATGACTCCCTCGAGGAACCCCCGCATGCCGGCGGGGTCGTCGATACCGATCCCGCCGACGATGCCGACATCGGCGCCCAGCATGGACGAGATCAGGCCGCTGTCTGCGGGAACGACGGCGAGCGTGAACCGCCCGTCGAGGTACCCGAGGACGTCGCCGTATGGTCCGAGCGGCACCCCGGCGCTCTCCAGCGAAGCACGCAGCGCGTCCATCGCATCGGCGAAGGTCTCCTCGGCGGCTGCGACGCCGAGGTAGAAGTACGTCCCCGCCGGCAGCCCCGACACGAGCGGCGGCTCTTCCGAGCCGATCAAGGCAGGGGCGTCGCCGTCGTAGAGGAGCTTGGTCTCGGCCCAGAAGCCATCGTCGACGAGGCCGGCTGCGCCTGCGACAGCCACGAGGTTCTCATACAGCGACGAGTCGATCTCAGGGACCGCGCCTGCCCCGGCGACGCCCTCGATTGAACGGATGAGGTCCGGGATCGTGTTGCGCATGTAGAAGCTCACTCCACGGTCGGGGTCGAGGGCCGCCATCGCTCTCTGGAAGGCCGGCGTGTCGGCAATTGCGCTGCCGGACTCTGCGTCGAAGGCGCTGCGCAGGGTGGCGTCGTCGGAGGCGACGAGGAAGGTGTCTTCAGTCAGCGAGTAGTAGCCAAGGCCCGAATCGGCAACGTAGACGGTGTGTCCGTCCACGACCTCCGTACCGATCGAGCCGCCATGGTCTTCGACGGTCGACACGAGCTTCGTGACGAATTGCTCCGCCGTGGCGTGATCGCGCACGTCGATCGCGACGAGCAACCCGCTCGGGAGGCGTGAGGCGGCAGTCTGGGAGACGCCCGCCAGGTCGACCACCGCCAGCGCGGCTGAACGGCCGACCCACGGCACGACGTCCTCGGTGAGGGAGATGCCCGTCTCGCCGAGCACCTCGTCGCTGAGCGCCTCGACGATGCTGGCGAGGTCGCCTCTCTCGATCGTGCCGACGTCGAGCATCGGCCGGGTGACGGCGTCGATGATCGTGTCGAGCCGGCCGTCCTGTGTGAAGTGCAGGAAGTCGACGGTGACGACCAAGTCGGCGTCCTGCGGGATCGAATCGGCTGCGCCGAGCGGAGATCCCATCTCGTTGCGCAGCCAGGCGGCACCTGCAACCCCGGCGACGACCAGGGCACCGGCGACTCCGGTAGCGACCACCATGCTACGGCGCGATCGTTTCCGGGGCCTCGGCGCGGTCCCGCCTTCGGGCGCGTACGGGTCGAGCGGGCGCACGCCCGGCTGATCGGCAGTCGGCTGCTCGTCGCCTGAGTCCATCATCTTCCTTTCGGCTTGCCACGACTATCGGAAACACAACGAAGGCCCTTGAATCACGCCCTGCCCGCCTCGATGTCCGCCACGAGGGCGTCACCTTCCTCGCCGCAGACGACACGCAGCTCCGGGGGTCCGGCGGCCAGCCGGGCGACAACCGCCTTCCGCAGGGTGCCGTCCTCGATCGTCGAGTACAAGCTCGAGCCGGGGCATGTGGTCGCGGCGTGGTCGCGGTGGCCGGTGATCGCGTCGGCGCCGACGCCGAAACGGGCCGCAGCCCACGCCAGCACGTCGACGAGCGCACCGAGCTGCGCCTCCGGGACGCTCTGGTCGTCGAAGTTGCCCTCACAGCAGACGAGGAAGTGGCCGGCAGGGTCGTAGCGGGTTGCGGTGTCGCCCGCCTTCGTGGTGTCACGGCCTTCGTAGGCGTACCCCTTGGCGTCGATGATGTAGTGGTAGGCCAGGTCCGGCCACCCGCGGTCGTCGATGTGGAAGCGCTGGTGGCCCCGCACCATCGCCGGCGCCCGCCCGTTGTCTCCCAGGAAGGCGGCGGTGTGGTGCACGGTGAGCCGCTCGATCGTGTGGTCCTGCATCCCGTCCTCGGCGGCTCTGGCACCCCAGGACTCGCGGCAGATCACCGTCACGACGCCGTCCCCGCCAGGCGGCGAGGTGGGAGGAGGCTCGGTGGTCTCGGGGGCCGCATTCGACGTCGTCGTCTCCGGGGGCGGTTCTGTCGTCGTGGAGGCCGTCGTCGACGTGGGGGGTTCGGTGGTCGTGGGGGCGGCGCTCGTCGTCGCAGATGGGACCGTCGACGTCTCCCGGACCGTGCCGGCGGTCGTCGTCGGGCCGGCACCCCGGATCGCATCGGCGGGCGCGGCGCCGGCGGGCTCCGCGGCGCTCTCTCCCGACCGGGCGAGTCGCACACCGAACGCCGATATGCCTGCCACGCCGAGGGCGCCGCCGAGCCAGGTGAGGAACCTGCGGCGAGCGGGATCTCGTTCCGTCATGACGGGCACCGTAGGCCATGGCGAATGCAACGGGAAGCAACACCCTCGAGGCCATCCGCTGGGGCGGAACGACGCATGGCTACCATCGCCGGCGATGCTGGCGCTGAAGCATCTCGGATCGGGCAAGGTCAGGGAGATCTACGAGATCGACGAAGAGCGGCTGCTCATCGTCGCCACCGACAGGATCTCGGCTTTCGACGTCGTGCTCGAGCCGGAGATACCCGACAAGGGCAGGGTGCTCACCGGGCTCTCGAAGCACTGGTTCGACATCCTCGCCGTCCCGTGCCATCTCCTGTCGACCGACGTGACGACGCTTCCGGGGCTCGACGGTGAGTCCGCCGCCTACCTGCAGGGCCGTTCGATGGTAGTGAGACGCGCCAACGTGATCCCTATGGAGTGCGTCGTCCGCGGCTACCTGTACGGATCTTCGTGGAACGAGTATTCCAGGGGAGGCGGACCGACCACCGAGCACCTCGGCGCGGGCCTGCGGATGGCAGACCGGCTCGAGGAGCCGATCTTCACCCCGGCGACGAAGGCCGAGTCCGGCCACGACGAGAACCTCGAGGAGTCCGAGGCGCGGGCCCTCGTCGGGAGCGACGTCTACGAAGAGCTGCGCCATCGGTCGGTCGCCGTCTATCTGGAGGCGGCCGCGCTGGCGGCGGCACGCGGGATCCTGCTCGCAGACACCAAGTTCGAGTACGGGTTCGTCGACGGCGAGATCATCCTCATCGACGAGGTCCTCACGCCGGACAGCTCGCGCTACTGGCCGGAGGACGAGTGGCGGCCGGGGCATATCATGCCGTCGTTCGACAAGCAGCCGGTACGAGATTGGCTCGAGGCGCAAGGCTGGGACAAGGTCCCTCCGGCGCCCCGGCTGCCGGAGGGCGTCGTCTTCGACACGCGCACTCGCTACATCGACGTGTACGAGCGCCTCACCGGCAGCCGATTCGTGCGATGACGAAGTACCGGATCGACATCCGCCGCAAGCATGGCCTCGCCGACCCCGAAGGGGCGACGACGGCGAGAGCGCTCCACGACCTCGGGTACTCCGGGGTGGTCGACGTCAGCTTCGGACGGGTGATCTTCGTCGACACGGACGACGGCGACGCCTCCGACGTGGCTGCGATGTGCGAGCAGCTGCTCGCCAACCCTGTGATCGAGGAATACGCCATCGAGGTGGTCGAATGAAGGCAGCCGTCGTCGTGTTCCCCGGCAGCAATTGTGAACGAGACGTCGTCCATGCTCTCTCGACGCTCGGAGTCGACGCTCGCACGGTCTGGCATCGCGAGACGTCCCTCGAGGGCTTCGACGGCGTCGTGATCCCCGGCGGCTTCGCCCACGGCGACTACCTGCGCACCGGGGCCATCGCCCGTTTCTCTCCCGTGATGCGCGAAGTGGAGCGATTCGCAGACGAGGGTCGACCGGTAGTCGGGATATGCAACGGGTTCCAGGTGCTCTGCGAAGCGCGCCTCCTGCCGGGCGCCCTGGTTGCCAACCGCGACCTGCGCTTCATCTGCCGTCCGGTCGACATGCGGGTCGAGAGCACAGGTTCCGTGCTCACCGGCGAAGCGTCGGTGGGAGACGTCCTGCGGCTCCCACTCAACTCGTACGAGGGGAACTTCGTGGCGCCGGCCGCCGAGCTCGAGCGGATCGAGGCGCACGGCCAGGTGCTGCTGAGGTACTGCGATCCCGACGGTGACGTCACCGACGAGGCCAACCCGAACGGTTCGTCGAACTCGATCGCCGGGATCCGCAACGAGAGCGGCAACGTCGCAGGGCTCATGCCGCATCCCGAGCGGGCGAGCGACCCGGTACTCGGTTCGACCGGAGGCGTCCCGCTCCTCGCCTCGTTGGCGACCGCACTCGTGCCCGCCTCCGCATGACGCTGGCAGAGCCGACGCACCGGACGCTGGGCATGACGGATGCCGAATACGGCTCGGTCGTCGAGATCCTCGGCAGGGAGCCCCGCCCGGCGGAGCTCGCCATGTACTCGGTGATGTGGTCGGAGCACTGTTCGTACAAGTCGTCGCGCCTCCACCTGACGCGCTTTCCGACGGAGGCGCCATGGGTGGTCGTCGGGCCAGGCGAGAACGCCGGGGTGGTCGACGTCGGCGACGGCTGGCTGGTGGCGCTCCGCATCGAGAGCCACAACCACCCCTCGTTCGTCGAGCCGTATCAGGGAGCTGCGACCGGCGTGGGTGGCATCTTGCGCGACATCTTCACGATGGGAGCGCGCCCCATCGCGGTGCTGGATCCGCTGCGGTTCGGCCGGTTGCACGACCCCCGGAGCCGCTACCTGCTCGCGGGCGTCGTCGCCGGCATCGCCGGGTACGGCAACGCCGTCGGTGTCCCCACCCTCGGTGGCGAGCTCGAGCTCGCCGACGAGTACGCCGCGAACCCGCTCGTCAACGTGATGGCGCTCGGACTGCTCCGCCGCGAGCAGCTCGTCACGCGGGCGGCCTCCGGGGTGGGCAACGTGGCCGTCCTCCTCGGTGCGGCGACGGGGCGAGACGGCATCGGGGGAGCATCGATCCTGGCGTCCGCAGCCTTCGACGAGGCGTCCGGCGCCAAACGGCCGTCCGTCCAGATCGGCGACCCGTTCGAGGAGAAGAAGCTCATCGAGGCGTGCCTCGAGCTCTACGAGGCCTCCCTCGTGGTCGGCATCCAGGACCTCGGTGCCGCCGGCATCTCGTGCGCCACGTCGGAGTGCGCAGCCGCCGGCGGCATGGGGATGGACGTCGACCTCGACGCCGTGCCGCTCAGGGAGGCGGACATGACGGCAGGGGAGATCCTCATGTCGGAGTCCCAGGAGAGGATGCTCGCCATCGTCGAGCCGTCCCGCCTGTCCGAGGTGCTCGCCGTCGCCGGCAAGTGGGAGATCAATGCCACCGAGATCGGCGTCGTGACGGCGGGAGGCATGCTGCGGGTCGTCCACGACGGCGAGCTCGTCGCCGAAGTCCCCGCCTCCTCACTGTCCGACGACGCCCCCCGCTACGAGCGGCCTGCTCTACGCCCCGACTGGCAGGACCGCCTCGCCGCCGACCGACCCGAGCTCCCCGCCGCGGTCGACGCCGGTGAGGCGCTGCTCGCCATGCTCGACGATCCCGCCCTCGGGGATCCGTCATGGATATACGAGCAGTACGACCACCTGCTCTTCCTCAACACGGTCGTGGCGCCCGGGAACGACGCAGCTCTACTGCGAATCAAGGGGACGGGCAAAGGTCTGGCCGTCTCGACAGACGGAAACGGACGCCTCTGCTACCTCGACCCGCGTGTCGGCGCGGCTCGAATCGTCTGGGAGGCCGCCCTCAACGTTGCCGTCACGGGCGCCCGACCGTACGCGGTCGTCGACAACCTCAACTTCGGAAACCCGGAGCGGCCCGAGGTGATGTGGCAGTTCGTCGAGACGGTCGCCGGCATGAGCGAGGCATGTGAGCAGCTCGGCGTGCCCGTCGTCGGGGGCAACGTGTCGTTCTACAACCAGACCGATGGCCGCGACATCTACCCGACTCCGGTGGTCGGGATGCTCGGCCTCGCCGATCCCATGCCTGCCCAGGCGCCACGCCTCGACGCAGCATCTCCCGGCATGGAGGTGTGGCTGGTCGGGCCGGCCGGCCGGAGCGACTTCGCGGCGAGCGCCTACGCCAGGGTCATCCTCGATCACCTCGGAGGGGAGCCGGCTGCGCCCGACCCAGAAGCAGGCCCGGCCGTCGTGGGGCGCGCCGTCGAGCTCGCCCACTCCTCACCGGTCCTCCACGACGTCTCGGCCGGCGGCCTCGCCGTCGCCGTGGCCGAGGTCGCCTTCCGTTCGGGCGTCGGCATCACCATCGACGTCGCAGACTGGCGCGAGCTTTTCGACGAGAGCCCCCACCGGTTCGTGGCGATCGCCCCGCCGGGGGGCGTCGCCGCAACGGAGGCCGTTCGAGCGGTTCGTCTCGGGGTCGTGACGGGCGACGATCGCATCGAGTTCGGTCGGCACGGCTCCGTCACCGCCTCCGTGGCCCGGCGGGTGTGGCGTGAGGCGCTGCCCCGGCGGCTCGGCTGAGGACGCCTTCCCTGCCCGCAATCGGTTGCCGCCCATGACGTTGCTACCGTGACCGACATGCAGCCAGACCCGCCGGTCATCGCGATCCTCGGGGCCCGGTGGCCCGATCTGGCCGTCGAAGAGCTCGTGCTCGACGGGTACCAGCTTCGCCGCTCGGACGGGTCGACATACGACGAGATCCTCGAAGCCGCCGCCGACGCCGTGGCGATCATCGCCGGGCCGAGGCCTCCTCTCGACGCCGCCGCATTGCAGGCGCTCCCCGCCAAGGCGATCGTGCGCTACGGCGTCGGAGTGGACAACGTCGACCTGGTGGCCGCCTCCGATCTCGGAAAGTGGGTCGCCAACGTGCCCGACTACGGGACGGAGGCGGTGGCGCTCCATGCGGTGGCGATGGCGCTGGCAGCCGTCCGCCGCCTGGCGCAGGCGGATCGGGCGCTGCGAACCGGCGACTGGGGCTTCAACAGCCTGCGACCCCTCCACTTGCCGTCTGCGATGACCGCCGGTGTGGTCGGTTTCGGCCGCATCGGGCGGACGGTGGCAACCCACTTCGGGGCGCTCGGGTTCTCGAAGGTATACGCCACCGACGCGCTGGCACCGATCGATCCGGACGTGGCCGAATCGGTCGTCCTCATGCGATTGCTCTCGAGCTCGACGGTCGTCAGCCTCCATGCTCCGGGAGCCGCCGACGGCACACCTCTGATCGGCCGCCCCGAGCTGGCCATGATGCGGCCGGGGAGCATCCTGGTGAACACGGCACGCGGGTCGCTCGTCGACACCGAGGCGCTCGTGGCCGGACTCGCCCGCGGCCGCCCCGCCTTCGCCGCCCTCGACGTGTTCGAGCGCGAGCCACCCGATCTGTCGGTGTTCGCCGACCTCGAAGATCGGGTCCTGCTGACACCACACATGGCGTGGTACACCGAGCAGAGCGAGCGCGACCTGCGTCGCAAAGCGGCAGAGGAGGCCCTCCGCATCCTGCGCGGTGAGCGCCCTCGATATCCGGTAGCAGAGCCGGGAGGAGCCGGATGACGAAGTCGATCTACCACATGACAAGCGGAGAGGTCGCCGCGGCACTGGCAGGCAACCAGACGGTCGTCGTCCCATTCGGCTCCGTCGAGCAGCACGGACCCCACCTGCCTTGCGGCACGGACACCATCGCCGCCAAGCTCGTCGCCGAGGAGGTGGCGGCACGCCTCGACGCGGTCGTGGTTCCGTTCGGTCCGTACGGAGTTACGCCCATCCACGCCGGCCACCCCGGCACGGTCAGCCTGCGCCGCACGACATTCGAGAGCCTGCTGGGTGACATCTGCGACGAGATGGTTGCGATGGGCGCCACGCGATTTGTCTTCGTGAACTGGCACGAGGGCAACATCGCCTCGATGGATGCCGTCGCCACCGAGCTGCAGGCGCGGCACGAAGGCGTCTACATCGCCGTGGCGCATGCCTGCTACACCGCCCAGCGCGTCTACGCCGCCGAGGGAGGCGAGCTCACCCACGGCGGCGGGATCGAGACGCTGGCGGTGATCGCCCACGATCCGTCGCTCGCCGCCGTCGAGGCCGCCGGCGAGGCGACCCGAAGCGAACACGCCGCCGCCATGGACGAGATGCGCCGCGACCGCGAAGTCCACGGCTACATCACGGACGTGACGGAGATCGACGACGACGGTTGGTACGGCAACCCGCGGTGGGCCACTGCCGAGGCGGCGGTCGGTTTTGCAGGCCGCATGGCCGACGAGATCGTGCCGGCCGTCGAGCGGATCTTTGCCTTGCGGGGTGGCGGGTGAACGTCGTCAAGGGCGCCGCCATGCGATTCGAGCAACTGCCCGGGCGCGCCTCGGCAGACCCGCTGGCAGGCATCGCCTCCGAGTCGAGCATGCGGATCGTCCGGCTGGTCGGCGGCATCGCACGCCGCGCACATCTCCATCCCCTCAGCGAGGAGGTCGTGGTCGTCGCCGCCGGCAACGGGGTCGTCTGGATCGAGGGTGAGCGGACCCCGGTTGCGCCCGGTGACGTGGTGCGCATCCCGCCCGGGGCCCGTCATGCGACGCTGCCGGCGCCGGGCACCGAGATGACGCTCCACTGCTTCTTCCCCCATCCCGACTTGGCGCACAACATCGAAGAGACGGACATCGCGTTGCACAGCGACGAGACGGACAGTGCGTTGCACGGCAAGGAGGAGGCGTGACGAGCGAGAAGGTACGGCTGGCACCGATCGGGCTCGGCAGGTGGGCGCGGGTCCTCGCCCGCGGGGCGCAGCGCGGCGACGTCATCGACCTCCACAGCTGCTTCAGTCGATCCGAGGAGAAGCGATCCGCCTTCCAAGAGGAGTTCGGCATCCCGAGGTCGGCCGAGACCCTCGAGGAGCTGCTGGCCGACGACGAGGTCGAAGGTGTCATCGTCACCACCCCGAACGACACCCACAAGCACGTGATCGTCCAGGCACTCGAGTCCGGCAAGGCGGTGTACACGGACAAGCCGATCGCCCACACGCTCGAGGACGCCCTCGCCATCAAACGTGTCGTCGAGGACACCGGAAACATCTTCGCCGTGGGCCACTCGGCGCGGCGCCTCTCCGGATGCCGAGTGATGAGACGTTGGATCGACGAGGGCAGGATGGGCCACATCTCGCTCGCCGAGGCGAACTTCTCCAACGAGCGGGGACTCGAGCTCACAACGGACACGTGGCGTTGGTATGCCGACAAGAGCCCCGGCGGGACGTTCATCCAGCTCGGGGTGCACCACGCAGACAACCTGCAGTACCTGCTCGGCCCGGTGGCGCAGGTGTCGGCCCACGCCCGGCGCCTGTACACGGCCTCCGAGGTGCCGGACGCCGTCATGGCGATCCTCGAGTTCGAGTCGGGCGCCCTCGGTTACATCGGATGCGGGTGGGCGTCGCCCGGCGTGTACCAGATCCGCCTGCAGGGAACCGAGGCGAACCTCATGTACGACCTCGACTTCACCCACTGGGACGAGTCCCACGAGGCGGACCGGTGGAGCACGCTCACCTCGCAGGCGTATCGCGACATGGTGCGACCCGCAGTAGAGCTCCCGCCGACAGACATGTTCCGCGAGCAACTCGACGAGTTCGCCCTGGCGATCCGCGGTGAGGCGACGGTCGAGGTCGGCGCAGACGAGGCGATCAGGGCCCTGGCGATCGTGCGAGCCGCCCTCGAGTCCTCGGATCGCAACGGGGAAGCCGTCGAGATTCGACCGATGCTCGAGTCGGTCGGCGCCGCCGTGTGAGAACTCAGTCCTTCGGTTCGAGCACGAACCACTCGATGAACCGCCGGCACCGGCCGGAGTCGTCGAATTCCAGCTCCCACAGGTTCCAGTAGACGTTCCCGTTCGAGTAGCTCGTCTTGCCGGTCGTGATCACCCGGTCGTCCGTGACGAGGTGCGGGTGGTACTCGGCCTCCCACGATCCGGGCTCGTCCTGGTTCGCCAGCCAGTCGTCGGCGATCGCCTGGGCACCGAAGATCGGCTCGTCGTAGGGGTGATAGCGGTGCGAGGCGTCCTCGGTGAACAGGGCCACGATGGCGTCGCGGTCGTAGGTGTGCCACGCCTCGACGTAGCGATCGAGCCAGGCCTGGATGTCGTCGGATGTCATCTCACTCCGTTCGTCCTCGAGGCGAAGACGCTACCCCCGGCCGCAGCTCGGTTCACCCTGTGAGCTTGTCGCGCAGCCATGCGAACGAGGCGGGAGCCCACTCCTGGTAGTGCTTGAAGGCGCAGTGACCGGCATCGGCGTAGACCCGGGCCTCCTTGCCGGTCACCGGGCCCGTCTCGAGCATGTAGTAGATGTTCCCGATCGGGGCGAGGTGGTCGTGCTTGCCGTTGATCATGAGCACCGGCATGGTGATCCGGTCGACCAGACCGAGCTCTGACAACGCCCATCGCGAGAAGCTCTCCAGCTCCTTCTCGGCGGTCGTCGGCGGGAACGACGGCGGCCCGTCGGGTTCGCCGTACCGGAACTCGGAGCGGCGGTTGCGTGCCTCGACGAACTCGGCGAGCTCGCCGTCGCTCATCCGGTACCCGAACGGATGGCCGGCGATGGCGACCACCGCCTTGACCATCTCGGGGTGCGTCCCTGCCAGCTGCATGACCGAGTACCCGCCCCTGCTGATCCCCAAGGCGCCGATCCGATCTGCGTCGACCTCGGGGCGGCCGGCGAGATGCTCGATGGCGGCGATCCACGCCTTGACAGACTCCGGCTCGTATGGGAACGGCGTCTCGCCGGTGCCCGGGCCGTCCATGACGAGCGTGGCAAGGCCCTCGGCCATTGCCATCTCACCCGCCCAACCACGGTCCTCCTTGAAGACGTCGGCACCGCACATGACGAGCACTGCGGCGACCGGGGCGTCGATGGAGCCGCGCGGGGCGCGGAAATGGGCGCGGATCGTCTTGCCCTCGCACGGGATCTCGACGACCTCGAGCGGGGGATCGAGGTACCGGGATGCCTTGCGGTACGCCCGGGCGCAGTCGTCCGAGATCGCCCGCTTCTCGGCGGTGATCTCGCCCGGAAAGCGACCGATGGCGTAGAACGTCTTCGCCTGGAGGTACTCGCGCCGGGCGTCGAGGTCCTCGCCCGCCTCTGCGAGGCGATCGCCCTCTGCCTCGTGGCGCCTGCCCGCCGCCGACCACACCGGGATCCACTTGTCCTGGGTGGTTCCCTCGAGTGAGGCGACGAGGGACCGCAGCTCGTCGACGTCTTCGATCATGGAGAGCCAGCGCCGGTAGAACCCGCCGTGCTTGACCACGAACGGGTCCTCGTCTGCGGTGAACTCCAGGGCCTGTGTCTCGGCGGTCATCGCTCGCCCTTCCTCGTCGGCTACCCACGTAGGGTACCGAGCCTCCCTGCAATCGTTTGGGGCCACCTCACCGCCCAATCCACCGGCGAGCCGGCAACCGGCTCCGCCGCCCGCTGAGCTCGACGACCTCGCCGAGATAGCCGTCTCTCGTCGGCTACGCCGCCGGGAGAGACATGCCGCCGTGCCGGTGACGTACCCTGCCGGGGATCAAGAGGTCTGGATGATCGATCGGGCGGAGCTGAGGGCGCGCTACGAGGAGTGGGTGGAGCGGATCGGGCGCGACCACGGCGCGGCGAACAACCGTGTCAACGGCCATGCTTGGTTCTCCCCCCTCGCCAAGCCGCTGGCGCAGTCGACGGTTGCTCTCGTGACGACCGCCGGAGCTCACCTGGACGACCAGGAGCCGTTCAACACGGCCACCTCGCATGGTGACCCCACCATTCGGACCATCCCAGCCGACGTCGACTCGGCGCGCTTGCGGTTTGCGCACACCCACTACGACACCGCCTCCGCCGAGGATGACCCGAACGTCGTGCTACCGATCGACCGGGTCCACGAGCTCGTCGCCGCCGGGCGCATCGGTGCCAGTGCCCCGTTTCACATCGGGATGATGGGGTTCAATCCCGACCCGTCGAGGGTCGCCGACGAGGCCGGGCCACTGGTGGCACGCCTGCTCATGGAGGCAGGCGTCGATGCCGTCGTCCTCGTTCCGGGCTGACCGATGTGCCACCGGTCGGTCGGGCTGGTCCAGGGCGAGATCGAGAGAGCAGGGATCCCGACGGTCAGCCTCACGATGCGCCCGGAGATCACCGCCAACATGAAGGTGTCGCGAGCGGCTTGGGTTCGCTTTCCACTCGGCAACCCACTCGGAGAGCCGCACCAGCCTGCCCAGCACCACCTCGTCCTCTCCGACTTGCTCCACTTGCTCGAGACCGCAACCGAGGCGGAGAGCCTCGTCGAGCTGCCGTACCGCTGGCGCCGCTGGGAGAGGTGGATTTGACCGAGCCGATCCACCAGCAGGTCAGGGGCGCCACCGAGCCGATGGAGGCGGCGGTCTATGCCCTGCTCGAGCGGCTCGACGGTTACCGATCGACGATGGAGAGGCTCATCGCCGAGCAGGAGGCGACCGGCGAGCCGAACGAGGCCCTGGTGCGAAGGCTCCGCCAGTTCATCGCCAAGGCGGAGAGGATGACTGCGATCGTCGAGGACGAGGTCATCACGGAGCTGCTCTTCTGCATCGACAGGCTCTTCTCGGTGAAGGACGCCGAGGAGGGCACCTTCATCTGACCTCCGAGACGGCGCCGGACGGCTGGGCCGTCCGGAGGATGGTCTCGGGCGTCGCCCCGGACGGCGCCGATCGGCCTACCACGCACTCGCTACGCTCGCTTCCAGTGTCAGGTCGTGCTTTGTCCGAGGCTCGTACGCTCACAGATCCCGTCGATGTCGGCATGGTCGGGAGCCGGCGGGATCGATGCGGCGATGGAGCCTGACGACGCCGGCGCTCCTCCGGTCGGATGCGGCGAGGCC
>Ga0302046_10000427_pt1 | contig 43383 bp, 62 predicted proteins | sample RVTome_11_FD_200261 | JGI IMG/M metagenome (GOLD analysis project Ga0302046, IMG submission 200261) | Soil microbial communities from uranium-contaminated site in the Upper Colorado River Basin, Wyoming, United States - RVT147D111 (version 2) ...
CCCGAGTCGCAGCAGGCGAGCCCGTGGAAGCTCCTCGACGAGGCCCTCGACCGAGAGTACCTCCACCCCAGCGGCCAGGCCCTGGGGATCTCGTCGACGTGCATCGACTCGGCCGGCCACCGGACGACTCAGGTCTACTCCTACGCCTCGAGGCGCGCAGCGCGGCGCGTCCAGGCGATCATCGGCCGCGACAGCCAGCGGCCGATCGTCTCTGCACCGAGCAAGCGGCGCTGGGGGAGGGAGAAGCGGGTCGTCTACCTCTACACGATCGGCGTCGACGCGGCGAAGGCGCTCTTGAAGTCCCGCCTCGAGCTCACGGACCATGGGCCCGGCTTCATCCACATCCCGATCCAGGACTGGGCCGACGAGGAGCTCGCGCTGCAGCTCACGAGCGAGCGCCTGATCACGCGGCACGTCCAGGGCGCGCCCGTCCAGAGCTGGCGGAAGGTCCGGGCCCGGAACGAGGCCCTCGACTGCTGGGTCTACGCCCTGGGCGCATTGCGCCTGCTGCACCCGAACCTGCCCCTCATGTCGCAGCGGCTGAGCAACCCCGCTGCGGCGCCGGCGCCGCCCACGGAGCAACCGCCGCCGCGGCGGCCGTGGATCCGGCGCCGGCGGGGATGGCTGCGCTAGGAGGACACGGTGGCGAAGTGGACACAGGCGGACCTCGACAAGCTGGACGCGGCGATCGCCGACGGCGCCGCGATCCAGTCCATGACCTTCGGGGACCAGACCTACACCTTCCGGTCGCTCGAGGAGCTGCTCAAGCTGCGGAGCCTCATGCAGCAGGAGGTCAGCGGCTCGAAGAGCAAGCGGCGGCTGGCCACCACCCGGAAGGGAGTCTGACGATGGCGACACCGAAGACCCTCCCCATGAGGACCTGGCTTGACCGGATGATCGGGGTCCTCTCGCCAGCGGCCGAGCTGCGCCGCATGCGGGCCCGGGTCGCGACGGCTCTCCTCGCGCGGCACTACGAGGCGGCCTCGAGCGGTCGCCGCACGCAGCACTGGCGGAAGCCGGCCACGGACGCGAACGCGGCGGTTCACGCCGGGCTCGGCCGGCTGCGGAACCTGGCTCGTGACCTGGTCCGGAACAACCCCCACGCGGAGAGCGCGATCGACACGATCGAGAACCACACGGTCGGGACCGGAATCGTGCCCAGGCCGTTCCCGGCGAACGCGGCCGCCGCGGCGGCCTGGAAGGAGTGGGCGGGCTCGACGGCGTGCGACGCCGACGGTCGCCTGGACTTCGCCGGCCTGCAGGGGCTGACCATCCGCACGGTCGTCGAGTCCGGCGAGGCGCTCGTCCGGCTACGGCCGCGGCGGCTCGAGGACGGACTCCCGCTCCCGCTGCAGCTCCAGGTCCTCGAGCCGGACTACCTGGACACGTCCAAGACGGCGCAGCTCCCGAGCGGCGGCCGGGTCATCAACGGGGTAGAGCTCGACCGCCTCGGCCGCCGCGTCGCGTACTGGCTCTTTCCGGAGCACCCGGGGTCGGAGATCTACGGCGGGGCGCCCGCCTCGAGGCGCGTTCCGGCCGAGCGAGTGCTCCATGTCTTCAAGCCGACCAGAGCCGGTCAGGTCCGGGCCGCGTCGTGGTTTGCGCCCGTCCTCCTCCGGTTCAAGGACTTCGACGAATACGAGGACGCGACCCTCGTGAAGCAGAAGATCGCGGCCTGCCTGGCCGTCCTCACGACCGACCCCGACGGCCAGTCCCCGCCACTGGGTGAGCAGGGCTCGAACGAGGAGGAGGACATGCTCGAGCCGGGGCTGATCCTCAACCTGCCTCCGGGCCGGAACGTCGAGGTGGTCCAGCCGCCGCAGGTCGGCGACTACAAGGACTACTCGGAGGTTTCACTCCGCGCGATCGCGGCGGGGCTGGGTGTCGCTTACGAAGACCTCACCGGCAGCTATCAGCGCCTACCCTTTTCGGCGGCGCGGATGTCGCGGATCCGGCACTGGTCCCGCGTGGTGAAGTGGCGCCGGCGGATGCTCATCCCCCAGCTCTGCACCCCGGTCTGGGTCGAGGCGATGCGCACAGCGGCGATCATCGGGCGTGTCTCCGAACCCGCGCCCCTGCCTGTCTGGTCCGCACCCCCGCCGCCGATGATCGAGCCGGACAAGGAGGGGCTGGCCTACCAGCGGAACATCCGGGGCGGGATCATGAGTCTCTCGGAAGCGATCCGGGAGCGGGGCTACGACCCCGAGGAGCTCTTGCGCGAGCTCGCCGACGACTTCGAGTTGCTCGACACGCTCGGCCTGATCCTCGATTGCGATCCTCGGCGGACGACGCAGGCGGGCAACCCGCGGCAGCAGGGTGCCGGGGCGATGGATCCCGACGAGCCGAGCCCCGCGCCGACCGATGCCGAGGAGACCACGGACGACGAACTCACGGGCGAGGAGGAGTAGATGGCAGGGAAGCGGGAACGCAGAGCCGTGACACCCTTGGAGATCGAGAACCCCGAGCGAGATCTTCGGGGCTTCGACCGCGCTTCGGACGGCCCGCCGGCGCCGCCCGACATCGAGGACACTACCGGCGAGCTCGAGGAGCTGCGAGCCAGGATCGAGTCGGCCCGGAAGCTGCGGCCGAAGGGCGACGACCTCCACTGCTACGGCTGCTGGCGGCGGGGCCGCGACGCGACCCTGCGCCACGTCGAGGGGATCGGAGAGGGGTGAGCGACGGCGGCCACCGCGTCGCCCCCCTCGCGGGCCGGCAGCGTGCCGTCCTCGAGCTGATCCAGGCCTACTACAGGGTGGCCGCGCGGCGAGCGGATCCGCCGCGCTACCGCTACCCGTCGGTCGCGTACCTCGCGGCCCGCCTCGGGCTACACCCCACGACCGTCCAGGATCACCTCGAGGCCCTCTACCGGAAGGGGTGGCTTCGGACCCCACAGCCGGCCGGGCTCCGGTGTCCGCACCTCCCGGACACTACCGAATCGCCGTAAGCCACTCATGCGCCTGGGCAACGTACCCCGTGAAAATCACGGGTTACGCGCGGGGGGCAGTGGGACGCACCCTTCCCAGGATGGCGAAGCGACGGTCGAGGATGAGTTCGCCCGGCCCCGGCCTCGAGATCCGGGCGGGTGCGGCGCCGGCGACAGCCGCCCCGGCGCGCACCGCCGGCCCCGGAGAGCTGGACGTCATGCCGCTCTCGCTGCGGGCCGCGATCGCCCCCTCGACGCTCAACGACCAGGAGCGGACCGTCGAGCTCATCTGGACGACCGGAGCGGACGTCGAGCGCTACGACTGGATGCGCGGCGAGCGGTACATCGAGCGGCTCTCCCTGGACCCGGCGCACGTCCGGCTCGATCGCCTGAACGACGGCGGTCCGCTGCTGGACGCGCACAGCGCCTGGAGCGTCTCGGACCAGCTCGGCACGGTGGTGCCGGGCAGCGCCTCGGTCTCCAAGCCCCAGAGGCAGGGACGGGCCCGCGTGCGCTTCTCCAAGCGCGCGGCCGTAGAGCCCGTCTGGCAGGACGTCCGGGACCAGATCGTCCGCAGCGTTTCGGTCGGCTACCGGGTCTACGCGGTCAAGGAGACGGCCGCCGGGAAGAACAACGCGCTCCCGATCCGCGAAGCGATCGACTGGGAGCCCTTCGAGGTCTCCATGGTGCCCATGCCCGCGGACGCGGGCGCCCACACGCGGGGCGAGGCGTCGGCCGAGACCAACCGTTGCCGTGTCGTCACAGGAGAGGAAAAGCCCATGCCAGACGAAGAGCGCTCCGAGACCGTCGTCGAGACGCCGCTCGCGGCGCCGCCCGAGCCGGAGCCCGAGCCCACGGAGCCGAACGAGCGGGACGAGGGCGCGCAGGCGGAGCGCACGCGCGTCCAGGGCATTCTCCAGGCCTGCCGCGCGGGGCGGCTGCCGCAGTCGTTCGCGGACCGCCTGATCAGCGACGGCGTCACCCTGGTCGACGCGCAGACGCGAGTCCTCCAGGAGATCGAGCGCCGCGATCCCGGCACGCCCCGGGCGAACAGCCGCGGCCGCGAGGTCGCGGTCGGCGACGACCCCCTGGTCCACGTCCGCGCCGGGATCGAGAACGCGCTGCTCCACCGCTGCGCGCCCTCGCTCTTCGAGCTCGCGGACGTCGGCCGGGACTACCGAGGCATGAGGCTCCTCGACGTCGCTCGTACCCTCCTGAACGCCCGCGGTGTGCGGACCACGGCGATGAGCCGCATGCAGCTCGCCGGCGTGGCCCTCGGGCTCGATGTCCGGAGCGGCATGCACACGACCTCCGACTTCGTGGAGCTCCTCGCGGACGTGGCCGGCAAGATGCTGCGGCGTGCCTACGAGCAGGCCCCCCAGACGTTCGGGCCGATCTCCCGCCGGACGACGCTCCCGGACTTCAAGCCGGCCAAGCGCAACCAGCTCGGCGACGCCCCGCAGCTCCTCGAGATCGACGAGCACGGGGAGTTCAAGCACGGCACGATCGGCGAGGGCAAGGAGCAGTACCAGCTCGCCACGTACGGGCGGATCTTCGGCATCACCCGCAAGACCCTCGTCAACGACGACCTGGAGGCATTCTCTCGCGTGCCGCAGTTCTTCGGGCGCGCGGCGCGGAACCTCGAGAGCAACCTCGTCTGGAAGCAGATCACGTCGAACCCGGACATGGGTGACGGGACGGCGCTCTTCCACGCGGACCACGGGAACCTGGCCGGTTCCGGGGCCGCGATCAGCGTCGCGACGATCGGCACCGGCCGCGCCGCGATGCGCACCCAGAAGGGGCTCGACGGCGAGACGCTGCTGAACATCATGCCGCGCTTCCTGATCGTGCCGGCCGCCATCGAGACGGAAGCCGACAAGTTCGTTTCGAACAACCTGGTCGCGGACTCGCCCGGCAACATCAACCCCTTCGCCGGCCGACTCTCCGTGATCCCGGAGCCGCGCCTCGACGCGGACTCGGCCACGGCCTGGTACCTGGGCGCCGACCCGGACCAGATCGACATGATTGAGTACGCGACCCTCGAGGGCGAGGACGGCCCGATGGTCGAAAGCCGCGTCGGCTTCGACATCGACGGCCTCGAGGTCAAGGCCCGCCACGACTTCGCCGCGAAGGTCCTCGACTGGCGCGGCCTCTACAAGAACGCCGGGGCGTAAGGGTTCGCTGAGGAGGGCACCTTGAAGGCGTTCATTGCGTCGGGCTTGGTCCAGGACTTCACCGCCCCCGCCGGCGGCGTGGTCAGCGGTTCGGCCTACCTGATCGGTGCCCTGCTCGTCGTGGCCACCCACGACGCCGCGGCGGGGGCGTCGTTCCGCGGGCTGGCGAGGGGTGTCGTCGACGTCCCGAAGGTCCCGAGCGAGGCATGGAGTGAGCTCCTCAAGATCTATTGGGACGACACCGCGAAGAAGTTCACGCTCGACGACGACACCGGGAGCAATCCGCTCGTGGGCGTCGCCACGCAGCCGCTGGTGCCGGCCGCGGTGGTGCTGGCGACGGACGCTGATCCTACGGACCTCGCCATTTCGGGACTCACCCTGCAGGTCCTGGACTTCGCCCAGCTCGCTACCGACGACGCCCAGGTGACCATCACGATCGCGGGGGTGGTCACCGTCCTGGTGGAGGGCACGGACTTCACGGCCGAGACGAGTGCCGACGTCACGGCGACGAACCTCGCTGCGGCGATCGACGCTCTCGACGGGGTCTCGGCCGCCGCGGTGACCGACACCGTCACCGTGACGCCGGGAACCGGGATCGCCGCCGAGTCGCCGGCGGTCGGGCGCGTGCGACTCGACGGCGTGGCGCGCTAGGAGGAGACATGAAGACTTTCGTCCAGCCCGGCGACATCCTCTCCCTCACCGCTCCCTCGGGCGGCGTGGTGAGCGGGACCGCCTACCTGATCGGTTCGGTCGTCATCGTCGCGCTGGTTTCGGCCGCGGAAGGGGAGAGCTTCTCAGCGATGCTGACCGGCGTCGTGGAGCACGCGAAGGTGAGCGCCCAGGCCTGGACCGAGGGCGCCAAGCTCTACTGGGACGACGCGGCGAAGGACTTCACGACCACGGCGGCCGGGAACACGCTCGTGGGTGTGGCGGCCGAGGCCGCCGCGAACCCAAGCGCCACGGGCAAGATCCGCCTCGACGGCGTGGCGCGGTAGCGCCCTGGCGCCCGTGTCCGACGCTCTCGCCGCCGCGGTCCGAGGTGCTCTCTCCGCGGCGGACGCCGGGACGGCGAGCCTGCAGGAGGACGTCACGCACGAGGCATACATCGAGGCGATCGACCACAGTGGGACGCCCGGCTACGCCGCTCCCGTCACGCGGACCGCGCTGGTCCAGAGGAAGCGCGGGACCGTGCCCACCGCGGGCGGGCGCGAGTTCCGCTTTCGCGCCGTGCTGTCGTTCCTCCGCCCCTTCCCGCTCTCGCCACGGGACCGGATCCGCCTCAGCGACGGCTCGACGGGTCCGATCCACACGCCGACCGGCGGGCACGTGGATCCCTCGACCGGCGAGCCCTTCGCCCGGACCGTCTACCTCGGGGGAGCGTGATGTCGGGCTCGCAGATCACGATGGCGCTCCAGGGGGATCGCGCAATGCGCCGCCGGCTCGAGAAGGTCGCCGGCGAGAAGGGTCTCCGGAAGGTGGCGCGCGGAGCGTCGGCCAAGGTGGGCGAGAGCCACATCCTGACCCCGGCCCGAGACGCGGCGCCCGAGAAGACCGGCCGCCTCAAGCGCTCCGGACGCGTGAAGATCAGCGTCTCGTCGGCGCGGCAGAACATCCGCATTACCGTCATCTTCGGTGGACCCCTCGCGCCCTACGCTGCGATCGTCCACGCGACGCACCCGACGAAGGCGAAGTTCCTCGAGCGCGCGCTCCACGAGGCCCGGCGCACCGTGGGTCTCGCGCTGGCCGAGGATATCGACCTCCGGAGGGCGATCTAGGTGACCTGGTACCTCTCCGTCCAGGCCCCCGGCGAGCCCGCCGACCTCGGCGAGCTCGACGACCAGGGCCGGATCGTCTACGAGTTCAACATCCTCGTCCAGAAGCGGGGCGGGGGTGTGTTCCTCGACGAGCTCGTGCAGGTCCTCGAGGACGCCGGGGTCGGGGACCGGCGGGTCGACATCTTCACCTCCTCGCTCGCCGGGATCCCCGACGGGGACGGCCCCTTCCTCACGATCCGCGAGACGCCCGGCATCGGCCCGACCGGCACGCTCCAGGACCCGGTCGCGTACCGGGGCCCCGGCGCGCAGATCCTGGTCCGGGCGACGTCGAAGCCCGCGGCGTCGGCGATGGCGCAGCAGGCCTTCGTCGCGCTGCTCGCCGTCGCGAACCGCGACGTGGTGGCGGCGTGACGGAGGCGCGCGAGCCCGCCTTCTACTGGTCCGGCCTGCCGGTCTACCGCTGCCGCTACTGCGGCGATCGTTTCGAGCGGGTCGACAACCTGAAGGCGGTCCTCGACCACGAGGCCGCGCTCCACCCGGTGCGGATCCGGACCTCGCCCATCCTCGGCCCCGAAGGTGAGGCCGTCGAGGTCATCGAGGAGGAGGATCCGGGCCCGGACGCCAGCGGCCTGATCCACGTCCCCGGCCTGCCGGTCGGGACCGGGCTGAGAGTCCAGCTCGAGGAGGAGTCGCATGAGTGACGCTCAATCAGGGACCGGAATCCTGCTCAAGGCCGGCGACGGAGAAGACCCCGAGTCGTTCGTGGCGGTCGCCGAGATCGTCGCGCTCAAGCCGCCGCAGCTGAGCAGGAACGAGATCGAGGTCTCGAACCACAACGAGGGCGCCGACGCCAAGATCCTCGGCATGCTGCGACGCGGCCAGGTCACCGGGACAGCCAACTGGCTCCCGCTCGACCCGACGCAGAGCTCGGATGGCGAGGGCATCCTCGCCGACATCCGGAACAACGTGAAGCGGAACTGGAGGATCGAGGTCCCGCCGAACGGCTTCCCGCGCTGGACCATGGCAGCCCGGGTCCAGATGTTCGACGTCCAGGAGTTCAGCGTCGACGCGGCCCAGCAGTTTGCCTTCGCCCTCACGATCGACGGGGCGATCACGATGGAGAACAGCTGACCATGAAGATCCGCCGCTTCCTCTCCAGCCTCGCCGCTTTCGCCGTCGTCGCCGGGTTCCTGCTCCAGCAAGGGGACGTCTCCGCGGCTTCCCTGACGTCCCAGGTCCAGCTCCTGGTCAAGGCCGACCTCACCGACACGTCCGGACTGGTCGAGGCCCGCGCGCCCCTCGTCATGCAGAGGATCCTCACCCTCGCGAGCGGCGACGCCGCGAACGAGGCATCCGTCGTCTGGAGCGACTCCCGCACGATCGCCGCCTCCGGGAGCGAGACCCTGGACTTCGCGGGCGGGGGTTTGACGGACCCCTTCGGAGCTGCCGTCGCGCCGGCGAAGATCCGCGCGATCGTCGTGTCGGCCGCCGCGGGCAACACGAACGACGTCGTCCTCGGGAACGACGTGAACCACGTGCCGATCCTGAGCGACGCCACGACGACGGTCACGATCCAGCCCGGGGGGATCTTCGTCGTGACCGCGCCGGCGCTCGCCGGGGTAGCGGTCACGGCGGGCACGGGCGACATCATCGCCGTCGCGAACAGCGGAGCCGGGTCCTCGGTGACGTACTCGATCGTGGTCCTCGGCACGGCGAGCTAGGAGGCCGCGTGTGAGCGACGACAGCCCAGCCACTGCTCACGCGACGCCCCTGACGGCAGAGACGCTCGCGGGCCTCGCGGACTGCGAGGTCCTCCCGGTCCCCGTCCCGGAGTGGGGCGGGACGGCCTACCTCCGGGACCTCCCCGCCGGCGAAGGCCTCGAGCTGGCCGAGAAGGTCCAGGCGCTCTCCAAGGAGGAGCAGCCCCGCGCCTGCTTCCTGCTCCTGGGTGCCACGCTGTGCGACCCGGACGGGCGCCCACTCTTCGAGACCCTCGAGAGGGCCGAGGAGGTCCTGAAGCGGCGTAGCGGACGCGTCCTCGTCCACCTCCAGGACGTCGCGATGAAGCACCTCGGCTGGATCAAAGACGGGGGAAAAGGCGGCTTCGCGCCAGCGGGGGGCGACGGTTCGCCTACCGCCTAGCGCTCCGGCTCGGCCACATCAACGTCGACCGGATGCTGGCGCAGGTCAGCACCCGCCAATTCAACGAATGGCGCGACTACGCGGACCTCGAGCCGTTCGACGAGAAGCGCGCCGACCTGCGGGCTGCGTCGATCGTCCAGGCGCTCGTCAACCTCCTCGGCCGCCGCAAGGGCCAGCCCGCGGTCAAGCTCGAGGAGTGCGCCCTCCGGCTCCAGGAGAAGCAGGAGCGGCAGAGCCGCGAGCAGCTCGTCCGGATGATGACCGTGATCGGGCAGATGTACGGCGCGGAGCCGGAGACGCCCCGGCTCCTCGACGCGAGCGGCCGGCCGATCCGCTCGGCGGCGGAGGACTGAGCTAGTGGCGATCAGCATCGGCGAGCTCCGCGGCGTCCTCACGCTGCAGGATCGCTTCTCGCAGCCTGCCCAGAACGTGGGCAAGCAGCTCGGCTTCATGTCCGAGTCGTTCCGGACCGTCACCCAGGTCACGGGCATCGCGGCCGCCGCCGTCACCGGGACGACCGCGGCGATCATCGCGCTCGGCCACCGCGGCGGCGAGATCGCGAACGTCCGCGATTCGTTCGGCAGCCTCTCCGCCGCGATCGGCCAGTCCGGCGACCGGATGCTCGAGGTCTCCAAGAACAAGACCAAGGGCCTGATCTCCGACTTCGACCTCATGGCCGCGGGCAACCAGGCGATGCTCCTCGGGCTGCCCGTGACCGAGCAATCGCTCGGGACCATGGCTGAGGCCGCGACGGTCCTCGGGCGGGCGATGAAGCAGGACGCGGGGAAGTCGCTCCAGGACCTGACGACCGCGCTGGGCCGGAGCTCCCCGCTGATCCTCGACAACCTCGGCCTCACGGTGAAGGTGGGCGAGGCGAACCAGGCCTACGGGCGAGAGCTCGGCAAGTCCACCGGCGAGCTCACCGAGGCCGAGAAGAAGATGGCGTTCTACAACGCCGCCATGACGGCCGCGCAGCAGAAGACGGAGGAGCTCGGCGGCATCCAGCTCACGTTCCGCGACCGGATCCAGCGAGCCCGCGTCGCCGCCGAGAACTTCGTCGACGGGCTCAGCGTGGGTGTCGCGACGTCTCCCGTCTTCGCTGCCGGCATGGACGCCGTCGGTGAGGCCGTCGAGCGCGCCTTCGGCGGCCGCCAGCAGCAGGCGATCCAGTCCGTGCTCGGGTTCCTCGAGGGGTTCGCGATCGGCCTGGTCCAGGCCGGGCAGGTGGGGGTCGAGGTGGCCCGCTTCATCCACAACGCCTGGCACGGACTGCAGCTGATCTTCAACCAGGTGTTGGGGGACCTCCTCGGCGGACTCGGGGGGATCGTCGACGGCGTGGCGTTGGTGCTCGAAGCCCACGCCCAGATCCCCGGCATCGGTCGACTGTACGAGGGGGCCGCGGCGACGGTCCGCGGCGTCGCCGCCGACATCGAGCACCTCGCGGGCGGCTTCCGGGCGCAGGCCGCGGACGCGCTCAAGGCGGCCGGCGAGACGAACGCCGGCTACGACAAGGTCAAGGGCGTGCTCGGGGAGGTCGAGACCGCGATGCGGGGCGCGATGGGCGCCAACCGCGACATGGGCGCCGCGGCGGCGGACACGGCGAAGGCGACGGCGGAACTCGGCGAAGAGACCGGGCGCGCCTCCGAGGCGTCAGCTCGCCTCGCGGAGCAGAACAGGAGGGCGTGGGAAGAGTACGCCCGCGCGCAGGAGGAGGCCGCGGTACAGATCGCGGACCGCACCCGCCAGCTCGAGGAAGAGCTCGCCCTGGCCAACGCCGAAGGGCTGGAGAAACGCCTCCTCGACATCCAGTTCCAGCGCGACGAAGAGCTGCGGGGGATCGAGGGCCTGAAGGTCGGGTACCAGGAGCAATACGCCGAGCTCGTCGAGATGATCAACCAGAAGTATGCGGAGATGGGGGCGGCGGCGCAGCGCCAGCACACCAGCATCGCCGCCGGCGCGGACGAGCTCGGGTTCAAGACGCGCGCGGCGCTCGAGGAGACGGCTCTCCACGCTCAAGAGACGTACGAGCGGATGCTCGAGAGCGGCCTCTTCACCACCGACACGCTGCGTGCGGCCTACGAGGCCGCCGAGGAGGCGAAGCGCCAGGCGACGGGCAAGACCGAGACTTATCAGCTCACAGCGGCCGAGGCCGTCGTGCAGGGGACGGTCGAGATCTTCGGCGTGCTGGGCCAGAAGTACAAGGCTGCCGCCATCGCCGGCGCCATCATCAGCACGTACCAGGCGATCGCGAAGGCCCTTGCCTCGGCGCCGTGGCCTTGGAGCCTCGCCCTCGCCGCCGGTGCTGCAGCCACGGGCTGGGCGAACGTGGACAGGATCCGAAGTTCGGACGCCGGCTGGCGCCTGGGCACACCCGGCACCGAGTTCCGCGACTTCGGCCGCGAGTCTCTGGAGCTGCTCCACGGCCCGGAGGCGGTGGTGACCGTCGCCCAGGGCGAGAGCCTTGCGGGAATGGTCGAGCAGGGCATCCGGCGCGGCTACGAAGCCGGGGTGCGGCACGGAGCGAGCGGGCGTGTCGGCGGCGCCGCCGAGCGGCTCCGCATGCGCTCCGGCGCCGGTTCGGCCGGCGGCGCCGCCCAGCAGGTCGTCCTCAACCTCCAGCTCGCCGGGCGGTCCGTGGGCGAGGCCCTGCTCGAGCTCAGTGAGGACAGGTCCGTTCGGATCAGTCAGAGCGCGGTGATCGGCTGATGGACCGCTTCGCCTACCGCAACCTGGTGGCGGCCGTCGAGGGGGCCCTGATCATCCCCTCGGCCTCGCAGCCTGGCTTCACCTCGAGGAACCTGAGGGATCCTCTCCGCTCGGTGGAATGGCGCTCGCCGGTCGGCCACACGATCGGGCGCTTCAACGACCGGCTCGACTTCGAGCGGTCGAGCGTCCCCTACGCCGCCGTGCTCACCCACGGAACGTATGCGACGCCAGACGACCTCGCCGAGCACGTCGAGGCCCGAATGAACGCCGAGGATGCCAACAGCTACAACATCGTCCCGAACACCACCTCGGGGCAGAGCAAGTTCCAGATCACCGGCTCCGCCGCCTTCGAGCTCCGCTTCGCCACGGGCGCCAACCTGGCGCGCTCGATCGCCCTCGACCTGGGCCACTCCGAGATCGACAAGACCGGAGCCAACAACTACGCGTCGAACGTGGACGCCTACCACTCGCGCGCCTGGATCGTCGTCGACCTTCTGACGGCGCAGGCTTTCCAGCGGGCCCTCATCCTCGGCCACAACCTGACCCCAGGCGCGAGCGTGGTCCTCGAGGCGAACGACTCGGACGCGTGGACTACGCCCGCCGCCGCGCTGTCCCTGCCGGTTGCCGGCATCTACCGCGGAGCGGACTTTGCCGAGGCGACCTGGCGCTACGTGCGGCTCGAGCTCGACGACCGCAGCAACCCCGATGCCTTCACGCGGATCGGGGCGTTCTTCGTCGGGCCCTACTTCGAGCCATCGAGGGGGCACTCGCTCGCCGAGCGCCACGGCCGTACCGGTGCGTCGCGCGCGGTCCGGGCCCGGCAGGGAGCCCTTCACCAGGTCCGGTACCAGCAGGGCGGAGAGTGGGGGATCACCTTCGAGGGCCTCACCGACGCCGACAGGGCGTCATTCGAGGTCCTCGCCGACGACGTGCGTGCGGGCGGGTCGTTCTTCTGGACGCACGACGCCGCCGACCTCTCGGACACCCACTACCTGACCTTCGTCGACTTCGCCTTCGAGCGCCTCGAGGAGACGGACGACAAGTGGATCCTCGCCCTCGACCTCGAGGAGGCGCTCGGGTGAGCCTGGTGGTCCCCGGGCGCCCCGGGCTCGTGTCGGGGCTGCGGCCGCTCACGGAGCTGCGTGAGGAGTCGGCCGCCGGCCTCGAGTACCTGGTGGAGCTGCGCCTCGGGCAGCTCGTGCGAGGCCCCTGGTCGAAATTCGGCACCAACGTCTGGGGGGCGCGCTTCGCGGCGTCATTTCGCGGTGCGGACCTCCCCGCGTCCGCCGCGCGTAGCCTCCGGGACGCCGGCCTCGAGCGCGTCGAGTCGCTCACGGCCTGCGACGCCGAGCCCGGGACCTTCTTCGTCGACGGCGTCGCCGACGCCGGCCACCGCTGGGGGGACGGAGTCACGCGGTGGGGCTCGCACTACCTCGGGCTGCCGACGGCGCTCTACGAGTTCGAGGCCAACGGCCTGGACGCCACGGGTATCCACCACCTGACCCCGTCAGGGAGCCCGGCGTACGTCGCAGGGCTTCAGGGCCAGGCAGTGCACCTGGACGACGCCCCCTACTACTCGCTCCCCGCGGCCGCGGCGACGGCGTTCAACCCCGGGGCGGGCAACTGGACGCTGGCCGCGAAGGTTCGCCTCCTGACCGCAGGGACGTTCCGCGTCATCGCCGCTCACGGCGGCACCACGACGCCGGCGAGACCTGGCTGGCAGTTGGGCTACGGGACGACGGGCGGGGGAAACCACAGAGCGCTACTCATCCTCATCAAGCCCGACCTCTCCGAGATCAGGCTCGAGAGCAGCACGCTGCTGACGGTCGACGGAGCGTGGCATGACCTCGTGTTTGTAGCCGACAAGCTGGGCACGGACACAGGGTATCTCTGGATCGACCGCGTTCTCGAGGATACGGCGGACCTGTCGAGCTACTCGACGATCGTCGCGGACACGGAATTCTTCGTGGGCCGCAACATCAACGGCTTGGAGTGGGCCGGGTACATCGACCAGCTCGGCTGGTGGAAGGAGCAGGCGTGGACCGAGGACCAGGTCCTCCGCTACGGCTTCGCCCCCGTGGGCTCTCCGCCGGTCGGGCTCGTCATCGATGCGACCGGTGCGCGGCCGCGCTGGGGCGCCTTCCCGCGCCTCTACGTCCACCTCGCCGATGGCAGCTCGCCGGCACGCACCTCCGTCCTCGTCTCTCTCTCGACGTGGCTCTCCGAGCGCGGCCAGGCGGTGCCGCAGCTTGGCCGCGAGAAGCTCACCGACGGCGGCTTCGAGGAGTGGGACAGCAGCTCCGAGCTCACGCACTGGTCCGAGATCATGAACTCGGGGTTCGCGCTCAGCCAGGAGACGGAGCTCGTCCGCAGCGGCTCCTTCGCCGCGCGGATCGACTGGGACGGCACCGCCGGCATCAGCTTCATCTTCCAGCCGGAGACCACCGTGGTTGGGGCCTGGTACCGGGTCTCGGGAGAGTACCTGACGGGCCCGGAGAACGACGCGTCTGACCCGATCCGGATCGGGGTTGGCAACGGTACGGCCGGATTCCTCCTCGCCGGCGGGCGATCGACCGGCGGCGAAGGGGTCGACCTCCAGCGGACGGGCGGAGAGTGGCGCCGCTTCTACTTCGACGTCCTCGCCCACACCGCGGCGCCGGTCGTGAGGATCCTCGCGCGCTGCAATTCGGGGCAGCCCGGGTTCCTCGTCGTCGACCGGGTCTCCTTCCGCCCGATCTACTCCTGGGAGCAGGCCCACCCTCGCCTCCTCGAGGGCTCCACGCCCACCGCCGAGCTGGGGACGAACGACGCCCTCTTCGGCGGCGACAAGGTCGGCCGCGGCGACCTCCGCCTGGTCAACGCCGACGGCTTCTTCTCCGAGCTGCTCGGGACCTTCGCGAGCCTCGGACAGGAGGCGCACGTCTACGAGTCCGGGACCTTCCGCGACGGGCAACCCATCCCCGCCGACGACTGGCGTCCCGTCTTCACCGGCCGCACGCAGCGCCCAGTCGTCGAGGACGCCGTCGCCCAGATCCCGCTCCGCGACGGGCGCGGAGATCTCCACCGCCAGGTCCCGCCGCGCAAGTACTCCCAGCTCGACCAGCCGCGGCTCGACCTGAGCCAGGAAGGCAAGTCGCGGCCGGTGTGGCTCGGCCCGAAGACCGGGATCAGCCCGGTCCGGATCGACTTCAGCGAGGACGGCTTCGGGGTGTACGAGCTCGCGGACACCGGCTGGGACCTCCCGTTCCCACTCGCGCCCGCGGGGCTCAAGTCGATCGACGCCGTCTACGCCTACGCCTCGCGTGAGGCGGCCGCGGCGCGGCTCGCGGCCGACCGCGCGCTGCTCACCCCCGGTACTCACTACAGCGTGGACCTGGTGCGGGGCACCCTCACCGTGCTCGTCCACCTTGGTCCCTTCATCCTGCCCGACGACCTCTTCCTCGACTTCGACACGGGCGGATCGACGCTCTCCGCCACCATCCAGGCCGGCACCTACGCCTCGGTTTCGGAGGTCGCCGCCGAGACCCAGGCAGCGATCCGAGCCGAGATCGGGGGCGGAGACGTCACGGGCCTCTGCGAGTTCGACGTCGAGGCGAAGTCGTACCGGGTCGGCCGCACCTCCGGCACCTTCAACCTCCGCGCCCAGTCCGGGCCCAACCGGGACCTCGGGATCTACAGCCTCCTCGGCTTCGCCGCGTCGGCGGATCAGACCGGGATGTCGTCCTACCTCGGGAGCCCGGTCCTCACTGACGTGGACAAGCAGCACGTGATCCGGGTCGACGGCGAGGGCTACAAGGACGACTCCTCGGGCACCTACACCGGCTCGGCGGACGGTCTCATCACCCTCGGCGCCGACGTCGCGCGGCTCCTCTGGCACCGGTTCATGGGGCGGTCTCTCGCCCTGGTGGACGAGCCCTCCTTCGCCGCTGCCCGCACCGCGCGCCCGGCGAAGCTCGGACTCTACCTGAGGTCGGAGGAGAGCACCGCCGCCGTCCTCGAGGCGCTCAAGCTCTCGACCCTGTCGGACATCGTGATCGACGGCGCCGGGCGGGTCTCCTACCTGCCCTACTCCTCCACGGTCCCCGCCTCCGCCGAGCAGCTCTTCGACCGGGACTACCTCGCCTGGTCGATGAGCCGGCCGATCCGGGACGTCCACGCGGAGGTCCTCGTCGAGTTCGACCTCGACGCCTCGACCGGGACGCCGCGGGTGCGGCGGAAGGCGATGCCGGAGGTCGCCCTCACCGCCGGGAGGTCGGAGGCCAAGACGGTGCGGACCTACCTCACGGTCGGGAACGACGCCCAGGCCGTGGCGCAGGACCTGGCCACCCTCGCCGCGGCGCAGCCCCGGGAGGTCGCGTTGCAGCTCAAGAGCCGGCTCCGGGACGCGCGCCCGGGGACCGTCGTGCGCCTGACACGGGACGCCGGGCTGGACCCCTCGGGCCGGCTCGACGACGTCGCCTTCCGCGTCGCGTCGATCGCCGTTGGAGAGCGCGTCGAGCTGCGTCTTCTGGAGCTCATCGAGCTGGGGAGCTGAGCATGGTCACGCGAAAGAGCAGCGTCTGGACCGAGGGCTACCCGCCCACCACGAGCCCGCTGGAGCCGTTGGACGAGGGCCCGATCAGGGACATCCACGACTCCATCCCGATCGCGCTGCTCAGCCAGAACTGGCTCCCGCCGCCGCACCTGTGGAGCGACGGCGCCTCGGCGGCCCCGGACTACTACCTCCCCCTCGGCACCGGCGTGGCGATCGCGCGCGAGACCACGATCGTGAAGATGCCCGGCTGGGGCGGCGTCCAGCAGAGCGCGAAGGTCACGGCGGGCGGCGGTGACAACGGCTCGCTGCGGCACCGCTTCATCCAGCCGGCGAGCTTCGGCCGCTTTCACTTCTTGCGGGGCATGGACTTCAGCGTCGCCGTGTGGGTGAAGACGAGCGAGGTCGGCACCGTCCAGCTCATCGTCGACGACGGGGATGCCATCACGTTCAGCACGGCCCACACGGGCTCTGGAACCGGCGGAGTCGACGGGGACGGCTGGGAGCTGCTGCAGGTGACGCATCCAATCAGCGCAGCCGCCGATCGGCTCGAGTGCCGTGTCCGTGGCCCGGCCAGCTCGGTCTTCTACGTCGACGCCGGGATGGCCTGTCCCGGCCCGATCCGGCCCGCCGCGTGGCAGCCCTGCCCGACGATCGTCGCCCGGCTCCCCTGGGTCTACGCAGGAGGCCTGGTGGCCGGGAACGGCGCACTCGACGTCCAGCACACGCTCGACCGGCCTGGGCTCGCAGTGGCCTGGTACCTGCGCGCCAAGACGGGACCCTCGGGCGCCGCGTTCGCGGCGCAGTTCCGCAAGGGTGGCGCGACGGACCTCTTCACCACGGCCCCCACGATCGCGGACGGCCAGACGGTGGGGGAGGCGGGCGGGGTCGCCGGCGACTACCTGGCCCGCTGCCTCGGCCGGCGCCAGTACGTCGAGCTCGACGTCGACACCGTCTCCGGCGTCGAGGGGCTGAACGCGCAGCTCGTCGTGATTCACCCCTGGCGGCCGCACGAGCACCTGCTCGACTTCGACGAGATCGACTGATGTTCACCTCCGTGCTGCTGCCGCTCACCGTCAAGTCCGGGAGCGCGAACGAGTGGGAGAACCGCGAGCTGGCCGGGGGCTCGCCCTGCAGCGGGCTCACGCTGGCCACGGCGATGAGGTCCTCGGGGAACGACTGCGCATCGGCCCGCCGCTTCGACGGCCTCGACGGCGGCGTGGTGGGCCTCGTGTGCTACGTCGACGCCCTACCCCCCGCGGCGCGTTTCATCCGACCCACGGGCGGGGTCCGGGTCTCGAGCGTCACGAGCGAGGACAGTAGCGGCGACGAGACGGGCTCGCACGGCGTGCAAGCGGCGGACGGGACCAACGACGCCGGCGCGGCGCAAGACATCGGTGGAACGCAGGGCGCCCACATCGACACCCACACCGTCGACGAGAACCCGGAGGTCCGCCCGTGGCGCGAGGATGACTTCAGCGGTAGCGGCGCCGGCAACGTGGCCGTGGTGGTGTCCGCGGCGCGCCCGGCCTCGAACTACATCTACTTCCACCAGGTCCAGATCGCCGTGGACTGGGAGCGGGATCCGCAGCCCGGGATCTACGAGCTGATCGCGCCCTACCTGCCCCTGCCGCTCGCCGCGATCTTCGGGGGCCTGGCCCACGCTCGCGTCGACATGCGGGCCTTCGCCGGCGCCGTCTACCGGCTCTCGGAGCGCCGGCTCTGGTGGGACGCCGCCGAGGACCTGGCGCTCGAGCGGGAGCTGCGCGCGTACCGCTGGCCACGGGTCTTCGACCTCGGCGCGACGCGCCGTCGGCTACTGGTCGGGGCGTAGCTTGGGCTTGGGCCCGCGCGGGAGCGCACCCGGCGGCTCCCACCAGTAGTATGACTTGCACCGTGGGCACTTCCGCGGCGGGCTACAGCCCTTGCGGTGCGCACGCGGGACCCGGGCCGCTCCGTCCGCGCCCGTGACCACGAGGCAGTCGCACAGGGAGAGCCAGCGGTGATCGCAGCGGCGGCAAGCGCAGCGCCAGCCGCTGACCAGCACGGGCTCGGCGACGGGGGCGACGGTGGCCGAGCCCGTCACCGGCGATGCGCTCGCCAGGCGCGCGCGGCGATCACCGGCCGGGCTCCGGCTCCCCGCGCTCAGCCCGGCGCCGCTCCGCTCGCCGCTCGGCAGCTCCGGCACCCTTGCGCCGCACGAACGGGCGCACGCTGACGTGCGTCACGATCGCCAGCTTGCCGTCCCTCGCGATCATCGCCCCGACGTCGACGCCGAGTCCCGCGGAGCGGGCGCGCCAGCTCTCCGCGCCCGTCCGGGAGTCGCCGCGCCGACGGGCCCCCAGGAGGAGACCCGTCAGCTCGCGGCGAGCCTCCTCGAAGCCCAGGTCGCGCGCGTCGGCGTAGGCGTCCGCCGCGGCCTGGGTGACGAGGATCTGGCCGGTCTCGCCGAGGGTGGTCACTCCTCCTCGTCCGCGTCGGGCGCAGCCGGCCCCCAGGAGTGGCTCGGGCGGTTCGTCGGCCCGTCGATCCCGTTGGCGAGGAGGAGACCATTCTCCCGCAGCCGATCGAGCCAGCTCCGAGCGCTCTCAGTGCGGATCCGCCGCTCGATCCGAGCGAAGGTGGGGTCGTCGAGCCCCTTCTCCGCGGCTGCAGCCTCCAGCCGCTCGACCGCCAGGTCGCGCTCGATGCGGCTGGGGAACCACGTCCGATGCCCGTGGGGGTTGGACGCAGGGACGAAGAAGCGGCCGTTCTCGAATCCGTAGACCCTCGTGCTCTTGCTCATCTCGGCCTCCAGTGTTCCCGCGGCCCCTGCGGCCGCGTCCGACACTCAGAGATTAGTACCCCCGGAGGGGCAGATTGTCAAGGGGAATCACCGCGCGACAGCCGGATCGCGGTCGTCGCCGCGTCCGCCGCGGCGACGACCGCGGCGGCAACCGCGAGGATCCGCCCCCAGCGCCGGGTGCCGGCGTCGTCGCTCTTGATCATGCTGTCGAGCCCCCAGAGGGCGGCGCCGTAGAGCGCGGGCTTCCCCGCCCAGCGCGCCGCGCGAGAGCGCATCAAGGGGTTGCCCTCGGCGAAGCCCGGCCTGGCGAGAGCGACCTCCGTCAGGACGCTCGCCGTCGTGGCGCCGGCAATGGTGACGCCCCGGGTCCAGCGGGCGAAGGCCCGGGCCTCGGCGAGCTGGTCGTGCGTGATGATCCGCTCGATCGCGATGTCGGCGCGATCGAGCGGGGCGGGTGGTCCGTTCAGCTCGGCGCTCTGGGCGGCCGCCAGGACGCCTCGCGAGGCTGGAGCGGGGGGATCAGCCAGGCTCTCGCCGCCCCCGCACGCCAGCAGCGCCAGCGCGGCCATCTGGGCCGTTGCCCAGGCGTTGCCCCCAAAGCGGCGGCCCGGAGGAGCTTGACGGCCGTGCCTACAAGTCGCTGTGGATTGGTGGTTTGCGTCGACGACTCGTGCCGACTCGGAATCTCTATCAGGACCGCCTCTTCTGTTACCGTGTATCAGCATCGCCGTGACCTCCTATGCAGTCGTTCCTCATCAACAACATACGTCCCTGGACGGCGATGTGGTAGCATAGAATTGCATCGCAGGCGTTGCCCGGCCGTTGCCCAGGAGAAGGCCCCATGAAGGACAGGATCACCCTCAAGGCGCTCGCGGAGCTGCAGCTCGGCCAGACGGTCTGGGACACGGAGCAGCTCGGGTTCGGGGCCCGCCGGCGGAAGGGCGGGGTCTTCTTCGTCTTCAAGGTGCAGCGGCGGGGGAAGGCGGACTGGGTCCCCCTCGGGCGCCTCGGCGACGTCACCCTCGACGACGCCCGCAAGGCGGCCGCCAGGGAGCGAGGCATCGTCGCCCTGGGCGGCCGCCCCGGCGCCTGGCGCCGCACCCCCACCCTGAAGCACTTCGGGGCCCGCTACCTGCGGGAGGCGGCGTCGGCCACGAAGGCCCTGTCCTACGCCTGGACCGAGCGCGCGCTGCGTCTCCACCTCTACCCCGCGCTCGGGCACCTCCGGCTCGACGAGATCACGGCGCATGACGTGACGCGGCTCAAGGATCGCTACGCGACGCGGAAGGGGGCGTTCAACAACGCCCGCCGGGCCCTGAGCATGCTCTACGCGAAGGCGATCGAGTGGCGCGAGCTCTCCGCGGACTGGCCGTCGCCGTGCCGCTACGTCGCCTCCTATGCGATGCCGAAGCACGAGCGCTACCTGTCGCAGAAGGAGCTCGCGGGCCTCGGCGCCGCGCTGGCCACCCACGCGCAGCAGGGCCCGGCCGCGGCCCTGGTGGTGGCGGCCGTCCGGCTGATGATCTTCACCGGTGCTCGTCGTGACGAGGTCCGCTTCCTTCGCTGGGGCGAGGTGGGCCCCACCGCCCTCCACCTGAGTGACACCGCCGCGGGCCCGCGATCGGGCCTGAAGACGGGCGCGAAGCCGATCAGCCTGAACCCGCCTGCGGCCCAGCTCCTGGCCGCGCTCGAGCGCCGCGGCGACGAGGACCTGGTCTTCGAGTCACCGCTCCGGCCGGGTCACCCCGTGGCGCTGCACCAGGCCTGGGACCAGATCCGGCGCGCGGCCGGCCTGAAGGATGTCCGCCTGCACGACCTCCGCCACTCGTTCGCCTCGGTCGCCGTGGCAACGGGCCACTCGCTCTACGTCACCGGCGCCCTCCTCGGCCACCGCAACTCCAGGACCACGGAGCGGTACGCCCACCTGAGCGCGGACCCGCTCGCGGCCGCCAGCGCCGCGGTCGCCCGCCGGATCCAGACCGCCCTCGAGGCAGGCGAGGGGGAGGCGAAGGCGAAGGGCGGGGCGAGCTAGTGTAGCTAGGAAGGCTCGCGGTCGAGGACCTTGTTCCGCTCGATGTCGCCGCGGCTCTGGCCCCGGACCGCAGGCGCCACGTCGCCAGACGACGTCGCCCACGTGCCGCAGTCGTCGTCGGTGTAGAAGCCCACGTCACCCGCCTGGATCTCAACCAGTTGCGCGCCCCCGTCTCCGACGAAATCGTTCGCGATGATCGCTCGCAGCGTGCCGTCGAAGTTGGCGAGGCGCTCCCAGTAGCAGGCCGCGCCGGCGTCCACCCGATAGAGGCCCGGGGCGACTTGCGCGCCGACGAGCCAGCGGCCAGGGGGGATCCCGACCTGCATCCCCTCGCGCGGCTCCGCGAACCAGTCGCCGCAGTCGCCGTCGCCCTCGAAGGCGAAATCGGAGGCGAGAATGTCGACGATCTCCTGTGGGGAGTCGAAGCCCACGAAGGTGTTCGCCAGCACGTCGTCCAGGGTGCCACCGGCGCCACTTTGGCGCTCCCAGTAGCAGCCACTCTCCGGATCCGCGAAGTAGCGTCCCGCGTCGATGTCGGCCCCGACGAGGTGCTGGCCGGGGCTGAAGGCGGCGAGTTCCGGCGTGGGGGTCGGAGCCGGCGTGGGGGCGGGCGTCGCCTGGCTGGCCCCTGTCGGCGAGTCGCTGCCGCCGCCACAGCCCACCACCGCGCAGCATGTCCCAGCAGCGATCAGCCACCAGATCTTGCGACCGTCGTTCATTCTCATGGCTTCAGCCTCCTCATCCTGAACGGACCTCTACCAACGGGAACGCACGAGGGTCGCGGTTCGAACGGCGGGCCCGGGCGGGACCTGGGGCGAGGCGAGCTAGGGGCTACAGGGCTCGCGCGTGTTCACGTCCTGGAACAGCGTGCGCGTGACCTGGATCGCACTCACCCAACCCACAGACTGATCCAGGGGGCTCCGCACCTGGTACTGGTCGCCCTGTTTGGCGAGGATCATGGCGCGCGAGCCGGGGCGCATCTCGCCGACCTTCCGCTGCTTCTCTGGGCTGTTCCACAGGTTGATCTTGTGGTTCTGTGCGACCCACAGCGGCGGTCGATCCAACTCGCGAGCCCACCACTCGAGGGACTTGAGCTCCACGTGCTCGGCGCAGGGGTTCGGGGTCGGCGTCGGTGCGGCGGCCGCGGTCGTTGGCGGTGTCACGGGCGTCGGCCTGGCCGCGGGCGCCGGCGGCGGTGCCGACGGCCAGGTGAGGGCGCCGACGAGATACAAGCCCACGGCGAGGACCAGTAGTGCCGCGCAGCCGCCGGCGACACAGCCGGTCCTCTGCCGCAGCTTCCTCCCACAGTTGGGGCAGCTAGCGGCGCTCTTCGAGAGGTCCTTGCCGCAATCCGGACACTTGGTCATGGGAGACCCACCCCCTCAGGTGGCCGGCACCCGCTCGCCCGCCGCGGAGGGCGCGGCCTCAGTGTGTTCACCGTTCGCACAGCTTCAGCGCGCGCTCGATCAGCGGGCCGATGTTCTTTCGGGTTCCTGGTATCGAAGGGTTGTGTGCCCACACGGGCTCGATCCCGGGATAGCCGTGGTGTTTCGCCAGCCCGTTGAGCGCGTACCGCCGGCCGTCGACTAGCGCCACCGCGACCGGGATGCCTTTGCTCTGGGGATCGCACTCCAGCCGCGCCGAAGGGCTCGTGAGGGGCCACGCGGCGCCCAGTCCGGAGCTTGTCACGAGGTGCCCTTCTACATCCTCGGCGGGTGGACTCATGAACGAGTCGATCCCCTGCAAGGCCGCCCAGAAGAGAGGGCCGCCCCAAAACCAGAGTCCGACACCCAGAGCGAGGCTTCACGGGACCTCTCCTCTGGAGGGTAACGCACGAGGGGCGCGATCCGAACAGAACGCCGGCCCCGGGAGGAACCTGCGGGCACCCTGACGCCATACGTCAGGGTGCGGCCGACAGTCTCCCGTGCCCGTCCGCCCTCCCGGGACCTAACCGCCGCGCTTCCTGAGGTACTCGTCGATTGCTTCAGTCACGACCGCTGCCCGCTTTCGTCGGAGATCGTGCTCGACCTCGTAGTGGCCGAGGCGCTTCGCGATCGCTGCCGGGATGCGGACGTTGAGCTGCTGCCGCGGGGCCGCCCCGGCTTCCCGGGGTTTCTTTGGTCGAGCCATCGAAGCAAGCCTAGCAGCGGCCCATGGTGATAGCAAGGGGTTTATCCTTGACGGTCGCCTGATAGCAAGCTAGCATCTAGGGAAATGGCTGCGGAAGGCATCGAGATCCAGAGGGTCGTGAACGCACTGCTGCGCTGGCGCGGCAACGTGAAGGCGGCCGCGGACGAGCTGGGGATCCGGCGGAAGAGCCTCTATGAGCGCATCCAGCGCGCCGGCATCGACCTCCAGGCGATCCGCCATGCGTCCCCCTCCGTGAGCGAGTTCCGGGGCATGCCCCGTATGCCCCCCGTGCCCCGGGACATGTCCCGTGAGGGGGTGACCCGTAGTGTCCCGAAATCTGCTAGTGCCCCGTACCAAAGCACGCCTCAGGGGCCTACCGTGACGGGCATGCAGCAGGCCACCGCGGAACCACCCTTCGCACCGTCGCACAGCAAGCCGCGACTCCCGCGCGTCCTGCCCCGCGACCAGGAGCGGCTCCGCGCCGCCAAGATCGAGATCATCGCCCGCTTCCGCATCGAGACCGACGAGCAGGCGATCCACGACCAGTTCATGGCGGAGGCGTTCGACGGCTGGCTCGAGGACAAGCTGGCGGTCGAGGGTGCCCGTCCGGCGGAGCGGCCGCAGCGGAAGAAGGCCCCGTGACGAGCCTCCAGGCGCAGCGGGCCGAGGACAGGACCGGCGACCCGACGGGCGCGCCGCGCCGCCCCGCCGAGCTCCGGGCCCTGGCGCACGATCATCTCGTCGAGGCGCGCCGGTACGAGATGGAGGCGCAGGAGCTGTTCGCCGAAGCCGCGCGGCTGGAGAGTAGCCAGGCGCTCGAGGCTCGGCTCTCGCCCGACGATGCGGCGGCGTTCCTGCGCGTGAAGCGGGGGACGCTCAACGCCTGGCGCCGGAACGGGCGTGGGCCGCGCTACGTCATGGTGGGGACGAAGATCACCTACCTCCGGGCCGACCTGGAGAGCTGGCTCCAGAGCCGCCGGATCGGCAGCACGGCCGAGCGGCGCGACCTGGGGGCGCAGTGAGCCAACCCCTGGGCGACCTGTTCCGCGCGCCGCAGCCCACGCCACTGCAGAAGGCGATCGGCGAGGCGGCGACGACGCTCAGCGTCCTGGGGCCCCTGACGGGCGCCGTGTACCACTCCACGCCGGCGCTCCAGTTGCGCATCCTCGACGAGATCCAGAACGCGCTGGTGAAGGCCGCCGGGCAGATCGCCGAGGCGCGGTGCGTCGTCGAGGCGGGGATCGAGCGCGAGCTCGCGGGGCCGTCCCGGTGAGGGCCTGGCTTCGAGGGCTCGCGCGCCGGGCGCTGTTCGCGGGCCTGCCGGAAGACCCGGCTGTTGTTGCTCGCGGGTGGCCTCCGCTGCCGAAGCCCCTGCCCCCACCGCCTCCGGCGCCGCCGTCGCCGCGCTCGCATGCCGCCGGGCCGGTGCTCGCGCGGGCCTGGGCTCGCCGGCGGGGGCCGCTCATGCTCGACGTGGGGCGTCTCCTGGGCTCGTGTGGAGGTCGCGTTCCGATGGAGGGCGCCGAGGTGCTGGCGCGGCGCGCCTTCTACGCCGGCGCCCGGGCGGCGCTGGAGGTGATCGACGGCACGGTCGAGGACCTCCCGGTGGACGCGGAACCGTCCGACGAGCAGGTCGCCGCAGCCGAGGCGCGGTTCGAGCGCATGCTCGAGGAGCTCGGCGAGGAGATCGACGCAACCGGAGGTGGGCCGGAGGAGGAGACCTCCGGATGAGCCGGAAGGCCGCCGCGCCGCCGCCGGGCCCGTTCGGGCGCGAGTGGGAGGCCTACCGCTGGCGGTGCGTCCCGGCCGAAGCCGGCCCCGGCCAGGTCGGCGCGGCCCAGCGGGCGTTCTACAGCGGCGCCGCCGCGGTGCTGCGGCAGTTGCTCGCGGCGCCGACCCAGGCCGCGATCACGCAGCTCACCCAGGAGGCGGCCGAGCACGCCGCGATGCCCGAGCCGCAGGATCAGGACCCCGACGCGTGGCTGGGCCCGCCGGTCGTGTCCGTGCACACGAGCGGCGGGGACCCCGGACGGTTGCGCCCTGTCGACGCGCCCGCGACCTGCGAGCGAGAGCCCGGAACCTTCCACTTCCAGGCGTCCTCAACTCCCAGGCGTGCGACGCCCGAGAGCGAGGAGGACTAGTTGGGCTGGCGCACGTGAAGTGCAACCTGACGAAGCTGCCCGGCGGTGCGACCGCGATCGTGTGCTCGAGCGGAGCGCGGTCGAAGCCGAAGCCATGCTCGTCGTGCGGTCGGCCGGCGGACCGCCTGTGCGATTTCCCGGTCAAGCGCGCCGGTCGGCGGACGACGTGCGATCGGCCGATCTGTCGGCGCTGCGCTCGGCCGATCTCGGGCGACCGTGACCTGTGCCAGCCGCACGGGCGGCTGTGGGATGGCGAGACGGACCGGCCCCGCGTCGGCCCGGGCCTCGACGCGACCGGAGGTGGCCCGGAGCAGTAGACCGGCCGCCCGACTTTCGAACCCCGTAGGAGGAACAGGATGATTGCGCCAGCCGAACAGCGAAGCTCTGCCGAGGCGGCCCCGGAGCGGATCCGGACCGTCTGCTGCGTCTGCGGGGAGCTGATCCAGGACGGGGCGTCGCCGGCGGGGCTCGTGTCCCACGGGGTCCACCCGGGCGAGTGCGCGCGCCGGATGCTCGCCGGTGAGGCCGTATGAGCGGCGGCCGCCGGAAGGCCCTGATGGCGGCGTACACCGCCAAGCACGGCGCGCCGCCGACCGGGCACTACGTCGAGCACGGCCGCCGGCACCCCTCGGAGCGCCGGCCGGCGAAGAAGGCCTACCTGGCGCGGCGCCGCGGCGCAGTGCCGATCCCCGAGCCGTGGGGCCGCCTGGCCGCCCGTGAGCGGCGCCGCCGGGCCCGGGCGGCGCGCCGCGGCGCGCGACTGAAGGGTGGGCCCCGCCACCTGACCGCGGCCGAGCTGCGCGCGGCGCGCGCGGCCCTCCTCGGAGAGCAGCCGTGATGAAGCCTCCCCAGCACCTGATCGACAAGATGCTCGCCGACGGCGAGATCGGGATCCTGTCTTCCCTGGTCGTCCTCGGCGCGGCGCTCGCGGTGCAGCGTGGCTCGGGGGCGGCGCTGGAGGGCGTGCAGACCGCAGGGGGCGAGCCGATCCCACCTGGCCTCGAGGCGCGGATGAAGGAAGCCCATGCGGCGATGGTCGAGGAGTTCCAGGCTGTGAGCGCCGAGGAGCTGGATCACTGCATCGCGCTGAGCACCGCGCACCTGCGAGCGGCGGGCTACCAGTGGACCTCCGGGCGGGACAACTGATGGCGACCGAGGAGCTGCTCGAGAGCGAGGTCGTCTGGGGGTGGGCATCCCACGCCGAGAGCGAGGTCTGGTCCGGCGCCTATTCCCTCGAGGCGACCGTGGAGCGCGCGATCGAGGAGGCGCGCAGCACCGGTGCCTGGGACGTCTACATCGCCGCCGGACAGTACCCCTCCACGGGCGCTATCGCCGCGACGGCGATTCGCCTCGACGACGTGCTCGAGCGCATGGAAGAGGACGCCGCCGACCAGGGGATCTACGCCGCCGACGAGCTGCTGTTCGAGCCCTCACCGGCCGCCGCCGAGAAGCTGGAGGAGGCACTGCGGGCCTGGGGAGCAGACGCGGTGACGGCCTTCGACCGCTGGACTCGCACCGGTGAGCCCGTACGCATCGTGCTCGTGAGAGCGGACTGCGGCGATTGCGGCGTCGGGGTCAAGGTCGACGAGGACGGGTGCTGCGCCCAATGCGGGCGTGACGCCGAGATCGTCGTGCCCGGGAGCAGCTCGTGAAGCAGGCGGGGCTCGACTGGGACCTCGACCCGGCGGAGTGGACCGCCGCGGCGCCGCCGGCGCCTCGCGCGCCCGCGCCACCGCCCACGGAGACGGCCGTCCTCGACGAGCGCGGCCGCGTCCGGCTCGGGACCGTCCTCGAGGCGCTCCCCGGCACGGCGTACCCGTACACCGCGGCCTGTGGCGCGTGCGGCGCCCGGCAGTCTGGCTGGGCGTCGGTCTGGAGCGCCGAGATGTGGGTCCGGCACCACCGCCGGACGTGTGCGGGAGCCGAGCAAGCCATGGAGGGCCGGCCCGCTGGCGCCGCCGCCAGCGCTCCTCCAACCAGAGTCCCCGCCGGCCGGGGCGGGGAACCCCCGCGGGGGGGAGCATGACCTGGCGCGCCTTGCAGATCCTGTCGGCGTCGGGGCTCGCGTTCGTCGCGGCCCTGTGCCTCTCGTGGTGGATCCGCGACGAGCGGCGCCGTCCTGAGCCGGTGGGTCGGGTGCGGCCGGGGTGGCGGCCCCGGCGGCCGTGAAGCAGTCCGCCCTCGACCTCGGCCACCACCCGGGCGCAGCGCGGGGGCGAGGAGCCGCCGCCGCTCGCGCCCTGCCCCGATTGCAGCCAGGAGCTCCAGTCTTTCGGCGCCGGCGGAGGCCTCGATCTCGACGCGACCGGAGGTGGCCCCGGGCAGTAGACCGGCCCGCCGACTTCGAACCCAGTAGGAGGAACAGGATGCCTGCGCCAGCGGCCCTCCTGGGAGAGCAGCCATGACGGCGCGCGCGCGGACCCCGGAGGACCTGGAGACGCCGGTGATCGCCGCCGCCCTGCGCCGCCTCGTCGGCGCCCACCACACCTACGGCGGCCTCTGGTCCGTCCCCCACCCCTCGACAGGGGGCGGCGTGTGGGCGGTCGGGGCGGACGGCTGGTGCTTCGCAGCTCTGCGCGTCTGGGGCCCGCCGCCCTTCCCGCTGGAGCCGGAGTCGACTCGTGGGGCTCGGACCAGGGCGGTGGAGCGGTGGCTCTCCCAGGATCAGGAGGGGCATCCCGTCGACGGCGAGGCCCTCCTGGCCTGGTGCGGCGCCGTCTGCGAGGACTGCGAGGACACCCGGGTGCAGCCGTGTGAATGCGAGGGCACCGGGGAGATCACGTGTACCTGCTCCAGGTGCGACGACGAGCACGAGACGACGTGCCCGGACTGCGCCGGCGACGGGCGCGCGACCTGCGACTCTTGCAGCCACCCCCTCTACGGGGTCCTGCTGGGTCGGCTGTGGGACCGGCACCTGATCCGCCTGGTCCTGACGGCGATCGGGACGGATGGGCTCAGCGTCTCCCACGACCGCGAGTTCGACGCCCTGGTCCTGCGAGCCCCCGGCCGGCTGGGTGTGGTGATGGGGATGCGGGGCGAGATCGAAGCGCACTACCCGCGGTTCGAGGCCCTCCCATGACCTGGCGCGCCCTCCAGATCCTGTCAGCGTCGGGTCTCGCGCTCTTCGGGGCCGTGTGTCTCGCGCGCTGGATCCGGGACGTGAAGAGCCGACCGGAGCCGGTGGAGCGGGTGCGGGCCGGGTGGCGGCCGCGGCGGCTGCTGGAGCGGCGGTGAAGCAAGGCGCCCTCGACTGGGACCTCGACCCGGCGGAGTGGACCGCCGCGGCGCCGCCGGCGCCTCGCGCGCCCGCACCACCGCCCACGGAGACGGCCGTCCTCGACGAGCGCGGCCGCGCCCGGATCGGCACCGTCATCGAGGCGCTCCCCGGCACGGCGTACCCGTACACCGCGGCCTGCGGCGCGTGCGGCACCCGCCAGTCCGGCTGGTCGTCGGTCTGGAGCGCCGAGATGTGGGTCCGCCACCACCGGACGGCCGAGGATCTCGACCTGGTGGAGGCGCTGCGCGCGCTCGCGGCCGAGGATCGCCTCGACGCCTTCGAGGCGGACGCTGGGGGCGCCCGGTGACGCCGCTCACCGAGGCCGGCGGGCGCCGGCGTTGCCGCTACTGCGGCCGGCCGATCCGCTTCGCGTTGCTCCCGGACGGTCGCCAGGTCCCGTACGACCCGGAGCCCAACCCGGCGGGCAGCCTGGTCTTCGAGCGCGCGCGGACGGAGTCGGGCGACGAGCTGGCGCTCCGCCGGGCCGTGTTCGCCGCGCTCGGCGAGCGGGCGGGGGAGACGCGCTACCTGCCCCACCGGAGCAGCTGCCCGGCTCGAGCCGTGCGCCGGCGGCGCCGCGGCGGGCGGCACTCGCCTGGCCGCCGCCAGCGCCATCTCTTCGGGGGGACCCCTTGAGCGCCCGCCTGCTCCGCTTTCCGCCCGGCTCGGCGCCGCGCCCCCTCGTCGTGCCCGGTCGCGTCGGTCGCCTCCGTCGCTTCGCGTTCGCCCGGATGCGCCTCGAGGTCTGGCTCCGGGTGCGGCTGTACCGGTACCGCCGGTGGAGGAGGCACTTGTGATCGGCGAGATCTTCGACGCGGCGGCCGCGCGGCTGATCTGGGGGATGTGGGGGGTGTCGCTGATCGCCGGCGCCGCCGGCGGAGCAGTCCTCCTCGGCGCCGGCTGGGTCTGGGGCTACCTCTCGCGCTGCCGGGACGAGCGCGAGGCGCAGCTGAGCGACGAGTGGCGTGCGGAGCGCGCCCGCCAGGAGCAGCAAGGGGCCAAGGAGGACTCCGCGTGAGCCTCTACGACCGCTACCACGAGCTGCACGGGCTGCAGGAGGCGCTCCGCGAGAGCGAGAGGCCGGAGAAGGTCCGCGTCTGCATCGAGCACCGGGTGACGTGCTCGGTCCGGGACGACGCGGTGGTGTGCCCCGTGGGGTCCCACGAGCTCGAGGAGCGTGAGTGGGCGGTCGCGAACGCCCCGGGGCCAGGCACTACGACGGCGGCACCGCCGCCGCCACACAGGAGGGAGGCGCCGATGGCGCAGCACGGCGGGAAGAGACAGTCGTCGGTCGTCGACCGGAGATTCTTCCGGGACGCCGCCGGCAACAGGCTGTACCTGCGGCTGAAACAGCAGGAGGACGGGGCCATGGTGATCGCCGTGCAGCACCTCCCCAAGGGGGGCGGCAACCGGAGCGGGGTGCTGGGGCACTTCCGGCCCGGCGACGACCCCGCCCTGGCGGATCGCCAGGCCAAGGCGCGCTTCATCGAGCTCATCGGGCAGACGCTCCAGAAAGGCTGGACCGCGTCGGCCGGGAGGCGCCCCGGGGGCCTACAGGAGATTCCCGAGGCTCAGGGCGCCGCGGCCGCCGCCGCGGCGCCGAAGCGCAGCACGGCACGCCCGCGGCCGTACGCCGGGAGGGGACGTTGACCGCCGCGGCGCCGGCGCTGCAGGACCTGAAGCTCGACGTCCTCGTCGAGTCACCGTCCAACCCCCGCAAGACCTGGGGCGACCTGGCCGAGCTCGTGGCGAGCATCCGCGAGAAGGGCGTGCTCCAGCCGATCCTGGCCCGGCCGCTCCCGGGCCCCCGCGAGAAGGGGTCCGCCACCCACGAGGTGGTCTTCGGGCACCGGCGTCTCCGCGCCGCGCGGAAAGCGGGGTTAGCCACGATCCCCGCGATCGTCCGGTCCCTCGACGACCTCGCCGCCCTCGAGGCACAGGTGATCGAGAACGGCCAACGAGAGGACATCCATCCCCTCGAGGAGGCCCTCGGGATGGCGAAGAAGCGGGCCGAGGCGGAAGCGGCCGGCCGCCAGGTCCTCACGGGCAAGGCGGCGAAGGCGGCGATCGAGAGCCGCGTCAAGTTCGTGAAGCCCGGGGACCACTGCTGGGAGGACCCGAAGGGGCAGCGCACATGGGGGAAGCTGCTCGGGAAGAAAGGCCTCGAGGAACACGGGGTGCTCGCGGAGGGGCCCGACGGCGACCTGGTGGAGCTCGTCCCCGCGGAGGCGGCGCGCGCCGCCCTCAAGGATGTGCTGAAGGCATCGGGTCTCTCGCCGGCGCGCTCGAGGGCGTCGAGCCCCTCGTCGATCGCGGCGTCCCAGCGGCGCGAGCAGGCGAAGCGTGACCTGGAGCGGCGTGTTCGCGGGCGGATCCTCGACGAGATCGTTCCCAGGGTGAAGTCACTCGACCGCGAGGACATGGTGCTCGTCCTCGTCTCGATGTTCCGCCGGCTCTGGCACGACGACTACAAGGTGCCGCTCTCGAAGCGCTGGGGCCTCCGAACGGAGACCGAGAAGGGCACGAAGGCCTTCGCCGCCCGCCTCGACCTTGACGCGGCTCTCGATCGCCGCCTTCGCCGCCTTGCCCGTGAGGACTTGGTCGACCGGCCCGAGGCCGCGCCCCGCCTCCCGGCCGTGCTCGCAGCGCGCATCCTGGAGGTCGCCCTCTTCACCGAGACACACCCGCTGGCCCACCACACGCCGAAGGCTGACGCGCTGCTCGAGGCGGCCCAGCGCTACGGTATCGACGCTGCGGCGATCCGCCGCGAGGAGACCGCCGCCGCGGCCCGGCCGAAGAAGAAGGCCCCGAAGAAGACGCGCGGGAAGAAGGCGGCTCGCCGTGGGTGAGGACCGGCTGCAGCTGCGCGCCCTCAGCCTCACTCAGCCGTGGGCCTCGCTGGTCGCCCTCGGCGCCAAGCGCATCGAGACGCGTTCCTGGGCCACCGCCTACCGAGGCCCCCTCGCGATCCACGCGTCGTGGCACTTCCCGCCACACGCGCGGCGGCTGTGCGAGGAGGAGCCCTTCCTCCGCCTCCTCGAGGAGGCGGGCCTCGACGAGGACACCCTCCCTCGCCGGGCCGTGCTCGGCGTCTGTCGACTGCTGGGCTGCCATCTCATCACCGAGCTCGAGGCGCAGCGCATTGCCCACCTCGGGGCCGGTGAAGAGCTCCACCTGGGCGTCCGCTTCGGCGCCGCCGTCGTCACCCGCGTCGAGGCCGCGCTCGGCGACTTCAGCGCACGCCGCTACGCCTGGACGCTGAGCGAGCCGCGGCTCTTCAGCCGGCCGTCACCGGCTTCCGGCCGTCTGGGCGTCTGGCGGTGGACTGCGCCGGTCAACTTCCGCGATCTCGAGCCCGAGGTCGCGGCCCAACTCCAGGAGGGGCGGTGAGCGAGAGGAAGGCGCCGCAGCAGCGCGCGCTGGAAATCGTCCGATACGAGGTCGAGCGGAGCGGGGGCACACCCGGGGAGGTCACCCTCTCGACGCGGCTGTGCGACCTGGGGCTCGACTCGCTCGCTCTACTCGAGCTCCAGATCTCCCTCGAGGACGAGTTCGACGTCGAGCTCCTCGAGGAGATGTTAGCCGGAGGGACGGTCGGCGAGCTGATCATCCAGGCCGTGAGGCGAGAGCAGGGCCAAGAGGGCCAGTGACCGAGCCGCATCACCAAACGAAGGCCAACTGAGCGTGCCCGCCTGGCTGCAGTCGATCGTCGACTTCTTCGGCCGCTTCCGCCTCTGGTACGTCGTCATGCCCTGGGAGCGCGCAGTGCGCGTGCGCCTCGGCAACCGCGTCGTCAAGCGCGGCCCCGGCTTCCACTGGAAGCTGCCTCTCCTCGACCGCGTGTTCATCCAGAACGTCCGCCTACACGTGGTCAGCACCTGCAGCCAGGTCCTCGAGGACGGCGATGGACGAACCGTGGCCGTCGTCGCGTGCATCGGCTTCAGCATCGACGACATCTTGCGCGTGTACACCAGCGTGCAGCATCTCGACGAGGCGCTCTACTCCTGGGCCTCCGCCGCCCTGGCGGATCACATCACGAAGGGTCGTGCGGCCGCCGAAGAGGCGGTGGCGCGGAGTCTCGAAGAGCAGGCGACCAGGTGGGGGATACGCATCGAGTTCTTTCGCTTGACCGACTACACACGGGTCCGTGCGTTCCGGCTGCTGCAAGGAGACCGCTGGTCGCGCTCAGAAATCGACCTGGGGAAGGGCCTATGACGGAGCCCCACCACCAGCTGCGCGACGTCCTCCGCCGCGGCCGCGCCCGCCTGCCGGCGGAGCTGCAGCCGGCTGGGGCGCTCCTCGTCCTGCGCGAGCTGACCGAGTGGCGCGACCTGGACCCGTCAAGCCGGCAGCTCGAGGAGGCCACGGGCCAGCACCGGAGCCGGATCCGCCGCTACCTCGACCAGGCCGTGGCCTGCGGGCTCCTCGTCGTCCTCCAGGAGGCATCGGCGGGCGGTCGAGGGCGCCGCGGCCGCGGCCGCCGCTACGGACTCGGTCCGCTCGCTCTCCAGGCCCTGCCAGAAAGCGGGGACGCCAGGTCCCCTGTTTCTGGCGCTGCCCCGCCTGAAAGTGGGGACGCCACGTCCCCTGTTTCCGAGAAAGCGGGGACCAAAGTGGGGACCAAAGTGGGGACCAAAGTGGGGACGCCACGTCCCCCTCACCTACACCTACACCGTACGGATACACCCCCCCCTACCCCCCCTCGGGACGAGGGGGGGCCAGTCGAGCTCCGAATCGCAGCCAGGCGACGACGGCCACGGCACCGCGACGAGCGGGATGCCCTCGAGGCGTACGGTCAGGAGCTCGGGCTCACCCTCGACACCGAGCTGCGGGACCGGATCCGCGACGCGCTGCGCGACGGCTGGGCGGTCGATCGGATCCGGTCGAGCCTCGAGCGCCGCGCCGGGCGGCCGCGGTCGCCGCCGGCGCCGGAGCGGCCGCTACCGACGCGCGAGGCGCTGCGGCTGTGGGAGGGCGCCGTCTGCTGGCTCGAGTCCCGAGTCCCGCGCCGGTCGTGGCTCACCTGGCTCCGAGCCGGCACCTGGGGCTACCGCCTCGACGGCGAGCGCCTGGTCGTCGGCGTCGCCACCCCCGCACACCAGCGCTGGCTCGCCGGCCACGTCGAGTGGCGGCCGCTCTACCTCGAGGCGCTCGCCGCCGGCGGCCACGCGGGGCTCGAGGTCCTCTTCGAGACGGGACTCCCAGGAGGTTGACGATGCTGAAGGTGGGCGCCGGGTTCCAGCTCGCGATCGAGCACGTCGAGGACGTCGTCGCGATCATCGGCCGCCGCGGCCGCGGGAAGACGTCGACCGCGGCCGTGCTCGTCGAGGAGCTCCACCGCGCGCGGCACCGGTTCTGCGTCGCGGATCCAGTCGGGGTCTGGCACGGGCTCAAGTCCTCGAGGGACGGGAAGTCCCCCGGCCTCCCGGCGATCGTGATGGGCGGCGATCACGGGGACGTCCCCCTCGAGGCGACGGCGGGGCGGGTGATCGCCGACTTCGTAGCGACCTCGGACAGCTCCGTCGTCCTCGACTTCCTGCACTTCCGCAAGGCCCACATGAGCCGCTTCATGACCGACTTCCTCGAGGAGCTCTACACCAAGAGCCGGCGGGCGCTCCACCTGGTGCTTGACGAGGCCGACAAGTTCATCCCGCAGCGCGTGGACGGCAGCAACGCGCAGCTGGTCGGCGCCGCCGAGGACGTCGTCAAGATGGGCCGGGCCCGGGGGTTGCTGCCCATCCTCATCACGCAGCGGCCAGCCTCGCTCAACAAGAACGCGCTCTCGCAGGCGGGCCTGCTGATCGCGCATGGCCTGACCTCGCCCCACGACCGCAAGGCCGTCGACCTCTGGGTGAGGGAGAACGCCACCGAGGAGCAGCGCAAGGCCTTCCACGCCTCGCTCGCCGGGCTCGACCGGGGCGTCGCGTGGTTCTGGCAGCCGGAGGCCGAGATCTTCCGCCAGGTGTCCGTGCGGGAGCGCGCCACGTTCGACTCGTCGTCGACGCCGAAGGCCGGGGGCCATCGCGCCGCGCCGAAGGTCGTCGCGAAGGTCGACCTGGAGCAGCTCGAGAAGCGGATCCGGTCGACCATCGAGGAGCGGAAGGCGAACGACCCGAAGGAGCTGCGGCGCAGGATCGGCGAGCTCGAGCGCCAACTGGCGAAGCCGCCCACGCTGGCGCCGGCGACGGTGGAGCGGGTCGAGGTCCCCATCCTGGAGGCGCCCACGGTGAAGCGCCTCGAGGCCGCGCTCGCGAAGGTGGACCGGCAGGCCGAGCGCCTCACCGCCGACGTCCAGCGCCTGGTCGACCTACAGGCTGACGTCAAGGCCCGCCAGGCGGAGATCCGGTCAGCCCTGATCACGCGCTCGGAGCGCGCACGACCGGCCGCGGCGCCGCCGCGCGTCTCGACGACGCCAGCGCCGCCTCGCCCTGCCCCGCGGCCGGCGCAGGGATCCGTCGGGGGCGGCCTGCAGCGGATCCTCGTCGCCCTCGCGCAGCGGCCGCAGGGACTGACGATCAAGCAGGTCGCGCTACGCGCGGGGCTGTCCAGCCGGAGCGGCACCTTCTCGACGTACGTCAGCCGCTGCCGCCAGCAGGGCTGGATCGCGGGCGGCAGCAAGGAGGTCCTCCGGATCACGGATGAGGGCCTCGAGGCGCAGGGGCCCTTCGAGCCCCTGCCCACGGGTGCCGGGCTGCTCGCCTACTGGTCGAGCCAACTCGGGGGTGGCGCTGCCAGGCTCCTCGAGGCGGTCGCTGCCGCCTACCCTGCCGAGCTGAGCAACGACGAGGCCGCGGCCGCCGCGGGCCTCTCTGGGCGCAGCGGCACCTTCTCGACGTACGTGAGCCGCCTCCGCGGCCTGCAGCTGATCGACGGCGCGCGCGGGAGCGGCCGCCTGCGCGCGTCCGATGAGCTCTTCGAGTGAGCGAGCGCCGTACGATCACGATCCCGGGTCTGCCGGTCGGAAAGCCGCGGCAGACCCGGCGCGACCGCTGGGCCAGGCGGCCGGCGGTGCTCCGATACCGGGCCTGGGCCGACACCGCCCGAGCCGCGGTGCTCGCCGCCCTCGGCGCCCACGCCCTCGACCAGGTCCCGCTCGAGGTCCACGTCCTCGCCTGGTTCCCCCTGCCCCAACGCCGCCGCCCGGGCGTCAGGCCTGGCTGGCCTTATCGGCAGAAGCCCGACGCCGACAACGTCATCAAGGCGGTCTGTGACGCCCTCTGGGCGCGGGACGAGCTCATCGCGGGATCCTCGTGCTGGTGCTCCTGGGACGACGGCCGCGGACCTCGACTGGAGGTCTGGTGGAGGGACTGACGCCGGAGCAGCAGGAGATCCTCGAGCGCCTGCCGGCGGCGGTCGTCGAGCTGCTCGTCGAGGAGTTCCGTGCCCTGGGCCCGTCCAGGTCGGGCGAGATCCGCCTGGTCCTCGCAGTCGTGCGAGGCGCCGTCAGGGCGGAGCGCTCGTACATCGAGCCGCCGCGCCGGTGGGCCCGCCACCCGCGCGACTGACCCGGCCGCCGGAATGGCTTGACCGCGCGGCTGTCAGCCCGTACCCTCTGACCTGAGCCGCGTGGCTCCGGCGAGGTAGCCCGCGACGCAAGCGGGCCCGCCGGGGGGGATTGCCCGGTGCCGAGGGCCCTCCGACATGCCTCTCACGAGGCGAGTCGGAGGATCCTTGCCGGCAGACGCAGACCGGGCCACCGAGCCGCCCCTCTCGACATTCGACCGGGCCTTCACCCTCATCGTCCTCGCCGAGGGCGGCGCCGCCTTCAGCGACCACCCCCACGACCCCGGCGGGCCCACGAAGTGGGGCGTCTCCTGGCGCGCGGTCCGCCTGCGCGATGCGGACCGCGACGGCCGCTTCGACTTCGACCTCGACTTCGACGGCGACGTTGATGTCGAGGACATCAGGCTGATCGAGCGCCACCACGCCGAGCAGCTCTTCGCGGAGGACTACTGGGCCCCCGCCGGCTGCGAGCGGTGGCCAGCGCCGGTGGCGATCGCCGTCGCCGACGCCGCGTACAACCAGGGCCCGCGGACCGCCGTCGCGATGCTCCAGCGCGCGGTCGGCCCCGGAGCGGGGCGGGACGACGGGATCCCCGGACCCCGCACCCGCGCCGCCGTCGAGGCGCTCGAGGCCGCCGGGCGCGTCCGCCAGCTCCTCGCCGACTTCGCGACCCACCGAGCGGACCGCTACCGGCAGCACCCGCGCGTCGACACCTTCTTTCGCGGCTGGATCGCGCGGCTCATCGAGCTCGACAGGGCTCTGGCTGGAGGTTGCCAGTGAAGCGACGACGCTGGACGGGTCTGTGCGTAGTGCTCGTGGCGATGGTGCCCGGGCTGGTGATGGCGCACGGCTGCGCGAGCTTCCCGATCCAGCTCGAGCGCGAGGACTGGCCCGTGCGGGACGACGGGACCCCGTACGCGAGCTGTCAGCTCGGTGCCAACGTGCCGGAGGACATGCCGCGGGTGTCGTGCGACTGCGCGACCGAGGGCCCGGTGGTCGACTTCGTCGGGACCTGGGAGATCCGCGAGTGTCCCGCGCCGCCACCTCCACCGCCTCCACCGCCGGAGCCCGACCCCGAGCCCGATCCTGACCCGACGCCTCCTCCGCCCCCTCCGCCGGCAGGCACGTGTCCGCCCATCACGGCCTTCCGTTGCTTCGACGGCGACTCAACGGCGCTCGCCGGCGTCGAGGTCTCGGCTGCCGAGCGCCGCGTCATCGCCTCAAGGCCGGGCTACCTGATCGAGGTGCACGAGCGAGGGCAGCACCTCCGGGCCAAGATCCGGACCCCGGACCCCGGCGCCGAGCCCGACCTGCGCCGCTGGACGGAGGACGTAGCCGCCGAGCTGCGTCGCGCCGGCTACTGCGCCTACAGCGGCGATCCAGGCGGCAGCTCGCCCGACGAGATCCTGATCGTCGTGGACGACCCGGAGGGCCTCGTCGACGCCGAGCAATGGGACCTCGCGAAGTGCGGCGCGGTCGACCCCGACAAGCGCTATTGCGTTGGGAGCGATCTCGAGCACCAGCCGTTCGACTGCGTGCTCCGGGACTCGGGTCCCGACCTGGGATCCGGTGGCCCGGGCGACCCCGGGCCCGAAGACGAGCCGGAGGGCTACTGCACCGTCAGGGGGCACGGCAACGCGGACGGGCCGCTGCGGTTCCCGACCATGCTCGCCGCGTGCCAGTTCTCGCTCGATTGGGCGAGCGACGCCGGGCACACGACGCGCCACACGAGCGGCGGCGAGACGTGGTTCTACGACGAGGGCCGGGGCTGGTATCGCCGCGCGACGTGCGAGCGGTACGACTCGCCGGGTGGGCGTCGGCTCAGCGGGCCCGAGTGGTTCGGCGTCGAGTGCTTCCCGTGAGCAGCGGGCTCGCCGTGTGCTCGGGGTGCGGCCGAGAGGTGCACCAGGATGGCGAACGCCCACCAGACTGGAGGTATCCGCGCGGCTGGCGCCACTGCAAGCGCCGGTGGACGCCGCCGAAGCCGCGGCCGGGCAGCCGAGCGCTACTCCTGCTCGCGCTCGGCCTTGCGGCGCCGCCGGGACTCGGCGCGGAGCCGCCCCTGCTCCTTCCGCTCCTCGGGCGTGAGGCTCTGCCAGTACGCGCGGCTCACGTCCCCGGCGGAGGCCCGGGCCTTCGAGGGGCCTCGGACACGCCCGCCGAGGGACCCGAGAGCGCGGGCAGCCTCGGTCGTGTTCGCGGCTTGGATCTCGGCCCGGGCCGCGTCCGCGAGCGCCAAGAGTGCCTCCCGCTGCGATGGGTGGGTCTCCTCGCGGCCGTCGGCGTAGATGACGACCCGGGTGCGCTCGATGCGGCCCACCCCGGGGATCGAGACCATCTACAGCTCGAACCGGTGGCGGTGGCCGCCACCCGCGGGGTAGGGGTAGGCGGCGAAGCCCTCGCCGCGCCGCACCATCACGATCGTCGGCACGGGGAGGCCCCGTCCCGCAGCCCACTCACGCACGCCCTCCGGGCTCCTGCCTGGCGTCGGGCTGTCGACGTGGATTCGGAGCCCGTGCTCCTGGGCGGCCAGCATCACGGACTGTCCGGGCCGACACCAGATCGTATTCGCGTTCGTGCTCATCTCACTCTCCTCGGGCCGCCCATCGGCCCAGGTCTGATCCATCTCGTCGGGGGCGGGACCGAAGTCCTCCCCCGGCGGCAGGGATCAGAGAGTGGGGATCCGGTGCAGCCGATAGCCGGCCGCTTCCGCTTGCGTGATCATCTCGTCCGCGAGCGGCAGGTCCTCGTCGTGCGTCATGGTGAGTCCGCCATACACCTCGGCGGATCCGTACGCGATGCCGTCGACCACCACGACCGGGAGCCCGTAGCTGCTCGCGGCGTGCTCGGTCGTCAACACCCCGTACCGCGCCTCGGCGCGATTCCCCGGCTCCGTGTACGTCATCACCCGTATGCTCATCGTGTCCTCCATACCCCCAATATACCGCCAGCGCTGGCGGGTGTCAAGGTGGATCGACAGCGCGGGGCCACCCTTCTTCCGCTAGCGCTGGCGGTAGACTCTGAGCCGACTCGCTCCGGACCGCCCACGCAGAATCAACGACTTACGGGCGCCCCGCCGGCACCGCACCCCTCCCCCGGGTGCGATTCGCGTAAGTCCAGTGAATCCGCCAACTTGCAGAGCCTCCAGGAGGCGCCCGAAGGGGCGCACCCTACCCCGCACCCCCGGGGAGCCACGATCGGCGCTCCTGGAGCCTCTGAGGCGGTCCCGCTCGTCGAGGGCTGGGCCGGGCGCTACCAGACGCACTCCCGGCAGCCTGATGGCTCCTCAGCGGGCTCTGCGGGCTGGCAGGGCCTCGCGACCCTCCGCACCCCCGCCTGGCGCGGGCTGCGGCTCTGGGGCGCGGCGGAGACGGCACCACAGAGCGGCGCCCTCGTCGCCGACGCCCTCGAGACGTGGCAGGGGGCGGAGCTGGTGGGCGGGCTCCAGCTCGACGGCTGGCGGGTCGGCCCGTGGCAGGTGAGCCCCTCCGTGGCGGCCGGCGGCGTGGTCGCGCTCGGGAGCGACCGTGATCGGGTGCGGGTGACGCCGACGCTGCTCGCGGCGGGGGCTCGACTCGAGGGCTTCCCCGTGCGGCTCTACGTCGGCCTCGGGAGGCATGGAGCGACGAGCGACGGGCTCGTGCTCATCGCGGACGCGCTGGTGCGGCTCCCGAGCACTGACGGGCGCCTTGCGTTGCACTCGCGCTGGATCAGCGGGGAGGCGGCGTCGTGGCGCTACGGGATCGTGGGGAGGTGGTGGTGATGGACGCCCTACTCATCCTCGCAGCCTGCGGGCTCGCCCTCATCGTCATCGACTGGATCGCGGCGAGCCGGCGGGCCTCCGAGGACCCCTACTGGATCCGCGTCCGCAAGCGAGCCCGGGAGCTGGGCTCGGATGGGTGCACGGGTGGCGGCGCCCTCTTCCGCGACTGCTGCCTCGAGCACGATATCCACGAGCGCACCCACCGCACGCCCGACGGACACCCGATCACCGAATACGAATCAGACCGGCGTTTCCTCCACTGCATGCAGCGGCGCTCCTTCGTCGGCTGGTGGACGCCGATAGGGTGGAGCCGGTACGCCGCCGTCCGCATCTGGCGGCGCTGGCGCGCGTGGCGGGCGGGGAGCTGAGGGTGTGGACGAGATCGGACAGGGGCTCAAAGCCATCGCCGCCCTCGACCCCCTTGGGATCGCGCTCGTCATCATCCTCGTCCTGGCAATCGGTGCCGTTTGCGCTCTTGCAATCGCTTGGAAGCGTGGCTACTTCCGCTCGCACACAGACCTCGCGCGGCGCTCCGCGGAACTCGCGCGGGACATCGCGACCGTGCAGCGTGACGTGCATCAGCTCCAGTCGGACTGGCGCACCCTGGAGGGGAGGCTGGACGTGTTCGCGATAGATCAGGCGCGGTGGCAGCCGACGCTCGAGGAGGGGCGTCGCGTAGCGGATGACATCCAGCGCACGCTACGACGCCTGACGTCCGAGGTGGCCCGCCTCGGCGGAGTCACTTCGGCGCTGCTGACGATGGTCCAGCCGTCGACGCCGCACGGCGGGAATCAGGCGTTGGGTGTACTGGAGGAGACCCCGGACCCGGAGCGTAGGAAGTGATCAGGACGCACACCTACGCGGTGCTCGAGGTGAGCCCCGCCGCGTACGAGGAGATCCGCTCCCTGCTCGAGGCCGCGGGCTACGGCCACGTCCGCGTCAACCGAGGCGGGCAGGTCCTGCTCGACATGCACGGCATCGCCCTGGCCCCTGACAGCTCGACCCGCGGGGGGGGCGTGGAGCCCCCCGGGGGCGGACCTCCGGGTGGGCCATGAGGACGCCCCCAGGGCCCCGCTCTGCGCTGAACGTCGGCGATCGGAGCGGCGACAACGAGGTTCTCGGCTGGACCCGGCGAGAGCTAACGATCCCGCGGGCGATCGTCGATGCCTCGGAGCTGGCGGCCGCCCTCGTTCTCGACCTGGTAGAGGCCAGGGTGCCGCAAGTCGGGACAGCACTCGACGAGGTCGCGGTCCGCCTCGGTCGTGCCGCCTCACGAGCGTTGCAGCGGCTGGTGGCCGATGAGCGGCGAGCCGCGCGGCGCTGGGGCAAGACGAAGCGGAGGCAGGGGTCCCGACGTCGCGGCCGAGCGGCCCCGGCGGGGGCACCCCCCCCGGTGGCCTGGGTCCTCCCACGGGCCCGGGCCGAACGGGTTGCCCCCCCCGCGGATATTTTTCAGTCTCCGGCCCCGCCCGGGGGGCATTGGGCATTCAGGTGGGCGGGGCAGTAGGCCGCCGGCCGGCCCCGGCGGCGTCTCCCTCCAGCTCGAGGCCGCGGCTCACCCGCGTGCAGTTGGCCGAGGCCCTCGGGTGCAACGTCCGGACGCTGGCGAAGTGGCTGGAGGAGGGGATGCCGGTCGTCCGCCGCGGCCGCGGCGGGCGCGCATCCCTCTACGACGAGGTCGAGGTGCGCGCCTGGCTCGAGGCGCGCGAAGAGGCGGCGCGCGGCGAGGAAGGCCCTCTGGTCCTCGAGCACGAGCGCGCCCTCAAGGAGCACTGGCTTGCGCTCGTCAACAAGCAGACGTACCTCACGCGTGAGCGCCAGCTGATCCCCGCGGCCGAGGTAGAGGTGGCCCTATCGCGTGAGCGCGACGCGGTGAGGGCGAAGGTCCTCTCGATCTACACGACGAGAGCGGACCGGCTGCACCGGATCGCCACTCTCGAGGGCGTCGCCGGAGTCGAGGAGGAACTCCGACAGATCGGGCACGAGGTCCTGCGCGAGCTCGCGGAGCCACCCGAGGACGAGAAGCCCGGGGAGCCGCGCCGGCGCCGGCGCAGCAAACGCAAGGGTGACGGGTGACCGTCGCGGCCGCCGCCGGCGGCGACGAGGTCGAGCTCTCGCCACGGACACGCGAGATGGTGCTCCGGGTGCGCGCCGGGTACGCGCCGCCTCCGGAGCTCCGCGTCTCCGAGTTCGCCGATCGCGAGCTGATCGTCACGACGGGTCCGCTCGCACAGACGAAGTGGCAGACGGACTTCGCGCCGTACCAGCGGGGGATCCTCGACGTGTTTCACGCGCTCGGGATCGAGATCGCGGTTGTCCAGGGCAGCTCGCAGTGGGGGAAGACCTCCTGCGCGGTTTGCCTGGCTGCGTACCACATCCGACACGACCCCTGCCCCATCCAGGCCGTCCTCCCGACCGTGGATCCGATGGCGAAGGACTTCGCGCGGAACCGGCTCGAGCCCGTGATCGAGGCGAGCCCCGCGTTGCGCGAGGTGGTGGCCAAGAAGCGAGCGAAGGACCAGTCAAACACGATCCTCAGCAAGACCTTCAAGGGCGGCTCGATCGCGATCGGCGGCGCCAACTCCGCCGCGTCGCTCGCCGCCCGCTCGACGCGCGTCCTCCTGCTCGACGAGGTCGATCGCTACCCGCTCGAGCTCCCCGGCGAGGGGAACACGATGTCAATCGCGCTAAAGCGGACACAGGCGTACCGTCGCCGGCGGCGCGTCCTGATCACCTCGAGTCCCACGCTCAAGGGCGGGACGATCGACACCTGGTTTCAGCGCGGGGACCAGCGGCACTACTTCGTCCCCTGCCCCGCCTGTGGGCACATGCACCGCTTCGAGTGGCGCAACGTCGTGTGGAAGAACGAGGACGCGCGCACCGCCCGGCTCCGCTGCCCATCGTGCGAGCACCTCATCTCCGACGCCGAGCGGGTCGCCGTCCTGATCCGGGGCGAGTGGCGGGCCGCGAGGCCGGACCGGCCGGAGAGGCACGTCGCGTCCTTCCACCTCTGGGAGGCCTACTCGCCACTCTCCTCGCTCCCCGAGATTGTCTCTGGCTTCCTCCACGCCCGGAAGCAGCAGAAGGCCGGCGACCACTCCGAGATGCACACCTGGCAGAACACCACTCTGGGCGAGCCGATCGAGCTCGACGCGGGCGAGGGCGTGGAGCCCCACACGCTGATCGCGCGCCGCGAGGTCCCCGAAGAGGAGGCGGACATGCCGGCGGGTGCGGTGTGCCTGACCATGGGCGTCGACACCCAGGACGACCGGCTCGAGCTGCTGGTGACGGGGTGGGGGATCGGAGAGGAATGCTGGCTCGTCGACCGGCTCACGCTGCCCGGGGACACGTCCCGGCTCCCCGAGCCGGGGGACCCCGAGTCGCAGCAGGCGAGCCCGTGGAAGCTCCTCGACGAGGCCCTCGACCGAGAGTACCTCCACCCCAGCGGCCAGGCCCTGGGGATCTCGTCGACGTGCATCGACTCGGCCGGCCACCGGACGA
>Ga0302046_10000428_pt1 | contig 43365 bp, 40 predicted proteins | sample RVTome_11_FD_200261 | JGI IMG/M metagenome (GOLD analysis project Ga0302046, IMG submission 200261) | Soil microbial communities from uranium-contaminated site in the Upper Colorado River Basin, Wyoming, United States - RVT147D111 (version 2) ...
GCCACGAGGTCGAATTGCGGACCGGACCAGCTCCCACTCACCACCTCCCACGGGTATCCCGCCGGCGCGGTTTCGTGCACGATCATGGCACCCGCGGCGCCCTGCCGCGCGGCCTCCTCGTACTTGTACGTCCAGCGCCCGTAGTACGTCATCGTGTTGCCGTTGAACAGCGCCGTGTCCTGCGTGGCGAACCCCGGATCGTTCACGAGGATCACGACCGTCTTCCCCTGGACGTCGACTCCCGCGTAGTCGTTCCAGTCGTACTCCGGCGCCACGATCCCGTACCCCACGAACACCATCTCCGAGTTGTTTATCGCCGCCTGCGGGGTCACTCGGGTAGTCCACGCCATGAACTCCGTGGCGTACGCGAGCTGCCGCGGCGCGCCGCCACCCGTGATCCGCAACGTCATGGCCGGATCCGCCGTGATCGACACGAGGGGCACCTCCTGGAACCAGCTGCCACCGTTGCCCGGCTCGAGACCGAGCCGCTCGAACTCGCTCTGCAGGTAGGCCAGCGTGTTCCGCTCGCCGGCCGACGACGGCGCGCGCCCCTCGAATTGGTCGGACGCGAGCACTTCGACGTGGGCCGACAGGTCTTCGGACGTGATGGTATCGAGCGCCCGGTCGATGGCCGGGTCGGCGTCGGCGGTGCAGCCGGCGGCAACGACGAGGAGCGCGGACGGAATCAGACGAGAGCGATGGATCATGGCATCGTGGGGGTTGCAGTTGACGGCGGCGCCCGCTGGGGACGGACTCAGCGCACCGGCGACGGTTCCTCGGACGAGGCGCTCGGCGCCGAAGACGGCTGCTCTACCGATGACCTGCGTCGGGAGCGCGCCCGCCGCGGCCGGCGCAGCGCCCACAGGCGGAACCCCAGCAACGCCACGACGATCAGGCCGTACACCACGGGCCGCGCCTCCTCCGCCTTCACCTTCCACAGAAAGTGCACCACCGCACCGCCCGCCGCCACATACACCAGCCGGTGCAGGTGCTGCCAGCGGGCGCCGCCCAGGCGCTTGACCCACCCCTTCGTGGAGGTGAGGGCCAGGGGGATCAACAACAAGAAGCTCGCGAAGCCCACCGTAATGTACGCCCGCTTCGCCACGTCGTCGACAACCGTCTCCAGCGACAGCGGGTACTGATCGAACAGATACGTGAGGAAATGCAGCGTCACGTAGAAAAACGCGAAGAGCCCCACCATCCGGCGCAGCAACACGATCGACGCGATCCCCGTCAATGCCCTGAGCGGCGTCACCGCCAGCGTGAGCACCAGCAGCGTGAGCGCCGTGATGCCAGTCCGGTGGGTGATCTCCTCGACGGGGTTGGCGCCCAGCCCGCCGCCGAACGCGTCACGCACCAGGAGCGCAAACGGGACCAGGGCCCCCACGAAAACGGCGGGTTTGATGGCCCGCCGGATGAATTGGGCTTGCGTCATTGGGGGCATGGAGCGCGGCGCCCGGGGCGCGGGGGCAACACTCGATCACCCTGCCGTTTCTGCCGCCTCTGCCGCTTCTGCCGCCGCCGCGGCTGGCAGGCAGGCAGGGCAGCAGGAGCGGCAGGAGCGACAGCGATGCTGGTGCCGGTCACCTAGAAGAACCGCTCCAAGTCCATCCCGCCGTACAGACTCGCCACCTGCTCGCCGTAGCCGTTGAACATCAGGGTGGGCCGCCGGAACAACTCGCCGATGCGGCGCTCACGTGCCTGGCTCCAGCGGGGATGATCGACGCTGGGGTTCACGTTGGCGAAGAAGCCGTACTCGTTCGGCGCTACGACGTTCCACGTGCAGGCCGGCACCTCCCGGGTGAGCCGGATCCGCACGATCGATTTCCCGCTCTTGAAGCCGTACTTCCACGGCACCACGAGGCGGATTGGCGCCCCGTTCTGGTTGGGCAGCGTCTTGCCGTACAATCCGGTCGACAGGATCGTGAGCGGGTGCATCGACTCGTCGAGGCGCAGGCCCTCCACGTACGGCCACGGCAGGATCGCCCGCCGCTGGCCCGGCATCTGCTGCGGATTCTGCACGGTCGTGAATTCGACGTATCGCGCGTGCGACGTGGGCTCGACCTTGTTCAGCAGGTCGCGCAGCGCGAACCCCTGCCACGGGATCACCATCGACCACGCCTCCACACACCGGAGCCGGTAGATCCGCTCCTCGGTGGGGAACGACGTCAGGATGTCCTCGATGTCGAAGACCGTGGGCTTATGGACCTCGCCGTCCACCCGCACCGTCCAGGGCCGGGTCTGGAGCATGTGGGCGTGCTTGGCGGGATCGCCCTTGCCCGTGCCAAACTCGTAGAAATTGTTGTACGTCGTGATCTCTTCCCACGAGTTGGGCTCGTCGTCCAGCGCCGCGCCCGCCGGCACGGGCTGCTCACCCCGACCCGCCAACCAAGGAACCGTCACCCCCGCCGCCGCAATGGCGCCCACGCCCGCCGCGGCGCGCAGGAAGGTGCGGCGGTTCACGAAGTCGCGCTCCGCGGTGACCTCCGACGATGGAATGTCGCTGGGACGCTTGATCAGCATGACGGCTCCAAGCTCGCGGTGGTGTGTCGTGTATTTCAAACGCCGGTGGATGGCTGAATGTTCCGGGATCCCGATTGGGATGTTCTCATGTAAGTGGCTGATGGCGTATGGCTTATGGTGTAATAGCGTATGGATCCCGGCGTACGCAGTAGGCACGGCACGGCTGCGCGGTGCACGTTGTACGCCGCCCACTGCACCGAGCGACCGTACGCCATCCGCCTCACACCACGCCGGACGGGGCTTTTCCGAGTAAAATCACCACCGTCGTCCCCACCCCGGCCTCGCTCTCCACCCCGATGTCCCCACCCCACGAGTCGACCAGCCGCTTGCAGATAGCCAGTCCTAGTCCGGTACCGCTCGTGGTGGTCGAAAACTGCGGCTCGAAGATCCGCGGCAGGTGCTCCTTCGTGATGCCGCGCCCGTTGTCCATCACCCGAATCGTCGCTCGCGCATCCGCGCCGGCGCGCACCTGGATGGTCACGGCCGTCGCCTGGGCGTCGCGCGCGTTCTCCACCAGGTTGATCAGGACTTCTTTCACCTCGTCCCTCCGTACCAGCGCCTCCACGGGGCCGTCCACGTCGACTCGCACGTCGGTCCCGCCCGCCAACGCATACAGCTCGGCCGCGTCCCGCGCGATCGACCCCAGGTCGGCCACCGCGAGCGGCGCCGCCTCCGCGGGCGGGGCCCCAAACCGCGAGAACGCCCGGGCGATGGCGTCGAGTCGCTCGATCTCCGCCAGAATCTGCCGCGACGTGCGGTCCAGCGCGGCGTCGAAGTCCACGCGTCCGTCGCGGCGGGCGCGCAAGAGATGCTGGACGCCCAGCCGAATCGGGGTCAGCGGATTCTTGACCTCGTGGGCGATCTGGCGGGCGAGCTCGCCCCACGCGAGCACCCGCGTGGCACGCGAGGACTCCGTCGTGTCGTCGAGGGCGATCACGCAACCGGCCGGATCCGAGTGTAGCGGCGCGACCTGCGCGCGAATGCGCTGCATGCCGATCGAGAACTCGCGCGCGTCCACCTCGGCACCGCCCGCCATGAACCCCGCCACCCACCCCCATACGTCGCTCCACCCCTTGGCGCCGCGGCGCCGCAGGTCCGTCCCGATCGGCAGCTCCGCGCCCACCAGCTCTGCCGCCCGTACGTTCGCCATCGTGACCCACATGGCCCGATCCACCGCCACCACACCGGTCGCCACGTTCGCCAGCACGGCGGCGGTGCGCCGGCGCGCCATCTCCAGCGCCGCCTGACTCGCCTCCACGTCGCGCGCCATCCGCTCGAACGCCGTCATGACCGGCACGAACTCCGCCGGCGCGCCCACCGAGAACGGCGGGAGTCGCTGGCCGCGGCCCACCGTCTCGGCAGCATGTCGCAGCGACTGCACCGGCCGCGCCAGCGTGCGGGCCGCGGCGGCCGCCAGCCCGCCCGCGCCCGCCAACCCCACCAGCGTGGTGAGGATCAGTCCGAACGCCAGATCCTCCCGCTCCTCGCGCAAGTCGCGCACGTCCACCAAACGCGGTGAGGCCAGTACCGCCTGGCTCACGCGGCTGGCGCCCATCTCGAGGTACCCCACACGGGTGGGCTGCCCCGCGATGATCTGATCCGCGTTGACCTCCCTCTCGTCCTCCGCGGACAGCATGCGGTGCACCGGGGGATCGAGGAACGCATCGAGCAGGCCGAGCTCCCCGAGCACCGGCGCGCTCGCGGCCTGGAGCACGCCGCGCTCGTACCACAGGAGATCGGCGTCGAGCCGGCCGGCGAGGTCCTCCAGCCGGTCCCGCACCACCTCGTCGTGCAGCCCGCTGAACAATCGCGCCGTCCCCTCGGCGTCACTGAGCGTCTGCTGGATGAGCAGATCGCGGCTCCGATCCGCATCCGCCCGCAACCGGCCGATGGACCACGCCGCGAAGCCGAGGGTGGGCACCACGAAGAAGAACGCGAGCGCCGCCGCCAACCGGGTGCGGTAGGATCGCAGGTTCAGCAGCGCCCGCGCCCCGGCCGGCCACCGCAGGCCGCCCGCCAGTCCCTCGCCGGCCAGCCACAGGAGCCCGAGCAACGCGAGGTCGAGAATGAGCACGAGCGCGCCGCGCACTAGCAGCGCGCCCGGACCCGGCAGCGGGATCTCCACGTGGAGGTGGCGCGAGCCTCCCGGCACGTCGAGGCTCCGGGCGCCGCGCACCGTCCAGCGCCGGTCCCGCCTCCACGTGAAGTCGTCGGACACGACGCCCGGCACCGGCTCGGCCAACTCCATCTCGTAGGGCGGCGTCACCCGCCGCTCACCCCGGAGGAAGCGGGCTACCCGCACGGACGGGATGGCCCGCGACCGCGGCGCCACGCCGACCGTGACGACGGTGCCGTCGGGGTACGGCACGGCTCCCACGTAGTGAATCCCCGGGGCCAGGCCGACGGTCTCCCACGCCGGAGTCAACTCCTCCCGCGCCTTTCGCGCCATGGCCTGGAACAGCGCGGGGCCGAGATCCAGCTCCGCCAGCACGAGCGAGGCCAGCTGGCGCCCATCAGGGGCCCACGTCGCGAGGACGGCCGGGTAGTCGTCCGCGCTGAGCGGCGATCGCTGCCACCGGACGTACAGCTCGCCGGCAGTCAACGGAGGCGGGCCCGATACAAGCGCCGCTGCGAAGCGGTCCAGCATGCCGAGCGCGACCGGATCGCCGCCACTCAGTCGGCGGGCATCCCGCTCCGCCTGCAGCATCCGCCCGTCCGCCGCGGCCGCCCAGGTCAGCAGCGCCGCGCCCGTTCCCGCCACGACGGTCACGGCGACGAGCCGCCTGGCGCGCGGCCCGCGCCAGGCCGCCAGGCCGACGGCCGGCACCCAGAACCACAGACCCCAAGCCGGCCAGTCGGCGATGGGCCGCCACGTGAGCAGGCCCAGGAGCGCCAGGCCCAGCGCCAGCGCGACGCCCGCCGGAGCGCGCCAGCGTGGGAACCGGCCGTGGTGCGTCCAGCGGCCCATCAGGCCGGCGGCGAACATGCCGAGCGACGCGCCCACCGTGGTCAGTGCCAGCTGCCAGCTGATCCACAGCCGCTTATCCACGCCCGTGACGGGTGGGGTGATGCCGTCGGCCAGGCGCCACACCACATACGGCGCGGCGATGAGCACCAGCGCGCCGGCCAGACCCGCGGTGGCGCCCCGCCACCGCGGGCGGCGCATGAGCGGCACCTGCAGCACGAGATACAGCGCGCCGGACACGAAGAGCGCGCCCGCGGACGACGAGAGCGGGCCCAGGACCTCGAGATAGTACGACGCCGGAGAGAAGAAGCTGCCCAAGCCGACGTATTGGCCGGCGGGAGTCAGTACCAGGGTGGCGGCGAGCCCGACGAGACCGATCCAGCGGCCGCGCACGCCGCCGGTGACGGCGAGCACCAGCAGGAACAGCAGCGCGCCGAGCGCCACCCATCGCTGCCCAACGGCCAGCCGGGCGAGCTTCGTGGCGCCCTGGTTCGGCGGCACCACCTGGACGGCGAACAGGGTATCCGGTACGACGCCGTCCGCGCCGCGGCAGTCCGGGAGACAGTAGTCGAAAACGTCCCCCCCCGGCGGGGCGGCCCCCGGGAGGAAAAAGGCGAGATGGACGCCCGTGGCGCGCGTGAACCGCGCGGCCACCGTCTGGTCGCGGTCCGGGACGGCGCTGTCCGCGGCGAGCACCACGTGGCCGACCGCGGTCCTGGACCCCGCCTGGCGGTGGGCCTCGAGGACGGCGTAGAATGGGCTGATGCGCGTGCTGAGCTCCGCGACCCCGATCTCCGGCACCACACGGTGGCGACCGGCCCAGCTCTGGGGCCGGCCGTCGGAGTCGAAGATGACTACGCCGGCCTCGGGCCCACCGCGTCCCATGGCGTCGGCCAGGATGGCCGCCTCCTCGAGAGGGGAGTATCCCTCGAGGGCGGCGGCGCGGACGGCCAAGTCGCGCGCCGCGTCCACGGCTGCTCCAAGGGTCGTGTTGAGCCGGGCGCTGGCCTGTGCGACCATGAACTCGCGCGTCTCTGGCCACCACCGCTCGATCGCCCGGACCCTCCCCGAGGTGTCGAGGGCCGCGATACCGGCTGCCACCGCCACCAGGGCCGCCAGGGTCGGCCCGAATCGGGCCGTGCGGGCGGCGGCCACGGTCGTGACGAGCGCCCCGGCGGCCGCGACGAACGCCCAGCGAGGGCGCGGGTCGGCGAGCCACAGGCCGAGCGCGGCCGTGGTGAGCATGCCGGCCATCACCCAATGAGGTATTCGCAGCCCACCGCTCATGGCGCTCCCGTCTTTCTCAAGCGTCTGACTCCCGAGGCTGTCGGAGCGCACCTCGGGCGCGATGCCCGCCTCATCGTGCCGGTGGGCACCACCGAGCAGCATGGCCCCCATCTCCCCCTCGGCTGCGACACCCTCATCGTCGAGCACCTGGCCGACGACCTCTCGGCCGAGTTCAGGGTGTTGCGTGCGCCCACTGTAGAATATGGGGTCAACGCCGCCACCCGGACCCCGTTCCCGGGAGCGGCCTCGGTCCGCCGCAAGACGCTGCACCGGTTCCTCAACGACCTGGTGGGCTCGTGGGAGGAAGGCGGCGTCAAGCAGTTCATCATCCTCACGGCGCACGGACAGGATCCGCACCAGGAGGCGCTGAGCACGCTGCGGACCCGCCGGGCCGCGGTGCGGACGGTCGACATCTTCGCGGTGCCGCTGCGGTCCGACGGCAACCCGGGACCCGAGGTCCCCGTGCACGGCGGCGAACTCGACACGTCCCTCCTGTTGTACGTGGACGGCGACCTGGTGGACCTGGAGCGGGCCCGCGACTACCTCCCCCCCAAGTCGGCCGTGCGCCGGTACCGCCGCGGGTCGGCCGGGGCCATCCCCAAGGCCAGCCCCGGGTCGCTGGGCCGTCCCAGCCTGGCGGCGGTTGAGAAGGGGGAGCAACTGTATCACTTTATCTACGGCCGCATTGCCTCACGGGTCCTGAGCGGGGTCCGGGTGGCTCCGTAACCCGCGACCCCGGAACGATGTCCGTCATGCTCACCTCCGTCGCACGTGCCGCCCCCCTGCTTCCGGCCCTCCTGTTGAGCGCCACGGCGCTCCGGGCCCAGGGGCCCGTGGTGGACCAAGGAGTGCTCTCGATCATGCGAGGGAACGCCGAGATCGGGCGGGAGGAGTTCACCATTCGCCGGGGGCGGCCCGCCACCGGGCAAGCCGACGGGTTCACGATCTCCGGGACCGCGACGTACGCGGCCGAGCGGCCCCAGCGCATGGTGGTCACCGTCGCGGAGCTCGGCCCGGACTCGCAGTTGACGCTCGTCACCCAGGAGCGTCGCAACGGGGGAACCCGCAAGGCCGCCGTGGGCATCGGTCCGCGCCGGCTCACCATTCGCACGCAATCGGCCGATGGGGAGTCCGCTCGAGAGCACCCACGGTCGGGCGCGGTGCTCGTCGTCGATCAGGTGGCCTTCGCCCCGCTCGCGCTGCTGGGGACCATGACCTCAGGCCCCGTGACCGTCGTGTCGCCGCTCGAGGGCGAGCGGCAAACCCTCCAGCTCACCGACCACGGCGACGACCGGATTCGGGTGAAGGGCGTCGAGCGCGTGCTGCGACACCTGTCCCTCGGCTCCGGCGACGACACGCTGCATGCGTGGTACGACGACCGCGGCCACCTGGTCCAGGTGAGCGTGCCGGGCCGGGACATCCGGGCCGTCCGGGAACCCACGTAGCTCATCCGCCGATCAGGCCGTGCGGCACCGGCGTTCGCGCAGGCATCCCCATTGTCGCCGGCTCCGCGCGCGATTCGGCCCCGCGCCGCAAGGCCGCGCCTATTCTCCCCGTGCGGCCGTGTCGCACCGTGAAACCGCGGCGCGCGTGCGCCCGTACGACCACTGGACCCACGACCACATCCCGCAGAAGGACACGATGAGATCACTCCGTGCGCTCTTGGTGCTCCCAGCGCTCGTGTTGCTTCCCGCCGCTGTCGCCGCGCAGCGGCCCTCGACCGGCGCCGTACCGGACTCCCTCTCGCTCAGCGACGCGATGCAACTGGCTGTGCGGTACAATCCGACCTTCCGACAGATCGAGAACGACCTCGGTCCGGCTGCCTGGTCCGTGCGGAACTCGTACGCGTCGTTCCTGCCGAGCCTCACCCTGTCGAACGGCTACACGTATCAGGACGCAGGCTCGAACAGCCTTCTGGGCAGCGCGTTCATGGCGCCCTCGGCGACGCTGTCGTCCACCTATTCGCTCTCGCTGGACCTGTCGTTGTCGGGACAAACGTTCATGCAGCCCGGGCTGGCCCGAGCGGAGCAGCGTGCCGCCGACGCCTCGGTCGCCGGTGCCGAGATCAACCTCCAGGCGGCGGTCCGGCGGCAGTACCTCGCGGTCCTGCAGGCGCAGGCGCAGGTGGATCTCGCCGAGACGCAGCTGCGGCGCAACCAGGAATTCGAGCGGCTGGCCCAGGCGCGGTTCGAGGTGGGCCAGAACACGCTGCTCGACGTGCGGCAGGCGGAGGTGGCGCGCGGACAGTCGGCGGTCGCCTTGCTGCAGGCACGGCAGGCGGTCGTCGTCGAGAAGTTGCGGCTGTTCGAGCAGATCGGCCTGCCCGGCTCGGAGGATCCCGCGGCCGTCGTCCTGACCGACAGCTTCGCGATCACCCAGCCGGCCTGGGAGCTGACGGCGCTGCTCGGCGAATCGGAGCAGCAGAACCCCGATCTCACGGCCCTGCGGGCGCGCCAGGCGTCGGCCCGGGCCAACGAGCGCGCCGTGCGCTCCGAGTGGCTTCCGAGCCTCAACCTCGGGGCCACGTGGTCGGGCTTCACCCAGGAGTTCACCGATGCCGATCCCCTGATTGCGGCGGCGCAGATGGACGCCGCGGCGGCTCTCACGGGCTGCCAGCAGCAGAACGAACTGCACGGCGCCGTGAACACGGGGTTCGGCACGTCGCTCCCGATCGCGGATTGCTCGCGATTCACGTTCGGCGCGCCGGAGGCGGCGGCGTTGCGGAACCAGAACGCCGTCTTCCCATTCGATTTCACGACGCAGCCGTGGCGGGCGAGCGTCTTCATCTCCTTCCCGATCTTCACCCAACTCGCCCGGCCGCTCCGCAACGCCCAGGCATCGGCGGTGGCCGCGGACGCGCGGGAGGCGGTCCGGCAGCGCGAGCTGTTGGTCCGGCGGGCGGTGACGGAGCAGTACTACGCGCTCCTCACCGCGCACGAGACGATCGGCCTTCAGGAGAACAATCGCGGCGCGGCCGGCGAGCAGCTGCGCCTGGCCACCGAGCGGTATCGCGTCGGCTCCGGCACGTTCTTCGAACTGCTCGACGCCCAGTTGGCGGCCGAGCGGGCCGAAGCCGATTACATTAACGCCGTTTACGCCTACCACCAGGCGATCGCGAGCCTGGAAGAAGCCGTGGGACGGCCACTCCGCTAATCGCCGAAGCGAGGACCGAACGCGATGGGTAAGAAGAAGATCATCATCATTGGAGTCGGGGTGAGCATCATCGGCGGGCTGATCGCGGTGAATGCCACCGCGCAGCGCGACCGCGGGACGGAGGTGCGGATCGAGGACGTGCAGCGCCGTGATCTCGTTGCCACGGTCACCGCCAGCGGGCAGATCGAGCCCCAGCGCTCGGTGGACATCTCTGCCGACATCACGGGCCGGATCATCCAGATCCCGGTCGAGGAAGGGGACGTCGTCGAGCGCGGCGACCTGCTGGTGCGCATCGATCCGTCGCAGTACGAGGCGGCCGTAGCGCGGGGCCGTGCGAGCCTCGCGTCCGCCGAGGCCTCCGCGCTCCAGGCCCGCGCCAACCGCGACCAGGCCAAGCGGAGCCTGGAGCGGCAGCGCCAGCTCAAAGAGACCGATCCCAACCTCGTTGCCGACGAGCAGCTCGAGCAGGCGCAAACGTCCTACGATGTCGCCGAGGCGCTCGCCGTGTCGGCGCAGCACCAGGTCGAGCAGGCGCGCGCCAGCTTGCAGGAGGCCCAGGAGCAGCTTGCCAAGACGGTGATCCGGGCGCCGATGAGCGGGGAGGTCACGCGCCTGGTCTTCGAGGAGGGCGAGGTCGCGGTCCCCAGCACCTTCTCCCGGGAGACCGGCCTGCTCATGACCGTGGCCGACCTCTCCGTCATCCAGGTCAAGGTCAAGGTCGACGAGACGGATGTCGTGCGCGTCCACCAAGGTGATTCCGCCGATGTCACCATTGACGCCTTCCCGGACACGACGTTCGCGGGCCGGGTGACCCGGATCTCGCAGAGCGCAATCCGGCCGGCCGGGGCGGCCAGCACCACCGATCAGGCGGTGGACTACGACGTCGAGATCACGCTGGACAATCCGCCGGAGGAGATCCGTCCGGACCTGTCGGCGACGGCGAAGATCGTCACCGCGACGCGCGACAGCGCGCTCAGCATCCCCATCATCGCCCTCACGGTGCGGGAGCACACGCCGATCTCGACGGAGAGCGCGCCGCAAGACACCACGGCGGCGGCCGAGGAGACGGAGGGGGTGTTCGTGGTGGTCGCCGGCGCGGCGCAATTCCGGCCGGTCACCGTGGGCATCGCCGGCGAAGAGCACTTCGAAGTGCTGGACGGCCTCGCGGAGGGCGACTCGATCGTCGCCGGGCCGTACCAGGCGATCCGCGACCTGCGCGAGGGCGGCCGCGTGCGCGCCATGCGCCCGCAAGAGAACGGGGGCAGCTGATGGGGAGCGACCGGGCCGTCATCGCCGTCCGCGGGCTGACGCGCGCGTACCCGATGGGCGGCGAGACTGTGCACGCGCTGCGCGGCGTCGACCTCACTATCGCGCGCAACGAGTACGTCGCCGTCATGGGTCCCTCCGGCTCCGGGAAGTCCACGTTAATGAACCTGATCGGCTGCCTCGACACCCCGACGTCGGGCGAGTACTGGCTGAGCGGCGTCGAGGTCTCCCGGCTGGGGGACGACGAGCTGGCGCGCATCCGGAACGAAGAGATCGGCTTCGTGTTCCAGACCTTCAATTTGCTGCCTCGCGCCAGCGCGCTGCACAACGTGGAGCTGCCGCTGATCTATGCAGGCGAACGGGCCGCCGAGCGCCGCGCCCGCGCGTCCCGGGCACTCGAGCGGGTGGGGCTGGGCAACCGCATGGACCACCGGCCCAACGAGTTGTCCGGCGGCCAGCGGCAGCGCGTGGCCATCGCCCGGGCGCTGGTGAACGAGCCCAGCATCCTGCTCGCGGACGAGCCGACGGGGAACCTCGATTCTGCGACGAGCGAGGAGATCCTTGCGGTGTTCGACGAGCTGCACGCCGCCGGCCAGACCATCGTGCTGGTGACTCACGAGCACGAGGTCGCGCAGCGCGCTCGCCGCGAGGTGACGCTGCGAGACGGCGTGATCCACAGCGACACGGTGCGGGAAGCCGCCTGATGCCGTTCCGGGAAGCGTTTCGGCTGGCGTTCCAGACCATCTGGGCGAACAAGATGAAGAGCGCGTTCTCGGTCATTGGCGTCTTCATCGGCGTGACGTTCCTCATCGCGGTGGTGTCGGTCGTCGAGGGCATGAATCGCTACATGACGGAGCGGTTCGCCGGCGCACTCCTCGGCGTCAACACGTTCCAGGTGCGCCGGTTTCCCGACTTCAACGTCGGGGACGTCACAGACGACACGTGGCGGGAATGGGTCCGTCGCCCGCGGATCAGCCAGGATGACGCCCGCGCGCTCGAGACGGCGTTCTCGGTCCCGGTCACGACCGCGTGGGAGACGGACGCGGGGGCCGACCTCGAGTACCGCGGGAACGTGGCGCGGGAGATCAATGTGATCGGCGCGACCCCCGGGTACTTCGACATCAAGGGGTGGCGCATCACGCAGGGGCGGGCGTTCAGCCATCAGGAAGCGGAAACGGGCCGCCCCGTCGTCGTGATCGGCCACGAGGTCGCCGAGCGCCTCTTCGAGGGAGCGGATCCCCTCGGCCGGGAGGTCCGGATCCAGCACATCCCGTATCGCGTCATCGGCGTCGTGGAGAGCCAGGGCACCATCTTCGGACTGTCGCTCGACAAGTTCGCCGTGGCCCCGGCGCTGTCGCCCGTCAAGCGGTTCGTGACCCGGCCGGGGTATGTGGACGCCGTCCTCGTGAAGGCGGAGACCGCCGCGGACGTCGCGACCGCTATTATCGAGGCCGAAGCGGTGCTGCGCAGCCGTCGCCAGCTGCGCCCCGGCGAGGAAAACAACTTCGTGCTCGAGACAGCGGACGCCGTGCTCGACTTCTGGGGCAACATCAATCGCGTGCTCATGACCGCGCTGCCGGGGCTGGTACTGATCTCCCTCGTGGTGGGGGGGATCGTGATCATGAATATCATGCTGATGGCGGTGGCAGAGCGCACCCGTGAGATCGGGATTCGCAAATCGCTCGGCGCACGGCGCAACGACATTCTGCGCCAGTTCCTCGTCGAATCGGGAACCCTGTCCACGGTCGGGGCGGGTTTCGGGGTCGGAACGGGAATCGTCCTGGCGATGGTCGTGCAGGCTACCACGCCGCTTCCGGCGAGCGTGGCCCCATGGTCGGTGGGAGTCGCGATTCTATTGGGCGCGGGCGTGGGCATCGGGGCGGGTCTCTATCCGGCCAGTCGGGCCGCACGGCTCGATCCCATCACCGCCATCCGGCACGAGACATGACGCCGCTCATCGAAGGCATTGGCATCGCACTTGATTCGCTGCGCGCCAACAAGGTCCGCGCGGCGCTCACCATCCTCGGCGTCGCGATCGGCGTGATGGTGGTGATGGTCATCGGATCGATGATCTCCGGGATCAACCGCGGCGTCGAGGACATCTTCAACCAGCTGGGTCCGCGAACCTTCTTCGTGTTCCGCTTTTTCCAGGGCGGCGTCGTCGTCTCCGACGGCAGCGACGAAACCAGTCCGTGGCGCGACTATCCGCCGCTGACCGTGGAGGAGTCGGAGCGCATCGCGGCCCTCCCCACCATCGACGCCGTGGTCCTCGATGAAAGCTCCAACGCGGAAATGGAGTTTGGGAACCGCTCGCTCCCCTCGGTCGCAATCATGGGACGCGGCGTCCGCTGGCTGGAAGTCTCCGGGGGGGACATCTTCCCGGGCCGCTCGTTCACGAACCTGGAATACCAGGCGAGCGCGCGCGTCGTCGTCATCAACGAGAAGCTGGCCGAGGAACTGTTCGCGTTCCGGGATCCGCTCGAAGCGCGTGTGAAGATCGACGGCGTGCCGTTCCAGGTGATCGGGATCCACCACCCGCCGCCGGACATCTTCGGCGATGCCAACCGGCCTCGCGCCTTCGTGCCGCACAGCGCGTTTCGCAAGTACGTCCCATACTTCGATGGCTGGATGGGCTTCCTCGTGCTCCCGGCGAACGAGGTGACGGTCGTGCAGGCCATGGACGACGTCACCGGGGCGCTTCGGGCGATGCGGCAGCTCCGCCCGGCGCAGGAAAGCAACTTCGCCCTGGTCACGCAGGACAAGCTGCTCGATACCTGGAATCAGATGACCGGGATCTTTTTCATGGTCATGATCGTGCTGTCGAGCGTGGGCCTGATGGTGGGGGGCGTGGGCGTGGTCGCGATCATGATGATCTCGGTCACCGAGCGCACGCGGGAAATCGGAATCCGCAAGGCGATGGGTGCGAAGCGGCGCGAGATCCTCTGGCAGTTCCTGGTGGAGGCCGCCACGCTCACCGCCATCGGCGGCATCATCGGGATGTTCCTGGGCGGCCTGATCAGCGTGATCGTCAAGGCTGCCACGCCCCTCCCCGCCAACGTACCGCTGGCCTCCGTCATCGCCGCCCTCGGCATGTCGATCCTCACCGGCGTGGCATTCGGCCTCTACCCCGCCGCCAAAGCCTCCCGACTCGATCCGGTGGAGGCGCTGAGATACGAGTGACAAGCAGTGAGAAGTGAGAAGTGAGAGTGAGAAGGCCCCGCTCCTCCGGGCGGGGCCCTCTGACTTCTTACTCCTCACTTCTCACTGTAGTTTTGCGCATGCCTCTTGGTGAAGGCTTTCGGATCGCCCTCCAGGCGATCGCCAGCCACCGGCTGCGGTCGTTCTTTACCGTCCTGGGCATCGTCGTCTCTGTCGCGTTCCTCGTCGCGGTGGTGGCCGTCATCCAGGGCATGAACGCGTACGTCAGCGAGAAGCTGGCCGGCGCCATCGTGGGCACGAACGCGTTCCAGATCCGGCGGCAGCCCATCGAGGTCGGCCAGCTGGACGACGAGGAGTGGCGCCAGATCCAGCGCCGGCCGCTCATCGAGCAGCGGGACTACGACTACGTGACGCGGGCGCTGCCGGACGCCCGGGCCATCTCGCTCCAATCGGGGTGGCCCACGCCGATTGCGGACGTGCACTGGCGCAACCGCACCGTGGGGGACGTGCTGGTCTTCGGCGTCACCGCGCCCTTCCAGGAGGTCCAGGACTACAGTTTCGCGGCCGGCGAGCCGCTCACCGACGTGGACGTGCGCGAGCGGCGCTACGTCGCCGTCCTCGGCTGGGACGTGGCGGAGAAGCTGGCCGGCGAGGCCGAGCGCGCGGTCGGGCTGCGGATCCGGATCGGCCGACTTCCCGTCACCGTGAAGGGCGTGACGGCCAAGAAAGGAACCATCCTCGGTCAATCGTGGGATGGCTTCGCGATGCTTCCGCTCGCGACGTTTGAGTCGGTGTACGGCCGGCGGCAGACGCTCACGATCTCCGTGAAGATGCCGCCGCGGGCCGACATCGCGGCGGCGATGGCGAAGGCCGAGGAGGCGATGCGGATTTCCCGGCGCCTCCGCCCCGACGAGGACAACGACTTCGCCGTCGACAAGGCCGACGCGCTGGTGGCGTTCTGGTCGAACCTGACGGGCGTGCTCTTCGCGGTGATTCCCGCGGTCGTTGCCATCGGGCTCGTGGTGGGCGGCATCGTGATCATGAACATCATGCTCATGTCCGTTCGCGAACGGACCCGGGAAATCGGCATCCGGAAGTCGCTTGGCGCGCGCCGGATCGACATCCTGCGACAGTTCCTCGCCGAGTCCGTCACGCTCGCAGCGATGGGAGGGGCCATGGGTGTCGCGGCAGGCTGGGCCCTCGCGGCGCTGGTGGCCACGGTGTCCCCGCTCCCCGCCCGAGTGACGCCGTGGTCGGTGTCCGTCGCGCTGGCGCTCGGGACCGGCGTGGGCGTGCTCTTCGGTGTCTATCCGGCAGCCCGCGCCGCCCGCCTCGACCCCATCACCGCGCTGCGCCAGGAGTGAATGCGGCTCCACACCGTCGTCGAGGGCGTCACGATCGCGGTGGGGGCGATTCGCGAGAACAAGCTGCGCTCCGGGCTGACGGTCCTGGGCGTGGTGATCGGGGTCTCGACGGTCATGGCGATGGCGTCGATCGTCGAAGGCCTGCGGGCGCAGATCATCAATACCATCGAGGTGGCCGGCCCCACCACCTTCTACGTGGTGCGGTTCTTCTCGTCGACGCCGGTCAATCCGGACGCGCTCCCGCGGGAGGTTCGCATCCGCCCGGTGCTCGAGCAGGAGGAGGCGGAGGTCATCGCGCGGCTTCCCGAGATCGACTACGCCGGCATCTGGATTCAGATGCTCCAGCGCCTGGCGTATGGCAACACGACGACGCAACTGGCGACCATCTTCGCCGCCGACGACCGCTACATGGACCTCCAGGGCGGCACCTTGCTGGACGGCCGGTTCTTCACCTCCAGCGAGCTGCGCGGCGGCGATCCCGTCGTCGTCATCGAGGAGCGTTTTGCCGAGACCCTCTTCGGCCGCGTGAACCCGATGGGGCGGACCCTTCGCATCGGCGGCCGCCCGCTGCGCGTCGTCGGGCTGTACCGCACACCCGAGAACATCTTTCAGCCGCCGAGCCAGGAGATCGCCGCCATCATGCCGTTCGAGACCGGCGACAAATACTTCCGATACGACGAGACCAACGCGCTGTGGATCGTCGTGAAACCCCGGCCGGAGATCTCCGTGGAGCGCGCGCAGGATGCCGTAACGGTCGCGCTGCGGCGGCACCGCGGATTGCGTCCGGGCGACCCCGATACGTTCGACCTGATCACCCAGGACCAGATTCTCGATATCTTCAATCAGCTCACGTCCGTCTTCTTTCTCGTGATGATCTCGCTATCGAGCGTCGCCCTCATGGTGGGCGGGATCGGCGTGATGGGGATCATGATGGTCTCGGTGACGGAGCGCACCCGGGAGATCGGCGTCCGGAAGGCGGTGGGCGCCACCCGTCACGAGATCCTGTGGCAGTTTCTGGTGGAGGCCGCCACACTCACGCTCACCGGCGGCGCCATCGGCGTCGCCCTCGGCGCCCTCGCCGGCGAGCTGCTGAAGGCGCTGCTCGGCTTCGAGGGTGGTGTTCCGCTCTGGAGCGCCACCGTCGCGGTCGGTGTGTCGATCGGCATCGGACTGGTGTTCGGATTGCTGCCCGCCAACCGCGCCGCGAGATTGGACCCCGTCGAGGCGTTGCGGCACGAGTAGAGTGCAACGTGCACCTTGCTCTTTGCGATTTGCTCCTGCTCTTGGCTCACAACTCACCATAGACCACCCCATGCCCGATCCCCTCGACCTGCTCGCCATCGCCGCCCACCCCGACGACGCGGAGCTGACATGCGGCGGCACGATGATCAAGCACGCGCGCGCCGGCCACCGGACGGGAATCATCGATCTCACGGGTGGCGAATCGGGAACGTACGGCAGCGGGAGTGTGCGGGCGCGGGAGGCCGCCGCCGCCGCGCAGCTGTTGGGCGTGGCGGAACGGGTGAACGCGGGCCTTCCGGACGCCGGCCTCCGCAACACCGACGACGCGCGCCGGGTGCTCGTGGAGTTGATCCGCCGGTTCCGGCCCCGCGTCGTGATCGTGCCGTTTCCGATCGGCCGGCACCCGGACCATCGCATCGCCTCGGAGCTGGCTCGAGACGCCTCGTACCTGGCCGGTCTGAAGAACTATCCCCCCCGAGGCGAGCCGCACCGTCCGGAGAAGGTCGTCTACACGCTCGCGTACCGGGAAGACGCGATCAAGCCGACCTTCGTGGTCGACATCTCCGACGAGTTCGAGACCAAGATGGAGGCGATCCGCTGCTACGCATCCCAGTTCGACGGCCGCATGGCCGCCGGCGAGATCTTCCCGGCGGGCGGCGATATCTACGACAACGTCCGGATGCACAGCGCGCGCTACGGCAGCCTGATCCGTACCGCATACGGCGAGCCGTTCCTCACGCACGAAACGGTCCGGATCGACGACGTCGTGCGCATGGGAGTACGGTCGATGTGAAGGGCAGGCCGCCCCCCTGCCACACCCCATCCGGACCGCTCAGTGCCCCTCCGCCTCCGGGGACCAGGTGGCGCCGCTCGGCGTTCGGGTTGCTCCGCTCCCTGGTCCCTGGAGACGAAGGGAGTGACGGGGTACTTTTCACACGCCATGGACACCCAGTTGGTCTACCTCGACAACGCGGCCACGACCCCCGTCCGGCCCGAGGCGCGGGAGGCGATGGCCCCCTGCTTGACGGACGCCCTGTTCGGGAACCCGAGCTCGGCCCATCGGGTGGGGCGGGCGGCGCGCGCGACACTCGAGAAGGCGCGGCGCCGCGTCGCCGAGGCCCTGGGGTGCGAGCCGGCCGACGTGATCTTCACGTCGGGCGGCACGGAGGCCGACAACCTGGCCGTCATCGGGACGGCCTTGGGGGCCCGTGCCCAGGGCCGGCCGATGCGCGTGGCGGTCAGCGCCGTCGAGCACAAGGCCGTGCTGGAGGCCACCCAGGGTCTCGAGCAGCTGGGCGGCGAGGCAATCATCCTCCCTGTCGACGGGAACGGGGTCCTCGACCTAGCCGCGCTCGACGACGCCCTCGGTGCCGGCGTCGCCGTCGTGAGCGTGATGTGGGTGAACAACGAAACCGGCGTGCTCCAGGATATCCCGACCATCGCCGAGCGATGTTTGCGCGCCGGCGTACCGTTTCACACGGACGCCGTCCAGGCCGTCGGCAAGGTGCCGTGTTCCTGCCGGGACCTCCCCATCACCCTCATGACCGTTTCGGGCCACAAGATCGGCGCTCCCAAGGGGATCGGCGCGCTCATCGCGCGGGACACCGACGTCGTCGAGCCGCTGCTCCACGGCGGCGGTCAGCAGCTCGGGATCCGCCCCGGCACCGAGAACCTCGCAGGCGCCGTCGCCCTCGGGGTGGCGGTGGAGCTGGCGGTGAGAGAGCTGGAGGACGCCGCGCGCATCACCGGCGGGCTGCGCGACGACCTCGAGCAACGGCTCCGGGCGGCCCTGCCCGATCTGCGGGTGAACAGCGCCGGCGCCCGACGGGCGCCCCACATCTCCTCCCTTGGCGCCCCCGGCACCGACAGTCAGTCGCTCCAGATGCACCTGGACGTAGCGGGAATCGCGTGCTCCGGCGGATCGGCGTGCAGTACCGGGAGCGTGACACCGTCGCACGTCCTCACGGCGATGGGGGTGGCGTCCGAGATCGCCGTCGCGTCGCTCAGATTCTCGTTCTCGAAGCGGAACTCGGCCCAGGACGTCGACCGCGTCGTGCACGAGTTTCCCAAGGCCGTGAGCAAGGTGCGGGAGCTCACGGAGAAGCTGTCGCGATGACCCGCGTCCTCGTCGCCATGTCCGGCGGGGTCGACTCGTCCGTCGCCGCGGCGCTTCTCGTGGAGGCCGGCTACGAGGTGATCGGGGCCACGATGAAGCTGTTCTGCCACGGCGACAACGTCCCCGACCGACCGTGCTGCTCCCTCGATTCGATCACCGATGCCGCGCTCGTGAGCGAGCGGCTCGGCATACCCCACTATGTCCTGAACCTCGAGGACCGGTTCCGGCGCGACGTGATCGACGATTTCGTGTCCGAGTACGCCCGCGGGCGGACCCCCATTCCGTGCGTCCGCTGTAATACGTTCACCAAGTTTCGCGATCTTCTCGCCCATGCCGATGCGCTGGAGTGCGCCCACATCGCCACGGGCCACTACGCGGTTGCCCGGGACGGTGCGCTCTATCGGGGGAAGGACCGGCAGAAGGACCAGACGTACTTCTTGTGGGGCATCGACCGGGCGGTCGTGCGGCGCATGCTGACGCCGGTGGGCGAGTTGACGAAGGACGCGACCAGGCAGGTGGCTCGTCGACTCGACCTGGTGACGGCGGACAAGAAGGAGTCCGTCGAGATCTGTTTCGTCCCCGACGGGGACTACGCGACGGTGTTGGCGCAGCATCTTCCCGAGGACGCCGAGGCGCTCCGCCCGGGGCCGATCCGCACCACCGGCGGGGCCGTGGTGGGGACCCATGGCGGCTTCGCCCGCTATACGATCGGCCAGCGACGCGGTCTCCCCGGAGGGTTCGCGATGCCGATGTACGTCGTCGGCATCGAGCCTGGAGACCGCGCCGTGGTCATCGGGACGGCCGACGAGCTATACGGGCACGTGGTCACCCTCGAGACGGTGAACTGGCTGAGTGACCCCCTAACGCCGGGCGATCCGTGCGAGGTGCAGGTGCGATACCGGGCCCGCGCGGTGCCCGCACGCGTCCGCGCGTGCGACGCTGGCGTCGTCACCCTCGACCTCGCCGAGCCCGTCCGTGCCATCACGGGCGGTCAGTCGGGCGTGTTGTACGACGGCGATCGGTTGCTCGGCGGCGGGCTGATTCGATGAGCTGCCGCCCCACCACCTCCGCGTCGCCACCCGGTTACCGGTGACGGGAGGTGAGGAGGGACGGCGGGCAAGCCACCGCCACGAGCTCGTCACCTTTCCGGGTGCGGGGGGCGCGATCGCCGCCACCCTACAGATCCCCGACGGCAAGCCCCGCGCCGGCGTCATTCTCGCGCACTGCTTCACCTGCTCTCGCTCTCTCAAGGTCACCAAGCACTTCGCCACGGGTATCGAGGACGGCGGCTACGCGGTCCTGCGGTTCGATTTCACCGGTCTCGGCGAGAGTGAAGGCGAATTCGCTGACACCACGGTCACGACCAACGTGGCCGACCTCGTCGCGGCGGCCCACTACATGCGCAAACGAGGCTTCGGTCCGTGCGCCATGGTGGGCCACAGCCTGGGGGGCGCCGCGACGCTGCTGGCGGCCGGCGACGTTCCGGATGCGCGCGCCGTCGTCGTCATCGCGGCACCCGCCAGTCCGGATCACGTACGACACCTCTTCACGGACGACGACGTGGACCGCGCACTGGCCGCCGGCCAGGCGACCGTGCAGATCGCGGGTCGCTCATTCCGCCTCTCCGCCGAGTTCTTTCGCGACCTGGAACGGCATGGCACGCCGGAGGGCATTGCCGGCCTCGGCCGCCCCCTACTGGTCGTACACGGCACGGCGGACCGGGTCGTCCCGATCGACGAGGGCGAGCGCATCTTCCAGGCGGCGCGCCAGCCCCGCTGGTTCTGCGCCATCCCCGACGCCGACCACCTGTTCGTGCAGGCGAAGCACGCCGACGCCGCGGGGAGAGCGATCGTGGCGTTTCTCGATACGGTCCTCTGATGGCAGGCCGCGGACGACTGCCCGTCGGCGTCGCCGCGCTCTTCGCCGTCTTCCTGGTGGTCATCGCCTATCTACTGACGTCCGCGCTGACGCGCCGAACCGCGCCCGCATTCGCACCGACGCCGGTGGGACGTCGGCCCGCCGCCGATACGCTGCCGGTCATCGTCACGGTGACGCTCGACGCGCGGGATCCCGTTCAGTGGCGCTTCCTGGATTTCGAGACCGGGTCGGTGCTCGACCCGCCGGACACGGCGGGCTGGGACCTGGCCGCGCGGCGCTTTCATCTCATCGCGGCGGAGGGCATCGCCAACCTGGGCTCCACGCCGATCGAGTCCGTCACCGACGCCCCCGCGGCGGGCTATCGCCCGAACGACGTCCAGGGCGACTCGGTGAACCCGGCCGTCGCCCGCTGGTACGTATACGATTTCCTGAGTCATCTGCTGGAGCCGAAGCCCGACATGTACGCGATTCGCACGCAGGAAGACCGGTATGCCATCTTCACGATCGTGAGCTACTACTGCCCTGCGCTGAGCGCCGGATGTCTGACCATCCGATACCGGTTCCCGTCGAACGGCGTCGGGACGGATGATGGAAGATGGAAAGAGTAGACTCGACTCTTCGGAGGGACAATGGCACTCATCACGGCTGAGCTGACGTCCGGCACGCTCGTCAGCATCTCGAATGGCCGCCATACGTGGCGTGCGGACGAGCCGGCGGACGCGGGCGGCACCGACGTCGGCCCCACGCCGTATGAGCTCCTCCTCGGAGCCCTGGCCGCGTGCACGTGTATCACGCTCGCGTTGTATTGCCGGCACAAGGGCATCCCGCTCAAGGCCGTCAGCGCGTCGTATGAGCACGATCGCGTGCACGCCGACGATTGCGCGGACTGTGACGACCCCAAGCGGGGGTTCATCGACCAGGTGACGAGCCGGATTCGCATCGCCGGAACCTTCGATGACGCGCAGCGCGAGCGGCTCGCCGAAATCGCGCAGCGCTGCCCGGTCCACAAAACCCTCAGCAGTGGGGTGAAGATCCAGGACCGGATCGAGTTTCTGTGAAAGTAAGAATGTAAGAAGTAACTCGAGGCGCGGCGCGTGTCGGGTCTTCTAATTCCTGCTTCCTACTTCTCACTTCCTACTCTGGTAGTTGGCAAGGAACTCCTCGACGACGGTCCCGGGGTCCTGCTGTTGCACGTCGACCAGGAAATTCAACCGGCGCATCGTGGTTTCGTCCAGCACGCCGCCGAGGGTCCGCAGGGCTTCCCGGACGGCGGGGTGACGCTCGAGGACGTCGCGGCGTACCACTGGTACGGCGTCGTACGGCGGGAAGTAGCCGCGGTCGTCGGCGAGGTGGACGAGGTCCAGCGCCTCGATCTGACCGTCGGTGGAGTTCCCGGCTATGACGTCGACCCGTCGGTCGGCGAGCGCGCGGTAGGTGAGCCCGAGGTCCATGACGGCGGGCTCCCGGCCGAACGTCAGACCGTACGTGGCCACAAGGCCTGCATAGCCGTCCGCCCGTTCCATGAACTCGTAGCCGAACCCCGGGCGCCACCTGGGAGCGTATGGGACGGCTTCGGAGAGCGTCGAGAGCCCGAGCTGGCGGGCATCCTCCCCGCGTATGAGCATGGCAAAGGTGTTGTTGAAGCCAAGCGGCTCTGTCCATTGGACGTTCCAGCGCTCCCGATACAGACTGTCCACCTCGCGGTAGACGCGTTGGGGGTCGGTGGCCGGCGGGAGCTCCAGTATCGCGGAATGGGCCGTGCCCGTGTACTCGACATAGACGTCGAGGCCTCCGGCGGTGAGGGCCTCGTGGCACACGAACGTGCCGCCGAGGAAGAACCGCCGGGCCACGTCCAGCCCCTCGGCCTCGAGCCGTTGTGCCACCAGCTCGCCGAGGATCACCGATTCGGTGAAGTTCTTCGACCCCACCGTGATGGCCTCGCCGCCGCAGGCGGTGAGGAGGACCACCGCACACAACCCAGACATCGGTGGTAGGGCGGCACGGCGGTACGGCGGTCGGCGCACCGATTCGCACGATGACGATCGCATTCGTCGTTTCACGCTCCTCCGTCCCTGTTCCTTAGTTCGTTGCTCTTGTTCGTTGGTCTCCCTCACCCACTCTTCCTGCGCCAATCCAACCGCCGCTCCAGCAGATGCAGCGCGCCATCGACCAGCAGCGCCAGCGCCGCCGCGGGGACCGCCCCCGCGAGGATGCGCACGTGATTGACCATCGCGACGCCGCTGAAGATGAACACGCCGAGCCCGCCCGCGCCGATCGCGGCGGCGATCGTGGCGATCCCGACGCCGATGACGGTCGCCACGCGGACACCGGCCAGGATCACGGGCGCCGCCAGGGGGAGCTCCACCAGGCGGAGCAGCTCGCGGTCGGTCATTCCCATGCCGAGTGCCGCTTCGCGTACGGCCCGGTCCACGCCGCTGATGCCGGCGTACGTATTCCGTACGATCGGGAGCAGGGCGTAGAGGATCAACGCCACGATGGCCGTGCGCGCGCCGATGCCGCCGATGAACGGCAGGGGGATCAAGAAACCGAAGAGCGCGAGGCTTGGGATGGTTTGAACGATGTTGGTCACGCCGAGGACGATACCCCGCAGGCGCGCCTGCCTCGTGATAAGGATGCCGAGGGGCACGCCGACGGCCACGGCGACCGTCGATGACGCCGCCACGAGGCCCATGTGCTCGAACGTGAGGCGCCACACCTCGGCCCGGTGCTCCAGCATGTATCGGAAGAAGCTCATGACCCTTCTCGGAACGTCTGCACGGCCGGGTCGGTCGATCGGGAGAAGCCGTCCGGCGTGCCGAGGAACCGGACGATGCCGTCGTCCAGCAACGCGATCCGGTCGCCCAGCGCCAGGGCCTCCCGCACGTCGTGCGTCACGAAAAGCACCGTCTTGCCCAGCCTGTCCGCCAAGGCGGCGAACTCCTGTTGAAGATCGCGGCGCGTCACGGGGTCGACGGCGCCGAACGGCTCGTCGCACAGGAGAATCGGTGGATCGGCGGCGAGCGCGCGGGCCAAGCCGACGCGCTGGCGCTGCCCGCCGGACAGCTGGTGCGGATAGCGCGACGCGTAGGGGTCGGGCGGCAAGCCGACGAGCTCCAGCAACTCGGCCGCGCGCGCGGTGCGCCGCGCGGCGGGCCAGCGCTCGAGGCGCGGGACCAGGCTCACGTTGTTCGCCACGGTGAAATGAGGCAACAGGCCGACCTCCTGGATCACGTAGCCCGCGGACCGCCGCAGGCGTACGGGGTCCCACGCCGTGGTGGCGCGCCCCTCGACGATCACCTCGCCCTCCGAGGGCAGCAGCAAGGCGTTGGCGAGTCGCAGCGTCGTCGTCTTGCCCGACCCACTTCGGCCCAGCAGGATCACGGTCTCGCCGCGCTCGACCGCGAAACGCAGCGGTCCCACCACGCGCTGTCCGCCGATGGTGAGCCGCGCGTCCCGAAAGACCACGACCGGATCAGCCACGGCTCGGTTGACGTTCGGTGGTGCCGGGGTAATGCTTGGACGGCGGCACGATCGTGTCGCCCGGCGAAACATGCGGCGCCGCCACGCCGTAGGGGCAACGAATGACGGGATTCATCGCACGCGTCTTGATCACGGCGTTCGGCCTGTGGATGGCCGACATGCTGCTCGGGGGGATTCGCTTCGACGGCCTGCTTGCCCTGTGGATCGCCGCCCTGCTCCTCGGGATCGTCAACGCCATCGTGCGCCCTATCGTGATCTTCCTAACGCTTCCCATCACGCTGATCACGCTCGGGCTCTTTCTCCTGGTGGTCAACGGACTCATGGTCATGCTGGTGGGTTGGCTCATGCCGTCGTTCCACATCGCCGGCCTCGGCGCCGCCATCCTGGCGTCCATCATCGTGGGCCTCACGGGCTGGGCGGCCAATGCCTTCGTGGGGAACCGGCGCGTGGAGGTGTGGACCGTGAAGGGGCGGTGACCCCGCGAACGGCACACGACCGCCTCGCAGGAGTTTTCATTCTCCCACCACGACCGCCACCACCTCGCGGGTCCGCTTCCGATTGTCGAGGTTCAGCACCACGATCTGCTGCCAGGTGCCGAGCCCAAGCGCGCCCGAGACGACCGGGATGCCGACGCTGGTCTTGAGGAGCGCGGAGCGCACATGGGAGAAGCCGTTCCCGTCGCCCCAGCGCTGGTTGTGCTCGTACGGGGCGGTGACCGGAGCGATCTGATCCAGTGCGCGCCGGAGGTCCGCCAGGGCTCCCGATTCGTATTCGATGGTCGTCACCGCGCCGGTCGATCCCACCAGCTGGACCGTGACCAGCCCCGTCGTAACACCGACCTCCGCCACCAGCGCCGCCACCTCCGGCGTCACGTCCCGATGCCCGAACTCGGCGGGAAGGGCGAACGACCAGGAACGGTGAACGATCATGGCGACCTCGGGATGGCGTTTGGCGTAGGCGTATAGGGTATAGCGTCTGGCCAATGGCACGTGGCGAATGGCGCCGTACGCCATATGCCATATGCCATATGCTCTATGCCCTATGCCACATGCTGCCAGCCAATCTACGCCGCTCGCCCCATCCCCAACACCAACGAGCGCCGCGGCGGCTATCTTCCCCCCCATGCACGACCTGACCATCCTGCGCGACCTCGTGATCCTGGTGGCCGTGGCGATCCCGGTGGTCGCGCTCGCGCAGCGGTTACGGATTCCCACCGTCGTGGGGTTTCTGATTACCGGCATGGTCATCGGCCCTCATGCGCTGCGACTCATCCGCGAGCCCGACTCGGTTTCGGGCCTGGCCGAGTTGGGCGTCGTGCTGCTGCTGTTCACTATCGGGCTCGAGCTCTCGCTGTCCCGCATCATGCGGATGGGTCGGCTGCTCCTCCTGGGCGGCGGCGGGCAGGTGGTCGGGACGATCGCGGCGGTGGCAGGCGTCTGGCTCGCGGCGGGGGTCGTGTGGCCACAGGCCGTGATCTACGGGGCGCTCGTGGCCCTGTCGTCCACGGCGGTCGTGCTCAAGATCTACAAGGACCGCGGCGAGCTGGACACGCCTCACGGGCGTGTGGTCGTGGGAATCCTGCTGTTTCAGGATCTGTGCGTCGTCCCGCTCATGCTCCTCGTTCCCATCCTCGCGGGGACGGACCAGAGCGCCGGCGCCGCCGTGCGGGACGTGGTCGTGAGCGTCGCCGTGGTTGGCGCCTTGGTGGTGGGCGGGCGCCTCGCCATCCCCTGGGTCCTGGAACGCGTGGTGGGACTGCAGAACCGCGAGATCTTCACCCTCGGGATCGTCTTCTTCGGGCTGGGCGCGGCGTACGTCACCGCCAGCTTTGGACTCTCGCTCGCGCTCGGCGCGTTCATCGCCGGTCTCGTCATTTCCGAATCGGAGTACAGTGTCCAGGCGTTGTCCGACGTGCTGCCGTTCAGCGACACGTTCACCGGGATCTTCTTCATCTCCATCGGCATGCTGCTGGATCTGCAATTCGTCCTGTCGGCGGCCGGGTTGGTCTTTGGCCTCACGGTGGGGGTGATCGTGGTCAAGGCCGTCGTGGCGGCCACGGTGACCCGTGCGCTCAAGCGAGCGCTCCAGGTGAGCGTGTTGAGCGGCCTCGGTCTGGCACAGGTGGGGGAGTTTTCGTTCATCCTGGCCGGCGTGGCCGCGCCGGCGGGGCTGCTGGCGGACGAGGCGTACCAGGTTTTCCTGGGCACGTCGATCATTTCAATGCTGGCGACACCGTTCATCATCTCCGGCGCACCGCCGTTCGCGGCGTGGCTTTGCCGGGTCACCCGGCAGCCCGCGCTCGAGGTGCTGCCGCACGAGGAGGCCACGATCACGCGGCTGGACGACCACGTGATCATCGTGGGCTACGGCATCAACGGCCGGAATCTGGCCCGCGTCCTCAAGGCGGCCGGTATTCAGTACGTCGTGCTCGAGCAGAACGGCGCGGTCGTGCGGCGCGGCCGGTTGGAGCGCGAGCCGATCTTCTTCGGCGACGGCACCAACCGCGAGGTGTTGCACCGCGTGGGCATCGAGCGCGCGCGAGCCGCCGTCTTCGCCATCGCGGCGCCGGCGGAGGAGCGGCGCGGCGTGGCGACCGCTCGCATGCTCAGCCCCACGGTCCGCATCCTCGTGCGAACGCGGTACGTCCGCGCCATCGAGGAGCTGCGGCGCCTGGGCGCTGATGAAGTGATTCCCGAGGAGTTCGAGACGTCGATAGAGATTTTCTCGCGCGTGCTGCGGCTCTACGGTGTGCCGAGAAACGTGATCGAGCGCGAGGTCCAGGCTGCGCGCGGGGAGTACTACGAGATGTTCCGGGGGCTGGCGCTCCCGGACCTGCGGCTGGACGCGCTGCGGCACCTGGGGGTCCACGGTGCGCTCGATACCGTCCAGGTGGAGGACGGCGCCCGGGCCGTGGGCGAGGACCCGGTGTCCCTGAGCCTGCGCCGGACGACCGGCGCGATCGTGATCGCCGTGATACGCGACGGCAAGCCGCACTACACGCCGGACCCCGGCTTCCGATTCCAGTCCGGAGACACGGTGGTTCTGGTGGGCGATCGCGAGTCGCTCGAGCGGGCCACACCGTTGTTCCGCACGGCGTCTACGACCCCGAGTTGACGCCGCCTTCCACCGCAAACCCGCGCCGCCGCATCTCGCCCCATCCCTTGCCCCGCCGCCAGGACGAGATCACACCCCGCACGCGCCAGTAGGTCAAGAGCTGGCGGAACCCGAAGTGCTCCAACATGGCGAGCCCGAAGAGTCGCGTTAGGTCGCTGAAGCGAGGGTATCGGCGAAAGGTCAGCTCCTCGAGACCGACCGCCGCGATCGAGAGCGCCGTCCCGAACACGAAGGCGACCATGAAGAACGCGATCACGTACAGCGGCGACGCCAGGCCGAGGAACACGGTGAGCGCGAACACGACATATCCGGTGAACTCCACCACGGGACCGAACATCTCGAGCAGGAAGAAATGGGGATAAGCGAGGAACCCGATCCGCCCGTACCGGGGATTGAACAGCATACGCATGTGTCGCGTGAGACTCTCGGCCAGGCCCCGTTGCCACCGGTCTCGCTGCCGGCCGAGCGCCGCGAAGCGTTCCGGACATTCCGTCCAGGCCACGGGATCCGGGATGAACGTGATGCGGTAGGGGATCTTGTTCTCGCGGCAGTGACGATGGAGCCGTACGACGAGCTCCATGTCCTCGCCGACAGTCCGGCCGCTCGTGGCCGCGCTGGCGAACCCGCCGGCTTCCACCACGGTGGCGCGCCGGAAGAGGCCGAACGCACCCGAGATGATGAGCGTGGCGTCGAGCGCCGACCACCCCATACGCCCGGCGAGGAACGCACGGAGATACTCGAGAACCTGGAGCCGCGCGAGGTAGCTCTTACCGAGGCGTACCTCGGTGACCACTCCCGATCGGACGGTGCAGCCGTTGACGATCCGGATGATGCCGCCGGCCGCCACGGTCTTCTCGTCTTCCAGGAACGGGCGCACGATCCGCGTCAGCGCTTCCCGCTCCAAGAGCGTGTCGGCGTCCATCGCGCAGAAGTACGGCGTGGCGCAGACGTTCAGGCCGGCGTTCAGCGAGTCCGCCTTGCCGCCGTTCTCTTTATCCACGACCCACAAGTTGGGGTACTGGCGGCTCCGGTACGTCCGACGGATCGTGGCGGTGGGCAGCTCCGCGGTCGGGAGCCGCGCCACCGGCGACAGATCGAACGCCTCCTGCAGCCGTTGCAGCGTCGTATCGCGGGATCCGTCGTTCACGACGACGATCTCGTACTGCGGGTAGTTGAGCGCCAGCAGGGACTTCGTGGAGTCGACGCAGGTCATCTCCTCGTCGAACGCGGGTACGATGATCGTGATCGGAGGCGCCCCCGCCGACGCGATGAGATCCCGGATGTCGAGCGACTTCAGCCGCCGTGAGTACTTCTTGAGGGCGTGGAACGCGACGATGCTCGTGAACAGGTAGACGCTGTTCAGCGCCACGAAGTACGAGAGTACCACGAGGTTGAAGACGTCGAGCGCGATGAGGGCGAGACGCGCGGTCACTCGGGCACCTCCCACAGCACCTGCATGGCCACCGACGAGCGGACGTGTCCCGCCGAGGCGAGATCGCGCAGCACGTCGGCGCCGCCTGAGTCCTTGAGCGCGCGCGCCGCGCTGATCGCCACCCAGTGCGAAACGTCCTGGTACGCGGCCTCCCGCAGCCGGGCCAGGTCGGCGGGCTCGCCGAGGGTGCCGAGCGCGCCGAAGGCCGTGGCGCGGACCACGAAGTCGTCCGACGTGGTCATGCGCCGCACGGTGGAAAGGTGCTCGGTGCTCCCCACCGTTCCCAGGAGCCGTAGACAGGCCGCCAGCAAATCCCGATCACCCCCGCCCTCGGCGAGGACCTGGACTGCGACCGCCGCTGAGGGGAGGTCGTTCAGCTGCCGCAGGGCGATGGCCGCAATGGACCGGACGGTGGACACCAGCGACGGGTCGGCGAGCGTTTCCCGCAGGCCGGCGGCCACGTCGGGGCCCATCGACGAGAGCATCGACGCGAGAAAGCTGGGGCGCCAGCTCGTGAACCGGTGGAGCCGCGCCAGCACGTCCGCCGCGTATTGGGGCGACTCGCGGCGGGCGAGGGCCCGGGCGGCGATCATCGCGACGAGAGGCGAAGGATCGTCCAGCGCGGTGATCACTTCCCGATCGTAGCGCGGCAGGCCCAGCTCCCCCAGCGTTTGGACCGCGCGCGCCCGCCGCTCGGCATCGGCCCCGTGCACGCGCTCGACGACCGGCGGCAGGAAGGGCTCGGCCATCCGCGCCAGCAAGTCCCGCTCGGTCCCCCGGACGCGACGCGCGTACCGCAGGACGAGGTCGACGAAGTACAGCTCGTCCCCGGGCGCCACCAGCGCACGGACCGCCTCGGGCTGCCGGCGGCCGGCCAGCACCTCGAGGAACTCGGGCTCCCAGCGGGCCTCGAGCCGCTGCCACCGCGCCGCCTTCTGGACGTTCTTCGCGCGCAGGACCACGGCAATCACGCCGAGCACCACCGTCACCACGAACAGCGCGCCGATCGCGACGATCAGGATGAGGAAGACGCGATTCTGAAGCGCCAGCGGTATCAGGCGGTCGAGCTGCGCCGCCACTGTCAACGCCAAGGGAAGTATGCCAATCACCTGAGGGGAAGCTCGTAGCCCTTCAGCAACCGATGGATCCGCGCCGTCAGCTCGGCGGAGGAGAAGGGCTTTGTCATGTAGTCGCTCGCACCCATCTCGAACGCCCGGACCACGTCCTCCTCGCTGCCCAGCGACGTCAACATGAGCACGGGCACGCGCGCCAGCGGCCGGCGGTCCCGCAACCGTTGCAGCAGCTGGAAACCGTCCAGGCCAGGCATTTTGACATCCAGCACGAAGAGTGAAATATCCGACCCGTCGCCGACCGCCGGCAGGACCTCGCTGCCGTCGGTGAAATGGCGAACGTCGAAGCCCTCGCGCGCGAGCCGGTGGCAGATCAGCTTGGCCGTCACCGGATCGTCCTCCGCAAGGACGATCCGCCGCGCCCGCGGTGTGGGCTCATCGTCCGCCGTGACGACACGGTGGCGCCCCGTGGACCGCGCGACGTAGAGCAGCCGGTCGCCTTCGGCCATCGCGTCCTCGAGCGTACCGCCGCGCGGCACGGCCGTCACGCCGGCGGAAAACGTCACCGCGACCCGGGTGCCGTCGGCGGCGATCACCACGTGCTCCGAAAGTACGGTTTGGGCCTTCACCAACGCCAGCGCGGCGCCCCGCACGTCCGTGGCCGGGAACATCGCCACATAGTCGTCCCCACCCCACCGCGCGATCACGTCCGCTTCGCGCAGGCAGCGGGACAACACTTGCGCAAAGTGGCGGACCACGACGTCCCCGACCACCGGTTGGGTGCGCCGGCCATCCTGCGGGCGCTCGACGGCGAGGACGGCGAGACTCAGCGGGACGCTGGCGCGGCGGCTCAGGTTGACCTGGTGCCGGAACGTCTCGGCGAACGCCGCCCGGGTCAGGAAGTCCGTGACGGGGTCGCGCCGCGCCACCCACCCGAGCTGTCCGGCGCGCTGCAAACTGGCGGCGGCCGCGGAGCGCAGCTCGCGCGCGTCGAGCGGCTTCTCGAAGATGCGGTCGGCGCCGAGGGCGTAGCATTCCGTCCGCGGCCGCGGCCCCACCAACCCCGCGAGCACGAACACCGGCACGGTCGCGGTCTCGCGCCGGCCACGGAGCCGGACGAGAAAGTTCCGGCCGTCCATGTCGGGCAGCACGAGGTCCAGCACGACGAGCGCCAACGACTCGCGCTCGACGATCGCCTCCGCCTCGGCCGCGGTCCCCGCCGTCACGACCTCACAGCCCCCGTTCTCGAGTGCCTCCGCCACCATTTCGGCGGTCCCGCCGTCGCTCTCCACGACGAGGATGCGCACCACCGCCGCTTCAGGACCCATGCGCGCCGCCTTGAGCCGCCGCAGGAGCCCCATTGCCGCCTCGTGGATCTCGTCCTCCCCGGCCGCCGCGGCCCAGGCCGCCGCGCCACGCACGCCCCTCAACTCGAGCCCGGCCCCCGCGTCCTCCAGCAACCGCGCGATACGCTGAATCGCTTCCGCGGCGTCGACCTCGCCCCGGCTCCTGGCCTCGAGCGCATCCTCGATCGCTTCGATCTGGAGCGAAAACCCCTGGCAATACCATCGTCGTGGATCGTCGAACATGCAGCAAGACTCCGGAGCGCTCTGGCGCTTGCAACCTAGTGTGACCGCCGACTCGGCGGGTGCCGGCGGATGGCGTGAGGCGTATGGCCCGTCGCGTACGGCCGATGACGGACGGCGGGTGGCATCCGGCCGATCGCACGCGCCGTGGGAGCGCGCCACCGAGGCGACGGGATGTGCCACACGCCATATGCCATCTGCCCTGTGCCATCCGTCCTCTCCGCGCCTTCCGGCGCTTCCCTCACGGCGCGAGCCGCTCGATCTTCCATGCGGTTCCCTCCGCCCGCTCGTACCGGAACCGGTCGTGCAACCGGGCGGATCCGCTCTGCCAAAACTCGAAGCTCGTGGGTATCAGCCGGAACCCGCCCCAATGCGGCGGTCGGGGCACGTCGCGACCCTGAAAGCGCTGCGCCAGCGCGGCCAGCCGTTGCTCCAGCACATCCCGGTGGGCGATCACCCGGCTCTGATCCGATGCCCACGCCCCGAGCTGGCTGTCCCGCGGCCGTATCGCAAAGTACGCATCCGAGGCCTCGGGACGCTCCCGCGCGACGGTACCACAAATCAACACCTGCCGGTCGAAGTGCGGCCAGTAGAACAAGAGCGCCGCGCGCGGATTGTCGCCCAGCTCGCGCCCCTTACGACTTTCATAATTCGTGTAGAACAGGAAACCCGCGTCATCCACCCCCTTGAGCAACACGGTGCGCGCCGAGGGAGCACCGTCGGCCGACGCGGTGGCCAGCGTCATCGCCGTGGGCTCCCTGGTCCCCGACCGCCGCACGAGGTCGTACCATTTGGCGAACTGGCGGAACGGATCGGGATCGAGATCGTCGCGATCCAGACTCCCGATCGGATCGCGTTCCGCGTCGGTTGCACGCGCCGTCACGGGACCTCCGGGTTCACTGAGCGCAGAGCACCAGGACGCAGAATACCGCGACCGCGACCGGTGGTGAAGGGACAGACTTAACTTATTGAAAAACAATGTCTTAAGCAATACATAGGCGGCCGGGACCCCACCCTGACGCCCCCGAGGGGATCGCGGGCGGACGTGGCCCCGGTCACCGCCGGCCGCGATTGCCGTAGGTTACACTTTGGCGATCCGCGTATTTCCCCGGCGCCGTCGCGCATGCGCTCCGGTCGCGGGCCCGCGGTCTACCCGCATCGTATTCATCACGGAGGAATGGCGTGCACTCTCTGTTCGTCGGACGGCACACGTTGCGAATCCACCGCACCGCGCTGACCGCGGCCGCCGCCCTGGCGCTCGCCTGCAACGACTCGACGGCTCCCATCGCCGAGTTCGACGCGGACGTAGTGAACGAGACGGCGCAAACCTTTGCCGGATCGCTCGGCGACAATCAGGTCCTGCAGATCCTCGAGGTGATGGGGTCCAGGATGGCCCTCCAGGCGGCGGGCGCCCGCCTCGTGCTGGCCACCACGCCGTTCGCCCCGGAGACCGAGGCGGGCCGCTCGTGGATCGGCCGGCGAGCGGGGCGGCTGGCAGACGCCTCCTTGACTCTGGGTGCCGCCGACCCGGCCGTCTTGATCCCCGGCGACCTGCTCGGCAAGACCCTCGTCTATAACCCGGCCACCGAGGGGTACGAGATCGATGAGGACCTGGCCGGCGCCCCGACGGACGGTGTCCGCTTCATCCTCTACGCGGTCGACCCGATCCAGCACCAAGTGCTGTCACCGCTCCAGGAGATCGGTTTCCTCGACCTGGTGGACGAATCGACGCCGGCGGCCGACCGGCTGGGGATCACCGCCTCGGTGGGAAACGTCGTTCTCCTCGACTACGAGGCCGCCGCGTCGATCGGCGTGGTCGGCGGCGTCAAACTCACCTTCACCGCCGCCGGCTCGGTCGGGGACCAGGACGACCGGCTCGACTTCGATCTCAGCCAGGAACTGTCGGAAGCGAGTGGCCTGGAGCTGGACTACTTGATCGGACGGAACGAGGGGGCGAACGTACGTCTCCAGGTCAGCGCGGCGTCCCAGGAGTCGGTGTCGCTGTCGCTCACGATCGAGGACGTGAACGGCCGGGTCATCCTCGCGGTGACGGGGAGCGACGACATCCTGGAGGGCACGGTGCGGTTCAACGGGGAGGTCGTGGTGCAGATCACAGGCACGCCTGACGAGCCGGTCTTCACGGACCCCGCCGGCAATCCGCTGGACGACCGCGCGCGGCGGGCGCTGCGTGAGTTGTTCGGGTTTGCCGACGCCCTGGTGACGCTGTTCGATCACCTGCTGAGACCCGCGCACAACATCCTGAGCGTACCGGTACTCGCACTCTGATCTCGACTCGTCTCACGATCACCCTGTCCGGCGCACTCGCCGCCGCGGTCCCCGCGGCGTGCGACGCGCCGGGCGCGTCGCAGGATCTCATTTTCGTGAATGGCCGGGCGGTCGCCGCTGCCGGAGACAGCGTCTACGCGTTCACCGCGCCGGGGGCACCGGGCATCTTCGTAGTGCCGCGTGATGGCGGCGACGCCGAGATCATCGGCGCCGACGCGCTGCAGAGCCCCGTCCAGGTCCAGGAGCTGGCGGGGCACTGGTACGTCTCGGACGTGGAGAATGGGCAGCCGTTCCTCGTGATTCTTTCGTCGAGCGGCGCCGTGGTACGCCGCCTCGCCCTCGACACGATCGCCTCCGCACCACACCAGTTCGCCGCGCTTCCCGATGGGCGCGTCGTGGTGGAGGCGCCCGATGGCCGGCTGGTGGCGTTGTCGGACACGGGCGTCGCGACGTTCGCGCTCACCAGCGGCCAACCCGCCCAGACCGGTCTCGTCGTCGCGGGGCACGGCGGCGCTCTGCACGCCGTACCCGACCGCGACATCACCCTGTACAACGAGAACGGCAATATCCGCTGGCGGCTCGAGTGGCCCTGGGACGCGAGCGCGTTCGTCACGGATGTGGCGGTGGACGCCCAGGGGCGCTTCCACGTGATCGCGGGGCAGGAAGGCCGGGACACCTTCGTCGTGTTCATGCTGTCCCCCACCACCGGCGAGATCCTGCGCTGGTCGGAGCCGGGACCCTACGCCACGTTCGTGGTCACCAGGCTGGGGAAGATCCAGCCGGATAGTGCGGGGCGGTGGGTGGGGACGGCGGGTAGCAGGTAGTTGGTAGGAGGCGGCAGTCGGCAATTGAGCGGATGGCCGTTGGCGGATTCCGAGGAGTGCCGCTGGCCCTCACTGCCGACGGCCACCTGTCCGGCCGATTGCCGACTGCCGCCTGTCTAATACTTCAACTCCGCCTGTTCTGCGAACTGCTCGAGCAGCTTCTTCTCCTCGTCCGACAGCCGCTGCGGGATCTTCACGTCCACCTCGACGTACTGGTCGCCGCGGCGGCCGTTGCGCTCCATGCCCTGCCCCTTGATCCGGAACTTGCGGCCCGGCTGCGTCCCCGGCGGGATCCTGAGCACGACGCGCTTCCCGTCGAGCGTTCGGACCTTGATCTTCGAGCCGAGCACCGCCTGCGCCAGGTTGAGCGGCACCGTGACGTGGACGTCGAGGCCGTCCCGCCGGAAGAACCGATCTGGCTGGACCTGAAACGTGATGATCAAATCGCCCGGCGCCCCACCGCCCGGATGGCGCTGCCCCTGTCCTTTCAGGCGGACGCGCTGTCCCGTGTCGGTGCCCGCCGGGACCGTGATGAGCAAGCGCTTGTTGACCGCCACCTCGCCGTCGCCGGCGCACCGCGGGCACGGCGTACTCGGAACACGACCGCGACCGCGGCACTTGGGACACGGTCGGTGGACCGCAAACGTCCCTTGCCCAAACGTCACCGTGCCCCGCCCACCGCACTCCGGGCACGTATCCACTTTCGCGCCGGGCGCCGCCCCCGACCCGCCGCACTGCGGGCACGCCTCCGTGACACTCACGTTGACGGCCAGCTTGCCGCCCAGCGCCGCCGTGCGGAACGGCACCTCGACCGTCATCTCGATCGGCTCGACGCCGCCGGTACGGCGTCCCTTCCCAAAAATCGACGAGAAGAGGTCGCCGAGGCCACCGAACCCGCTGAGGCCGCTCAGATCGATGTCTTCGAACCGCATGCCGCCGCCCCCCGCCCCTCCGCGATCACCGAACGGCGCTCCTCGCCCCGACGCGGTCCCGGCGAATGCGCCGAGCTTCCGCATGCGATCGTACTGCTTGCGCTTCTCCGCGTTGCTCAGGACCGCATGCGACTCGGAGATCTCCTTGAACTTCTCCGCCGCCGCCGCGTTGTTGGGGTTGGCGTCCGGATGGTATTGCTTGGCGAGCTTGCGATACGCCTTCTTGATTTCATCGGCGGACGCGCTCTCGCCGACGCCCAGGATCTGGTAGTAGTCCTTGACCGCGGGCATGGCGGATCACCCCTCCGGCGCGACGTACACCTGAACCCGTGCCGGCCGCAGCAGCGCGCCGCCGAACCGATAGCCCGCCTGAAACACCGCGGCAACCGTCCCTTCCCGATCGGGCGACGGGGCCGGAAGGGTGCCAACCGCCTCGTGCAGATTCGGATCGAAGGGCTCGCCCGCCTCGCCGACGCGGGTGAGGCCGGCGCTCTCGAGTTCATGGAGCAGCTTTCGCTCCACCAGCTCGACGCCGTCGAGCACGTCGTGAACGGTCGCCTGCTCGCGGTCGAGCCCCGTGACCCGGCTGAAGTCGTCGAGCACGTCCAGCACGTTGGCGACCACGTCCGCCTGGGCGCGCGCCCACGTCTCCGTCCGCTCCCGCTGCACGCGCTTGCGGAAGTTGTCGAAGTCGGCAGCCAACCGGAGATAGCGGTCCTTCGCCTCGGCCAGCTCCGACGCGAGCCGTTCCACCGCCTGGTCCGACGGCTCCACCAGGGATCCGTGTCCAGCCACGGGCGTTGCGGCGGGACCGCCGCCTCCGGCGGACGGCTCGGGCATGACCGCCTCATCGGCAGCTTCCGCATCAGGATCGGAGATCGGTCGGGACCTGGAGTCCTTTGAGTGTTCCATATCGCTCTGTAATCGTTGTTGTTTCAATGACTTATAAGATGGTCGACCGCCGTATCATCCCGCAAGCCGCGTACCGCTCGGGAATGCCGAGACGACAGGCGCGGCGTATGGCGAATGCCGTTTGGCACGTGGCAATCATCCGCTTCCCCCTTCCGTGTCCGCCTCTTCCAGCAGCAGCCGTCGAACGAGATCCAGCACCGCCTGCACGCTCCGCTCGCGCACGAAGAGCCGGTCACCGGGGAGCCACCGGCGGACGGTGCGCCTCAGCGGCCCAACCCGCGCGGCCAGGCACACCGTCCCGATCGGTTTCTCGGAGGTGCCGCCGCCCGGACCGGCGATCCCTGTCACGGCGGCGGCCGCTGCGACGCCGAACCGCTTGGCGGCCCCGTCGGCCATCGCCAGGGCGACCTCCTGACTGACCGCGCCGTGGCGCTCGATGAGCGCGGCGTCGACACCGAGGTCGCGGACCTTCGAGACGTCCGCGTACGACACGATGCCCCCGAGAAACGTTGCCGACGCACCGGGCACCGAGGTGATGGCGGCGCCGACGAGTCCACCCGTACACGACTCCGCCAGCGCGAGCTGGTAGCCCCGCGCGCGCAGCAGGTCGAGAACGACGGCGGCGAGCGCGGTGTCCCCCTCGCCGTAGAGGTGGCGCCCGAGGGCCGCGCGCAGCGCTTCCGCCGCCCGCTCGAGCGCCAGGCCGGCCTCGGCCGGAGGGAGGCGCCACGCGGTGAGGCGCAGGTCGACGCCGGCGAGCTGCGGGAGGTAGGCGAGGGTGATGGGAGGGAGCCGCGGCTCCACCTCGGTCAGCAGGTCGGCGAGTGCCGACTCGCCGATCCCGCTCGTCCGCAGCGCGCGGGACAGGGTGACGCGCGCGGCACCGCCGTCCTCGGCGATCCGGGCGCGCACGCGGGGCACGACCTGTTCGGCGAGCAGGCCTCGCATCTCATGCGGCACCCCGGGCAGGAGGACGGCTACGCCGGGGGTGCCTTCGAGCCACAGGCCCGGCGCGGTGCCTCGCGGGTTGGGGAGGACGGTGGCGCCGCGCGGCACTTCGGCCTGGCTGCGATTGGACGGCGGCATGGGGCCGCGGCCGAATCGGGCGAACCGCTCCCGGAGCGTCTCCAGGTATGCCTCGTCCAGCTCGAGGGGCGCGCCGAACAGCTCGGCGACGGCGCGCTTGGTCACGTCGTCGCGTGTGGGCCCGAGGCCGCCGGTCACGACGACGAAGCGGGTGCGCTCGAGGGCCTGGGAGACCGCGTCGTGGATCTGCGCGTGGTCGTCGCCGACGGTCGCGCGCCGGTCGATGATGCCGCCTACGGCCGCGAGGGCCTGCGCGATGTCGGCGGCGTTGGTGTCGTGGGTGAACCCGAGCAGCAGCTCGGTACCGACGGTGACGAGCTCAAGACGCATCGCCACGGGCGCCGTCGGCCGGGGTCCCGCGAAAGAGCCGGCGGTAGCGGTACACGTACACCGCCAAGGAGTAGGCCGTCAGGACGACCGCCACGCCCAGGGTGAGGGACACCATGAGGCCGTGAAAGTCGTTCCACAGCGTGCCGAGCCACCCTTGCTCCCAGCCAAAGGCGATCCGCATGTCCTTCCAGGCGAACCAGGCGATCGTGGCACCGATGAAGGTGTCCTGGACGATCGTCTTGGCCTTCCCGGCGCCCGCGGCGGCGATGACCACGCCGCGCCGTTTCGCGACCTGCCGGAACACGGTCATGAAGACCTCCCGGCCCATCAACAGGATGAAGACCCAGAGCGGGAGGTTGCCCCACCATGGGATCTCGTACTGCTGCATCCGGTTGTTGGTGATCCACCAGATGGGGACCAGGGACGCCAGCAGGAGGAGCTTATCCGCGAGCGGATCCAGGATCTTGCCCAAATCCGTGATCTCGTTCCGCTCGCGGGCGAGCTTGCCGTCGTAGATGTCGCTGATCGCGGCGGCCAGGAACACCACGAACGCGATGAGCTTGGGCACCCACCCGGCGATGAACGGCAGCAACGCGATCACGGGGGTCAACGCGATGCGGGCGACCGTCAGGATGTTGGGCAGGGTCCAGATCATGCGAACATCAGCTCAGCGTCTTGAGAACCATCTTGGCGACAGCCTTCAGGGTTTCGAACACGCCGTCACCAGTGACCGCGACCGACTCGAAGTAAGGTACCCGCTCGACCCACGCGCCGTTCACTTGTTGCACGAGGAGCTCACCCGCGTTCCAGGGATCGGGTATGGGCTTTTGGCGCGCGGGATCCTCGACGGGCCACCCGGGGTTCAGGGCTTCCTGCAGGGCCTTGATCGGCGCGGCGTTCGGGAGATCCCGCTTGTTGTACTGGATACCGAAGGGGATCTTGGTGAGGTCGTACCCGTACTCCGACATGTTGTCGTAGAGATTCTGCATGGATTCGATGTTCGCCTCCATGCGCTCCATTTGGCTGTCGGCGACGAACACGATTCCGTCGACACCCTTGAGAATCAGCTTGCGGGACGCGTTGTAGTACACCTGGCCGGGAACCGTGTACAGGTGAAAGCGGGTCTTGAAGCCGCGAATGGTGCCGAGGTCCACGGGAAGGAAGTCGAAGAACAGGGTGCGCTCGGTCTCGGTGGCCAGCGAGACCATCTTGCCCCGGGTCTCCGGTGCGAGCTTCTGGAAGATATGCTCCAGGTTCGTGGTCTTGCCGCCGAGCCCGGGCCCGTAATAGACCAGCTTACAGTTGATCTCGCGGGACGCGTAGTTGATCATCGACATTCGGAGGCGCCCCCTACTCCCCGAACAGCTTGTCGATCTCGTCCTCCGCCCCCTCGAGCACGCCCCGGCGCGGCTCGCCCCCTTCACCCGCCGAAGCGGCACGGCTGAACATTTCCTCGAACAACTTGGTCAAGTCCACCACCGTCTGTTTGACGCGGAGGCGGACCATCCCGACCGTGGTCCGCTGGTCGAACAACACCACCAGGATGACACGGCGCGCCACGTCCGCCAGGTACATGGATTCCTTCTCCCCCTGGTGGAAGAGGGAGGCGAATTCGGGCTCGCCGATCATCTTGGCGAGCTGGTCGTTCGCGCTGAAGTCCGCGGCCGTGAGCGAGGCGAACGCCGTGGGGTCGAAGGCCAGCCGTTCTCCGGCGTTGGCGAGGAGCTGTCCAGTGCGGTCCACCAGGAGCGCGCACCGCGCGTTCGACTCCTTGAGAAAGGCCGACAGGTGCTCCGTGATCCGCCGGTAGTCGCGCTCGTCGAGTGACCAGGTGCCCGCGCCAGTCATCGCCTCCGCCTTACCCGAGTTTCGCTTCCATGCGCCGCACGATGACTTCCGCGCGGCGGCGCAAGATAGGGTGTTGCTCCCAGGCGAGGTAGTCGCGCAAGAGGCGCACCGCCTCCACGCTGGGGTGCCCGTTGAGATATCCGAGGGCCGACAGGCGCCGCAAGGGGTGCCCGCTGAACAGGTCCCGCCGGTGGTGCCCCATCGAGAGCTGGACCATTACGGCGCCGAGGGCCGTCCCCAGACCCGCGGCCACGAGCCACGCCTTTACGCGCGCACGGCTCACCCGGCCATCTCCCGGCGCGCGGCGAGTGCCTGCGCGATGGTCATGCCGTCCGCGTACTCCAGGTCACCGCCGATAGGCAGCCCCAGCGCGATCCGTGTGACCCGGACGGAGGTACCCTCGAGCAAGCCGCGGACGTACGTGGCGGTCACCTCCCCTTCCATCGATGGATTCGTCGCGACGATGACCTCGCGCACGGGCGACCCGTTGTCCAGCCGGCGGCGGAGCGCGGCCATGCGCAGGTCGTCCGGTCCCACGCCGTCCAGGGGCGACAGGTGCCCGCCGAGCACGTGATACAGTCCGCGGTACTCGCCGGTACGCTCGATGGGGAGGATGTCCGACGCCTCTTCGACCACGCAGACGAGCGCCCGATCCCGGCGCTCGTCCTGGCAGATGTCGCAGGGTTCCGACTCGCCCAGGTTGCCGCACACCGGGCACGTCCGCACCCGTTGCGACACGGCGCGGATGGCGTCGGCGAGCCGGGCCACGTCGTTCGGTGACTGCTTGAGGAGGAAGTACGTCAGACGGGTCGCCGTCTTTCGCCCGATACCGGGGAGCTTGGCCAGCTCGCCGGTCAGTTCGTCAATGGCGGACATGTGCTACAGCGGGCTCGTGGGTGCTACCGGCAACGCACTGCCGCTTCTGCCGCCTCTGCCGCTCCTGCTCTCGCGGTTGGAGCAGAAGCGGCAGGAGCGGCGGAAGCGGCAGGTGGACGAGAAGCTCGTCCGCATCGCCTCAGATCGGCAACTGAAACGGGAGAGGCAACCCGCCGGTCACCTTGTTCAACTCGTTGCGATAGAGTTCGTCGGCCTTGTGTTGGGCATCATGGATCGCCGCGAGCACCAGGTCTTCGAGCATTTCGGTGTCACCGCCAGCGACCACGCTGGGATCGATGCGGACCGACCGGATCTGGCCCCGGCCGTCCGCGGTGGCCTTCACCATGCCGCCGCCGGCGGAGCCGGTGATCGTACGCTGGGCCAGCTCGGTCTGCATCTGGGTCAGACGACCCTGCATCTGCTGGCCAAGTTGAAGCAACTGCGAGAGATCCGCCATCGTGACTCTACTCCTCGTTCTCGTGCAAGCTACCCTGGCCCGGAGTGGGCCGCAAGCAACCGGGGAGCGCCCAGCGCACTAGTCGAGAAGCTCCAAGTCCATCGCCTCGGCGACCACGTCCAACGTGGGATCCTTGGCGCGGTAGCCCCGCAGCCGCTCCTCCCGGTCCCGGTCGCGGTCGAGCCGCTGCGGCGACGCCGGCGGCGTCCTTTCCGTATCGGCGCCGGCGGCGCGACACGTGACCCGCACGTCGGCGCCGGTTGCCTGGCGGATCGCCTCCGCGATCACGGTGTCGTACTGCCGCAGTCCCTCGAGCAGGCCGCCGCTGTCGCTCACCGCCAGCACCACGTTGACGCCGTCCGCGCTCAGCGGCTGCGCGGCCTGCGCGAGGGTGGCCTTGGTCACGTGACTGCGCCGGCCCACTTCCTCGAGCACGGCGGGCCACGCCGCCCGCAGCCCGTCGAGCGTGAGCGGCCCGGCACGGGTCGGGGCAGCGCGTTCGGAGGGCGGCGTGGGGTGCTCCACGGGCGGCGCGGCACGCGGCGCCGGCGGGGCGCGGCGCGGGGGGGCGGGAGGCGACGCATCCGGAGGTGTGGGGAGCCGGCCCGAGCCGACCGCGTCAAACAACGCGGCCAACTCGACGGTCCGGTCCAGCAACGACCATTGCGTCAGCAATACCTCGACGTACAGCCGCACGTTGGGGCTGCGGCGAATCGCCGTCTCGGTCTCGGCCAGGAGCCTGAGCATCCGGAGGACGTCCCCTTCCCGCAGGCGCTCGGCGTGGCGCTCGACGGCCGTCCGAAGCCCCTCGGTGAGCCCCTCGGGCTCCCCGGCCAGGATCCGCAGCAGGAGCGCGCGGAGCACGTCGCCCGCGCCGTTCACGAACTCGACCAGATCGGCCCCGGCCTCGACGAGCCGCGCGACGAACGGGAACACGTCCGCGGTGCGGCGCTCGACGACGATATCCAGCAGCTCGGCGTACAGCTCGTCGTCGATCAGGCCCAGCGCGTCACGCACCCTCGCGGCGGTGATAGCTCCCTCGCCGAACGCCAGCGCCTGATCCAGCAGCGACAGCGCGTCGCGCATGCCTCCGGCCGCCACGCGCGCGATCAGGCGGAGGGCGTCCTCTTCCACATCGAGATCCTCCGCGCGCGCGACGAATTGCATGCGCTCCACGGTGGCCTGCGGTCCGATCCGCCGGAAGTCGAACCGCTGCACGCGGCTGAGCACGGGTGCCGCGGTGTTCGCGATCTTCTGCGGTTCCGTCGTGGCGAACACGAACACGACGCTCGGCGGGGGCTCCTCGAGGATCTTGAGGAGCGCGTTCCACGCCTCGCGCGTGAGCATGTGGGCTTCGTCGATGATGTAGACCTTGAAGCGCCCGGGTGCACTGGCGGCGTACATTGCCCGCTCGCGCAGCTCGCGCGCGTCGTCGACACCGCGGTTGCTGGCGGCGTCGATCTCCACCACATCCAGGTTCGCGCTACCGGACCAGATACGGCGGCACGACTCGCAGGTGCCACACGGCTCACCGGCCGGCGCGCCGTCCGCGCCGCGCCGCTCGCAATTGAGGGCCATGGCCAGAATACGAGCCGCGCTGGTCTTCCCGACGCCGCGCGGGCCGGTGAGCAGGTACGCGTGGGCGATGCGGTCCTTCGCGACCGCCCCGGCGAGTCCGGCCGCGACGTGCTCCTGCGCCACCAGGTCGGCGAATTTGGTGGGCCGGTACTTCCGGGCGAGAGCGGTGCGGGTCATTCCGATTGCAGATTGCAGGTTGCAGATCGGCGATTGGCGATCGGGTGCGCAGTGTCACATACGGGGGGCGCTACGGAGTACCGCTGGCACGGCGGGATCGGCCCGCAAACAGATCTGCAATCTGCAATCTGCAATCTGCAATCTCCAATCGTCTGTATGAATTGCCCCAGGCTCCCCGAAGCGACGCCGGCGTCACTTAGCGCTGCTACCTTCACGGTCCTGACGCGGTTCGCGGGCCTGCGCCCTCCGGACCTGGGGCAAGGATCAAGTTAGTCGTCGGGAAAGGAGACGCCAAGTGAACGGCGAATGCAGATTGCAGATTGGAGATTTGAGATTGCAGATCTGTCGTCGGGCCGAGATCGCGGCGCACACCATCTTCCCGCACACGCCGGAACACGATGCGTTCCACCCAATCTGTACATCT
>Ga0302046_10000430_pt1 | contig 43312 bp, 38 predicted proteins | sample RVTome_11_FD_200261 | JGI IMG/M metagenome (GOLD analysis project Ga0302046, IMG submission 200261) | Soil microbial communities from uranium-contaminated site in the Upper Colorado River Basin, Wyoming, United States - RVT147D111 (version 2) ...
CCCCGGCTTCACGTCGCGGTGGACGATGCCGAGCTGGTGTGCGTGGTCGAGGGCTTCCGCGGCCTGCACGCCGAGCGCCGCGGCCATCCGGATGTAGGCGGGCTCACGGTTCGAGCCGTGCGAGGAGATGGGCGTCTTCGGCCCCTCCCCCGTGCTTCCTCGCGCCCCCTTCACGTCGCGGATGGCCGTGGCGAGGCTCTGGCCCTCGATGTATTGCATCGCGTAGTAGTGGACGCCGCGCTCGCAGCCGACGCCGTAGACCGGGACGATGTTCGGGTGGTGCAGGTGCGCCGCCGCCATCGCCTCGTTCTTGAAGCGCTGGAGGTGCCTCGGGTCGAGGACGGCGGCGAAGGGGAGGACCTTGAGCGCCACGTGCCGCCCGAGAGAGACCTGCTCCGCCTCGTACACGACCGCCATGCCGCCGCGGCCCAGTTCGCGCAGCAATCGGTAGTCGCCGAGCGATCTTCCCGGCTGGGCGTCCGCGGGCTCCTCGGGGGCGAGGCGCGGCGCCGCGCTGTGGACGAAATCGACGCCCAGGAGCGCCGCTTGGAGCTCCTCCGCGAGGTCGGGATGCGTCGCGAGCAGCGCCTCCCGGTCCGGCGGGTTCCCGGCTTCGAGCCCTCTCAGGTACTCGTCGAGGATCTCGGCGAAGTTTCCACGATCCGTCATGGCACCCTCCCCTTGAGCAGTCCGCCCACGCGCTGCATCGCCCTGGCCCAGAGCATGCGCGCCGCGTCGGGCGACCGCCCGGTCTTCTCCCCGATCGCGTTCCAGTCCAGCTCGCGAAGGCTGCGCAGGATGACCACTTCGCTGTCCTCGGGCTCGAGCTCCGCGAGCGCGTCCGCGACGAGGGCGGCCGACCCGCGGCGCTGCGCCTCCTGGCTCGGCGACGGGCCGGCCGCCGGGATCATGTTGCGCAGCATGGCCGCCGAGCGGTCCACGTCGCTCTCGATCGACCGCTCGCGCGCGACGTTCCGCCGATGACGCTGGAATCCCTTCTGGAAGTCGGTCAGGCTGCGCACGAGGATCCTCCGGAGCCAGGCCATCCACTCCAGCTCGGTCGTCCCGCGGAACTGGTGGAAGTTCTCGTGCACCTTGAGGAGGGTCTCCTGGACGACGTCCGACGGGTCGGCCTTCCCTCGCATCTCGCGGTGGAGGCACGAGGCCGCGAGGAGGCGGAGGTAGTTCCGGTGCTCCTCGAGCAGATCGTTGAGCGCCTCCGGCTGCCCGTCTCGGGCGAGTTGGATGGAGCGGGCGATCCCGGACGGGGAGCGGTCCATCGGTCGTGGGCCATCCTCTTCAAGGCCTGCGCGAATCATACGCCCGCGCGCCTCGCGCGACGAACGCGGTCGTCCGGGTCCTGCGCTGCCACAGCCAAGAGGACGACGACGGGCGTGTGCCGGTCGAACAGGAACAGGGAAGAGGGGGGCTGGGGGGGAAGGACATCGAAGCGCACGGCGGACTGACCGGCGCGCGGGGCGCCACGGATGAGGACCAGCAGCAAACCCTCCAGGCAATTCAATGGCATCCCCCATGAGACGACTCCTTGCACTCGCTGCCTTCTTGATCGTCGCTTCCAGCGTCGTCGTCGCGACCGCCAGAGTCGGCAGAGGTGGCGGCCCGCTCGACCGACCGGTCGTCTTCGTCACGAGCCAGGGGCTCTACTACGATTCGATCGTCACCGCCGACCCGCTTCCCGCTGTCGGACCGTTCCAGCTCCTGGAGATGGAGCCCATGGGACTGCAGACCCAGTACGGCCCTGGAGACCGGCTGTACTACGGGGGACGCTGGATGGAGGACATCGACGGAGACGGCGAGTTCCACTACTTCCTGTGCCCGCTTCTGGGGCCCGGTCGCGAGGAGCCGTAGGAATCCGGCGCAGGGCCTCGAGCCTTGCCCGATACGCGGCGAAGGCGCAGCGCCGAGGCTGCGCCGCTCAGCGGGTCGAGAGCAACGCCTCGCTCCAGACGTCGGGGTCCGGCGGCAGGGAAAGGCCGGTGACCCTTCGCAACGCGGTCGACGCGGCGCTCCGGACCGAGGGCTCGGGATCCCCGAGCGCGAGGACCAGGTCCTCGGCGACGACTCGCGAACCGAGGCGCGCCAGGCCGAGACAGACCTGGCCGCGCACGACCGCCGATCCATGGGTGGCGAGGAGCCGGGCGAGCTGCGTCGCCCAGTGATCGCGGCGCAGGCTGCGGGCGGAGAGCGTGCGGACGGCGGCGACGACTTCCGCGTCGTTCGCGGACGACAGCTGATCGAGAGCCGCGGCCGACTCGTCGCGAAGCCACCGCAGCTCCTCTTCGTGCCACCGGCGCCAGGCTTCGACCCGCTCGGGGAGCTTGCGCCCGCTCAGCTCACGGAGCGCCGCACACGCGGCCCCGCGATCGCCCCGGCCGTCCTCCTCTAGCATCGAGATCAGCTCGGCGACCGCCTCGGGATCCCCGATGGCGCCGAGCGCGCGGGCCGCGTGGACGCGCTGGGCGGGGTCCTCGGAGCGCAGGCACGGTCGCACGGCCTCCGCCACGGCGGTCAGCTCGGCCAGGGACGCTCGGGGCGCGACCCGCCGGATCTGCTGCAGCGCGAGGCCCGTCATCCCCGCTCGATCGAGCTGGATCGCGAGCCATTCGAGCCCCGCGGGGTCCGCCGCGGCACCGACGGCGCGGATGAGGCGGCCGCGCAGCGCCTCGAACTCGCCGGCCGCTCTCGGCAGCTCGTCGAACGCTCGCGGATCCCGTCGGACCAGGTCGACGACCGCGGCCTGGAAGACATCGCCGAGCGAGTCCTCGGCCGGCGGCGAATCCTCCTCGCCGGCGGCAAGCCGCGCGAGCAACGGGAGCTGCGCCGCCTCGGCGTGCCAGCGCAGCAGCTCGAGCGCAGCGCGACGCCAGCCGGCGTCCGGCTCCTGATTGGCCTCGGCGGTGACGTGCGCGACGACGGCGTCCTTGTCGAGGAGCCGGGCAGTCCGCGCGAGGACGGAGCGCTGCTCGTCGGAGAGGCGTTCGGGCTCCTGGTCCCGAGTTGCAACGCCGGTCTCCAGGAAGCAGGCGACGGCGTCGGCGCTGCGCGCGAGCTCGGCGGCGATCCGCGCGAGCTCGAGGTCCGACGCCCCGCGCTCCACGGCAGCGAGGATGCGCTCGAATTCGCTGCAGGCGGCTGGCGGGCTCGGATCCGCCCGCCCCGCCGGCCACGCGAGTCCGAGCAGCATGAACACCGCCGTCGCGAGACCGGGACGTCGGACCTGCATGGCCGCTACTCGCGCGGCAGAGGCCGCCACAGCATCGCATCGTAGTCGCCCGAGCCCTCGCCGTCGTAAAGCAGCGCCTCGTCGAAGTGCAGCTCCCCGAAGCTCGACAGGTCCAGGAACCCGCACATGATGCTGCCGTAGATGTTGAAGTTGCTCGCCAGCCTGACGAACGCGTTCGGAGCGTAGATCGCCCCGATGAACTCCGAGTTCGCGCCCAGCTGGATGCGCGCGGGCGCCCGGCGCGTCATGTTGTCGCCCGAGAGCCAGAGAGTCACGTCGAGCGCCGAGTCGGAAATGGTGCTCACGTCCGAGTTGCTCTCGAGGACGAAGTCACCCGTCCCGTAGACGTCGACGGGGCCGCCGGACGTCTCGAACACGAGCGCAGAGTTGCTCTCCATCAGCAGGTTGTCGACGACCACGGTCGCGGGACCCCGGATCGTGAGGGCCGTCCCGCCGAGCATGCGGATCGCGTCGTAGTGGACCTCGCCGGGACCGAGGACGATGTCGGAGGATCCACGAACGGAGCCCGAGGAGGAGATCTCCGGGACCTCGATCGGCGGCAGCTCGAACTCCTCCTCCGCGGGGTCGGTCGAGCCCGAGACGTACACGCGCGGCGCGGAGTCGTCCACGACCCCGCTCGGCCCCGGCGTCGCGTTGCCGTGCACGTCGGTGTTGGACTTCAGAACGATGTCGTGGTTCGAGCCGACGTTCCCGTTCTCGCGCGCGAAGTCGTTCCCCGTCTTGACCTGCGACTCGTAGGAGCCCCGGGCCGAGTCGTAGCTGTCGACGAACGCGTTGCTGTCGAGGACGACTCCGCGCGCGCCGAAGGCCGCGAACTGGAAGAACCCCGTCGGCTTTTCCTGGATGATCAGCTCCAAGCGCTCCTTGAAGCGCCCGTCGATGCCGGTCGACACCAAGGAGAGGCTGCGCGAGTCGAGCTCGGTGATCTCCACCCAGTATGAGGACGTCCCCAGCGCAATCGGCTCGTCGGGCGTCCCGACGTGGGCCGGTGCGTCCGGCGGAACGCTGAGAAGTCCCTCCGACATCCGCATGTACGCATCGCTGAGGCCCGCCTCCGCGGCGTAGAACGAGTGGCGCAGGCCCGGCGTCTCCCCGCGAGCGCGGCCGGTCGTCAAGTTCACGCCGAGCAGCGAGACGCAGAGGCCGGCGACGAGGATCGCGATGACCAGCGAGTACAGAAGTGCCGACCCCCTGCGTCGATCCGACCTCGCCCGTTCCTGGTAGTGCTTCATGATGCTAGTTCCTCAACCTCGTCGACGTCCTCGCCGTCCGGCTCATCAGGCGGCGCTCCGGATTGGCCCGCTGAAGGGTCAGCCGAACGACGAGCGTCTCCCCCGTCCGTTCCACGACGAAGCCGCGCTCGTCGATCAAGCCGTTGCCATTGTCGTCCTCACCGTTGGGCTCTTCGCCCTCCAGGAGAGGGCTGACCCAGTGCACGAGGACACGTCGCCGCTCGGTCGGTTCCCCGAGGTCCTCCGTCAGGACGACGACGCCCTCGTCCGCCAGACCGTTGCCATTGTTGTCGAGCCCGTCTTCGACCTCTCCGGCCTCGAGCTCGAAGCCCAATCGGCGCAGAGGGGTCCAGTCCACCTCGCCGTCGGTCACGCCGGTGGCGTGGGCGTACTCGATCAGGTCGGCACCGATTCCCTCGACCGGGTCGGGCTCGAGGGTCTCGAGCCCGGCGGTCCGGAGCTCGGCGACGATCTTCTCCATCGCGATCGACGCCTGGGCCTCCAGCTGCGCGGCGAGCGTTCCGGTCCGGTACGCACGATCGCCCGAGAGCCCGATCATGCTCAGCCATCCGACCATGAGGGCCAGGATGGTGGCCACGATCAGGACCTCGGCGAGAGTGAAGCCCGCCGTGCAGCTCGCGTGTTGCGTCCGGCTTCTCATCGGTCTGCGAGGAGGGTGCTGATCTCCATGAAGCGCTCGCCGCCCGACCCTTTCCAGCGCGCGCGCACGAGGACGGGGAGCAGGCGGTAGTCGTCGGAGTGATTCTCGAAGTCGATGTCTCCGTCCCCGTTCAGGTCGCGGGGCATGCCCAGCTTCTCGTCCTCGAGATGCTCCCGCAGCTCTCCCCCGACGGTGGGAAACACGATCTCGCCGACGAGCCCGTCGGCGTCGCCATCCGCGGGCGACAACCCCTCGATCGCGAAGCCGCCAGCGCCGCCGTAGAGCCCGAAGACGGCCGAGAACTCCTCGACTCCTTGGAGGGTCTCGATCGCCTCGCGCACGCCGTCCAGCGCCAGGGCCGCCTCCCTGTTCGTCTCGGTGAGCTTCATCGAGGCGTTGATCGACTGCATGAAGGCCAGCAGGGCGACGACGAGGACCGACATGACGATCGAGACCTCGATCAACGTGAAGCCGCGGCGCCGGCACGCGCCGGGCGCCCGGCCCCCGGCCCGGTCGCGGCGCCTCCGCCGCTTTCGCTCCGCGCCCGCCGCGGAGCACCTCGCCTGCGTGTCACGAACTCTCACCGCAGCCCCCGTGCCTCGTATTCCGCCCCGCCGAACCCCATCGGCGCGACGCTCCTGGGCCCGTGTCGGCCGCTCGCCGTCCCGATCCGTAACGAATCCTGGATTTGGCGCGCGGGTCCTCGGACACGGGGGCTGCCGAGGAACCGCCTCCGTGGTAGTGTGGCTCCATCTCCATGCACCCTGCCGCCTGCGCTCGAGAGCGGGGCCTCGTTCCTGCGGCCCGGCATCGGCGAAGGCTGCGGGGGCTACTCGACCCTTTCCAGCACCCCCCTTGACTGGAGGCTCTTCATGAAACTCGGCCGACTCTTGTCCGGCGGCGTAGCGGCCGCCGCCCTCGTCGTGTTCGCGGCCACGGTCGGAAACACGGCGGCCCCGCCCGATGCCGGCCTCTTCGCGGCCGTGCTCTCTGGCGATCGCGAAGTCCCCCCCGTCGAGACCGACGCGCGGGGCTTCAGCGGATTCCGGGCTCTCCCCGGAGAGCAAGCTCTCCTGTTCGGAGTCCTGACCTTCCGGCTCGAGGAAGCTACCCAGGCTCACATCCACCTCGGGGGCCCCGACGAGAACGGTCCCATCGTGGCCTTCCTGTTCGAATCGGACGATCCCGTGACGCGTACCGGGCTTCTAGCCCTCGGTGTGCTGACCGCGGACGACCTGATCGGACCGCTCGCCGGTGGCACGATCGCGGATCTCCTCGACGAGATGTCGTCCGGGAACGCGTACGTGAACGTGCACACGACTGCGCACCCCAGCGGCGAGATACGTGGTCAGATCTTTGCACCGCCCAGGCCACAGAAGTAGTCGCATCGGCGGACACCCGTAGGGGAAGCCCTACGGGTGTCCGCCACGGCTCCCGCGCCGGGCGAGCTTCTTGGAAGGCGGCCTCCCCCGGCATGCGCACCGGACGAGGCGCGCGGGGGCGGCGGCTCTAGCCCCGCCAGCGCCGCCCCGTCTTCCCGAGCGCTCTCCCCTCCGCCAGGTCGCGCTCGAACCTGGCGAGGACCTCGAGCAGCCCCTCCGCGTACGACTCGAGCTGCCAGTCCTGCAGGCCGTCGATGGCGGCCAGCCGCTCCTCGTCGCGCGGGCGCTCCTGGGCCAGGCGCAGCATGACGTGGCGGTTCAGGAGGTAGGACGCCTCGATCCCCTCGCGGTCGCTGATGCCCTTGCGCCAGCGCTTGAGGCGCTCGAAGAGCTCGAGCTCCTCGTCGCCGAGCCCGCTCGTCCCGTCGCGGCGCGGGAGGCGCGGCAGCTCGGGGATCGGCGGCATCTTCGCGGCGCGCGCGATCGTCCTCAGGACGCGGTCGCCGATGCGCCGCCCCAGGCGCGACGTGAAGCCGTGGATCTCGGTCAGCCGCGCGGGGCTGCGCGGCTGGTGGCGGGACAGCTCGACGAGCAGGGCGTTGTTCATCACGCGGAACGGCGGCTGGTCGGAGGCGCGGGCGAGCTCGTCGCGCAGGAGGAAGAGCTCGCGGACGATGCGCCGCTGCTTGGGCGTGAGCTGACGCGCGCCCTTGACGCGCACCCATTCCTCGGGGTTGAACTCGGGCTGGGCTGGCTCGAGGTCCTCGAGCCGGCGGCACTCGCTCGCGACGATCATCGAGCGGTCCGCGGCGTCCAGCTCGGCGCGCAGCTCGCGCATGAGCGGGATCAGGAAGTGCGTGTCGAGGCGCGCGTAGGAGATCTGCCGCTCGCTCAGGGGCCGCTGCGCCCAGTTCGAGCGCTGCATCGACTTGTCGAGCTCGACGTCGAAGCGCTCGGCGAGGACCGAGGCGAGGCCGGGCGCCTGCATGCCCAGTGCCGCCGCCGCGACGCGCGTGTCGAAGACGGCCGCGAAGCGAAAGCCCCACTCGCGCTTGAGGATCGAGATGTCGTACTCGCCGTCGTGGAAGACCTTGAGCTTGCGCGGGTCGGCGAAGAGCTTCCCGAGGCGCCCGAGGTCGAGGCGCGCCAACGGGTCGACCAGGTAGTCGCGCCCCTCGACGCTGACCTGCACCAGGCAGACCTTCTCGCGGTAGCTGTAGAAGGAGTCGGCCTCGGTGTCGACCGCGATCTCGGCGTGCGCAGCGAGCTCTTCGAGGAGCTTCCCGAGACCCGCCTCGTCCGCGACGAGGGTCGGAGGCGGAAGGTCGGGGAGAGTCATCGGACCGGGACGGGCGGGGGCCAGGAAGGCGCCGGGGCGCGAACAAAAAGAAGCCCTCCGGGGACAGAGGGCTTGTACGAGTGGCGAGGATGACGGGACTTGAACCCGCAACCTCCGGCGTGACAGGCCGGCACTCTAACCAATTGAGCTACATCCCCGCGTAAGGGCGCAGAGTATAGCCGGTCCGGACCGGAGATCCAGGCTCCGGGCGGCGGGATTCCGGACCTGCGGGCGGGCCGGGGCGCTATCCCGTGCGCACCGCGCGCACCGCGTCGAAGCGGTTCATGCGCCAGATCGGGTACGCGCCGGCGAGCAGCGCGAGCGACGCCGCCCCGAGGAGCGCCAGCCCCGCCCAACCGCCCGGTCCGACCTGCGGCAGGGCCAGGCCCGCCAGCTCCTCGAGCGCGCGCACGGCCATCGGCGTCACGGCGGTTCCGATCGCGACCCCCAGGCCCCCGCCGACCAGGCCGACGATGCCGGACTCGAGGCACACCATGCCGGCGACCTGCCGGCGGCTGACGCCGAGGGCCTTCAGGACGCCGATCTCCTTGGAGCGCTCGAGCGCAGCGAGCAGCTGCCCGTTGAGCACGCCGAGCGCGGCGAGGAGCGCCGTCAGTGCGATGAGGATGTCGAACAGCACGAAGTCGCGGTCGATGTCGCCCATGTGGAAGTCGAGCAGCCCGCTCCCGTCCTGGAAGCGCACCTCCTGCGCCTCGGGCAGGAGGTCGCGTACCGCCGCCTCGACCACGCCGGGGTCGGCGCCGGGCTCGAGGCGCACGGCGACGTCGGTCACCGTGTCGACGTCGAGGCAGAAGTAGCGCTGCATGTAGCGGTCCGATACGACGCCGTACATGCGCTCGTCCGGGCTCGGGAAGAAGCCGTAGGCGTCGCTGATCGCGACGACCGAGAAGCGTGCGACGCTGCCGTCCGCCTTCTCGATCAGGACCGGGTCGCCGACCCGGTAGCGCGTGTCCGCGGCTAGGCGCTTGGAGAGCACGATCCCGTGGTCGCTCTTCATGCGCTCCAGCGCGGCGGGGTCGCGGGCGAGCGGCCCGTAGCGCGCCAGCTCGTCGACGTCCATGCCCAGAGTCAAGAACTGGCCGTGGCTCTTCACGTTGCCCTTCTCGACGCCGAGGACGCCCGGGAACCCGTGCAGGTGGGCCGACAGCGGCGCGAAGTCGACGTCGGGCAGGTCGCGCACCCAGACCTTCCCGAGCGCCGCCTCCTCGGCCCACACCTCGACCTCGCCGCGCAGGCTCGACGTCAGGCCCTTGAGGCCGACGAAGCTGGCGCTCACCAGGGCGATCGCGGAGGCGCTCACGGCGATGCGCGTGGGACTCTGGCGCATCGTGCGCGCCGCGAGCCGCCCGGCGAAGGGCCAAAGGCGCGAGAACGGGCGCGTGAGCACCGCGCAGACGCCCGCCAGGATCGTCGGCATCAGGAGCGACAGCATGACGACGGCCGAGAGCAGCGCGATGCCCGCGAGCAGGACGCCCACGAGCTGCTGGCTGAACTCCCCCACCACGGGGACGAGCACGAAGTAGAGCCCCGGCAGCACGAGCACGAGCAGCAGCGCCGCGAAGAGGTTGAAGCCCTTGGCGACGCCGCTCGCCCGGAGCGCCTCCTCCCCGCGCAGCGCGGCCACGGTGTTCGCGCCGCCGAGCAGCGTCAGCGGGTAGACCGAGCCGACGAGCGCGATGCCGAAGCCCATGCCGGCGAGGGCGAGCACGCTGCGCCAGGGCACGGCGAACTCCGCGATGTACTTGCCCGTGCCGAGCGTCGTGATGCCCGCGGTCTGCAGGCCGAGGGCGAGCGCGAGGCCCAGGCCGACGCCGACGACGGCCCCCAGCCCGGCGAGCAGCACGGCCTCGATCAGGAAGGTGCGCGCGACCTGCCCGCGCGTCACGCCGAGCGCGGACAGCGTCCCGACCTCGCCGATGCGCTCGACGAGCGACATCGAGAGCGTGTGGAAGATGACGTAGAGCCCGAGCAGCAGCGCGAGCAGCCCGGCCATGCGCACGCCGGTGCGGAACGCGCGCTCGTCGGCGGTCTGGCCCCTGAGCACCGCGCGGTTCTCCTCGTAGGAGAAGTCCGCCGCGAGGCTCGGCCGCAGTCGCTCGATGTCGACGGAGGGGTCGCGCTTGACCCAGAACTTCGGCTTGAGGTGCACGCCCTCGTAGAGCGCGCTGCCCCATTGGAAGTCGACGACGACGACCTCCCCGCGGGATCGCGAGCGGTGCCCCAGGCCTTCGTTCGCCAGGATCCCCACCACGCGGAAGCGCTCCTCGACGGGGACGTCGCGCTGTTCCGGACCGACGCGCACGAGCTGGCCGTCGACGCACTCCTTCTTCGCGGCGCGCCGCGGGCGCGCGAGCAGCACCTCGTCGCCGACCTCGACGCCGAGCTCCTCGGCGAGCGGGGCGCCGAGCAGCACTTCGCGCGTCGCCCGCGCCGGGTCGAGGTCGCGTCCGGCGACGACGGAGTAGGCCTCGAGCGCCGCGAGGGCCCCGGCGTCGAGCGCGTACAACCGCACGCGCCGGAGCCCGGCGGGCTCGGCCGTCTGGCGGCGCGGGCGTCCCGGCTTGCGCGCATCGCGCGCGCGACCCGGATCGCCCGGGTCCCCCGGATCGACCAGATGGCCCGGATTGCCCGGATTGCCCAGATTGACTGGGGGCAACGTCCGGATCGTCGCGTCGTTCGCGAAGAAGCTCGACACGGCGGCGATGCCCTCGATCCGCTCGAGCTCGCGCGCGCTCGCCGCGTGCCCCGCACCGGGCGTCAGCTCGAGGTCCGGCTCGCCCGCCGGGCCGCGCGCGGCCATCCCGTGCACCGTGTTGGAGTCGAGCGTGATCACGCCGACGACGGTCGCGATGCCGAGGCCGATCCCGAGGATCGAGAAGATTGAGCGGCCCGGCCGCTGCAGGAGGCTGCGGCGCGCGATGGTCAGCGCCAGGCCCATCAGATCGACAGCTTCGCGAGGGCTTCGTGGACCTCCTCGACGGTGAGGCCTTCGCCTTCGAGCACGACTTCCTTCGACAGCTCGCCGTCGACGAGGAAGTGCACGCGGTCGGCGAACGTCGCGTCGCGCGGGTTGTGGGTCACGAGCAGAACGGCGCGGCCGTCGCGCGTGGCGCACTGGCGCAGGATCTGCATCACGGCGAGGCCCGCCTTCTGCGACAGGTTTCCGGTCGGCTCGTCGCACAGGAGCAGCGGCTGGCCGCCGACGAGCGCGCGCGCGAGCGAGACGCGCTGCATCTCGCCCCCGCTGAGCTGGTGCGGGAAGAAGTCGAGCCGCTGCTCGAGTTCCAGGTCGCGGGCAACGCCGGCGAGCAGCTCGCGCTCGCGCTCGGGCGCCCGGCCCTGGATCGCCAGCGGCAGCCCGATGTTCTCGCGCACCGTCAGGTTGACCATCAAGTTGAAGAACTGGAAGACGTAGCCGATCGTCTCGCGCCGCAGGAGCGTGCGGCCGCGCTCGCTCAGCGTTCCGAGGTCCTGTCCCGCGAGGTGCACCGACCCCGCCGAGGGCGCGTCGAGGCCCGAGAGCAGGTGCAGGAGCGTCGACTTGCCCGAACCGCTGGGCCCCATGACGCACACGAACTCGCCCGCGCCGACCTCGAGGTCGACGCCGCGCAGGACAGGCACGCGGGCGCCGGCCTGCTCGAAGAACTTGTAGAGGTCGAGAGTGCGGACGAGGGGAGTCATGGCGGGTTCCAACCCGGCCCCGGCCGGCCGGTCTCGCGGCGGCCTACTATAATCGGGGGGGATGGGGGAGCCGCTGGGATCCTGATGCGCGGAGCGATCCTCGAGACGGCCGTCATGGCGGCGTTGCTGTGCGCGCCGGCCATCGCCCGGGAGGGCGTGCTGCGGCGCAACGTCCTCCTCATCGTCGCCGACGACCTCGGCGTCGATCGCGTGGGGGCCTACGCCGAGCACCCCGACCCGGGCCGGACGCCGAACATCGACCGCCTGGCGCGAAGCGGCGTCCTGTTCCGCAACGCCTGGGCGGACCCCGTCTGCTCGTCGACGCGCGCGATGATCCTGACCGGGCGCTACGGCTTCCGCACGGGAATCGGCACCTCCATCCGGCCCGAAGGCTCGGGGCACGCGCTGCCGATCGAGGAGCACACCCTGCCCGAGGTGCTGCGCTCGGGCACGGGCGAGGCGTACCGCACGATCGCCGTCGGCAAGTGGCACCTCGGGAGCGGCGCGGTCGCCGGCCCGCTGCACCCGCTGAAGAGCGGCTTCCACGCCCATGTGGGGTCGCTCGGCAACCTGTTCGACCCCGACGACTACTTCGCCTGGCAGCGCAGCGTGAACGGCGTCGTCGAGGCGCACGAGGTCTACGCGACGAGCGACGCCGCGAACGAGGCGCTGCGCGCGATCCGCGGCCTGCCCGAGCCGTGGCTCGTGTACCTCGCCTTCAACGCGCCGCACCGGCCGCTGCACGCGCCGCCGGACGACCTGCACACGTTCGAGCTCTCGGGCGACCCGGAGGACACGCCCGCGCTGCACGCGAAGGCCATGGTCGAGGCGATGGACACCGAGATCGGCCGCGTGCTCGCGGGCTTCCCCGAAGGCGTCCTCGCGCGCACGACGATCCTCTTTGTCGGCGACAACGGGACGCTGGGCGAGGCGAGCGAGCCGCCCTCCGACCCCGAGCGCGGCAAGGACACGCTGTACGAGGGCGGCGTCAACGTCCCGCTGATCGCCTGCGGCGCGGGCGTTCCGGCGCGCGGCGCCGAGTGCGCGGCGCTGCTCGACGCGACCGACCTCTTCGCCACCGTGGCGGAGCTGGCGGGCGTCGACTGGCGCGCCGAGGTGCCCGCGGAGGTCGAGGTCGACTCCGTGAGCCTCGTGCCCTACCTCTCCGACCCCGCTCGGGCCTCGCGCCGCGCGTGGGTCTACGCCGAGAAGTTCCGGCCCAACGGGCCCGGACCCTGGGCCGAGCACCGCCAGGCGATCCGCGGCCCGCGCTACAAGCTGATCCGCAGCCGGCCCGAGGACCAGAGCGAGCTCTACGACCTCCAGCGCGATCCCCGCGAGCGGCACGACCTGCTGCAAGGGGAGCTGACCGACGAGCAGCGCCGAGCGTACGAGGGCCTCGAACGCCGGCTCGAAGAGCTCACCGGATCCTAGGCGCGAGCACCGGCCCCGCCGATCAGATGCCCATCTCGAGCTCGAGCGCGTCGCTGAGGTGCGCGCCGTCTGGATCGCCAGGGTCGCGGCTCCAGTACTGGGCCCACACGCGGACGCCGGCGGAGAGCCCGGCGTGGCCGGGCGAGCCGACCAGGGCGTTGACGTCGAGGCTGAAGCTCCCGTTGCACGTTCCGGGCGTCCCGCCGGAGGACTGCACCGGCGTGCGCACGATCGGCGCGCCCACGTACAGGAAGCCGCCGAAGAGCGAGACCGCGGCCGGCCCGGCGGTCGAGTAGATCATCATCCCCGGCTGCTGGCTGCGCACGTCGGAGCAGGTCACGTAGAAGCCCGAGCCCGCGCTCGCGCTCGGCGTGCCGGTCGCGCCGATGCTCGGCACGCAGCCGATCGTCTGCGGCTCGCTCCAGCCGTAGGAGTAGGGCCACGCGCCGTGGCGGTCGCGCACGAAGACGTCCTCGAAGCCGTTTCCGTCGCCCGCCACGAGGTTCGTCGCGACGCTCGAGAAGACGATGTAGCGTCCGGTGAGCGACACGCCGCCGACCTCCGAGTTCCCGACGCCGACCTGGTGGCCCGTGTCGGCGGACGAGAGGCTGACCTTGCGCGTCTCGCCCCGCGCGAGGTCGCGCAGGAAGATCGAGTAGTAGCTGACCGAGCCGCCCAGGTGCAGGTTGCTCGCCGTCGAGCGGAAGGTCACGAAGCGGCCGTCGCCCGAGACGCGCGGCACGTAGCACTAGTTGTTCGCCGCCTCGCTGGAACGCGACGCGCCGTCCGTCGGCCGAGATGTCGGGGTTGAGGCACTGGCCGTCGGCCGGGACGCCGGCCGCGGTTTTCGAGGCGGGCTCGAGCTCCCCGCTGAGCATGTCCTTTAGCCACACGTGCGTGCGCAAGGTGAAGCCCGCGTCCCACTGCGTCGACCAGGTGTCGAACACGACCCAGCGACCGCCGGCCGAGACGCTCGGACGCCACGCGTCGCGCTCCGACTGCACGCCGGCCTCGTCGACGCTCGCCAGCTCCACCGCGCCGGTCACGCGGTCGTAGCGGTACACGTCGTCGGCGCTGCAGTTGGCGTCCTCGGGGACGAGCGCGTTGCCCGTGACGTACACGACGTAGCGCCCGCAGGGCGAGATGCGCGGGAAGGTGCCCGTTCGCATCACTCCCGTGTGCGACACGCTCGCGGGGTACAGGACGTCGTCATGGCGGTCGTACAGGTAGATGCCGCCGCCGATCCCGAGGTCGGCCGCGGTCGTCCGGAAGGCGACGAAGCGTCCGTTCGCCGAGATCGTCGGGAGCGTGGAGTTCCCGTTCGCGGGCACCCCGGCCGGCGTGCGCGACAGGAGCTCGATCTGGCCGGTCGCGCGGTCGCGCACGAACACGTCGAAGGCGCTGTTGCCGTCGCCCGGGACGAGATTGGAGGCCCGGGAGGAGAACGCGACGTAGCGGCCGTCCGCGGAGACCGAGCACTCCTTGGAGACCTGGTCGGCGCCCGCCCCGCCGGGAGCGCCGCTCTGGAGCTCGGTGTCCTGGACGCGGGCGAGGCCGGGGCCGAGAGCCGGGGCGAGGAGGAAGGGGAAGAGACGCAGGGAGTGCTTCATGCCGCTCCCACCCGCGCGACGGGCGCGGCGTTACGCGAAAAAACGGCGCGCGCGGCCCGCGGGTCGGCGCCGCCGTCCAACGCGAGCCGAGGTGCCGGAGAAGCGCAATCGCTGTCCGGCCCGCGAGCCGCCGTCAAGGCGCGAAGACGGCCGTCAACCCGTCCGACAGGTTGGAGCCGCTGCCGCCGGGCCCCAACGGGTCGCGGAACCAGAACTGGAAGTGCCAGGTGCTGCCGGGGACGATCTGGCCGGGCCCCGAGCTCGCCGGGGGAACGCTGAAGTCGACCTCGCGCGTCGCCCCGCCCGAAGGGTCCATGACGAGCGGCGGGCCGAGCCGGAAGAGGCCCGCTGCCGCGCGGATGCACAGGAGCCCGTCGCCCAGCGGCACGCGCGCGCGCTGCGCTCCGTAGAAGAACAGGCCGAACTGCGAGGGCACGGCGGCCGCGCACTCGAGCGTGAAGTCGTCGCTCGCGAGGCTGGTCGAGCCGGAGCTTCCGATGCGCGCGCCCTCGCCGGCGGAGTGGGGTAGCACGTCGCAGTAGGCCTCGGTGGAGCCGCTCGGGACCAGCCGGTACACGTCGCCCTCCAGGTCGACGACGAGCACCTCCCCGGCGGGGTCCAGGCCGAACGACGTCGGGCGCAGCGGTCCGCCGGAGAGCGTGATCTCGTCCGTCAGCTCCCGCAGGTCGACGATCGATGCGCCGTCGTAGCGCAGCGCCCAGAAGCGCGAGCTGCAGTGGTCCGCGAAGAGGTAGTACCCGGAGAGCCAGGGCAGGGCGCTGCCGCGGTACACGTCGCCTCCGATGATCGCGCATTCGCCCGCGCCCAGCGCGTACTCGTGGATCGGCGGCTCGTGAGCGAACGTGGGGCAGTCCGCGCACAGCCCGGAGACGTGGCACTCGGTTCCCTCGAGGCAGCGCCACCCGAAGTTGGCGCCGCCGGGGCTCGCTGCCGGGAGGAAGTCGATCTCCTCGCGCGCATGGTCGCCGACGTCGGCGATGTAGAGGTCCCCGGTCGCGGAGTCGAAGCTGACTCGCCACGGCTGCCGCAAGCCGAGCGCCCAGATCTCCTCGCGCGCCCCCTGGACGCCCACGAACGGGTTGTCGGGCGGAATGTGCGGCGCGGGGATGTCGACGTCGAAGCGCAGGATCTTGCCCAGCACGGACCCCAGATCCTGCGCATTGTCGATCGAGACGTCGAAGTCGTTGCCGTCGCCGGTCGACATGTACAGCATCCCGTCGGGACCGAAGCGCGCGCAGTCCCAGTTGTGCTGCGGGCCGGGCTGCTGGACGGGAGCCAGGATGTCCACGCCGCTCGCCGGATCCGCGCGGTCGGGATCCGCGGAGACTCGATACTCCATCAGGTGCGTGAACCCCACCGCGTCGAGGTACGTCACGAAGAAGCGCCCGTTCGTGGCGTACTCGGGGTGGAAGACGACGTACGTCGCGCCCTCGTTCGTCGTCAGCACGCCCGACATGTCCAGGAACGGCTCGCCGAGCACCACCCCGTCCTTCACGACGAAGATCCCGCGGCGGCTGTCGACGACGAAGACGCGCGAGGAGTCTCCGGGCGCCGACGTGACGCAGCTCGGGCGCTCGAAGCCCGAGGCGAGCCGCTGAGCGGCGACGGTCTGCGCGCGGGAGGACGGGGCGAGCAAGAGCCCCAGCAAGGTGGCGTGCCGGAGTCGCATTCGACCCTCCGTGGGTCTGGAGCGCTGAATCGATTGGAGAGACCGGCGCGAGAGCCACGCGCCGGACGAGCGAGGTGAGCCTAGCGCACTCCCGCCGCGGCGGCTACCCCGAAGTCGGAGCGAGCTCGGCGGCTCGGCGAGCGAGTTTCCATCCAACACTGGGGTGCGCGGCGGCAGAGTCCTGCGCCGAGGCTCTCGTCGCGTACATCCCGTCCGCGCTCAGCCCCCGCGAGCCTCCTTGACGTTCACGCCCTTGCGCTTCTCCAGCGCCTTCATGCTCTCCGCCGTCCTGCGCATGTGCTGCCCGAGGTTCCCGAGCTTCACCTGACCGCGGCGCTTGTCGAGCTTGCCCTTGACCCAGCCTCCTATCAACATCGCCTCGAGCGCGTACAGGTGCTCGGTCAGCGCCAGGTCGCGGTTCTTGGGCGGGACGTTGGCGGCGATGCCCTGCTGCAGCATCTCGTACAAGGCCCCCATGTCCTTCGTCTTGCGCAGCATGGCGATCAGGTTCTGGTACGGGCCCACGTTCGGCAGCACCTTGGACCCGCGCCGGAAGCAGGAGACTTGCCGCACGCGACCCTCGCCGTAGTCGCCGAGGAAAGCCTCTTCCGCGCCCTCGAGGTCGAGCTTGAGCACGTTCACCTGCTCGAGCTGGTAGCGCGCCGCGCCCTGCTTCGCGCCGGCGAACTTGTCGACGAGCGAGATCGCCAGGCCCAGGTCGAAGGAGCCGAGCCGCACCGCGGTCGGCGTGTGGTTGGCGAAGCCGCCCAGCGCGAGCCAGCGCCAGGACTTCTCGGGCGCCATGCTGAAGCCGGCCTCGCGCGCGATGTTGCGGCAGTGCTCCTTCAGCTCGGTGAAGATGCCGTTCGAGGCGTACCAGTACTGCGCGAACTGGATGTGCTGGTGGATGTTGCGGCGCGTCTTGGTCTCGTAGCTCTCCTTGAGCCAGCCGGCGTCGAGCTCCCCGCGCTCGATCTCGAGGATCGTGTAGGCGGCCTCGCGCGCGGAGGTGTGCGCGAGCGTCATGCCGGCCGACAGGATCGGGTCGGCGAAGCCCGCGGCCTCGCCGACGAGGAACCAGTTGTCGCCGACGAGCCGCTCGGAGAGGTGCGACCAGTCCTTGACCGTCTGGACCTTCCCGCGCTGTCTCGCCTTCGCGATCAGGGCCCCGACGGTGGGCTCGGAGGCGAGCGCCTCGGCGAAGAGCTCCTCGGCCGAGAGCCCGCGCGACTTGTAGTACTCGGACGGGCACACGAGGCCGATGCTGACGGTCGTCGCAGCGATCGGGATGAACCAGATCCAGCCGTACGGCAGGCTGCGGACCTGGATGCGCGTCCCGCCGCGGCCGATCGTGATCGCCCACTCGGCGTCCTCCCAGTAGTCGTAGATGGCGATGTTGCGCAGCTCGGTCGGCGCCTTCGTCGCGACGCCGAGCGCGCGGCGCAGGAAGCCGGCGGAGCCGGAGCCGTCGACGTAGTAGCGCGCCGTGAGCGGCTCGCCCGAGCCCAGGACGAGCCGCTCGATCCTGTCGCCGTCGCGCTGCACCTCGCGCACGGACGTCTCCTCGCGGACGAGGGCGCCGCACGCCTGGGCGTGCCGCAGGAGGATGTCGTCGTAGACGGCGCGCTCGACCTGGAACGCGGTCGAGCGGCGCTGCCCCTCGTAGCGCGCGGGGCGCGGCTCGTCCTGGAAGCGCTCGACGGGGTAGAAATCGAGGTCCCACCTCTCGCCGTCGCGGCCCCAGGTGAACGTCGCGCCGAGCTTGATCGGGAAGCCCGCCTCCTCGACCTTCTCCCAGACGCCCATCTCGGCGAGGATCGGCCCGATCGCGGGCAGCTGGCTCTCGCCGATGTGCGCGCGCGGGAACTTCTCGCGCTCGAGGATCACGACGCGCAGCTGCGGGTCGTACTTCCTGAGCAGCGTAGCCATCGTGCTGCCCGAGGGGCCGCCGCCGATGATCGCCACGTCGTGGTCGTGATTCACTGGGAGTCCTCGTTCCCGAGCGCCTCGCGCAGCGGCGCCAGGTGCTGCTCGAACCGCCGGTGGCGGCCGACCGACGAGCGGTAGACGGGCCGCCGCACCTGGTCGTAGCTCAGCGTCATGGCGAAGCGCTTCGATTCGTGGTGCCGCAGGCACGCGTCGTCCCAGGCGAGCCCGCAGAAGTCGACGAGCTCGCGCGTGACCCGCTCCGGGTCGGCGGCGAGCTCCTCGTAGGAGATCTCGAAGAACGGCAGGTCGAGCACCTTGCGCCAGTGGTCCATCAGGCGCCGGTACTGGCGGATCGCGAACCCGATGTGCTCGAGCCGGGTCGACCAGGGCTGGCCCTGCGGCGGGAGCGGGCTGACGAAGCACGAGACGGCGTTGTCCAGGGGGTCGCGCCGGATGTGGACCACGCGCGCGCCGCGCAGGACGAGCGCGGCGATCCCGAGCCGCTTGTAGTCGTCGACGTTCTTGCTGACGAGGCGCTCCGCGCCGGCGGCGATCTCGCTCAGGTTGGCCGCGGCGCGAGCCGCGAGCGCGTCGACGTGCGCCTTCGAGAGCTCGGCCAGGCAGTCGGGGAAGGGCGCCTTCGTCCCGATCACCCCCGGCATCCCGCGCTCGACCTCGACCAGCGTCTTCAGCTCGCCGCCGCCGCGCACAGCGGGGTGACTTTGCAAGATTTGCTCGACGAGCGTCGTCCCCGAGCGCGGCAGGCCGACGACGAGGATCGGCAGCTCGCTCGCCGCCGACGCGCGGGGCAGCGCCGCGAGCCTCGCGGCCGAGAAGGCCTCGATCACGCGGTCGACGCCCGCGGCGTAGGCCGCGGCGTCGAAGCGCTCGCCCAGCAGCCGGTTGGCCTTGGAGTAGGCGGCGAACGCGTCCGCGTGCTCGCCCGCCTCTTCCAGCGCCTGACCCAGGAGGAACGAGAGGTTGGCGCGCACGGGCGCCGGCAGGCCCATCTGGCCGAGGGCCTCCGCGACGACCCGCGCCGCCTCGCGGTGCTCGCCCGCGCTCCGCAAGAGCCGCCAGCGGAGCTCGGCGAGGTCGTGGCTGCGATGGTCCTTTTGCAGGAGGCCCTCGACGATCGCGCGCGCCCCCTCGACGTCGCCGGAGCGCTCGAGCGTCGCGGCCTTCCAGACCTTTGCGTCGACGTACCCGGGCCTCTGCGCGAGCGCCGCCTCGTAGCACTCGAGCGCCTCGCGCAGCTTGCCCTCGAACGTCTTCGTCTTGCCGAGCAGGAGCGCGAAGCGCGGCTCGCGCGGCTTGAGCCGCCGGCACTTCTTGAAGCACGCCGTCGCGCGCTCCCAGTCGCGCGCCAGGAACGACACGAGGCCCAGGAGCTGCAGGGCATCGACGTCCCGCGGGTCCGCCTTCACGAGCGCGCGAGAGAGCGCCTCGGCCTCGGCGAGGCGCCCGGCGTCGTAGTGCTCGACGGCCTCCTTGAGCTTCGCGCGGTCCCCGAGCTTCATCGCCGTGCGAGGCTCCCCTTGGCGCGCTGCCAGGCGGCGAGCAGCTGCTCCAGCGGCCTCTCGCCGACCGCGCCGCCCAGCGCGGCCTCCATCGTTCGGTAGCGCTCCTCGAAGCGCCGCACCGCGTCGCGGCACAGGCGCTCGGGGTCGAGGCCCAGGTAGCGGCCGAGGTAGGCGCTGGCGAGGAGCACGTCGCCGAGCTCGTGGGCGACTCGCTCGCGCGAGCGCCCCGCGAGCTCGGGCGCGTACTTTGCGGCGAGCGCCTCGGCGGGCAGCGCGTCCCGCAGCTCGGCCAGCTCCTCGGTCACCTTGGCGAGCGCGCCCGCCACGCTCTGCCAGCGAAAGCCGGCGGCCACGGCCTTGTCGCAGATGCGGCCCGCGCGCTGCAGCGCGGGCATGCCGCCCGGAACGCCCGCCAGCGCGCTGTCGTCGCTCTCCTTGGCCGCGCGCTCCGCCTTCTTGATCGCCTCCCAGTTCACGAGGACCTCGCCGGCGGAGTCGACCTCGACGTCGCCGAACACGTGCGGGTGGCGGCGCACGAGCTTGTCCGCGATCGACCGCGCGCTGCGCGCGAGGTCGTAGCGCCCGGCCTCCATCGCGATGCGGCAGATCAGGACGACGTTCATCAAGACGTCGCCCGCCTCCTCGCACGCCTCGGCGGGCCCGCCGGCCTCGATCGCCTCGAGCAGCTCGTGGGCTTCCTCGACGACGTGCGGCGCCATGCTCTCCTCGCTCTGCTCGCGGTCCCACGGGCAGCCGTCCGGCTCGCGCAGGCGGTCGACGATGCCGACGAGCCAGCGCAGCGCCTGGATGCGCGGGTCGCTCGCGGGCACGGGCTCGGGCGGCCGGCGCGAGCCAGCCGCGGGATCGCGGGGGGGCATGCGGCAGAGTCTACCCGTCGCCCCGTCGGTCGGCGTAAGGCACGGGATCGACCGCGCCCGCCTCGGCGAAGCCCTTGAGGCGCAGCCGGCAGGCGTCGCAGCGCCCGCACGCCAGCACCTCGCCGCCGGCGAGGCTGCGCGGGTCGTAGCAGGAGAGCGTCAGCCCCAGGTCGACGCCCAGCTCGGCCGCGCGGCGCACGATGTCCGCCTTGCTCATCCGGAGCAGCGGCGCGCGCACGTGGAAGCGAGCGCCCTCCTCGGTCCCCGCCGCCGTCGCGACGCGCGCGAGCTCCTCGAACGCGCGCAGGAACTCGGGACGGCAGTCGGGGTAGCCCGAGTAGTCGACGGCGTTCACGCCGAGGAACAGGTCGCGCGCGCCGAGCGCCTCGGCCCACCCGAGCGCCACCGCGAGGAACAGCGTGTTGCGCGCGGGCACGTACGTCACCGGGACTCTCGACTCGATCGGGCCGATGGGGCCGATCGCCTCGCGGTCCTTGGGCACGTCGATGTCGCCGGTCAGCGCCGAGCCCCCGATCGCCGAAAGGTCGACGCTGACGACGCGGTGCTCGCGCGCGCCCAGGGCCTCGGCGACGCGCCGGGCGGCCTCGAGCTCCGCGGCATGCCGCTGGCCGTAGCGGAAGGAGAGCGCGTGCGCGGCGAAGCCCGCCGCGCGCGCCTCGGCCAGGGTGACCGCGGAGTCCATGCCGCCCGAGAGGAGGCAGACTGCGCGAGGAAGGGTCACGGCGTACAGGATAAGGAGCCGGCGACCGCCTGCCACGGCCGCCGGCTCGCTCCCGTCACTCTCCCTCGGACTGGAGGGCCTGCTCGTCGGCCGGCGGCGCCGGCAGCGTCCGTGCCTCCGGACGCGAAGCGGCGTCGATCGCGCGCAGCAGCTGGACCTGGGCGTGGAGCACGTCGCCGAAGCCCGTCAGGATCATCGAGCTCGTGTCGCCCGCGGGGAGCATCTGCTGCGTGTTCGCGTCCGTCAGCATCGTGCGCAGCGTGTTGGCGAGCTGGCGGACGTCGACGTTGTCCAGCCGGATGATCGTCGTGAACATCAGCGCGGGGTGCCGGCCGGCCGCTTCGACCTCGGACTCGGGGATGAAGATCGCGGACATCTTGACGGTGGAGCGCGCCTGCGTCTTCAAGGACTGGATGGCGAGGGTCCTCGTCCGACCGCCGTGGACCAGCTGGATGCAGAAGTCGTTCGCCTTCATCAGCGCCTCGAAGAAGCTCTGCACCTCCCCCGCCGGGACGGTCACCGACGACGCGAGGCCGGAGCGGGTGTTCTGGAGAATCTGGTCCGCCTCGCCGGTGTAGAAGAGGTGCTGGCCCGTGATCCGCGCGTACTGGCGCGCGACGTCGGCCATCGAAAGCGTGTCCTCGGGGCCGTCGAACTCGAGCACGAGATCGCGCTCGGCCTGCGCGAAGAGCGAGTCGACGGAGCTGGGCAGGGCGGGAGCCGGCGCCGATGCGGGCGAAGCCCCGGCCGCACCGGAGCGCTCCATGTCGAGCGCGACGAGCAGCCGCTTCACCCGGGCGCGGCTCTCCGCGGAGGCGGAGACCAGCAAGGCGTTCGTACGCTGGTCGGCGAGGACGCGCTCGCCGCGCGCGAGGAAGGTCTGCAGGGTGTGCGCGACCTCGGGAGCGTAGGCGTGCTCGAGCAGGACGACCTCGACCTCGTCCTCCTGCGCGGGCGCCGGCACCACGGGCACGTCGGTCGCCTGGAGCGGGGCGCTGGCGGGCAGCGCGACGCTGCAGGCGATCAGGATCAAGGAAACCATCGTTCTTCCTCCGGGGCAGCTTGTCGGGGCAGCTTGTCGGGGCAGCTCGTCGCATCGGGTCCGGGCTGCGGATCACGCTTTCGGACTCCCCGCCAGGCGGCTTTCTTCCCCCACTTCTCCGGAAGCCGCGTTTCGTTACCTTGAGATCCCGCGAAACCGCCCTACCCTATGCGGCCCGAGCGACCCGGAAGAGGCGGGAGCCAACCGTGAGCGGAATAGCCAAGGAGACCATCCTCGACGCCCTGCGGCAGGTGATCGACCCCGACCTGCACAAGGACATCGTCACCCTCGGTTTCGTCACTCGGGCGGAGGCGAAGGGCGGCAAGATCGAGGCCGTCATCAACCTCACGACCCCCGCGTGCCCGGTCAAGGACAAGCTCAAGAAGCAGGCCGAGGACGTGCTCGCGGCGATCCCCGGTGCCGAGTCGGTGCACGTCGAGATGACCGCAGCGGTCCCCAAGCAGGGCCCGGCGCGCCAGCTCGCCGCCGGGATCAAGAACATCGTCGCGATCTCGAGCGGCAAGGGCGGCGTCGGCAAGAGCACGGTCACGGTCAACCTCGCCTGCGCGCTCGCCCGCACGGGCGCGAGCGTGGGCGTGCTCGACTGCGACGTCTACGGTCCGGACATCCCGATGATGATGGGGCTCGCGGGGGAGCCCGAGCGCGGCGGGACCCCCGACCGCCCCAGGCTCCTGCCCAAGGAGCGCCACGGCATCAAGACGATGTCGATCGGCTACCTCCTGCCCGAGGACAAGCCGGCGGTGTGGCGCGGCCCGATGGTGCACAAGCTCATCGAGCAGTTCCTGAGCGACGTCGAGTGGGGCGAGCTCGACTACCTCCTGGTCGACATGCCGCCCGGCACCGGCGACGCCCAGCTCTCCCTGGCGCAGCTCGTTCCGCTGACCGGCGCGATCCTGGTCACGACGCCGCAGGCGGTGTCGACGTTCGACGTCAACAAGGCGATCGCCATGTTCGCGCAGGTCAACGTCGAGATCCTGGGCATCGTCGAGAACATGGCCGGCTACGTGATCGAGGGCATGGTCGAGGGCGGCCAGCCCGGCCAGAGGATCCGGCTGCACCTCGGCGACCGCGAGGAGTCGCTCGAGCTCGACCCCGAGGGCCGCTTCCGCACCGTGGTGCAGGTCTTCGGCATCGGCGGCGCGGAGCGGCTCGCGAAGCGCTACGGCTTCCCGGTCCTGGGTCAGGTCCCGCTCAACCCCGCGGTGCGCGTCGGCGGCGACGCGGGCGATCCGGTCGTCGTCTCGGCCCCCGATTCGCTCCTCGCGCTGCGCTTCGGCGAGATCGCCGGCCGCGCCGCCCAGCGCATCGCGATCAAGGCCTTCTCGTCCCTGCCGGTGATCGAGTAGCCGGCTTCCGAGCGGCGGCGTTCCCCGAGCGCGTGCCCGTGCCCGACTACCCGGCCGCGCGCACGCGCTGCGCCTCCTCGACTCCCGACTCCGACTCCCCCGCCCCCTGCAACCTCCGAGCGACCGCGTTCACCGCGTCGCACATCGACTGCAGCTCGTCCCCCTTGCGGATGCGGCAAGGCTCCAGCACCTCGCCCCGCGCCAGACCCTGCAAGTACCCCTCGATCCGGTGGATCGGGCCGGCGAAGCGGAACGTCAAGAGCACGCCCAGCGCCGTCATCAGCGGCACGACGAGCGCCACCGATGCGAAGAGGACCCCGAGCAACATCGCGGGAACCTGCTCGGCGAGCTGACCTCCGGGCCCCTCGAGCGCCTCGGCCGCGACCAGGATGCGCTGTCCGAGAACGAGGAACTGCAGCATCATCGCGAGCACGGTCAGCCCCACGAAGGCGCCCGTCAGCTTGAGCTGCCAGCGCGGGCGGATGAGCTTCTTCCTGCGACGCGGAAAGGTCTTCCGGGTCATGACGATTCGTCCTTCGTTCGTTTCCCGTCGGGTCCGGGTGAGTGATCGGTCCGTTCCCTTTTTTTCTTGAGAGCCGACCCCGGGCCCGGAACGGGGGTTCTCTTCCCGGCTCATCGGCTCCGTGGGGCCTGCGAGGCACCCGAGTGTCCCCGGGCGGGAGGGACATCCGGGGGAAAGCTTTAAGGGGGACGGGACGGATCTTCGAAAACCGTTCGCAAGGAACGCTCGTTCCGGCGACTCCGAGCCGAACCCAATCGCATGAGATTCAGCCGACGACGGGGGGCGTGGGACACCCGATCACGGTTCCGACGGGAACGCGCCGGGATAACGCTCGTCGAGACGATGGTCGGGCTCCTGATCCTCGTCGTCGCCTTGAGCAGCGCCCTGGGTTCGGTGTCGTCCTTCATGGTGCTGGAAGACTCGAACCGCGAGACGGCGCTGGCCTACACGGCCGCGCAGCGCGTCCTGGAGGATATGCAGGGCACGCACTACCGCGAGGTCTTCCGCAGGTACAACAGCACCGCCGCGGACGATCTCCCGGGATCGCCCGGGCCGGACTTCGCGGTGCTCGGCCTGGACCCGCAGCTCGGCGACGCGGACGGGATGCCCGGCCGCATCGACTTACCCGAGTTCGCGCCGGGCGTGCTGCGCGAGGACGTGACCAACGCGGATTTCGGCCTCCCGCGCGACCTGAACGGCGATGGCGATTCCGACTCGAACGACCACGCGCTCGACTACGTCCAGCTTCCGCTGCGCGTGACCGTGCAGTGGCGGGGCCGGTCGGGGAACCGGATCGTGGAGCTGCAGACCGTGATGGGGGCACGTTGACCGTGCCCACGACCACGGGCAAGACGGGCTTCTCCGTGATCGAGATGGTGATCTCGGTGTCGATCGTCGGCATCCTGCTCTCGAGCATCTTCTTCGCGGGTCAAAGGGGCATCGCGCTCTTCGAGACCGGCTCGGTGAACAACGACGTCAACTCGCGCGCGGGGCGCACGATGGCGCGCATCGTGCGCGAGATGATCGGCGCCGACGTCCCGGTCGCCGACCCGGCGCTCGAGCCGCCCTTCGGGACCTCCGAGATCGACTACCGCTACCCGCTGGGAGTCGCCGGGGGCGCCCCCGTGTGGAGCACGCCGACGCGTTTGACGCTGGAGCTCGCCGAAGGCGAGCTGGACAACGGCGTCGACGACAACGGGAACGACCTGGTCGACGAGCGCTCGATCGTGATGATCCGCGAGCTGGGCAGCGCGGACGAGCAGCGCGTCGTGCTGGCCAACGGGATCTCCGAGCTGCTCGAGGGAGAGATCGCGAACATGGCGGACGACAACGGGAACGGGCTGATCGACGAGGAGGGCTTGAACTTCGTCCTCGTCGCCGACGTCCTGTTCATCCGCCTCAGCGTCGAGCGCATCAACGCCGACGGACGCCGCGTCGTTCGTACTCTCGAAGACGCGATTGCACTCAGAAACTAGGACCTACGCACCATGAATTCGCACCAATCCGAGACGTCGCGCCGCGGGGGAACGCTCGTGGCATCGCTGATCGTGGTGGTCGCCCTCACGGGCGTCGCCTCGGCGATCTTCTCCGTGAGCTTCGCACACAAGAAGGAGTCAGGGGAGATCTCGAACGAGCTGCGCGCCTTCTACAACGCCGAGGCCGGCATCACCGAGAGCGTCGCGCAGATCGCCGCCGCCAAGCGCAAGGTGACTGCTGCGCCGACGTCGCTCGGCAGCAGGTACAGCCCGCGCAAGATGCGCCGCGGCAGCTTCTTCTGCGACATCACCGACAACGGCGACACCACTTTCACGGTCCTCTCGAACGGCATGCTGGAGGACGCCGAGCGCCGGCTGCAGGTCGTCGTCGAGCCGGTCGACGGCAGCATCTACGAGCACGCGATCTACGCCGGCAACTCGTCGGGCGACCCGTCGTACGAGATGTCGCTGGGCGGGACGGACGCGTCGGCCGACCTGGTCACCGGCGACATCTACTCGGGCGGGAGCATCGCCGTGTCCGGCGACGCCGAGCTCCAGGGCGACGCCTTCGCGGCGGGGACGATCACGGGCACCTCCGGCGTCGAGGGCGCCTCGCGCCCGGCGCCGGACCTCGTGCAGATGGACTACGCGACGACGGCCGATTTCAACGTCGCCTCGCTCTTCGCGACGGCGACCTGGAGGTCGGACTCGCTCGGCGGATCGGCCTGGGAGATGCCGGAGAGCAGCCCGGTGCACATCTTCCGCAAGAACCCGTCCGACCGCGCGACGGAGATCGGGGGCACGGCTAAGAACGACTACTTCCTCGAGGACCCCTTCGAGCCGGCCCAGGACGCGACGGGCACGCACCACCTGACGCTGTCTGGCGTCAACGGCGAGCCCGGCTCGAGCGGCAACGAGAAGGTCTACTACATCGACGGCAACCTGTGGGTCCACAACAATCCCTACGGCAAGCTGCGCATCTCCAACCCCGACTACCCCGGGGTGCGGGTCGTCTTCGTCGTGAAGGGCAACGTCTACTTCTCGGACGACGTCCTCGTCGGTGACCGCACCCGCGACGCGATCGCTTTCATCGCCATGAAGGACCCGGCCCATGCGGACAGCGGCAACGTCTACATGGGCGACCCGGCCTACGGCACGCTCGACACGATGGAGGCCTTCCTCTACGCCGAGAACAACTTCTACGACAACAACCTCGATCCCTCCGGATCGAGCACCGTCACGGTGTACGGCAACATGACCGCCGGCAACCAGGTCGCGATCAACCGCGACTGGGACAACGGCGACGGCACGTTCACGCACTCCAAGCTGACCGTCCAGTTCGACGACCGGCTGCTCACCGGCGCCGTCACCCTGCCCGGCCTGCCGGACGAGATCGACGAGTCGGGTTCCGGCTTCCGCATCACGTTCTGGCGCGAGGCGCCCGTGGGCGGCGCCGGCGCCGCACTGGACGTCGACGTCGACGTCGACGTCGGCTACTAGACGAAAGGCGCGATGGCTGGACTCCGAGCACGATCCGTTGCCAGGGCCGCGCCGCTCTTCGTGGTGGCGGGCCTGGTAGTCCTGGCGCTGGCGCCCTCGCTGGTCCTGGCCGGCCCGCGGCGCGCCGGCGGCGGCGACGTCGACCAGCTCGTCGACACGCTCGAGCCCTTCGACGTCGCGGTGCGCGCCCAGCGCACGAAGGCCCTGCGGGCCGTCGTCGAGCTCGGGTCCTCGTACGTGCCCGCGGTCTTCGACGTGCTCGCGGGGAGCGCGCCGCCGGCGAGCCCCGAAGGTCCGTTCCTGACGGGCGAGCGCCGCGCGTTCCTGCTCGAGGTGGTCGGCCAATGGCCGCTCGGCGAGGTGCTCGCGGAGCTCTCGGACGTGCTGCCCGCCGACGCGACGCTGGACGAGCGGCTGCTCGTCGTCGAGCTGCTCGGTGCGGTCGGCGACCGGGACGCGATCGAGCCCATGATCGAGCTCCTGGTCGGCGTGAACCCCGCGGCGATCCAGCACCGGCGCGTGCACGACAAGGTGAGCTCGGCCCTGCGCAGCGCGCTCAACGCCGACCCGCGCGGCTACGCCGAGCTCGAGCGCTGCGTCTTCCCGCCGAGCGGGACGGCGCTCGAGGCCGCGCAGATCTCGTGCGTGGCGAAGGTGCTGGGCCAGGGCGGCCGCGGATCCGGAGTCGCGTTCCTCGGCCGCTGCCTCGGGCGCAGCCGGCAGCTCGACGTGACCGTCCTCGAGGCGCTCGGCGCGATGCGGCCCTGGGAGTCCGAGGTCCTCGGCGGCGACTGCGCCAAGCTCGTCGCCCGCAAGCTGCGCTCGAGCAGCCCGGAGGTGCGCCGGGCGTCGGCGATCGCCGCGGGCAAGCTCGGCGCCTTCGAGGCCACCGACCAGCTCGTGGGGCTCCTCGCGGACCCCGAGGCCAAGGTCGGCGCGGCGGCCCACTGGGCGCTGCGCGAGCTGTCCGGGCTCGACTGGCCGCCCGATCCCGAGCGCTGGCGCGTCTGGTACCAGATCGAGCGCGACTGGTTCGACTCGAGCTTCGAGACGCTGATCGACGAGGTGCGCCGCGAGGACCGCGGGCGCGCCGTCCAGGCCCTGCGCGAGCTCTCCTCGCACGCCCCCTTCCGCACGCGCGTCGTCGAGCCGCTGGCACCGCTCCTCGCGAGCACCGACGCGGCCCTCGTGAGCGCGGTGTGCGGGGCGCTCCAGCGCCTGGACGCCGGCGGCGCGGTGCCGTACCTCGTCGCGGCCCTCGACGGGGCCGAGCCCGCGGCGCGGGAGTCGATCGTGGCGTGCCTCCAGAGGCTCACGGGCGCCACGGCGGGGGCCGACGCCCGGGAATGGCTGGACTGGCTCGGGTCCTGAGGCGGGGATACCGGGAGACCCGGCGGCTCGGCGGCACCGCGAGCGTAGACCGCGGCGCCCGAGCGACTAGGAGGGGGAGCTCGCGCACGCGGGCGGCTGCCAGCCCCGGGTTACACTCATGCCGCCCGGGGCCGGACCGTCACGCGCGGGCAGGAGGAATCGATGAGCGCACCCACTCGCGACGCGGTGATCCATGGAGCGGTACGGCTGCGCTCGCGCTGGATGCTCGTGCGCTTCGCGCGCAACGCCCTGCGCAGCCTCTTCTACGCGACCCTGCTCGTCGCCCTGGTCGTGCTCGTCTTCCCCGCCCTGCCGCTCTCGCCGGTCGTGCTGGCGAGCGCCCTCGCGGCCGCGCTCGCCGGCCTGGCGGCGACCGCCCTGCGGCGACCGAGCCTCGCCGCCGTCGCCAAGACCTACGACGACTCGGTCGACCTGAAGGACCGCATTTCGAGCTCCGTCGAGCTGCTCGCGAGCGGCGGCCCGATGGTCGACGCGCTCTTCTCCGAGGCCGCCCGGGCAGCCGAGCGCCTCGAGCCGCGGCGGGCCTTCCCCTTCCGCGTGCCGCGCGAGGGCTGGCTGCTGCCGATCCCGGCGCTGCTCGTCGCCGCGGCCGCGCTGCTGCCGGGCCTGCTCTCGGCCGGCCCGCCGGAAAGCCCCGAGGTCGTGGAGGCGGTGACCTCGCGCCTCGGGCAACTCGAGGACCTCATCTCGCGCGAGAAGGCCAAGGACCCGACCGAGCGCCGCAAGGAGCTCGTCGCCGAGCTGGAGAAGCTGCACCAGGAGCTGTCGCGCCAGAAGCTCGACAAGAAGGACGCGATGGCCGAGCTCGCCAAGATGATGGAGAGCCTCGACAAGGCCGAGGAGCAGAAGCGCCAGGAGCTCCAGGATCTCCTGAGGAAGCTCCAGGCCGCCGACCGCAGCGAGTCGATCGCCGAGCAAATGAAGGAAGGCGAGTACGACGAGGCAGCCCTCGCGCTCGACGAGGAGATCGACGAGTTGAAGAAGGAGCTCGAGGAGAAGCGCAAGGAGGGCGCGTCGGCCGAGGACCTCGAGAAGCTCGAGCAGCAGTTGCGGAAGATGCAGGAGCTGCAGGCCAAGCTCTTCAAGCTGCTCGACCTGCGGCTCGACCTGCAGGGCATGGGCGAGATGATCGACTTCCTGACCGACTTCGAGGGCGAGCTCGCCGACATCGACGAGATGCTCGAGGGCTTGCAGTTCGTCGACCTCGACTGCGACTGCGACAAGCCCGGAACGTGACTGTCCAAGAAGGGAGTCCCGTGACTGGGCTCCAAGCGCGCTCGCCCGTGCCTCCAGGCTGGCTTCGGGACGATGCGCGACTTCCTCGGGGAGGAAGCCAAGCGGACCGAGAGCGAGGCCGAGCTCGAGAAGATCACCATCCGCGAGACCCGCGGCCAGAGCTCGTTCACGCAGACGATGACGGCCGACGACGGCAGCAAGTCGCGGCTCGGGGCCAAGGAGGTCTACCTCTCCGAGCTGAAGGCCGCGCAGGACGCGATCGAACGGCAGGACATCCCCGCCGGCTACCGCGAGTACCTGCGCAAGTACTTCGAGGCGATCCAGCCCGACGAGGCGGGGGGCTCGGGCGAGGGCCGCTGAAGCGCTCTTCTTCTCTCCTGGTCTTTCGCGGTCACGCGCCCAGCAGGCCGTGCGGATCGAGCACGAACTTCTTGGCCGCGCCCTGGTCGAAGTCCGCGTACCCCTGCGGCGCGTCCTCGAGCGGGATCACCGTCGCGTTGACGGCCTTGGCGATCTGCACCTTCTCGTGGAGGATCGCCATCATCAGCTGCCGGTGGTAGCGCATCACGGGGCACTGGCCGGTCGCGAAGCACAGGCTCTTCGCCCAGCCGAGCCCGATGCGGATCGAGAGGTTGCCCAACCGCGCCGCTTCGTCCACGGCGCCGGGGTCCTCGGTGACGTAGAGCCCCGGGATCCCGACCGCGCCCCCGGCGCGCGTCACCTGCATCGTCTGGTTGAGGACGGTCGCCGGGCGCTCGACGCCCGCGTCGGCTCCGTGGCCGCGCGCCTCGAAGCCGACGCAGTCGACCGCGCAATCGACCTCGGGCTCGCCGAGGATCTCGTCGACCATGTCGCAGAGCTCGGCGTCCTCGCGCAGGTCGACGACCTCGCAGCCGAAGCTGCGCGCCTGCTCGAGCCGGTCGGGGATCACGTCGCCGACGATCACCGCGGCCGCGCCGAGCAGGTGGCAGGAGGCCGCCGAGGCGAGTCCTACCGGACCCGCGCCGGCGACGTACACCGTGCTGCCCGGCCCCACGCCCGCGGTCACCGCACCGTGGTAGCCGGTCGGGAAGATGTCGGAGAGCAGCGTCAGGTCGCGGATCTTCTCCATCGCCCGGCCGCGGTCGGGGAACTTGAGCAGGTTGAAGTCCGCGTAGGGCACCATCACGAAGCGCGCCTGGCCGCCGACCCAGCCGCCCATGTCGACGTACCCGTAAGCGGCGCCGGGCCGGGCGGGGTTCACGCTGAGGCAGATGCCCGTCTTGCCCTCCTTGCAGTTGCGGCAGCGGCCGCACGCGATGTTGAAGGGCACGGAGACGAGATCGCCCTTCTCGATGAACTCGACGTCGCGGCCGCGCTCGATCACCTCGCCCGTGATCTCGTGGCCGAGGATCAGCCCGGCCGGCGCGGTCGTGCGCCCGCGCACCATGTGCTGGTCGGAGCCGCAGATGTTCGTGGCGACGACCTTGAGGATCACCCCGTGGTCGCACTTGCGCTCGCCGAGAGCGAGCTCCGGGAACTCGATGTCCTGCACCTCGACCTTGCCCGGCTCCAGATACGCGACGCCTCGGTTCGCTTCCATCGCACACCTCCTTCAGGGCCCGGTAGTGTACTGCGCCGGGCCCGCGGAGCTGGGCGGGCGGCATCAGCCCCGCATCAAGAGGGGGCCCAGGAGCCCGCCGACGACGTCGATCAGCGCGTGGACGGCGACCAGCGGCCAGAGCGCCCCGGTGGCGACGTAGAACCACCCGAAGAGGCCCGCCATCAAGGCGATGCGCGCGACCGCCCGCCAACCCTGGTAGCGGTGGCCGACGGCGAACACCAGCGCGGGCAGGACGACCGCGAACGGCGGGCCGGCCCCGACCCAGTCGCGCAGATAGGAGATCACGAGGCCGCGGAAGAGCAGCTCCTCGCAGAAGCCCGCGCTCACGGCGAGGACGAGGTAGTGCCCGATCTCGCGGCGCGTCGCGGGCATGAACGGCGTGTCGCGCTGCCAGCGGCGGCGCGCCTCGGCCCGCGCTCGAGGGGAGCGCAGCTCGAAGGCCGTGTCGAAGGCGTACAGGACGAGCACGAGAGCCAGCATCCAGGCGGCGCCGCCGAGCTCGCGCGGCCCCAGCCCGAGCTCTGCGAGCGCGCCGCCGTCCAGGGTCCAGCCGAGCATCGCCAGCGAGGCGAGGACCCACAGGACGAGGCTGTTCGTCCAGTACGTGCCGATCTTCGCGGACGGCTCGAGGCGCTCGATCGGCGCCCCCTCGTTCGCCCCGGCGCGAACGCCCTGGACGTACGCGACGGCGGGCAGGACGACGGCGACCAGAACGAAGGCCGCGTGGGTCAAGAATCCCGGGGGGCTCACGGCGGGTACGCGCGCAGGATACCGGATGCCGGTTGAGTTACCGTGGGCGCTCCGCAGCCTAGTCCGGGGGCCGTCTTCCGCCCGTCGCGAGGTCGCCGCCCGCGGATCTCGCCCGGTCCCGAACCCGAAGGAACTCTCGTGTCGACGACCCAGGACGCTGCCCAGGCTCGCGAGAGCGTCGAGGGCTTCAAGGAGAGGTTCGCCCGCCTCAAGGCCGAGATCGCCAAGGAGATCGTCGGCTACGAGGACATCGTCGAGAAGGTTCTCATCTGCCTCTTCTCGAGCGGCCATGTGCTGCTCGAGGGCGTGCCGGGGCTGGGCAAGACGACCCTCGTGCGCACGCTCGCGAAGGCTCTGGACCTCTCCTTCTCGCGCGTTCAGTTCAGCCCGGACCTGATGCCGGCGGACATTGTCGGGACGAACGTGCTGGTCCTCGGCGAAGGCGGCGAGAAGACGTTCAGGTTCCAGCGCGGCCCGATCTTCGCGAACATCGTGCTCGCCGACGAGATCAACCGCGCCACGCCCAAGACCCAGTCCGCGCTGCTCGAGGCGATGCAGGAGCACAGCGTCACCGTGGGCGGCACCACGCGCCGGCTCGACGAGCCGTTCTTCGTGCTCGGGACCCAGAACCCGATCGAGATGGAGGGCACCTATCCCCTGCCCGAGGCCCAGGTCGACCGTTTCCTGTTCAAGCTCGAGGTCGGGTACCTGAACGAGGAGGAGCTCATCCAGGTGATCGACCGCACGACCGCCACGGACACGCCGGACGTCCGCAGCGTGCTGGATGGCGCCGCGATCCTCGAGATGCGCAAGGTCGTGCGCCAGGTCGCGGTCGCCGAGCACGTGAAGCGCTACGCGGTGCGCGTCGTGCGCGCGACCCACCCCGACAGCGAGGTCGCTCCGCACTCGATCCAGCGCTACGTGAAGTTCGGCTCGAGCCCGCGCGGCATCCAGGCCCTCATGCTGGCAGGGAAGGTGCGCGCGCTCGTCCACGGCCGGTTCCACCTCGCCTGCGAGGACGTGCACGACGTCGCCCTGCCTGCCCTGCGCCATCGGATACTGCTCAACTTCGAGGGCGAGGCGGAGGACATGCGCACGGACGTCCTCCTGAAGGACGTGCTCGACTCGACGCGCGAGATGGCGGGAGCCGCGGGGGCCTGACTTGCCTCGGGCCACGACGCCGCGCCCCGGTGAAGGTGGGCTCGCGCTCGACGGCGCCTTCCTCCAGCGCCTCGAGTACCTGAACGTGATCGCCAAGAAGATCATGTCGGGACGCATGCGCGCGGACCGCAAGAGCGTCCGCAAGGGCGTCAGCGCCGAGTTCGCCGACCACCGCAGCTACGTCGCGGGCGACGACATCCGGCACGTCGACTGGCACCTCTTCGGGCGGCTCGAGGAGGTGTTCATGAAGCTCTACCGCGAGGAGGAGAACCTGCACATGACGCTCCTCGTCGACGCGAGCCTGTCGATGGACCGCGGGAGGGTCCACAAGCTCGACTACGCGCTCGAGGTGGCGGCGGCCCTGGCCTACATCGGGATGTCGAACCTGGACGCGGTCAACGTACTGCCCTTCGGCGAGCGCCTGCGCGAGGGGCGCTGGGCGCTCAAGGGCAAGGCCAAGGTCTTCGAGCTCTTCGAGTTCCTGCGCGAGATCGAGCCGCGCGGCGAGACCGACCTCGCGGCGACCTGCAAGGAGCTCGTCGGGCGCGAGCGGCGGCGCGGCGTCGTGATCGTGATCAGCGATTTCTACGATCTCGACGGGTTCCAGCCCGCGCTCAAGTTCCTGCGCTACCCCAATCACGACATCCACGTCATCCACGTCGTGGACCAGGAGGAGCGCGAGCCCGACCTGCGCGGAGACCTGCGGCTGCTCGACTCCGAGACCGCCGCCTTCCGCGAGATCAACGTCACCGATGGCCTGCTGGCGAAGTACCGGAAGGCCTTCGAGGAGCTGGCGGCGGGCGTCGAGCGGTTCTGCGTCAAGAACGAGATCGGCTACGTCCGCGCGCCGACCGAGGTGCCGTTCGACGAGCTCGTGCTGCGGATCCTGCGCCGCGGGGGGCTGGTCGGATGAGCTTCGCGGCACCGCTGGCGTTCGCCCTCGGGGCCCTCTCGCTGCCGGTGATCGTGCTCTACATCCTCAAGGTGAAGCGGCGCCGGGTGCGCGTGCCGTACCTGCGGCTCTGGGAGAGCCTGATGGTCGAGACGCGGGCGCGCTCGCTGTTCAAGCGCCTCAAGCGCCTGTACTCGCTCTTGCTCCAGCTCCTGATCCTGGGGGCGATCGTGCTGGCGCTGACGCAGCCGGCTTTCGATCTGAGCTCGGTCAAGAAGGAGAGCGTCGTCGTGCTGCTGGACACCTCGGCCAGCATGCAGGCCGTCGAGGCGGACGAGAGGTCGCGCTTCGAGGTGATGCTCGAGCGCGCCCGCGAGCTGGTGGAGAACCGCAGCTTCGAGGACGAGATGATGCTCGCCGCGGTCTCCGACCGCGTGCAGGTCCTCTGCTCGTTCAACCGCAACACGCTGCGCCTGCGCGACGCGCTGGAACGGGTCGAGGTCACGCACCGGTCGCTCGACGTCGACCGCGCGTACGCCTTCGCGGCCGCCGTCTCGCACGGGCGCGAGCATCCGCTGATCCTGTTCCTGTCCGACGGTGCGGGGAGCGCCGTGCGCGAGCGCATCGCGAAGGACCCCGCGGCGCACCTGGTTCGCGTCGGCGAGGCGCGGGACAACGTGGGGATCCTGCGCTTCAGCGCGCGCAAGAACGCATCGCTGAGCACCGACTATCTCCTGGCGCGGATCAAGAACTTCGGCGATGACGTAGCAGAGGGCGTCCTGCTCGACCTCTCGCTGGACGGCCAGACGCTCAAGGTGCGCACGCGCGACATACCGCCCGGCGCCGAGGTGACCGAGCGCTGGGAGTTCGAGCTGCACGAGGGCGGCGTGCTGCGCCTCGACGTCGAGTACGACGACGCGCTCGCGCTCGACAACCAGGCCTGGGCGGTGGTCCGCCCGAGCCGTCTGCGCAAGGTGCTCCTGGTCACGCCTTCGCGCGCGCACGCACTCCCGTTCTGGACGGCGTTCCAGTCGATGGGCGAGGTGATCCACGCCGACAGCCTCGCCGTGACCGCCGAGGAGTACGCGGCGCTCTCGGAGGCCGAGCGGCAGGCCGACGTCACGATCTGCTCGGGCGCGCTCCCGGACGACCTGCCGGCGGAAGGCAACCTGATCCTGATGGACACGGAGCTGCCGGACTTCCTGCCGGCCCGACAGACGGGACGCGACGAGGATCCGACGATCTGGGACTGGGACCGCGAGCACCTCCTGAACCGCTACATCAACTACCGCGACCTGGACGTCCCGGCGGCGCGCACGATCGAGCTGGACGCCGGCGAGGCGCTGGTCGAGAGCTTCGCCGGGGCGTTGATCAGCGCCTTCGACCTGTCCGGCCGGATGGTCGTGTACGTCGGCTTCGACATGACTGCCCAGCTCTTCTTCTTCCGGCTCGCGTTCCCGATGCTGCTGCGCAACGCGATCGCCTGGTTCGAGGTGGAGGAAGACCTCGTCCTCGAGGCGAGCTACGCGCCGGGCGACACCATCCAGCCTCTGCGAAGGGTCGCCGGCAGCTCGGCCTCTGCGACGTACTTCGACGACGCGGGCGAGCCCGTCGACCGGGAGCTCGAGGTGCGCGGCGGCCGCTTCTGGTTCTCCGACACGGAGAACCCCGGGACCTACCTGTTCCGCATCGCGGGGGTCAACCACGCGACCGCGGTCAACCTGTTCGACGCGGGCGAGTCGAACATCGCCCCGGAAGGAGCGCTGGACGAGGACGCACGGTTCGAGGTCGAGCGCGGCCGGCACCTCTTCAACCGCGACCTCTGGGCCCTGCTCGCGATCGCCGGGGTCGCGCTCTGGATCCTGGAGTGGGCGCTCTACCACCGCAGGATCACGGAGTAGCCATGCTGCAGCTCGAGAGCCCGTGGTTCCTGGCCGGCCTCGCGGCGGTCGTTCCTTTCCTCCTCTACTGGTACAGGAAGAGCTACGCGGACCTGACGCCGCGCCGGTCGCGCGTCGCCTTCGCGCTGCGCTTCGTCGGCCTCGCGCTCGTGCTCCTGGCGCTGGCCAAGCCCGTCCTGATGCTCGACAACCGCGAGCGCTCGGTCCTGTTCCTGTTCGACGTGTCGGACAGCGTCTCGACGCGAGCGCTCGAGGAAGCCTGGGCCTTCGTCGGCGAGAACACACAGGACCGCGACTCGGGCGAGCGGGCCGGGGTCGTGCTGTTCGGCCGGGAGCCGCAGATGGTCGTCGCGCCGCAGGCCGGCCCCCTGGAGCGCAGCGCCGAGCTCGGCTGCAAGCTGTTCCACAAGCGAGAGCTGGAGCGCGTTCGGACGCGCATCCAGGAGCTCGAGCGCTCCGCGCTCGACGACGGGCTGCGGCAGGAGCTCGAGGAGCTGCATGCGCAAGCCGGCGAGATCGAGGCGTGGCGCCGCGCGCTCGGGACGGACGAGACGGACGTCGAGTCCGCCTGCCGGCTGGCGCGCGGCCTGCTGCCGGCGGAGGTCCGGCGGCGGATCGTGCTCTTCTCCGATGGGAACGCGAACCGCGGCGACGTCCTGCGCGAGCTGCCCGAGCTGCTAGCGTCCGGCTTCTCCGTGCACACACGTCTCTTGACGCGCGACGAGCAGCCGGAGGTCATCGCGGAGGACCTGTTCCTGCCCGCGGAGGCACAGGTCAAGGCGCCGTTCCGCGTCGAGCTCGCCATCGCATCGAACGTCGAGACGCGCGCCGAGGTCAAGGTGTACCGCAACAAGTTCCTCGTCTCGACCGAGGAGCTGGAGCTCCAGAAGGGCCGCAACCTCCTGGAGCTCCCGCGCGTCCGCCTGGAGGAGGGCTTCCACGAGTTCGAGGCGGTCGTCCAGCCGAAGATCGACACGTTGCTCGAGAACAACGTCGCGCGCGGAGCGGTGACGGTCTCGGGACGGCCCAAGGTGCTCCTCGTCGACCGCTCCGAGCTGGAGGCGCGCCACCTCGAGGAAGCGCTGCTGGGAGAGGAGATCCAGATCGAGGTGCGCCCGGAGTCCGGCGTGCCGACGGACCTCAACGACCTCTTGAACTACGACGTGCTGATCCTCTCCGACGTGTCGGCGGACCACTTCACGCGCAGCCAGATGGAGGCGGTCAAGAGCTACGTCCGGCAGTACGGGGGCGGGCTCGCGATGCTCGGCGGCGAGCACAGCTTCGGGCTGGGGGGCTACTACCGCACGCCGATCGAGGACGCTCTTCCGGTGAAGATGCCGATCAAGAAGACCGTCGAGAAGCCCAACCTATCGCTCGTGCTTGTGATCGACAAGTCCGGCAGCATGTCGGGGAACAAGATCGAGCTGGCCAAGGAGGCGGCGATCGCGTCGGCGGAGGTCCTCAAGAAGAACGACCGCATCGGCGTCGTCGCGTTCGACAGCCGCGCGGAATGGATCTGCCGCATGACGGACTCGGCGGACGTCGATCTGATCACCTCGACCCTGGCGCGCCTTGTCGCGGGCGGCGGGACGAACGTGTACGTCGGGATGTACGAGGCCTACCAGTCGCTCCTGAACGAGGACGCCAAGCTCAAGCACATGATCGTCCTCTCGGACGGGCAGACGCAGGGAAGCGGCTACGACACGCTCACGGGGCACATCGCCGCCGACGGGATCACGGTATCGACGATCGGCATCGGCGACGGCGCCGACCGCAAGGTGCTCGGCGACATCGCCGCGTGGGGCGGGGGCGAGAGCTACTTCACCAACGACTTCGGCTCGATCCCGCAGATCTTCACGCGCGAGGCCATGCGCGCCTCGAAGTCGATGATCGTCGAGGAGCCGTTCGTCCCGACGGCCACGGCGACGACCGACATCCTCAAGGGCATCGACCCCGGCTCGCTGCCGTTCCTGCTCGGCTACGTCGCGACGCAGGCGAAGGAGACGGCGACGGTGTCGCTCGTGTCGGACTACGGTGACCCGATCCTCGCTTCCTGGAGCTACGGGCTCGGCCGCGCCGTCGCGTTCACGTCGGACGCCAAAGCTCGCTGGGCGGGCGACTGGATCGGCTGGGAGTCCTACCCGAAGTTCTGGGGTCAGCTCGTGCGCTCGGTGATGAGCACCGGGGCCCACCGCGACCTGCGCACGCGCACGCGCGTCGACTACGAGGACGGCCGGGCCCGCGTCACGCTCGACGTGCGCGACCGCGTCGGCGCCTATCGCGACGACGTCACGTCCGAGATCGCGATCATGACCGAGGAGGGCGAGGAGACGGTGCTCGAGACCGAGCACCTCGCTCCGGGGCTGTTCCGGGTGGAGTTCCCGATCGAGCGCTTCGGCGAGTTCTACCGGCTCCTCGTCGTGCAACGCCAGGACGGGGAGGTCGTCGACAGGCGCGTCCTCGGGATCACCGAGTCCTACTCGCCCGAGTTCAGGACGCCCGTGCCCGACGACGAGCTCATGCGGATGCTCGCGGATCGGACCGGCGGCCGGTTCGCCCCCTCCGGAGAGGATGTCTGGCACTTCGAGGGCGAACCGGCCCGGACTCCGAGGGACACGTGGTGGTGGTGGCTCGCGATCGCGGCGCTCTTGCTGCCGATCGACATCGCGGTGCGGCGGCTGGGAGGCTAGGCCGCATCGAGAGTCAGGCGGATCGCATCTCGACGTCCGTGAAGGTCGGGAGGAACACCTCGAAGCTGGTCCCATGCGGCGAGGTGGCCACCGTGACGTCGCCGCCGAGCCGCGCGACGGTCCCGGAGACGAGCGCCAGGCCGAGGCCAGAGTCGCACCCCTGCTTGGTCGTGAAACCGTCGACGAAGAGCCGCGGCAAGTGGTCCTCGGGGATCCCGCGACCGGTGTCCTCGACGACCATCCGGACTCCCCGGCGCGCGCCGCTTCCGGACGCGTAGGTCGAGACGCGGATGGTCCCCGTGCCGCGCAGCGCGTCGCGCGCGTTCATGACGAGGTTGAACAGCACCTGCTCCACCTCGTCGGACGTGGCGAGGATGGGCGGCAGTCCCTCCTGCGCGTCGATGACGAGGTGGATGCGCTCCGCCAGGAGGCTCTCCAGGAATGGCCGCGCGTCGTGGACCACGGTGGACACGTCGAGGCACAGCGGCTCGCGCTCCGGCCCGCACAGGAGCCGGTGCGTCAGCTCGGCCGCTCTCTGTGAGGCGACGAGCACGCGATCCACGAGCGCCTTGGCCTCGTCGCACGCCTCGGCAAAGGGCCGCAGCAGGGCGGCGTGCCCGTGGATGCTGGCCAAGAGGTTCTTCAGGTCGTGGGCAACGGATTGGGTATCGATCACGATCGCTCCTTCAAGTGCATTGGGTAGCCGTCAGACAAAGACCTCTCGCGAGGTCCCGATGCCGGCCGAACTGGCCGGCGCCGCCAAGCAGCTAGGGCCTTACTCCTCGCAGGAGCGTGTCGAACAGGTCGTCGGCGAAGGCGGTGGTGAGCGGCACTCCCCTGAGGGAGCGCAACATCACCGCACCCGAGTAGAGCTCGAGGACGAGGAACGGATCGACGTTCGGACGAACCTCGCCGAGCGCCTCCCCCTTCTTCATCGCCGCGCGCAAGAGCTCCAGCTCCGGCTGCATCACCTGCACCAGCACCTGCGGCTCCTGCGCTCCCTCGACGATGAGTCCGGGGAGAGCGGCCCGCGCCTCGTCCCGGACGAAGTCCGCGACGGCCAGCCGCACGAGCGCGCGCAGCTGACCGGCGAAGTCGTCGACCCGGGGGAGGTCGTCGGTGGTGAAGGCGGCCTGCAGGACCAGAGGAGCCTTGCCCGGCCAGCGCCGGTAGATGCTCGCTTTGCCGACCCCTGCCCGTCGGGCGACCGCTTCGATCGAGAGGCGCTCGTAGCCTCTCTCCAGCAAGAGCTCCCGCGTGGCCACCAGGACGGTGCGGTCGACCTCGGGGTCCCGGGGACGTCCGACCTGCGCGGGCTGCTCTCGCTTGCGGTTGGGGTTGCTCACTGCGCGATAGATTACGAGACGATCCGTTTCCGATTCGAGCGCGAACTCGCTTCTTTTCGAGACGATGCGTTCCGCATGCGCTCTTCCAGGCCCTAAGTCACTGCAAATAAATGGCTTACGGCCACAGCGGCGGGTCGCGCGGCGCCCCCGAGACGGGCGAGGACCGGCGGCCCCGGCTTCCGTGCACGTCAAGGGGAGCGAACCGGGCAGTTCTCTCCTGGCCGGAACGGGCCGTCCCTCTTGAAATGGAACCCACCGGGAGCGCTCGCGCGTCTCCTTCGCGGCCGGCGCCACCCGCAGCGCCCCGCGTTCCCCCACCCCCACCCCACCCCACCCCAGCACATGAAGCGACCGCACTCGCGCCCCCTGGGCGCTCTCTTCGCGTGCGTCGCCCTGGCCAGCGCCACGTCCGCCCTTCCGGCGTGGATCCAGGACGACGTCGATCAGGTCCACCCGCCGCTCGGCCCGCCGGCCGGGAGCGAGGTGACCGGGCAAGAGGTCTTCCCGCGCACCGTCCCGGGCGAGCGGCTGCCCGCGGATGCCGTCGAGATCTCCTTCCACGAATCCGCTGCGGAGGTGATGGCGCGCCAGGCGGCGCTGCCGCCCGAGCAGCCCGGGTACGTCCACCGCGAGCGCAACGGCGCGCAGGGGACCTGGATCGTGCCTTCGCGCCAGGCGTCGAGCTCCACCCATTCGGGCGAGCACTACGCCACCAACGCGTGGGGCGACGCGCGCATGGGTGTCGGCTTCGGCGGCGCCGTGGACCTCGAAGGCGTCTTTGCGCTCGCGCACGGCACGCGCGGCGCATGGGCGCGTGGATTGCAGGTCGTCGGCTACCGGGACGGCCGGGAGGTCGCGCGCACCGAGTGGACGGGCGAGCTCGGCGAAGCGCCGGTCTGGCTCGCGATCGACTTCGCGGGCGTCCATCGGGTCGAGTTCCTCGCCAAGCCGGCTTTCGACGGCGCCGGCTTCTACGGCATCGACGACCTCACGTTCGAACGCGACGGCGTGCGGGTCGTCGTCGACTTCGACGACCTCGACTGGAAGGACGAGCTCACGGGCTCGGGCTACGCCGGCCTGAGATGGGAGACGGGCACCGGCGAGTTCGCACAGGACACGCTGCGCGAGGTCCATCCGCCAGAGGCCCCGCCCGGAGCCGATCCCGCCGGCGGCGAGACGATCGAGCCGCCGACCGCCGAGGCCGGCGGCGGGGCCACGCTCCCGGCCCTCACGCAGGACTTCGTGGGTCCGTTCCTCGGCGACGAGGGCGCGGGGTGGCTGCCCCCCGACACGCACGGCGCGATCGGACCGGAGCACTTCGTCTCGGTCGTGAACATGCACCTCTCGGTGTACGACCGCGACACGGGCGCGCGGCTCTTGTCGACCTCGCTCCAGAACTTCTTCTCGACCAGCGGGAGCGTCGGCGATCCGCGCGTCCTGTACGACCACCACGCCGCGCGCTGGGTGATCATGGCCAGCAACTTCAGCTCGGGAGTCCGCTTCGCGTACTCGCACACGAGCGACCCGATGGGCGCATGGCTCAAGGCGTTCATCAACATGGCGCAGGGCGCGGACGGAGGACGCTGGCCGGACTACCCGCTCATGGGGCTGGATCAGAACGGCATCTACCTTGCGGCGTACATGGTCGGCGGCAGCCGGATGAGCATCTTCGCCATGGACAAGACGCCGCTCGTCACGGGAACGCCCAGCCTGGGCACGATCACGGCCTGGCGCGACCTCCCGTGGGAGGGCGCGATCCAGCCGTGCGTCACGCACGGCACGCCGCCGGGCGAGTACCTGGTCAGCCAGGCCAGCTCGACGTCGCTGCGGCTGCGCAGGGTCAACCCTCCGCTCGCCTCGCCGACCCTGACCGAGCTCGGGTTCGTCACGATCCCGACGGCGGACAACGCCCCCTCGGCGCCCGCTCTGGGGAGCACCGTGAACCTCAGCACGGTCGACCGCCGGCCGATGAACTCCGTCTACCGCAACGGCTCGGTCTGGTGCGCGCATACGATCACGCGCAGCGGCCGCGCGGCGTGCCGCTGGTACGAGATCGACGCGGGGACGGTGAGCACGGTGCAGGTCGGCAACATCGAGGACTCGACGTTCTACTACTTCTTCCCCGCGATCGCGGTGAACGCCCGCGGGGACGTCGTCGTCGGCTTCACGGGCTCGCACGCCGGCAGCTACGCCGGCGCGTTCTACACCGGCCGGCTCGTCAGCGACCCGCCGAACGAGATGGCCGTGCCGGCCGTGTACCACGCCGGCGAGGGGCCCTACAACCACGCGTCGAGCGGCACGAACCGCTGGGGCGACTACAGCATGACCACGGTCGATCCGCGCGACGACCTCGCTCTGTGGACGATCCAGGAGTACGGGCGCTCGGCCAACAACTGGGGCACGTGGGTCGCGAAGCTGGAGTTCGGGGGGTGCCTGGGCAGCATCAGCAACTACTGCATCGGCTCGCCGAGCTCGACCGGTTTCGGCTCGGCGCTGATCGCGACGGGCTCCACCAGCATCGCGGCCAACGACTTCGGTCTGACGGCGACGCTCAGTCCCCCGGGGCAGTTCGGCGTGTTCTTCATGGGCCCGAACCAGGTCCAGATCCCGTTCGGCGACGGCTTCCTGTGCCTCGCGGGCGGCATCGTGCGCTTCAACCCGCCGATCCTGGCCGATGCGTTCGGCGAGGCGTCGATCGCGATCGACGTCACCTCGCCGCCGGCCGCCGGGCTGATCGTCGCGGAGTCCACCTGGAACTTCCAGTGGTGGTACCGCGACCCGGCCGGGATGCTGTCCGGCTTCAACACGTCCGACGCGATCGAAGCGACCTTCTGCGAGTAGGAAACGCGGGCTTGCTTGTTTCTCTGGCGTCGCCCGCGGGGTCTGCCTGCGTTGGCGACGCCAGAAACACCGCTGAGGAGACCAGGAGTCCAGGAAAGAACGGGTGCAGGTCCCGTTTAACGTAAGCGCCGTGTTTAGGCCGCGCATCGTAGCTCCAGGTAACCGTTCCAGAAGCTGGCCCACTCGCCGGACCTGGCGCGGGTCCG
>Ga0302046_10000431_pt1 | contig 43235 bp, 37 predicted proteins | sample RVTome_11_FD_200261 | JGI IMG/M metagenome (GOLD analysis project Ga0302046, IMG submission 200261) | Soil microbial communities from uranium-contaminated site in the Upper Colorado River Basin, Wyoming, United States - RVT147D111 (version 2) ...
GTTCCAGGTCGCTCCTGGGGCGTGCGGCTGCGGAGCGCCCGACTCCGACGCCGACGGGACGCCCGACTGCGTGGACGGCTGCGCGGACGACCCGTTCAAGGTCGATCCCGGCGCGTGCGGCTGCGGCGTGCCGGACACCGACACCGACGCCGACGGAACGGCCGACTGCGAGGACGGCTGCGCGGACGACCCGTTCCAGGTCGCTCCTGGGGCGTGCGGCTGCGGAGCGCCCGACACCGACGCCGACGGGACGCCCGACTGTGTGGACGGCTGCGCGGACGACCCCCTCAAGATCGATCCCGGCGCGTGCGGCTGCGGCGTGCCCGACGCCGACGCCGACGCCGACGGGACATTCGACTGCGTGGACGGCTGCGCGAGCGATCCGCTCAAGGTCGATCCCGGCGCGTGCGGCTGCGGAAGCCTCGAACGGGACCTCGACGTGGACGGTCTGCTGGACTGCAGCGACAACTGTCCGACGGCACCGAACCCCGACCAGAGCGACGCCGACGGCGACGGGGTCGGCGACCCCTGTGACATCGGCGGGACGTTCAGCGGCACGGTTTCCCTGGAGTGGGATCCCGTCACGGATCCGAGGGTGACGGGCTACCGCGTCTACTGGGGAGCGGCTCCGGGAGACTACACGAGCTTCTTCGAGACCGACGCGACGAGCACCTTCACCCTGGGCGGGCTGCCTCTTTGCACGACGCGACACATTGCGGTGAAGGCCAAGACCGTCACCGGCGCCGAGAGCCTGAGCTTCTCGAACGAGGTCGCCGGCTGGCCCCGGCCGCAAGTCCTGTCCGTCGCCCCCTCGACCGTGGCGCGAGGCAGCACCGTGGAGCTGACGATCCGGGGCGCGAACTTCGCGGACGGCGCCACGCTCGGGTTCGCCCTCCCGGGGGTCACCGTGGGTGCGGTTGCGGTGAACCACTGCGGCGAGATCCTGGTCTCGGTGTCGGTGGGAGATTCTGCCGCGGAGGGGCCGGTGGACTTCGACGTGATCAATCCCGACCAGGTCGTCGGTGAGGCCACCGGGCTCCTGACCATCGGAGGCTGATCCGGAACGAGTCTCTCGCTTCCGAACCGACGAAGGCCTGCCTACCCTTCCACGTCGTCGAGCTTGACACCGTGTCCCTTGCGCAGGCTCTCACGTGCGGATTCCACGCGACGCAGGAAGCGCGGATCGTTCTCCAGACGGTAGTCGAACCAATCGTCCTCCGACTTGAACCCAATGAGAACGCCCGCCGCCTTCCCGTGCCTCGTGATCACGACTTCTTCCTTCTCGGCGAGCCGCAGAAACCGGGACAGGTCGTCTTTGACTTCGGAGAGAGCCACCTTCTTCATGGTCGTTCACCTACCTTGGAGAGCCATGTCTCGGCGTCGGCCTTCATCACGATGGCGAGGACTTCGACGGTCCGCTTCGACACGTCGTAGAACACCCGTACGTCGTCCACTCGGAGGCGATATTGCGGTTTCGACACGCCTCGCAGTCGCTTGATCCGACTCTTGCTCGTCTTCGTCGGCTCGTGGCGAAGATGAGTCTCCATTGCAACCTTCACCTGCGCCCGGAGCTTGGCTTTCAGCCGGTTGAGATCCTGCATGGCCTCCGGAGCAAGCTCGATCTCGTAGCGCATTCTGGCCATATTATGGCCAGAACTCTCGATCACGTCAAGTCCCAGAGGCCGGGGCGCAGGGCCATGCGGTAGCGCAAGGCCCAGGGGAGCGTCAGGACCCACTGGCGCACGCAGCGGACGCGCAGGAAACCGGGGGCGAGCGAGTCGGGTTACCGGTCCGACCGCAAGTGCCCCCCCGGGAGACTTGGAGCGCCGGCGCTTCGGTGTATCCTCTAGCCCCTCGGTCGATCGGTCGCGTGAGTGAGATGAGGTGAGATGAGGGCACGCAACGTCATCGCGCTGGTGCTGACGATCCTGTCGTTCGTGATCCTGGTACCGAGCCTGATCCAGCCGACGGTGACGATCTCGGCCTCCATCGAGTGGTTCGGTCAGAAGCAGGAGATCTTCCGGGAGACCCGCAGCATCATCCGCATCATTCGCAACCTGCACGAGTCCGGCAACGACTTCGTCGCGGGCCTGATCCTGCTGTTCAGCGTCATCGTCCCGTTCGTCAAGGGGGTCCTGCTCGCCGTCGTCGCGCTCATGAAGGACCCGGGCCGGAGGTACGCCCTGTTCCGCTTCGTGCGCGACATCAGCAAGTGGGCCATGGCGGACGTCTTCGTCGTCGGGGTCTACGTGGCGTTCCTGTCGGCCAAGGCCACCGACAACCTCGACGCCGAGCTGCACCGCGGGTTCTACCTGTTCGCGGCCTACTGCCTGGTCGCGCTCGTGGCGCTGCAGTTCATGGCGGTGGACCCTCCGCCGCTCTCCCGTCAGGGGGCGCAGCCCCCGGTTCCCGTGCGCGTGCCGCCGTCGGATCCCGCTCCGTAGCCGCCGACGCTGTCGCCCAGCTCGAACCGCACCACGTAGAAGAACCCTTCGCCGGGAGCGGGGGTCGCGGTGTCGGCGTCGCCCGAGGTCGACGAGTCCTGGGAGTCGTCCTCGATGCACGTCAGCGGGCCGAGATCGACGCTGCCGGCGAGCTGGTCGAGGTCCCCGCGCACGACGTCGAACACCGCGTCGGGCGCGCCGGCGACCGCGTTCCATTGCAGCGCCGTCGCGGCGGCTCCGCCGAGCATCACGCCGCCGATCTCCCCCTGCGTCACCAGGGAGTAGCCCCGGATCTCGAGGTCGTCGATCGCGGCTTCGACGACGTGGTCGACCCCCGTGTCCGACGCCCGGAATCGCAGGCGGACGTCGGCTCCCGGGGCGACGAGGTCGTCGAGGCGCGCGGACGCCGGCGTCCAGGTCGACGAGGCGTCGGGGGTCGAGGTCGGCGAGGTGAGATTCTCGACCGTGATCCACGGGCCGCCGCTCGCCGAGACCTGGGTCTCGAGGCCGTCCGGAGGATCGAGCGGGCTCTTGCGCAGCCAGCGATGCCACGACAGCGTAACACCGTACCATCCCGAGAGGTCGAAGGGCGGCGAGGTGACCGTGGTCGTGCCCCCGTCCACGTCGTCGGACGCGAGCGTCGCCGCGATCTGGTTCCCGGTGACCAAGGCGTGGGTGCCCGCGCCGGGAGTGCGGTCGAAGCGCGCGTTGCCGAACTCCAGGTTCGCGCCCTGGATCGTCCCGCCGTGCGTGCCCTGGGGCTCGGCCCACACCCACAGCCCCGAGGTCGCGTCGTCGCCGGGATCTCCCATCGTCCACCCCGCGACGCTGCCCGCGACCTCGAACTCCTCCCGCACGATGCGGCTCGAGCCGCTGGGCACGAGATCGACCAGCAGGGGAGAGACCGACGAGCCGACCGTCAGGCTCACGCCGGCGTCCTGGTATCCGGGAGCCGTGACGCGCAGCGTGTAGTCCCCGGGCACCACGATGAGGTGAAAGCGACCCGTATCGGCGCGCGACGTCAGGCGCTGACCGTCGCGCAGCGCCATCTCGTCGAGGGCCAGGTCGGCCGCGAGCGGCAGGTGGGTCACGGAGTCCCGGACGTGGCCTCCGATCGCCGCCCCGTCGATGCGGTCGAGAAGCCACAGCCAGCCGGGCCGCTGGCCGGCGACGGTCGCCTCGCGCCACGTCGTGTAGCTCGGCCGGAACCCGCCCTCGCTCGACGAGTTGATCTCGGTGACGAACGCGATCGCGCCGTTCTCGTGGTACTGCTGGTCGCGGCCGGTGCCGTCGACGCGACTCCCGTAGGGGGCCGCGTAGAATCCCGTGCCGCCGCCGTCGGCCTGGGTGATCCGCGAGGCGTAATCCTGCCCGATCACCCGGCCGATGGTGGGGGGCCCTCCGTCCTGGATCGTCGTGAGCGTGGGGGCGAACGTCGGGTCGCACGACGTCGCGTACCACACGGCCTCGCCGTAGCTGTGATACTCGACGTCGAACACCGGCCGGATGCGGCGCCCCAGGGCGATCATGGCCTGCACCTCGGGCTCCGAGGCCTCGGACGGCCCGCGGAACACTTCGGTGCCGTACCCCCCCGAAGAGCCCTGGCACTGGTTGCCGAAGCCCCACTCGTAGTTGCGGTTCAGATCGACGCCGTCCAGAGAGGTCAGAGTCCCGCTGTGGTCGTTGTCGAGCGTGTTCTTCCTCCAATCCTGGTCGTAGGTGAACACGGCGTTGACGCCGTCCGGATTGACCATGGGCACGCACCAGATGTGGTACGCGTCCACGGCGGCGGTGACCTCGGGTAGCGCGCCGTAGTTGGCGGTGAGGTGCTCGATGACGTCCATCACGACCTCGACCGACATCACCTCGCGCGCGTGGTGGGCTCCGCTGAGCAGGACCGCGAGCTCGTCCTCGTCCGCCGCGGCGTTGTCCGAGATCATCAGCCCCCAGATCGTGCGACCTTCGTGGCTCGTCCCGAGCGCCTCGAGACGCACGATGTCGGGGTGGTCGAGGACCACCTGGTTCAGGAAGGCCTCGAGCTCGCCGGGGTCGGTATACAGCGTGTCCCCCAGGACGACGTCGGTCCCGGGTGCTTCGGGGTCGCCGCCGAGCGGAACCGGCGAGTCCCGGATCTCCAGGATCTCGAGCTCGAAGCCGGTCGCGCGAAGGCGAAGCGATCCCGCTCGATCCGTGAGGACCTCGACCCAGCCCTCGGGCAGGTTGTATCCCGCGATGTCGAAGCCCTCGGCCGCGAGCCGATCACGCCCCGCGGCGTCGGCGAACACCTTGAGCCGGAGGCGCTCCGCGGGCTCGAGATCCGTGGTCGTCGCGAGCGGGCGGTCGACCTCGGCGCGGGACGTCCAGGTTCCGGTCCCCGCCGCCGCCACGGCAAGGCCGCACGTCAGAAGCGCGCCGGGGATCCTCGGTATGAGCTTCACGGGTGGGTCGCCGCCCCGCCGGAGTATACGGTGAAAACGGACCCCGGTGCCGCGGGACCGGGCCCGATCCGGGTGAGTCTCAGAACAGCGCCATCTGGCGGTCGTCCCCGATGACGCGGTCGAAGTCGAGGCCCGAGAGGGCGAGCACCGGCTCGGCCACCGGCCGCACCTGCTTGTCGACGTAGTGCTCGTAATCCAGCGCGCTGTGATGCGCCCCGAGCGGCTCCGGCCCGGCGACCGTCATCAGGTAGGCGATCACCTTCTCGGGGCGGCGGGTCATCTTGCGCGCGGCCGCGACGTGAGGCGGTGTCGTCGCGGTGTAGGTGTCGAGGCCCTTGCGCAGCGCCTTGCGATAGACCAGCCCATCGTCGAGGCGGCCCGAGCGCAGATCCTCGACGACGCCTCGTAGATAGGCCTCGACCGGGCGGTTCGCGAACAGGCGTTCGTACAGCTCGCGCTGCACGGTGCGGGCGAGATCGGTCCAGTCGCGTCGCACGACCTCGAGCCCCGTGAACACCACCCGTCTCTCGCCGGCGACCTCGACGAGCCCCGCATAGCGCTTGCGGGCACCGGTCTTGCCGTGACGCACGGCCGGCAGCATCAGCTTGAGGTACAGGACCTCGAACTCCAGCTCCAGGCGGCTCTCGACGTTCCAGCGCTCGCGAACGTGCGCTCGAAGCTCCTCGTTGAGCCGTGCCACGAGTTGCCGGCCCAGCGTCCCCGCGGCGGTCGCGTCTTTCTCGCCCGACGAGACGAACAGGCTGTCGGTGTCGCCGTACAGCACGTGGTATCCCGCCGCCTCGATCCGCGATCGCGACCACAGCAGCAGCTCGCGGCCGAAGGCGGTGATCGCGTTGGCGACGTCGGGATCGTGAAAGCGGCACGCCGGGGTGCCCAGGACCCCGTAGAACGAGTTCATCAGGATCTTGATCGCCTGGCTCGCGACCTCGTTCCCGGCCCTCTTGGCCGCCTCGCGGCGGGGGAACAGCTCGTCGAGGATCCCGGTCAGGATCCCGGGCTCGCGCCGGAAGGCGGCGCCGTTGGGGGCCTCGATGACGTCGGCCCCCGCGCGCGGTCCCCGCACGCGGCCGAAGGGATCGATCTGGAACGTCCGGATGATGCTCGGGTACAGGCTCTTGAAATCGAAAACCAGGACGTTGTCGTACAGCCCCGGCTCCGGCTCCAGCACGTGGCCGCCGAGGGTCGCCTCTCCGGGGTCGCCCGAGGCCGAGACCGTGGGCGCCACGACGTCCCTCCTCCCGAGCTCCGAAAGGTAGAGGAAGTCGAAGGCCGCGATGCTCGACGACACCCGGTCGAGCGGCATTCCCGTCAGGCGGCTGCGCTCCACGGCGAGGTCCACGAGCCGCAGCTTCTCCAGGATGTCGAGCACCAGCCGGGCGTCGTTGAGGTTGTACTCGACGAACCGCTCGCGCTCCTCGTTGAACAGCCGCAGGATCTCCGCGCCACGATCCGAGCCGCTCACCGTCTTGCGCTCGCCGAGGACCTCTCTCGCCACGGCGTCGAGCGAGTAGTCCTCCATGCGCACGAAGGCGCCGCGCAGGAGCTGGATCCCGTCGAGCACGACGCGGCCCGGGACGGTCGCCCGGGACGGCCCCCGGCCGCTTCCCGCTCGCGCCAGGATCCGAACGCCGTCTCGGCCGCGGCCCGGCTCGAACGGGGCGCCGAGTCGCTCGGCGAGCCCCACGAGGACCGCGAGGTCGAAGTCGATGACGTTCCAGCCCGTCAGGACGTCCGGGTCGATCTCCCGGATGCGGGCGCCGACGGCCGCGATCAGCTCGCGCTCGCTGTTGAACGCCACGGCGCCGGATGGCGTCGAGAAGCCGGACGGTCGCAGGAGCAGCACCTCCCGGACGCCGCGGCCCCACAGGGCGACCGAGAGCAGCCGCTCCGCCCGCGGGTCGGTCTCGATGTCCAGGGACAGGACCGACAGATCGGGCGCGCCGTCCGCCGCACAGAGGTCGGGGTTGTCGAAGACCCAGGTCACTCCCTCGCCGGCCTTCGGGACTCCGTGGATATCGAGCGCCCCCCGGATCCCGCGATCGATGAGGAAGCGCATCGCGAAGGGGATGTCGGCTTCGAAGCACGCCACCCCCGCAGCGCGCAGCCCATCGCGCAGGGCGGGGGTGTCGGACGGTTTCCGGATCTGCACGCGAGCCACCGGCTCGCCGTCGAGGGTCGTCTTGGGGGTCGGCGCGAGGGAGCGAGCGCCGGCCCGGCGCGCGCGCTCGGAGTCGGCCGCGCGAACGTAGAAGTACGGGATCGCGCGGTCGTCACGGACCAGGAAGGTCTCGCCGGAGTCCAGTTTCCCCCACAGGTGGACGACGGGCCGCCCGGACTCGTTGCGATAGGTCGGCACCAGGACGAAGCCTCGGCGGGGTTCCCGGCTCACCCCGGGATTATGTCACTCTGCGCTGCAAAGTACTTGACCATGCATACGCGCGGCCGTATCTTAGGGCTCGCCATGACGACGGAACCCCTGCAGAAGCCCCGGCAGATCGAAGCCCTCCACGACCGGGCCATGGACGACCTGCGGTTCATCCGCAAGACCATGGAACGGGCCGGGGCGTTCACCGCCGTCTCGGGATGGGGCCAGGTCCTCGCGGGCGTGTCGGCGCTCGCGGCGGGCCTGGTCGCGTCCCGGCAATCGACGACCGAGGGGTGGCTGGCGTCGTGGCTGGCGGCGGCGGTCCTCGCCTTCGTCGTCTCGGCGGTCACCAGCCAGCGCAAGGCGAGGGCGGCCGGGGAGTCGCTGTTCTCGGCCCCGGGTCGGAAGTTCCTGCTGAGCTTCGTCCCCGCCTTGGTCGTGGGCGCGCTGCTCACGGCGTACTTCTACCGAGCCGGGTCGATCGCCGGTCTTCCGGGGACGTGGCTCCTGGTCTACGGCACCGCCGTCGTCGCCGGGGGCGCGTTCTCGGTGCGAGTCGTTCCCGTGATGGGGGTGTGCTTCATGGTCGTCGGCGCCGTGGCCCTGTTTTCGCCCCCGGATTGGGGGAATCTGTGCATGGCCGTCGGCTTCGGCGGGATCCATATTGTGTTCGGATTGATCATCGCGAGGGGGTACGGTGGCTAGCCCACACGGGTCCCGAAAGGAAGACAGCGCGCGGAAGGCGCGCCCGGCGACCCGTCCCGTCGAGGGCGGCACCGGGGGCGGGCCGGTCCGCAAGCTCGATCGGATCATCCACGAACGGGTCCGTCTCGGGATCGTCAGCGCACTGGCCGTCGACGGATCTCTGACGTTCAACGAGCTGAAGTCGCTGCTCAGGATCACGGACGGCAATCTCAGCGCGCACGCGCGCAAGCTCGAGCAGGCCCAGTACCTGGAGTGCACCAAGTCGTTCGAGGGCCGGCTGCCGAGGACCGAGTATCGCCTGACCACCACGGGCCGCAGGGCCCTCGAACGGTATCTCGATCACATGGAAGCCCTGATTCGGGCAACGCGGGAGGGATGACCATCGCTACCACGGCAACGACCGCAGGACTCCACGTCGCCATCATCATGGACGGCAACGGGCGCTGGGCCCAGGAGCGGGGCTTGCCGCGTATCGCGGGCCACCGCGCCGGGGTGCAGTCGGCGCGCCGCGTCGTCGAGGCGGCGCCGGATCTCGAGATCCGGACCCTGACGCTGTACGCGTTCTCGTCGGACAACTGGCAGCGTCCGCACGAAGAGGTCGCGGCGCTCATGGGGCTGCTCCGGACCTATCTGTGGCGCGAGAAGGCGCGCTGCCTCCAGAACGGGGTTCGCATTCGCATGATCGGCCGCCGCGACCGGCTCGACCCCGTGCTCGTCAAGGACATCGAGTCGGCCGAGTCGGCGACTGCCGGCGGCTCGAGCCTCGATCTTCGGCTGGCCATCGACTACTCGGCCCGCGACACGATCGTGCGGGCGGCCGAGCGACTCTCGGGCGAGGGGACCGCCGTGACGCGCGACAGCCTCGCGCGAGCGATCGCGACGGTCGAGGGTGCCGTGGGCGCGGGCCGTGAGGTCGACCTCCTGATTCGAACCGGGGGCGAGCAGCGCCTGAGCGACTTCCTGCTGTGGGAGTGCGCGTATGCCGAGCTGTACTTCACGCCCGTGATGTGGCCGTCGTTCGGCCCCGACGACCTCAAGGCCGCGGTGGCCGCGTTCCACACGCGACAGCGCCGCTTCGGCCGAGTCCCGGAGTCGAAGACCGGATAGCCCGAACCACCCCGGCTACAATGACCGCGAGATGGCCGAGAGATACGACGTCATCGTCGCGGGCCTCGGCGCGCTCGGGAGCGCGGCGGCCTACCATCTCGCGCGCCGCGGCCGGAGCGTGCTCGGGTTCGACCGTCTGACGCCTCCCCACTCCCAGGGCTCGCATCACGGCAAGACGCGCATCATCCGCGAGGCGTACTTCGAGGATCCGCGCTACGTGCCCATGGTGCAGAGCGCCTACGACCTGTGGCGCGTCCTGGAGCGGGAGACCGGCCGCGAGCTGCTGAGAGAGGTCGGCGGCCTGATGATCGGGGTGCCCGGCGGCTCGCTCGTGGCGGGCGCCAAGCGCAGCGCCGACGAGCACGGACTGCCGTACGAGACGCTCGCGGCCGACGACATCCGCCGGCGGTATCCGGCGCTGCGAGTCGACGACGACATGCAGGCGCTCCTCGAGCCGCGAGCCGGCGTCCTGTTCTCGGAGGCGTGCGTCCAGGCGCACCTCGACGCGGCACGCGCCGCCGGCGCGCGGCTGCGCTTCGGGGAGCCGGTCACCGGCTGGTCGGCCGGCGCCGACGGCGTGCGCGTCGACACGTCCGGGTCGACCTGGCTCGCCGACCGGCTGGTGCTGTGCTCCGGGGCGTGGATGGCTGGCCTGGTGCCCGAGCTGCAGCGGAGCCTCGAGGTGGAGCGCCAGGTGCTGTGCTGGTTCGAGCCGGCCGAGCCCGCATCCTGCGCGCCCGAGCGGCTCCCGATCTTCCTCATCGAGCACGAGCGCGAGAGGTACTTCTACGGGTTCCCCGACTTCGGCGACGGCGTCAAGGTGGCGATCCACCACGAGGGACAGGCCGTCGATCCGGAGGGCGTGAGTCGCGACGTCGCGGCCCACGAAACTGCCACGATCCGGGACCTCACGCGGCGCTTCCTGCCGGGCGCGAGCGCCCGGATGAGCGACGCCGCGGTCTGCCTGTACACGAATACGCCCGACCGCAACTTCATCGTCGATTTCCACCCCGACCATCCCGGCGTGCTGGTTGCGAGCCCGTGCTCCGGCCACGGCTTCAAGTTCTCCGCGGTGCTGGGAAGCGCGGTCGCGGACCTGATCGAGCGCAGGCCGCCGTCCATCGACCTCGAGATGTTCCGCTTCCGCTGACGGGTCAGTTCACGGTCAGCTGCAGCTCGCCGCCGAACCACTGGATTCCAGGCTTCTCCTGGGGCGGGGTCTCGCTCCCGAAGATCTGCGGGGAGGCGAACGACATCGTGGACGTCGCCGGCGCCGCGCCCGAGACCGGGCTGAAGATCAAGCGCACCACGCTTCCCGAGCCGTTGAAGTCGACTCCGGTCCCGAAGCGGGTCAGGTCGATCGAGACCTTTCCGGGGCTCTCGTTCTCCAGCACGTTGACGGTCGCGCCGCCCGAGGTCAGCACGGACCCGGCGATCGAGAGCCCCTCGTAGCGCGCGACGTCGAAGTCGTAGTCGACGGTGAAGTCGACCGTCTGAACGTCCGCCACGTCGGTCAGGACCAGCTCGACCTGGACCGACTCGCACAGCGAGCCCGAACCCTGCCGCGCCACGACCGTCGAGGCCGCGGGAGCCGAATGGCCCTGGAAGGCCAGGCACTCCGTGGGAACCACCCGCTTGCGGCCGCCGCCCCCGCAGCCCGCGATCCCCGCGCCCAGCACGGCCACGGCGATCACGATGGAAGTCCGGCGGTAACGTCGTCGCACGATCGACATCATCTCATGGAGAACAGACCGGGCCCGGCGCCACGCAGCTCCACACCGTCGACAGGATCGCGAGATCGTCGCCGTCCACGCACCCGTCCGCGGTGTAGTCCACGGGGAACCACCACTCCGACACCGGCGCGGCGCTGCACAGGGTGAAGGCCCTCGCGAGCCACGCGACCTCCCGTCCGTCCACGGAGTTGTCGGAATCGATGTCGAAATCCTCGCACAGCAGGTCGTCGGCCACCAAGTTGCAGTCGTTGTCCCGCCCGTCGCACAGCTCCGGCGCGCCCGGTCGAACGTCCGTCCTGGTGTCGTCGCAGTCGGCATTCGATCCCGCAAGGCAGAACGAGGTGCCCGGGGAGCCGAAGCCGTCACCGTCGCGATCGGTGCAGTCGTCGCACGCGTCGCCCAGGCCGTCGTCGTCGCCGTCGGCCTGCGCGGGGTTCGACACCACCGGGCAGTTGTCGGCGGAATCGATCGCGCCGTCGTTGTCGTCGTCGGGGTCGCACGGGTCGCCGATCCCGTCGCCCTCGAGGTCGGCCTGACCGGGGTTGGAGATGAACGGGCAGTTGTCCACCTCGTTCAACACGCCGTCGCCGTCGATGTCCGGAACCTGGCACGCGTCGCCGATGCCGTCGTGGTTCGCGTCCTGCTGGCTGTTGTTGGGCACGTTCACGCAATTGTCGACGGCGTCGTGGACCGAGTCGAGGTCGTCGTCGGTACAGGCGCCGATGTCCTCGAGAGTGATCCTGGCTTGCGGCGCCGGAAGCTGATAGGCGTTGCAGTGGGTCTGGGTCAAGCCGCGGTTCGAGCCGTTGTTCGTTCCGAACATGATGTCGCGGCTGTCGCCGGTGTGGCCCAGGCCGACGTTGTGGCCGTACTCGTGAATCCACAGGATGGCCTCGGCGCTGATACCCGAGAGGCGGACCACGACGATGCTCGATCCCGGCAGGAACGAACAGCCGACGATGTTCATCACGGCGCCGCCGCACCAATCGATCTGCCGCACGACCTTGACCCGCGCCGACGAAGCGCCGAGGACCGCGTTCATCTCGTTCTCGTTGCCGATGATGTCGCGCCCGTCGCCGGCCGTGCCGAACGCTCCCCCGCTGCCCTCCCTCCGGACCGCAGTGCAGCACGCGACGTCTTCCTCGTAGTCGTCGCGCCCCGCGCGCACCGTGGCTTCCCGCAGGACGTCGTCCAGGCGGGCGTCGGACATGGGACTCGGGACGTCCACGTGGTTGGTGTAGGTCAGCGGTGCGACGTGCGCCCTGAGGTTCTGGTCGAGGTCCGCGATCCCGGCCGCCGCCACGGCGGGCTCGCCGACCTCCGGGGTGTCGGCGCTCGACGAGCCGGGAGTCTCCTCCTCCCGGCCGCCGACCGCCGCCAGCGCCGACTCGGCGGCGGAGCGAGGGTCTCGACCCTCGGACGACGGCACGATCCGACCCGCCGCGATATCCGTGAGACGCTCGACCGCCTCGGACGCACCCGAGAGCGCGAGTCCGCGAATCGCCATCTCGACCAAGTCGTCGCGCAAACCTGGAGCGGCGCCCGCCGTTCGCGCGGTTCGTGCGAGGACTCCTCCTTCGGCGTCATGCTCCGTCATCTCGAGGAGCGCGGCGAGAGCCCGCGGGCCGCCTCGGGACGCCACGCGGCCCAGTGCCTGCGGTGCGAGCAGCAGGGCCCGGTCCTCCTCCGGAACGCTCGGGGATCGAGGCGGGGACTGCAGCAAGGCGAGAAGATCGGTGGTGACGTCGTCTTCGGCGAGGTGGGCCAGGAATGCCACCACGTTGTCGCGCCGTGGAAACTCCGGGTCCGCGAGAAGCGCCTTCAGAGGACCGACGCCGCCGGGGCCGATCTCCAGAACGGCGACGTCCTCGTCGATCCCGTGAATGTAAACGGCGAGGGCCGCGTCGCGAACGTCGGCCTCGCTCGGCGCCGCACCGGGCTCGGCCGCCGACTCGCCGGGTCCCAGGCAAGCCGTCGAAACCCACAGCGCCGTGAGGATCCGGCGAATACCTCGGGAGGGTCGTCTCACCGCATTCATTGTTGGTCGCCGGGGAGGCATTGCGCAACCGGGCGGGACCAGCAGCCTTTTTTGCGCACCGGCGCCGCCCCCGGGAGCGCGCCCCGATCATTCGCGAACGTCCGCCGCGAAGACGCGCGGACGGTCGTCGGGGCCGGCGATCAAAGGGGTCGGGATCCGCGTTGGACTCGGAACGCGCGCCGCGGCCTCCGTTTCGGTGTCTCGCGGGATCAGGAGCAGGAGCCCGCCGCGGCGGCGTTGTGTGCACCCTGCCAGGTCTCGCTCGAGCCCCGACACCACCTCTCGTGCGAGGGGATCGCGGAGGGCCCCGGCGTCCACGACCAGCACCGTCGTACGGCGCTCCGCCGACAGCATCAGGAACGACCGGATGCCGCTCGCCGTGTCCCGCAGCGCGCTGCGATCGCCCTCGACGATCGTTCCCGCCGGCCGCAGTCGGTCCCACACGGGCTGACCGCCGAGCAGTCCGAGCGGCAGGCCGCGGTGCAGCCCGTGTTTGACGACGACCTCGCGTGCGTTCGCACCGCGGCCGACCAGGAGCCGCAGGACGACACGGGCGAGGTTGGAGGAGCACCGCTCCTTCCCGGGCCGCAGGTGCAGGAACAGGAGTCCGTGGACCTGGGACAGGACGCGCGCTTCGCGAAGCACCGCGCGTCTCGTGTCCGCCCTCGCGGGCACGGGGTGGATACGGCGCGCGCCCAGGCGCACCGCGTCGAGCGCCAGGCGCAGCGTGGCGAGCTCCGACCGATCCACCCCGGAGCCGCGAAGCTCGCGCATCCGCGTGCGCGACCCCTCGAGCAGGAACAGCGCTTCCTCGGCCGAGGCCGGACGGGCATCGGGCGCGCGGCACGTCAGGCGCCGCACGAAGCGCGCGAATCCGTCCGGATGATCGGGGCGCAGGGTCTTCAGGTCGGCGGGTGGCCCCTCGAGATGCCAGCGCAGGACCTGACCCGGGTCGCGGCTGCCGAAGGGCATCTCGCCCGTCGTCAGGTAGAACAGCAGGATCCCGAGCCCGTAGAGGTCGGCTCGACCGTCGACCGGCAGTCCTACGACCGACTCCGGAGCGACGAACGGCACGGAGCCGCTCAGGCAGCCCGGCGAGCCGGCGCGACCGGTCTCGACGGCGAGACCGAAGTCGATCAGCTTGGCCCGCCGGGGGCCGCGGCGCGAGCCCGCGATCAGGACGTTCGCCGGCTTGAGGTCGCGGTGAACGAGGCCCCGGCCGTGAACGTGGGCCAACGCCTGGAGCATCCGGCGCGCCAGGTCCTCGATCTCGTGATGGCTCGTCCTGCCCGGAGACAGCGCGCGATCCGACGGCAGCCCCGCGAAGCTCTCCAGAACCAGGTAGGGCGTTCCGGCGGAGATCGGTCCGCGCTCGACGCGGGCGAGCTCGTAGGCCCGGACGATGTTCGGGTGCCGGAGCCTAGACCAGGCGTCGTATTCGGCCGACAGGGGATGCCGCGGTCCCGGACCCTCGGGCGACAGCGGCACCTTGAGCGCGACGATCCGCTCCTCCACGCGATCGAAGGCGCGGTAGACGCGCCCCATCCCCCCGCGTCCGAGGGTTTCGAGGAGCAGGAAGCGATCGTCGAGGAGAGCGGAGATCATCGACCCTCCTTCGAACGCGAGCGACCCGTGCGTGCCGGACGAATCTAGCCCCGGAGGTTCGGCGGGTTCAAGCGCGCGAGACGAGATGCGTTGTGGCGGGGGTCGCCGCTCCGTTCTTCGCTCGCAACCCGCGTTCCCGCAGGGTCCGCGATCATCGGCGGCTCGGCGGGGGCCGGACGATGGGATAATCCTCCACGGAGGATGGCGTGACGAAACGGAAGACTTCGCTGGGAACGCTCGCGGTCGTCGTGTGGCTGGTCGGAGCGGCGGCGCCTCCGGGCCCGCCGCCGGACGACCGCATTCCGGAGATCGCCGCACAACTCGAAGGGCTCCTGGCGGTCAAGGACGTCGTGGCCCCGGACGGCTCGAAGGTCGTGGTCGCGGGCGGGTCGAGCGGAGCGTCGATGCTGCTCGACGTCGGACGCATCGAGACCTGCCTGCGCACGATCGGGGCGGCCGACGCTTGGCCCGCTGCATGGCTCGTGGTCCAGATCGAGGCCCTGAGCTTCGATGTCGTGCTTCCGGTCCGGCTCGACGACAGCGGAGCTCTCGAAGACCCCGACCCGGTGTTCGCCGCGGAGCGTCGCGAGTGGACCGTCGACGGCCTGCGAGACGCGATTCGCGAGGTCACCGGCCGCAAGCCCGGCGGTCGGAGCTGGAACCTGGTGGTGCAAGGCTTCAGGACCCGCGTCGAGAACCGCTTCGTCTACGATCTGCCGGCGGACCGCCGCGGGCTTCTCGCCTTGCTTCCCGAGGGCACCCTGCTCCGCGAGGCGAAGGCCGTCGAGCTTCCCGGCGGCCGGAGCTACACCCTGGCGCTCGTGCTCCGGGAGGCGGAGTTCGTGCCCTCGACGTGCGACGACTGCGCCTCGAAGATCCTCGGGCACGCCGACACGGGCCGGGTCATCCTCGTGCTGACCGACGACACCGAGGTCCGCGACGAGGTCGATCTCACGGACCTGCTGACCTCGCCGGACGGCCGCCCGCTCGTGCCGCGCTATCGCTGCGAGGACCGGGACTCCGACCCCGCCGAGCGGGAGCGGTCGATCGAGGAGCGGTTCTCGAGTCGCCCGCGGGTTCTCGTGCTGGTGCCGCAAGACCTCGACGGCGACGGTCTGGCGCTCGAGATCGAGATCGTCTCCCGCGTCGAGGATTGCGTGGCCCGGACCGTGACGCTCGCGGTCGTTCCCACCGAGCGGCCGAAGCTGTACATCGTCCCGCGGTGACGGGGCGATCGCTCACGCGACCTCGGCACCCCCGAGCGCCAGCGCGATCACGCTCACGAGATTGATGAGCGCGTGGGTCAGGATCGGCGCCGCCAGGCGCGACGTCCTGCGGTACACCCACGCCAGCAACAGCCCGTAGAACACGTACAGCGGAAGGGCCGGGGGGTGGAAATGGACGACGGCGAAGGTCAGTGCGGAAGCGAAGTAGCCGAACCCCGGCCCGACTCGCGTGAAGAAGAACCGGAACAGGTAGAAGCGGAAGAACACCTCTTCGGCCGCAGGACCGATCACCACGATCCAGGGCACGAGCACCCACAGGGCGCCCGGGTCGGACCGCACCAGGGCCACGACCCACGGCTGTTCCTCGACCTCGAGCCCGAGCCACGCCAAGGCGGCCGAGATCACGATCGTCCCGAGGACCGCCGCGACCCCTCCCCCCACGGCCAGCGCGAGCGTGCGGCCGAGGCCCCAGCGCTGCGGGGGAGCCGCGCGCGCCACGCGCCGCCGCCCCAGGCCCACGCCGACTGCGGCCAGGACGAGAGACTGGGTCGAGAACGCGATGATCAGCACCGCGACCCATCCCGACGAGTCGAGGATCGCCGCCGGGTCGTTCGCGCCGCCCGCCAGCAGCGCGAAGACGGGGAGATCGTGCAGCGAGCGTTGCGTGACGGCCGCCCACACGGCGAGGCCGAAGCCCATGAGGGCCATGCTCGCGGCGAAGGCGGCCACGAGGGCGAGGAGCCCCTCGAGCGCCGCGAGGACGCGGCTTTTCACAGAGCGCTCGTCCGAATCGAGCGCGTCAGCTCCTCGAAGGCCTCGCGCTGCGCGCGCACCGACCCCTCCGGACCCGTGAGCTTGAAGAACCAGTTCGCGTCCGGTCCCGGAGCGATCGCGCCGAGCAGCATGTAGCCGGGCAATTCGGTGTCGTTGACCATCAGGTTGGCATAGGTGCCCGTGATCTCCACCAGCAGGACCGGGAGCCCCGCGACCTCGATCCGGGTCGTGGAAAGCGCCTCGGCGGGGTCCCGGCCGTCGGGCTGGCGGAACTGGCTCGCCCACCGTAGGGCGTTGGCCATCGGATCGCCTCCCTGTCCGGGGCCGAAGTAGAACACGACGCACTCGCTGTCGCCCTCCGGACCCGGGACGCGGTACTGCGCGCGACGCATGCTCGAGGACGGCGTCTCCTCGACCCAGCCTTGGGGCACGTCCCAGTACAGTCCCGACATCCCCGTTCCGCTCCCGGGGGGCGGGGGAGGGATCGTCGGCTGCGCCGCGTCTCCGATGGGCGGGTGTCCCTCGGGCAGCGCCTGCGGCAATGTGCGCGACGACACGGGCGGCGGGGGAGCGAGCGACGGCTCGCCACCTTCGGCAGGAGCCGCGGGGCCCTCCTGGGTTCCCCCACACGCCGCGGCCAGCGTGATGGCGCACCAGGCCCCGAGGGCTCGCGCGATCGTGATTCTCATGAGGATCTCCTTGAACCTGATCGTCGCTAACCGTAGGCCGCCAGCTTCACCGCGCGCGGCGCCCCGGGCTCGGCGGCGGGCGGCGGCTCGGCCGGCTCGCCGTCCACCAGCCAACGGCACAGCGCCTCGGTCGCGACCGGGTCCGCGCGGCACAGCCAGTCCTCGATCTCGTTCTCCGGGGCCCGACCCCAGTCCCGGGGATCGTCGGAGTTGACCGCGTCGGGGAGCGCGTTCCTGCGGTAGCGGCGGAAGAAATCCTGGTGGAACGTCATGAAGCGCCGCGTGCGGGCGCGGCCGTGGTCGTCGTCGCGGAAGTGCTCGCGGCACAGCTCCACGTAGCGCGTCAGGACCCGGACGCGGGCATCCGGCTCCATCTCGAGGTCGCGGCGCTCCGCGAACTCCCGGAAGATCCACGGCTTGGCCAGCGCCCAACGGCCGACCATCACCGCCGCGCACTTCGACTCGGACATGCGATCGACCGCGTCGCGCCACGTCAGCACGTCGCCGTTGCCGATCACCGGCACCGACAGCTCCTCGACGAGCTGCCGGACCGCCGACCAGTCCGCCGGACGGCGATAGCGCTGCGCCCGGCTCCGGGGGTGCAGCGTGACGGCGTCGACCCCGGCTTCCTGAGCGGCGTGCGCCACCTTCAGGAAGGTGGGCTTGTCCGAGGACCACCCGAGCCGGAGCTTGAGGGTCACGGGAATCCGCACCGCGGCCTTCATCGCCGAGACGATGGCGCCCACTCGCGCCGCGCGTTGCAGGAGCGCGGCGCCGAATCCCCGGCGCACCGCTTCCTCGATCGGGCAGCCGAGGTTGACGTCCACGAAGTCCGCGCCGCTCGCCTCGGCGATGCGGGCCGCCTCGGCCATGACCTCCGGATTCTTGCCCGCGAGCTGCACCCCGAAGAAGCGCTCGCTCGGATGCCGCCGTAGGAGCGCCGACTCGGCGCGATCCCGCTTCGCGACCTTGTGCGCGTACGCCATCTCCCCGACGCACACCTCCGCTCCCCACTCCGTTGCCAGCCTGCGAAACGGGAGGTCGGTCCCGCGGGTCATCGGGGCCATGATCAGGCGCCCGCGGAAGATCTGCTCGGCCGTCATGTCGCTCTCGCGCTCAATAGCGGATGTTCTCGGGGAGGACGTCTCCGGCCGTCCCCTCTCCGTTCTCGCGCTCGAGCTGCTCGGTGATGGTCTTGACCTTGACCTCGGCGGCGTGGATCTTGCCGCGGCACAGGCTGACCAGCTCGGCCGCCTCCTCGACCAGACCCGACAGCGCGTCGATGTCGACCTCGCCTTGCTCGATGATGCCCAGGATCTCCTCGAGGCGCGCCGCGGCCTCGCCGTACGACAGATCCTTCCTCGCCTTGCTCGTCTTGGACATGGGTCCTTCGCCTCCTAGGGTCGCGCCGGGCCTTCCGAGCGCAGCCGCAGCCGTCCGCGTCCGAGCTGTGCCGTGAGAGCCGCGCCGATCGGCGCCGCCGAGGCGTCGACCACGACGCGGCCGGTGTCGCTCCGCAGGATCGCGTACCCGCGCTCGACGACGCGCTGCGGGTCGACGAGCTGCAGGCGCCGGGCCCGGGCATCGGTCCGCTCGACCTCGCGATCGAGCCGCCGCCGGCTGCCGGGCGCGAGCGCCGAGGCGAGCTGCGCCATGCGGCTCGTGGCGCCGGCCAGGTCGCGACAGGCCCCCTGCGACACCTGGCGCGACGCACCTTGCAGCAACGCGCGTTCCTGGCCGATCCGGACCATGGCGGCGCGCGGGACGGCCAGCCGCGTGTGCGCCAGCTCCGCTCTGGCGCCCGCAAGCAGGCTGCGTGTCGCGAGCGCCAGCCGGCGGGCGCGCTCCACCCCGGCGATCCCTTCCTCGCGCAGTCGAACGGCGCTGCGCTCGAGGATCGTCCGGACGCGATCCTCCACGCGCGCCAGCGCCTCGCCCACCCTCTCGACCAGGAGCGCGGCGGCCGCCGTCGGGGTCTTGCAGCGCCGGCCGACCGCGTCGAGCACGGAGTGGTCCTGCTCGTGACCGATGCCGACGACGACCGGCAGCGGGAAGCGGGCGACCGCGCGCCCGAGCGCTTCCGAGTCGAACCACGCCAGGTCGATGCGCGAGCCGCCGCCGCGGCACACCAAGACGACGTCGAACGACTCGGCGCGCGCCCGGAACCAGTCCAGGGCGGAAAGGACCGAAGGCTCGGTGAGGTGGCCCTGAACGCGTGCGCCGTGGGCCTTGACGTCGAAGGCGAACCCCGACTCCTGCAGCGTTCGGATCACGTCGTTGAACGCGTCCGAGCCGAGGCTCGTGATCAGGCCGACGCGCAGCGGAAGCTCGGGGAACGGGAGCGACGTGTTGAGGTCGACGAGCCCCGCCTCGGTCAGCCGCCGGATGATCTCCTCCCGGCGGCGGGCAGCCTCGCCGAGCGTGTAGGCCAGATCGAGGTCCTCGACGACGATCCGATACAGGCCCCAGGGCGCGTACAGCTCGACACGGGCGCGCAGCCGCACGGTGATCTCGTCCTCGAGCGCGAACGGATCGCCGGCCGCCGCGAGCTTGGTCTCGATCTCCCGGCGCGTCCCCTCGAACAGCGTCGCGCTGACCTCGGCCTTCGCCCTTCCACCCTCGTCGCGATCCACGAGGTGAAACGTCACGTGGCGCTTGTGCGCGCTCTTGTTGAAGCCGCTGATCTCGCCGACGACCCAGATCGGCGCCGGGAAGGCGCCTTCGAGGACGGCCTGAACCCGGTCGTTGAGCCGGGTGACGGTATAGTCGTCGGTCGGGTCGGTATCCACGGCACCGGGCCCGTCGGCAGTCGGGAACAGCTCGGGCTGCCGCGGGACCGCGTCCAGCGCGCGCGAGCCGCCGACCGCGCGATAGAGGTCGCGCGTCGCGGCGTCGAATCCGAACCCCTCCGGCTCCAGGAGATCGACGACCGAGACGACGTGGTCCTCCGGAACGCTCCAGTGCTTGTGCGTCGGGTTCCAGCGCCGGCTCGGCAGGCTCTTCACGATGTCCACGAGCCTGCGATCGAAGCCGAACCGGATCTCGAAGGAGCCCCGTCCGTCGTGGGTGACTTGCTTGCTCAAGACTGCACGATCTCCGCGGTTGGTCGCGCCCCGTGCCGCGAGTCGCGGCTACTCTAGCCCAGCGGCGCGGCCGCGTGCAAAGGCGCCGCGCGCGATGTGAGACAATGGGCGCGGGCATGGAGATCGGGGTCTCTCGGAGGTGTCTCGTGACCGCTCTGCGGACATCGGCGTGCATCGCGCTGTTCGCCGTCGCCGTCACGACGGGCGCGGAGGAAACGACCATGACCTTTCGGCTCGGCAGTCCTGCGTTCGACGCCGGCGCGAGCATCCCGGCGCGTCACACCTGCGACGCGCAGGATCTGTCGCCCGCGCTCGAGTGGAGCGATCCGCCGCCCGGGACCGGATCGTTCGCGCTGATCGTCGACGACCCCGATGCACCGGTCGGCACCTGGGTGCACTGGGTGATCTACGACCTGCCCCGGGACGCGCGCTCGCTCGCGGAGGGCGTTCCTCCGGAGCGCGAGCCGGGCGAGCCTCCCGGAGCGAGGCAAGGCATGAACGACTTCCGGCGCATCGGCTACGGAGGGCCGTGCCCGCCGCCGGGGGGCGCGCACCGCTACTTCTTCAAGCTGTGCGCGCTCGACGCTCCCCTGGGCCTCGCGCCGGGCGCCACGAAGCAGCAGGTCGAGCACGCGATGGAAGGTCACGTCCTCGGTCGCGCCGAGGTCATGGGAACCTACGCCCGCGGCCGGTGACTCGTGATCAAGAAGGGCAGGCTCGTCGAGTCGCGGCAGGTGTTCGACGGTCGCGTCGTGCGGCTCGCCGTCGATCGCGTCGTGCTGCCGAACGACGTCGAGGCGGAGATCGAGGTCGTCCGCCACCGCGGCGCCGCCGCGGTGGTCCCGCTCGATGCACAGGGCAACGTCCATCTGGTCCGGCAGTACCGCTACGCGCCGGACGAATGGCTGCTCGAGGTGCCCGCGGGGAAGCTCGACCCTGGCGAGCCGCCGCAGGTGTGCGCGGCGCGCGAGGTCGAAGAGGAGGTCGGGCAGCGGGTTGGGACGATGGTCCCGATGGGTTTCATCTGGACGACGCCGGGCTTCACCGACGAGAAGATCTGGCTGTACCTCGCCACCGATCTCGCTCCCGTCGAGGCGTCGCTCGAGGACGACGAGGTCCTGACCGTCGAGCGCATGCCCCTCGAGCGCGCGGTCGCGATGGCGCAGCGTGGCGAGATCCGCGACGCCAAGTCGATCTGCGCCCTGCTGCGCGCGCCGCACTTCAGATAACCCGTCGTCGCGCCGCGACGGGGTGCTGCGTCCTTGCCGCGCGACCTTTTCCGGTCATTCAGTGAGTGATGGCCCACGGTGTAGTCTCGAATTGTGTTCAACAAGCGGAGAAAGCGATGCAGCGCCGGTTCTTCCGTATCCTGATCTTGGCTCTGGTCACGGGGATCGTCGCGGCGAATGCGCCGATCCGAGCATCGTGCGAAATGGACTCCGCGGCCGAGGCCGTGGAGGCGCTCGCGCTTCCCAGGGACCCGACGGAGAGGATGGCGCGGATCCTCGACATCCTGCGAACTGGATCCGAATCAGAGAGACGCGCCATCGGCCAGGACGCATATGGCATGATCCCCGATCACATCTACGCCGATGATCTAGAGAGGTTCCACGACCCGCTACGGCAGATCCTGAGAGACGAACAAGACGATTGGATCGCCTCCCGCGTGCTCAATGCACTCCATTCGTGGGTCAGGGATCTCCAGCCGATATTCCGAGACGCTTCGGCGCATGCCTCACCCAATCGCCGTTACCAAGCCGTGAGCGCCCTGTGGCACATCGAAGAACCGGACGACCTGGCCCACCTCGATTCGCTTTGGCCGAGCATCGATCGATGGTGGATTCAGGCCGAGCTGATGGAGAACCTCGCGAGGTTCGGGTCCGAGATGTGGATCGAGGACTTCATTCGGTTGACTCGGTCGCAAAACATCGTGCTGGCCGACGCTGCCATCCACGCGTTGAGCGCGCTCGGCGGCCCGCGTGGGTGGGGCGCAATCTTGGGACTGGCGAAAGACCGAGATGGCCCCATGCGTGCGGATGCCGTCAGCGCCTTGAGGGGATGGCCGGATTCTGTGGAAGCATTGCGTGTCGTACTCGATGCTTCTCGTGCCGCCGATCCCGGAGTGCGTGACGCGGGGATCTGGGCGCTTCGCCATTTCGGCCAGGAGCCCGCGAAGCTACGCCTGAAGGAGCTCGTCATGAGCGGCACGGCGCCCGAGGATCGTGTGTTGGCGCTGCTCGCGCTGATGGAAGGCGGTACGCGGCCCTGGGGCAGCGCAGCCCCAGAATTGCCCGACGACGTCGTCCGATCGATCCTGGTGGAAAGCGAGACGGACGAGAACGCCGTGCTCAAAGTGCTCGCGGACGGCCCGCGGCGAAACCGCGACGGCATGGGTGAGCTCAGCCTGTGGATGGGAGACGACGATGTCCGGGTCAAATCCTGTCCTAATGGCCCCTCGGAGGCTTGCGAGGCTCCCTTTACGTGGACGCCCGATCCCGGGAGCCCTTCCGGCAGGATCGTGTCGTCGTCCGGGGACTCCGTTCGTTGCTGGGCCGGTCCCAGGATCGAGGGCGATGCGCATTCGTGCGCCCGCATTCCGGTGGGCGAAGAAGTCCACGTGAGAGAACATTTCGAATTGGGGAGGGAGCTGTGGGTCAGCGTCAGCGCCAAGAGCGAGCGGTTTGCCAAGTGCTGGGTGTCCGAAGGCTCGATCGAGCGCGAGCGTGAGACGAGAGAAGAGGGCGGGCCCATGGCCGAGGACTTGAACAGCCTCGAGATCGACATCCCAGTCAAGGCCGTCGAGTCCGACCTCGGGCTGGCGCTATCCGAGTCAGGACTGCTCGAGGTCTTCGATCGGGGAGAGCGGGTCGTAGGGGTCGTGTTGACGATTCGGGAATCCGACCGAGATCAGGTTCGCTCCCTGCTCTCGGGAATCGACCTCGAGACACAGGACGCCGTGCTGGTCGCCACGATTCGGAAGCTCCTCGCTGCATCGGCGTCGGACTGACGACTGTCGGCGACCGGATGCCCGGCCCTCAGTCCAGCGTCTGGCGGTAGCGCTTCACGCCCACCACCAGGGCGACGATCATGAACAGGCCGATCGGCCAGACGTGGTGCCAGCTCTCCGCCACGCCGTTGCCCTTGAGAAGGATGCCGCGCACCAGGCGCAGGAAGTGCGTCAGCGGCAGGGTCTCTCCGAGGTACTGGGCCCAAAGCGGCATGCCCCGGAAGGGGAACATGAATCCCGACAGCAGGATCGAAGGCAGGAAGAAGAAGAACGACATCTGCACCGCCTGCAACTGGTTCGACGCCACGGTGGAGAAGGTGATCCCGACCGCCAGGTTGGCGGTGATGAACACGAGCATGAAGCCGAGCAGAAGAAAGAGGTTGCCGAGCATCGGCACGTGGAAGATGAACCGCGCCGCGGCCAGGATGACCGCCGTCTGGACGTATCCCACCACGATGTACGGGATGATCTTGCCGATCATCACCTCCGTCGGCCGGGCCGGCGTGGCCAGGAGGTTCTCCATGGTCCCGCGTTCCCGCTCGCGCGTGATGGCGAGGGAGGTGATGACGACCATGGTCATGGTCAACACCACCCCCATGAGGCCCGGAACGATGTTGTACTGCGTGATGCCCTCCGGGTTGTATCGGCGGTGGATCCTGAGGTCCACGGGTCCGGGCGTCGCGCGCAGCCGTCGCAGGGGGCCCCGGAGATCGCGGTCCAGGGCGTTACTCGCGAGCAAGTTGATCGCGGCGATGGCGTTGCCCGTCGCCGCCGGGTCGGTGGCGTCGGCCTGCAGCAGCAAGGTCGGGCGTTCGCCCCGCAGGATCCTGCGCGAGAAGTCCTCGGGAATCTGCACGACGAACTGCACCTCGCCCTGCCGCAGCAGCCGCTCGACCTCCGCCTCGCCCTGGGCCTCGCGCACGATGTCGAAGTAGTCGCTGTGGCGCAGCGCCGAGATCAGAGTGCGCGAGAACGTGTCGTTGTCGGCCGAAAGGACCGCCGTGGGGAGGTGCTTGGGGTCGGAGTTGATGGCGAACCCGAACAGCGTGAGCTGCAGGACGGGGATGCCGACCATCATGCCGAAGGTCAGGCGGTCCCGCCGCATCTGGATGAACTCCTTGGCCACCACGGCCCAGAAGCGCCGGAACGAGAACCGCGGCAGCTTCACGACCGGATCTCCCTCACGCCACGTTGTCCCGGGTGGTGTCCGTGAGACTGATGAACGCGTCTTCGAGGCTGGACTCGACCCGGCGCCATTGCAGGCCGGGGGCGCGGTGGCGCTCGATGGCGGCGAGCAGACGGTCCGGGTCCCGGCCGCTCACGTGCAGCGTGTTCCCGAAGGCCGCGACCTGCTCGACACCTGCCTCGGAGCGCAGCCGCTCCGCGACCGGCGCGAGATCGTCGCCGGCCACCTCCCAGGTGGCCAGACCCACGGCCTGGAGCACCTCGTGCACCGTACCCCGGGTCAGCAAGCGACCGTACGAGATGTAGGCCAGACGGTGGCAGCGCTCCGCCTCGTCCATGTAGTGGGTCGTGATCAGCACCGTCAGGCCCTCGGCGGCGAGGCGGTGGATCTCGTCCCAGAAGTCGCGCCGCGCCTTCGGATCGACTCCCGCGGTGGGCTCGTCGAGCAGCAGGAGGCGAGGCTCGTGGATGAGCGACGCCGCCAGTGCCAGGCGCTGCTTCCATCCGCCGGACAGCTCCCCGGCGAGCTGCTTGCGCCGGGAGTCGAGCCCCAGCTTCTCGAGCCTGGCGCGAACGGCCTGCTTGCGTCTCGGCACGCCGTAGATGCGCGCCACGAAGTCGAGATTCTCCTCGACGCTGAGATCCTCGTAGTAGCTGAAGCGCTGGGTCATGTAGCCGACCTGGCGCTTGATCTCGTCCGACTCCTTCAGGATGTCGAGCCCCAGGCACCGGCCCCGGCCGGCATCCGGGCGCATCAGGCCGCACAGGATGCGCAGGAAGGTCGTCTTGCCGCTGCCGTTGGGCCCGAGGAAGCCGTAGATCTCGCCGCGTCGCACCTCCATGGCGATGCCGTCGACCGCGACGAGCTTCCCGAACCGCTTCGTGATCCCCTCGACGTCGATGACCGGCTCGCGGTCGGCCATGGGGGTCAGCGCTCCAGCGCGACGTCCACGGGCTGGCCGGGGCGCAGCGGACCGAAGTCGGAGCGCGACAGCTTGGCCTCGACCATGAACACCAGCTTGTTCCGAGTCTGCTGGCTGTAGATCACCGGTGGAGTGAACTCCGCTTGCGTCGAGACGTAGCTCACGCTGGCCTCGTACGGCCGCGCGCCCCCGTCGAACGTGACCCGCACCGCCGCTCCGGGCGGCACGCTCGACAGCTCGTCCTGCGGCACGAAGAACCGCACCTTGAGGTTCTCCGGCGGCAGGAGCACGACCACGGGGACGCCCGGCGCGACCCATTCTCCCGGCCGGTAGAGCGTGTCGTGCACGACCCCGGCGGCGGGAGCGGCCTGGGCCTTCTGCGCCAGGACCCATTCGGCGCGCGCCAGCTCAGCGCTCGCGGCGGCCACCGCTGCCTCCGCCTCTTCGATCACGTCGGAGCGCGAGCCGAGACGAGCGGTCTCGACGTCGGCCGTGTGCTGCGCCACCTGGGCCCGGTACTGATCCACGGCCGCGCGGGCCCGATCGAGGTCGTCGATCGGGACCACCTCGCCGCGATAGAGGGCCTCGACGCGCCGGTGCTCGACCTCGGCCAGCGCGAGGTTGGCGCGCGCTTGGTCGCGCCGCGCCTCGATGGACGCGACCTCGGAGGGGCGCTGCCCCTTGCGCAGGTCCCGCAGTCGCGCTTGCGCTTGATCGAGGTTCTCGGCCGCCTGGCGAGCCAGCGTCGCTTCGGGCTCGGGGTCGAGGTCGAACAGCGGAGCGCCGGACGGCACGTCCTGTCCGCGTTGCACGCTCAGGGAGCGCAGCGCCCCGCCCTGGGGCGATGCGACGTAGACGTACTCGGCCTCGATGTAGCCCTGGTACAGGCCGGGAACGGATGGAGGGGCGCAGGCGGCGGCCAGCGACAGCGCCAGCAGCGCTGCCGGCCTGCCCGGACGCCGAGGCTCGAGCGCGCGCATGGCGCTACGATAGACGAGTGCAGACCCCTAGCCAAACCGGGGAGCCACGTCGCAGGAGGTCCGGCCGCGGTCAGGGGGCCACGACCCGGAAGCCCTCGCGGGCCGCGGCGAGGGACAGCCGCTCGTCGAGCGAGACGAACTCCACGGTCGGCGGACGCCGCTCCGCGGCGACGAAGGCCGCCGCGAGTTGCAGCGCATCGGCGGACCGCAGGGGATGGACGCGCAGAAGACGCACCGCGGACTCCCGGATCTCCACCATCGGCTGGATCTCGTGCCAACTGCGGCCGAGCACCCGGAGGCGCTCGAACGCCTCGGCCGCGGCGGCGGAAGAGAGAGAGGCTTCACGCTCCAAGCGCGCGATGGCGGAGGCGCACTCCACCTCGCTCGCCCACCACACCACCATGAGCGCGTCCCGTTGGCGCAGATCGAGGAGCGCCCGCGTGGCGGGCTCCTCGACGAGCAGCGGCACGAGCGCCGAGCTGTCCCAGAACTTCACCGGCCGCCCCGGCGCTCCTCCAGCAACGCCTTCGAGATGCTGGCGCCCCGACGGGCCCGGGGAGGACGGCGTGCGAGGAAGGACTTGGGGAGGGGCTCGATGGCCCGCCGCACCGCGGCCTGTCGCTCGAGGCGCGCCACCCGGCCATCGGGGTCCGCGGCGCCGTCCGTGACGACGGGCTCGAGGCGCGCCACCGGCCTCCCGCGGTCGACGATCAGCACCGTCTCGCCGTGACGGACGCGATCGAGCAGCGCGCTGAGCTGGTTCTTCGTTTCGGTGATACTGGCTTTCTTCACCTGGCTAGAATAGCCTTGTTACTGTGGCGCGTCAAGGCGACTCGTGTGACTCCCGGCCGAGGCTCGCGCCGTAGAGCCGGCGCGTGTTCTCGACCGTCGCCTCCGCGACCTCTTCCGCCGGAACGCCCTTGATCTTGGCGATGCACTCGAGCGCGATGCGCACGTTGGCGGGCTCGTTGCGCTCGCCGAGGACGGGGCCCAGCACGGGGCTGTCGGTCTCGAGCAGCAGGCACGACAGCGGGAGGTGACGGACCAGCTTGTGCTTCTGGCGCGAGCGCGCGATGGACGGGGGGACCGAGAAGAAATAGCCGGCTTCGACCGCCGGCATGGCCGAGGACGGCCTGCCGTCGAAAGCGTGAAGCTGAACGCGTCGCGCCCCGTGTTCGAGCAGCAAGGCGACGGCGTGCCGGCCGGCGGAGCGCGAGTGCACGTTGAGCGGCAGGTCGAGCTCCTGCGCGAGATCGACGAACTGACCGAAGATCTCGCGCTGGATCTCGAGATCGGCCTCCTCCCTGACCTTCCAGTAGTCGAGTCCGACTTCGCCGATCGCCACGAGCTCGTGACGGCGCTCGCGGATGAACCTCTCGAGCGCGGCGGCCTGCTCGCGGTCGAGATGGGTCGGGTACAGCCCGGCGGTCGGGAGGATCTCGGGGTGCCTGGTGGCGAGATCGAGGCTGCGCCGCGCGTCCGCGAGCGTCTCGCCGACGGTCACGACCGCCGCCACACCCGCCGCCCTGGCGCGCGCCAGCACCTCGTCGCGGTCGTCGTCGAAGGCGGCATCGCCGAGGTGGGCGTGGGTGTCGATCAGCTCCGCGCCTCGATACCCGGCGGTGTGCAACGCTACTCCACCCTGTAGACGGTCACCCAGCGTCCTCGCGCGACCGGCCTCAGGCGCGCGATACCACCCGGCTCGGAGAACGGGGCGAGCAAGTCGTCGTGCACGTTGACCGGCCAGTCGGCGATGAAGCGGATGTTCTGGGAGTCGATGTACTCCATCAACGTCCCGCTGCGCATCGCCTGAAGCGCCGACGCGTTGACCACGCCGCCGAGGTTGATGATCTGCCGGTCGCTGAAGTAACCGAGAATGCCGGACTGGAACGCTCCGCACACGTCGCCCGGCCTCGAGACTTGATCGAGGAGCCTGGCACCCTCGATGTACCCGCCGTTGACGTCGCTGAACGAGGGGCTCCGCATGTGCACTGCGCGGACGTGAAGAGAGACCGAGCCCAGGAACCCGGGCGCCGCCAGCGCGACGACGATCGCGAGCGTTGCGGCCGTGCCGCCCCGTTCCGCGCTCATCGACACGGCGTCGAGGGCCGCGCCGGCGGCCAGCCCGACCGCGCCGGCCACGAAGAACGCTATCGGCATGAAGTACCTGGGGAAGTGCCACTGCCCGAAGATGTAGTACGTGTAGGCGAGCCACAGCAGGACGCAGAACGGCACCGTGAAGGCCACGTCGGCGGGACCCGGGAGCCCGTTCCGCGCGCGCCGGCGGCCCAGGATCCAGGTCACCGCGGCCACGATCAGCAGGATCACCGCCGTCAACGGGGCCGACCTCGTTCCGAGCGCGTGCGCCGTCGCCGCGATGGGGCTCACGACCCGGGCCACGAGGGTTTCGAGCTGCGACGCGCCGCGGGCGGTCAGGACCTCGAGATAGGCCGCCGAGGGCCGGTCGGCGTCGAAGTCGAACGGCACGTGGCTCATCCGGCCGCGGTCATGGGCGATGGACAGGAATCGCGTCGCCTGGCCGCTCGTGGGCAACAGCTCCCCGAAGCCGACGAGGCCGACGAGCAGCCACGGCGACCAGGTCACGACGAACGCCGCCGCGAGGGCTCCGAGCCCGCGGACCCAGCTCCCGAGGTCGCGGCGCTTCAGCCTCAGCACGAGCTGGTCGAGCCCGAGAGCACCCGCATAGATCAGGCCGTCGATCCTCGACAGGACGAGCAGCCCGAGCAGGGCTCCCATCACGATCATGTCCCGCACACGACACTCGGCGGCTCGCCGGATCCGGGCGACGTAGAACAAGGTCGAGAGCGCGACCAGGAAGACCACGATGCTCGTCTCCAGGCCGTTCAGCGCCTGGCCGATGACCTCGGCCGAGGTCAGCCACAGGACGGCCGCGGCGAGACCGCCGGCGGCGGATCCGAGCCTGCGGACGAGCAGGAACAGGAGGACGGCCGTCCCGACGTCGATGAGGCCCATCAGTGTCAGCCCGAGATGGACCGGGAGGACCTTGCCTCCCTGCACGACGGCGTACAGCGGCACCATCAACGCCACGAACAGCGGCTGGAAGCCGTTCGTGCGGTTCACGCCGTCGTGGGTCATGCCCTCGCCCAGGGCGATGTTGCGAGCGATGTTCAGCGAGTAGAAGCTGTCGTCGTTGAGCAGCATGTTGGACGAGATGAGAAACGGCAACGGCTGCCATGCGATGGCAACCCGGAGCACGCCGCCGGCGAGCAGCAGGATCGCAAGCACGACCTTGATCGTCTTGGGGCTCAAATCGGGGCCACCGGGAAGCTCGATCTCGCTCGAGACCCGCGATCCTACCACGCGGCTCGCGCGCGTCCCGGGGACCGGGCTTGCCGGCCGGAGGTCAGTGCTGGAAGTCGATTCCCGGGGGCGAGGCGGCGAGCAGCTCGGGGACGACGTTCGGGGACGGCGAGAAGCGATGGAACTCGGCCTGGCGCCCGCGGTGCGACGTGTAGCCCACGAGAACGAGGCCGCCGTCCGCGCCGCGCTCGAAGCGCAGCGTGTCGGCGCGGCCGTCGCTCGCGAACGAGGTCCGGTCGGCCAGGAACAAGCCGAGGCACTCGTCCGCGACGCACACTTCGTGCAGCGCGGCGGTGGGCGTGTACTGCCCCACATGGCGAATGGACACGACCCCAGGGGGGCAGACCCGACCCTGGAGCACGAACGGCTCGTCGATCTCGACCACGACACGAGGGCCGCCGGCGACCGCCGTCGTCCCGAGGACGGCGAGCGCCGTCACGAACCCGATCGCTCGAATCGAACCTCCGCGCGTGGCGTGGATCACGACATCTCCTTGCTCTGCGTTTTTTTGGGCCGGGGTGCCCCCAGGCAACCGCGGTGAAGGGCAATGCTCGTGCCACGTGCGCGGCGCCGCATTGCAGTCGGCGTCGGAGTGGAACGTAACCTGTCTCGCACGTGGCGGTTAGCCCGCCGCGCGCGGCGGATCGCGCGCGTCCGGACGCCAGCCCGGCATCCACGGATCGGGCACGAGTGGGTTACGTCACGCGCGCCGGTGGGCACGAAACCGAATCGCGCGGTAGACTGTCGGCGTCTTGTTCTGCGGGAGCCCGGGGCGGACCGGGCTGAGAGGGCGGATCGAGCTCCGCCGACCGTCTGAACCTGAACTGGGTAATGCCAGCGAAGGGAAGCGAGCGCTCCTGGGCCGAGACCCTCGAAGCCGCTGGCGTGCCCGGCGGCTTTTTCGTTTTCGAGCCGCCGGAAGAGGAGGTCTCGAGATGCGAAGGATCCCCACACCCCAAGCCGCGGGTCGCAAGGTCTACGTGCAGGGAACCCGTCCCGGGACCCGCGTCCCGATGCGCGAGATCGCGCTCGAGGCGCCGAACCCGCCGGTGCGTTTGTACGACACCAGCGGGCCGTACACGGACCCCGCTGCACAGATCGATCTCCACCGCGGGCTCGCGCCGCTGCGGCTCGATTGGATCCTGGAGCGCGGCGACGTCGAGACGCTCTCCGCGCCGACCTCGTCCTTCGGGGCGCAGCGCGAGACCGACACGAACGCCGAGCAGCGCTTCGAGCGGGCGCGCCCGCCGCTGCGCGCCAAGCCCGGCCGCCGGGTGACGCAGATGCACTACGCGCGGCGCGGCGAGATCACCCCCGAGATGGAGTACATCGCGCTGCGGGAAGACACGGATCCGGACCGGGTCCGCTCCGAGGTCGCCCGCGGGAGGGCCATCATTCCGGCCAACGTCAACCATCCCGAATCCGAGCCGATGATCATCGGGCGCAACTTCCTCGTGAAGATCAACGCCAACATCGGCAACTCGGCCGTCAGCTCGTCCATCGAGGAGGAGGTCGAGAAGATGATCTGGGCGGCGCGGTGGGGCGCCGACACGATCATGGACCTGTCCACCGGCGATCTGATCCACGAGACCCGCGAGTGGATCCTGCGCAACTCGCCGCTCCCGGTCGGAACGGTTCCGATCTATCAGGCGCTGGAGAAGGTCGGCGGCAAGCCCGAGGAGCTGACGTGGGAGATCTACCGCGACACGCTGATCGAGCAGGCCGAGCAGGGCGTCGATTACTTCACCATCCACGCCGGGGTGCGGCTGCCGTACATCCCGTACACCGCCGATCGCTTGACCGGGATCGTGTCGCGCGGCGGCTCGATCATGGCCAAGTGGTGCCTCGCCCACCATCGCGAGAGCTTCCTGTACACCAGGTTCCGCGAGATCTGCGACATCATGGCCGCGTACGACGTCGCGTTCTCGCTCGGCGACGGGCTGCGGCCCGGCTCGATCGCGGACGCCAACGACCGCGCGCAGTTCGCCGAGCTCGAGACCCTCGGGGAGCTGACCGCCATCGCCTGGGAATACGACTGCCAGGTCATGATCGAGGGCCCCGGCCACATCCCCATGCACCAGATCGAGGAGAACGTCGAGAAGGAGATCGAGATCTGCCGCGACGCGCCGTTCTACACGCTGGGGCCTCTCACGACCGACGTCGCTCCGGGCTACGATCACATCACCTCGGCGATCGGCGCGGCGATGATCGGCTGGTTCGGGACGGCGATGCTGTGCTACGTGACGCCGAAGGAGCACCTCGGCCTGCCCGACAAGGAGGACGTCAAGCAGGGCCTGATCGCCTACAAGATCGCCGCCCACGCCGCCGACCTCGCCAAGGGTCATCCGCGCGCCAGGGAGTGGGACGACGCGCTGTCCAAGGCGCGCTTCGAGTTCCGGTGGCGCGACCAGTTCAACCTGTCCCTCGACCCCGAGACCGCCGCGGCGTACCACGACGAGACGCTTCCCGCGGAGGGCGCCAAGGTCGCGCACTTCTGCTCGATGTGCGGTCCGAAGTTCTGCTCCATGGAGATCACGCAGCAGATCCGGGACTATGCCGCGGAGCATGGAATGGAGGGCCGCGAGGGCTCGGTCGTCGAGAGCGGCCTGCGCGACAAGGCCGAGGAGTTCAAGCGCAAGGGCTCCGAGCTGTACGTCAAGTCGTAGCGCCTACTGCAAGCGGATTCCGGGCTGCCAGTCGCAGGTCGGCTCGCTCAGGGCGGGGGGTCGGGAGCGCGAGTCCGCGGAACTTCGGCCAGGGTGCCGCCGCGACTGCGGGCGTACTCCAGCATCAACACCAGGCTCCGGTCGTAGCTCGCCGTTCCGCCGGCGACGCGGTTCGACTTCAGGTAGGCGTCGTTGACGCGCTCCGCGACGCGCGCGCCCGGTCCTTCGTACCCGGCCCAGAACGCGCGCTCGTCGTCGATGTCCCTCCGCACCCCGGGCGATCGCATCTCGATCAGCGCCTTGGCGCGTTCGCGGTCCACCGAGCGCAGGGCACCCAGGAGCTGACCCTGGGCGAAGCGGTACGCCGAGTACCGGACCAGGGCGTCGTCGGCAAACGACCCGATCACGAAGCCCACGAAGTTGGCTTCGTCCTCGGAAGCCGACCCTCGCTGGTGCGCCTTCTCGTGCGCCATCGCGTGAGGCTGGGCGATCGCCGGCATCGAGCCGTTGACCGTCGGCTCTCCGGTGAACGGCATGTAGAACCCGCCGAGGTACAGGAGGCTCAGCAAGCGGCTCGAGCACGCTCGCTTGGCTCGGCCGTAGCGTCGATCGCCGACCTCCGGCATGCCGATCGCCCGCGCGCCTTCCGGCCACGCCGCGTCGATCGAGCGCTCCATCGTCGAGGGTTCGTCCGGCATCGGGGTCGGCACGCCGAGGTCGCGGACGCCGTGCAGCTCGAAGTAGGCATCGTTCCCGGCGACGACCATCTCGGCGGCGAGCTTCTCGATCGCCTCGACATCCGGCTCCGCGATCTCCGGCCAGCCGAGGCGCGCGCCCAGCGGGGCGCGGGCGTAGTGAAAGCCCCACAGCACGTAGAACAGCGTCACGACCACACCCAGGTCGGATCCGAGGCGAAGCGCGCCCGCCGCCACGGCATTGCCGAGCCCGCGTCGCTTTCGCGCCACCGCCCGCAACCCGCGGGCGGCGCCGAAGACCTGCCGGCCGACGAAGGCCAGGAGGACCCACTCGCCCACCGAGAACGGCACCGCTCCGCTGGCGCGCGACAGCGCGGCGACGACGACCGGGGCGAGTCCTCCGGCGTACAAGGTCTCGACCACGTCCGGAAAGGCGGCCAGAATGCGCGACAGAGCGAACGTCGCGACGCCCAAGCCCATGGCGATCAGCCGGCGGCGGAAGTGCAACGGGCGATCGGTGGAGCGGCGCATGCGGAACTAGTCTATCCGCGGTCGCGGCCCGATCTGGGGTGGAGGGGACCCCATTTGGGGTAGCCTTGGCGGTGAGAGGCGGTGCACTCCGGTGCGTGAGCCCCGCTTTTCTCGCGACGGAACGGACCTTGCAGTCACGGGCCGCGGGTGATCTCTCGAGAGGGGTGACTTCCATGTCGACGTTCACGCGTTCGTTCCGCATCGTCCTGCTCGTCGTCCTCACGATCGCCGGCGCCGCCCGGGCGGCCGACGGCATCGCCGTGGGTGGCCGTGTCCTGGTTCCCGGCGGCGCGCCGCTTCCCGAAGCCGAGGTCCAACTCCTTCCGCTCCTCGATTCCCTCGGTAAGGCTCGCGCCATCCTGGACGGCCAAGAGCCCCGCGCGGTGGTCCGAGCCCTGACCGACGCGGCGGGCCGGTTCCGGTTGTCGGCCCCGCACGCCGGCCTGTGGACGGTGCGGATCGCGGCTCCCGGCTTCGCGCCCCTCGCCACCGACCTGCAGCCCCTGATCGAGCCGGTCGAGCTGCTCGACGCCGAGCTGGAGGTGGACACGGGCATGACCGTGCGCGTGACAGGAACGAGCGGGGCCCCGGTTGCGGGTGCGCTCGTCGTGCTGCGGGCGGATCGATCTCGATTGTCGATGTGGGGCGAGACCTGGCGCGTGCCACTGCGGCACGGCGTCACCGATGCGCGCGGCGCGGTCCGCCTCGCCCGCGGCGAGGGTGAGCGCACCGCCGTCTCGGTCTCGGCTCCCGGGTGGGTGCCCGGAGAGGTCCGCGGAATGCACGGAACCGCGGCGACCGTTCGGCTCGCGGCAGGCGCGGTGGAAACGCTCGAAGTCCGATCCGCCGCGGGCGAGCCCGCGGCGGGCGTGATGCTCGCGGTCGGGTCGCGTCTGCAACCCGTCGGGACGACCGACGCCGCCGGCCGCATCGCGGCGAGCTTCGCGCGATCCGAGGCGGTCCCGATCACCCTCCACGCTCCCGACGGGCGACAGCTCGAGACCCGCGTCCAAGGAACCCCCGAGGGACAGCCGTCGAAGCCGCGGTCGCTGGTCCTTCCCGATCGCATCGCGGTGGTCGGTCGTCTCATCGACGCCGACTCCCGACGTCCGATCGCGGGCGGCGTGATTTGGGACGAGGGCAACCCCGCGGACGGCCACGTCACCGATCGAGCCGGGGGATTCGTCCTCGAGGGACCCCCGGCGAGCCGCATGCGGATCCAGGCCGGCGCCCCGGGCTACCTCCCGGGAGACGACTTCCCGTTCCAGCTCGGCGCGGACGGCCGCCCGGGGCCGACCCTCGCGCTGAAACCGGCGTCCGCCCTCGCGGGCGCCGTGGTCGATTCCGACGGCGCTCCCATCGGAGGGGCCGAGATCGAAGCCGGCGTCAACCGTCCCCGCGGCGGCATGAGGATCGAGATCGGGCGGCCCGCCCCGCCCCCGCGCAACCTCAGCGACGCGGAAGGCAAGTTCCGCCTGGGTCCGCTCGATCCCGGCAAGAGCTACACCGTCAAGGTGCGGGCCGAAGGGTTCGCTCCCGCCGAGCAGACGGTTTCCGGGCTCGAGCCCCACGCCACGCGCGGCGGAGTCACCGTCGCGCTGTCGCGCGGTCAGGCCGTGACCGGCGTTCTGGTCGATCCATCGGGAAACGCGATCCGGGACGCTTCGATCGAGATCCGTCCCGCGCCCACGGGACGCGGCCAGATGATGCAGATCATGGACGCGGACGCGGCATCGACCTTGTTCGACGGCGCGAGCGACGAGGAGGGGCGATTCGCGGTCCGCGGGCTCCCCGCGGGCACGTTCGACCTCGAAGTCAGGCGCTCCGGCTTCGCGAAGCGCGTCGTGCCTGCCGTCGAGGTCCGCCAGGATCAGCCGACGGTGGACGTCGGCGAGATCACGCTCCAGCCCGGGGAGGCGGTCCAGGGCCGCGTGAGCGATCGTAACGGCGCGGCCGTCGAGGGAGTCGAGGTCCACGTCGCGGAATCGGGCGGCATGATGATGATGGTCATGGGGGACGGGCCAGGTCCGAAGCGGGCCGAGCCGGACGCGATCACCGACCCCGCGGGCTGGTTCACGGTCGTCGATCTCGCGCCCGGGAAGAAGTACTCGTTCCAGCTCGGGCGCCCGGGGTACGTCGGCACGACCGTCGGACCGCTCGAGGTCCCGCGGGTCGAGCCGATCGAAGCCGTCCTCGACCCGGCCTCCGACGTCATCGGGACCGTGACGAACGCCTCCGGCGAGCCGGTGGCCGGCGCGCAGGTCAGCCTGACCCGCACCCGCACCGTCGAGATGGGCAACAACGTCATGAAAGCGATCATGATGAACGCCGACGAGAGCGACGCGCAGGGCCGCTTCGTCTTCGAGGACCAGGAGCCGGGTACGATCTCGCTGAGCGCCGTCGCCTCCGGTTACCAGGAGGTCAAGCTCGACAGCGTCGAGATTCCGAAGGGCAAGGACCTCGAGGGCATCGAGCTGCCGCTCGACGCGGGGGCCGTGGTGCAGGGACGCGTGCTCGCCCCGGATGGCAGGCCCGTCATCGGTGCGGGGGTGCGCCTCGTCGGCGAGGGCGAGGAGTTCATGCGCATGATGGGCGGCACCGGGACCGACGGGAGCGGCTACTACCGTCTGGAGGGTCTCGCGCCGGGGAAGGTGTCGGTCGAGGCGACCCATGACGACTATCCGCGCGCGGTCAAGGACCTCGATGCCGAGCCCGGCCTGAACGCGCTCGACCTGCAGTTCGAAGGCGGTTTCGAGGTCAGCGGACAGGTCGTCGACGCCGACGGAGGACCGGTTCCGAACGCCACCGTGCGGCTGATGCTCGGCGGTCGGATGTGGGGCGGCCCCGAGACGCTCTCCGGAGCCGACGGCGGTTTCGTCCTTCCCGGAGTTCAGGACGGCAGCTACAGCTTGTGGGTCGATGCCGCGGGCTTCGCGTCCTCGCCCGGCGAGGAGAAGGTGACCGTGGCGGGCGAGCCCGTGCACGGCCTGCAAGTCCGGCTCGATTCCGGCGGGGCGATCGCGGGCAGGATCACCGGCCTCGAGCCCGAGCGATTCGCCGAGGTCGGCGTCCGCGCCGAGGGCGCGAGGTTCGCGGGTCTCGACGACGGGGGGGAGGTCGACTACGAGGGCAACTACCGCCTCCGGAACCTGCGACCCGGCTCGTACACCGTCGTCGCGGCGGTCGCGCGCTCGGGCAAGCAGGCGCGGGGAACCGTCACGCTTGCCCCCGGCGTCCCGGAGGTTCGGCTCGATCTCGCGTTCGGCACCGGACTGACGCTCTCCGGTCGTGCCGTGCAGGGCGAAGAGCCGATCACGGGGGCCACGGTCTTCCTCGAGGGAGTGGGCATCGATCACAACGGCTGGAACGAGACCGACCACGACGGCAAGTTCGTCATCGAGGGACTCGAGCCGGCGACGTACAGTCTCAGTCTCCGCAACTTCCGCACCGGCCTGGCCTACAACGAGACCGTCGAGATCGGCTCGAGCCGCGAGATCGTCCTGGACGTACCGACGGCCAGCGTCCGCGGGCACGTCGTCGACACGACGGACCGCCAGCCGCTGGCGGGCGTCAGCGTCACCCTGACCGCGGAAACCGGCGACGACCCGCGTCGCCTTCCGATCCACACTGCAACCACCGATCTCGAGGGCAAGTTCGAGCTCGGGAACATCCCCGACGGGACCTTCACGCTGGCGGCCAGCAAGAAGGGCTACGCCGCCGTCTCGCGCGCGGTCGCCGTGCAGTCCCAGCGCGCGTCCGAGGAGCTGAAGCTCTCCATGGATCCGACCGAAGGGTTGACCATCGAGGCGCTGCTGCCCTCGGGCGGCGCGCCCACCGAGGTGCAGGTCGCGGTTCTCGATGGGACCGGAGGAGCGTTGCTCAGCGGGACCTACTCGACGGGCGAGCGCGGCCGGGTGCGGCTGTCGACCGTCCCGCCCGGGACGTGGACCCTGATCGTCGCGGCCGGCGGGTCGGCCACGACGACCGTCAGAGCGCAGGCCCCGGGAGCGACCGTCCCGGTCGCGCTGCAGCCCGCCACGGCCCTGCGGGTCACGGTCCCCGAGCTCAACGAGTCGGGAGCCGTGGCGATGGTCAAGGTGGCCGACGCGAGCGGGGCGCCGTTCCACTCGCTGGGTTGGACCGGGAGGCCGCAGAGCGAGTTCCGCATGGCGGGCGGGCAGCTCGAGTTCGGCTCGCTACCTCCGGGAAGCTGGTCCGTCACCGTCGCGGCTGCCGACGGCCGCACGTGGAGAGGAGACGCGGTGACCACGACCGGCACGACCGCCGAGCTGCATTTGGAGTAGCTTCGGCGGCTCGTCGCGGCGAAGCTACGGCTGGACGGCTACCACGCGAAAGCCGATGTGGTCGTAACGCCGCTCCGGTTCGAACCGCAATCGAAAGGCCGATCGGCACGTGACATCGACCTGATCTTCGCCCGGGCGCCGTTCGGGTTCACCGGGCGGGCTACCCATGGTGAATCGGCCTGGCGGGCACCACCACAGCGTGATGCCGGCGACCTGTCGTTCGTCCCCTGCTCTCTCTCTCGGTTGCCTTCGTGGCTGCCTACAGCGAAGCGTCGTCCGCTGCATCGGCTTGTTGGGCAGCCTTCTCCGCCAAGCGCTGAAGCAGCGGGTCTGCGTAGCGATAGTCCCTCAGCCACTTGACCAACTCGTCGTGGCTCATGTCCGCGATCTCTGCGCTGAGCCGGTCGCGAGCCTGTCTCATGCTCTGCACGCAATCGAACGTCTTTGAAGGAGGCTCACTCATCGCCTGGGACCTCCCGCGGAGAGCGAATCTCGAGAAGGGGGTAGCCCCTCTTGAGGTTGACCGCGTTGTAAGCGTGGATTCGCTTCAGGTTTACGATGTGCTTGAAGTTCCAGCTGACGAGAACATCGACTCGAGCGACCGTGGCGAGGGCGATGTGCAGGGCGTCTGCGCGCATAGTCGCACCTAGTCGCACCGATGGCGCCGTCTTCGATGTAGGCGGCCGCGAGTTCCTCGGCCTCTCGGGAGAGCGCGAGGCCCTCAACGTGCAACGGTGGCACCCGCCCGAGGATTATTCTGACCTCCTCGGGGGCGGTTTCAAGTTCCCGAACCGTGAGTTCCGACAGCACCAGTGTCAGATCACCATGCTGAAAGGCTTCAAGCAAGCGGCGGGACGGTTCGCGAAACTCCTCGTCCTCGCACCCGCCCAAAACCGAAGTGTCCGTGTAGATTCGCGGCTTCACGGATGCATTCTACCCGCAGCTGTCGCGGGCTCCAACTGGCCTCTCGGTGAGCCCGTTCACGGCGGCGCGCCGCCGTTGCTACGCATTCCTCCTCCCGCGAGGCAGCCTCGGTAGCACGGGAACGCGTTGTCCGTTCCTGTGCTTCGTCGTGCAGCGGATGACGCGTATCCGGCCACCCAGAAGGCGCTTCACGCTCTCCGCAGTCTTGCGTCGCTTGAACAAGGTGGCCATCGCTGGCTCGTTCAGAACATAGGTATCGTCGCTCACGTTGTAATAGAGAACGAACCGAGGGGTCATTCGCGACGCGAGTAGGTACCGAACGGGGTCGTCAAGGTCGGCGGCACGGCGTTTGATTTCGCGGACCTGCGCCGCTGTCAGCGGGAAATCGTCGGCCGCGGCCGCCACCCGCTCGGCCCCTCTGCCCGAGGCGACCTTTCGCCGTCGTCGGCCCAAGACCGCCGACGCTCGAACAGCCTTGGAGAAGTCGTACTCCTTCCTCATCTCCCGACTCCATCGTCGTCCGCCCAACGTTGTGCGTAACCCGCGGGGCGCACGGGCGCGACGCGTGCGCATGCACGCGGCGTGACCGGGCGAACCGGCGGGTTCACGCACGTGTTGGGCGGCCCGGCCAAACTACCGACCATCCGCCGAAGTCTCGGACACAAAAGCACTCACGAACTCGCGTAGCCAGTCCAGCGGCAGGAGTTCTCGCGTGTGATCACCCACAAGCGATTGGGTAATGGGAGCACCAACGGGCACAAAGAAGGCGGCAGTGTCAACGAAGCGCTTCCCCTCGATTGTGTACACCGGCAACCGGCCGGAGCCGACAAACATGATCCGGAAGGAATCAGAGATGCGATTACGCTCCGGTTCTAGGAAAAGGACAACCATCTCGCCTACTCGAGCGGCAGAGGCTTCGCAACCAGCTGCGTCCCCGTGGCCAGCCGGACCGTAGGATACGACGTCGCGCTGAGGGCCCTTCCAGACTTCGATTGTTCGCGCGGTCGCCTTCCAATCACCGTGGGGCAGCCCTTCCACAGCTGTCACCTCTGCCAGGACGACAAGCGGGGCCGCCTCAACCACGCCTCGCAGTTCTGCGCGGATCACCCCCGCCTGCACACTCGCAAAGTCTCCCAGAACCGACAACCCGACGACGGCTGCGGCCGCCGAGCAGACCTCCCGGGCAGTAAACACCTCAGGTCCCTCCGGTCCGCCCAACGTCGGCCGTAAGCTGCGGGACGCGCTGGCGCGGCCCTGGCCGTCGCCGAAGACACCGCAGCCGCTGGTTCGAGTATAGCCCTCATGACGGCGCATCGCGCGCACGAGTCCGCCAGGGCCGTGACGGATCGGACCGGCAGGTTGACGCGGAGGTTAGATGTCCGGGCTTCCACGCGGGATTCGGATCCTCCGAAGGAGCAGCAGTCCATCCCAGCTCTCCGACGTCGCGAACTCGTCGAAGATCAACACTGGCTCACCATAGCGAATGACTCGAAGCGCGGGGAACGAACCTCCGCTAGAAGGCGTGCACAGTAGCCGAGCACGCTCGAGTCGACAGCTTCCGTCGACGTGCTGCACGCGGAGTCGACCGCTGAAATAATAGAGATCGTCAAACGAAAAGGAACCGTCCGGTCTGAGGATCATCATGGCTTGATATGAGTCGCGCCAAGTGCCGGAGATGCTCTGAAGATCAACGTCGGGCTCCCAGTCCACACGATCGTACCAATCGAATACCAGCACGGCGAAGAGGCCCAAGGACACCAGAGACACACCGATCCACACGAAACGGCGTCGCAGCTTCGGAAGCAACGCTGCGAGAACAAGGGAGCCCGCGCCGAGGCAAGTCGCGATGATCGGCGCGAGGGTCACGAGTAGCAGCAGGTACACTATGTAGAGTTCAGCTAGGCCTTCCATGGGACATCTAACGTAGCGGGTAACCTGCGGGCCGAACTGGCGCGTGCGTTGCGCAGGCAACGCGCGTGACAGGACGGACCGGCAGGTTCACCCGCATGTTCGACAGCCCCGTCAGCTCACGAGGCCAAGTTCACCCGCATTCTCTGGCACCCAGCCAAGCTCACCGCACAACCCGCATGAAGCTGGTGTCCCAGCAACTTGGAACTTCCCCCTCCCGTGACACTTGGGACAGGCAGAACGCCCTAGCGGTCGAACCGGTAGAAGGCTTGCAAGTTCCGAATAGCGTCGCGATGCCCTCACCAGGGCGATAGCGAGCCACTTGAGGTCTGTCTCGGGCTGTGTGCACGGAGGAACGACCTCTTCGTCCACGAGGACGACTTCGCCAGCTGGCGTGATCGCGAGAAACCCTGTCCAGCCGTCATATACCGGTAGGACGCCAAGCCGCCTCGCCAGCGCGGTCGTTCCAGGCGCCTCAGGACTCAGACCGTTCACGAGCCCTCGGATTGCATCCATCATCGAATCTGTAACTCTCACCCGCATTCGGTCCCTTCGTCTTGTCTGTCCCCTTCGGGGATGGTGGAAACCCCTCGCCTTCAGGCGAAGAGAAGGTCGCCGAAGTCCCCGGAGGGGACGAGGGATGGCCTGGCCCAACGTCATCGATAATCTCCAACCGTGGTCCGGTTCCGTTCCGGTGGTAATCGACTTCCAGTCGATGCCCCCAGAACCCCTCGCCTTGGAGGCGAGGGTCGTTCAGTTCAACGTTCAGCGTAACCAGCGGGGCGGACGGGCGCGCCGCGTGCGCACGCACGCGGCGTGACCGGCCGAACCGTCTGGTTCACGCTGTTGTTAGCAAGGGGTACGCGATGGAATCGCGACGCCTCGGAAAGAAACTGGGTCGTGTATCGGGAGCGTAGAATCGCGAGCGGATGCATTCGGGGACCGAGACCGGCCCGGCAATGGTGCTTGTGAGCCCGTTTGTTAGCGTGGTCCATGGGATGTTGCGGCAACCTCAGTGGTGACACGCTTGGCGTGATCCCGTTTAGGAGAATGCCCTCGAGCGCAGCCCTGTCCTCGGATGCTCCACAACCTCAGCCTGCAGTATGAAGGAGTCGCCGATGGGACACAACAACCGTTCAACCGGGCACTGCCAGACTCGGAAGAAGAAGTCCAAACGCGCGTCGCTCTCCCTGCTCGAGCGCATCAAGCCCAACGCCGCAGGAATCGACTGTGGCTCCGAGCAACATTTCGTCGCCGTGCCATCCGACCGGGATCCCGAGCCTGTGCGCTCGTTCAAGACTTTCACGGCCGACCTCCACCGTCTTGCCGACTGGCTTCAAGCTTGCGGGATCGAGACCGTGGCGATGGAGTCCACCGGCGTCTACTGGATTCCGATCTACGAGATCCTCGAGGAGCGCGGGTTCGAGGTCGTGTTGGTCAACGCGCGGCACGTCAAAAACGTTCCCGGGCGCAAGTCCGATGTCCTGGACTGTCAGTGGATCCAGGAACTCCATAGCGTCGGCTTGCTGCGCGGCAGCTTCCGCCCCGCGGCCGAGATCGCCGCGTTGCGCGCCTATCTCCGGCACCGCGAGAAGCTCATCCAAGACGCTACCTCCCACATCCAGCGCATGCAGAAAGCCTTGGTTCAGATGAACCTCCAACTCCACAACGTGATCAGCGACATCACGGGCGTCACCGGAATGCGCATCCTCCGGGACATCGTCGCCGGGGTCACGGATCCCAAGGCACTCGCCGTCCATCGCGATCACCGTTGCCGAGCCTCGCAAGCAGAGATCGTCGCTTCCCTCACGGGCAACTACCGTGCGGAGCACCTCTTCGCGCTGCGACAGAACCTCGAGCTCTATGACACCTACCAGCAGCAAATTCAGGCCTGTGACGTCGAGATCGAACGCCTTCTGCAGGCTCTCGCGGCCAACCGGGATGACCCCACCGTGCCCCAGCCGCCCCCGCGTACCAAGAAGAAGCCCCGGGACAACGAACCACGCTTCGAGATCCGCGCTCCGCTGTATCGTCTCGCTGGAGCCGACCTGACCCAGATCGATACCATCGGGCCCTACACGGCGCTTCAGCTCGTCGCCGAGATCGGCACGGACATGACCCGTTGGCGCACCGAAAAGCACTTCACCTCCTGGCTTACTCTCGCGCCCAAGAACAAGATCTCCGGAGCCCGGCTCATCAGCTCGACCACCCAACCCTCAGCGAACCGAGCCGCCGCCATCCTGCGCATGTGCGCCATGGTCGCGGGCCGCACCTCCACCGCCCTCGGCGCCTACTACCGCCGCATCGCCTACCGCATCGGTAAGCCGAAGGCGATCACAGCCACAGCCCGCAAAATCGCCATTCTTGTTTACCGCGTGCTGCGAGGCGATCTCGACTATCGCGACCCGGGGGCCAACGCCTACGAGGCCAACCACCGCATTCACACCATCCGAAACCTCCGTAACCGAGCACGGCAACTCGGCTTCAGCCTCGTCAATCTCGAGACCGGCGAACTCGCCTCGGGGCCAGTTTCTTAGGAGCC
>Ga0302046_10000432_pt1 | contig 43189 bp, 37 predicted proteins | sample RVTome_11_FD_200261 | JGI IMG/M metagenome (GOLD analysis project Ga0302046, IMG submission 200261) | Soil microbial communities from uranium-contaminated site in the Upper Colorado River Basin, Wyoming, United States - RVT147D111 (version 2) ...
GAGTCCAGAGATTCGAGCCGCCGCCATCCGCCTGCTCTGCAGTTACGCGCATCCGCCGTCGCTCGAGCGCGTGAGCGATCTCATAACCGATCCCAACCCCTTGGTGAGGGCGGAAGGCCTTCTTCTCGTCTACCGGATGGACAAGTCGCGAGGAGAGCGGGAGCTTCACGCGGTCTTTCGAGCCGGCAATGTCGCAGGTATCCATGCCGTCTTCGATAGTATGGAAGCCACCCCGGCCGTACTGGAAGGTGTATTGGACGAAGCGTTTCCGATTCGTTATGGGAGCTCAAACCGCGCGGAGGAACGGGAGCTGGCCGCGCGTTCGCTGGGCTTCATCGAGGGCAACGGCGAGCTGCGCGTGATGCTTCGCGAGCTGTTGAAGGATCCCTCGACCGATGTGGCGCGGTCAGCGGCGGCCAGTGCTGGAAGACTCCGTGACAAGAGCCTTATTCCCGACCTGATCCAGCAGGTCAGCCGCCGCCGGTTGAGAGCCCCGGCGCGGAAGGCGCTCGCTCGACTCGGCGACGAGGTCATCGCGGCCGCGGGAATCTTGCTCGAGGACGAAAGCCAGCCGATAGAGCTTCGCCGCGGTTTGCCTCGGGTCCTGGGTGAATTCGACAGCCAGGTCGCCGTCAAGCGGCTCCTCGCCTGTCTACCGGACGACGACCTGAACACGCATTATCAGATCGTCAAATCGTTGGGAAAAATGCGGGCGCGGGACTCGAAGCTCAAGTTCGACCGCTTGGAAGTCGATCGGATCCTGCACGCGGAAGCGGATGCCTATTCGAGCGATGCCGCGAGGCTCGCCGCCATCAGACGCAGCCGGCTCGAGGATGACTCCATGGCGCTCCTGCGGCACGCCCTTGCCGAACGCTTCGATTTCACTAGAGATCGCATCTTTCGTTTGCTGGGACTCATCTATCCGAAGGACGATATCTACAATGCTTGGAACGCGGTCGTGAACGGCCGACCGCCGGTCCGAGCCGCCGCTCTCGAGTTCTTGGGAAACCTGCTTTCCACAGATCATCGAGACTGGCTCCTCCCCTTGCTCGAGGCAATGTCTCCGGAGACCGTTCCGGACCTCGGATCGCGGCTGATCGACCGTTCCTCTTTGAAACTGGACCACGTGCTGCGCGAGCTCATCACTGGTAAGGACATCTGGCTTGCCGCCTGCGCCGCTACTCTGGTGGGAAGACTCCAAATCGTCGAGCTCGCCCCGGTTCTGGAAAGAGCGCTTGCGGAAGAGACACCCGTCTTGAAGGAGGCGGTGGAGTATGCGCGAGGGCGGTTGAGCGGCTGAAGCGGCCACGGTACCATCGGGCCGCCGTGTACACTGTCGTCGAGAAAGTGTTGTTGCTTCAAAACGTCGATCTCCTCTCTGCCGCTCGCACCGAGGATCTGGCCTTGTTGGCCTCCATCTCCGAGGAGGTCCTCTATCCGGCAGGCGCTTCCATCTTCGAGGAGGGTCAGCCGGCCGACGGGCTTTACGTCATCATCCGCGGCCGGGTGGGACTCCGTAAGGAAGGAAGAGAAGTCGTGAACCTGGGAGCGAAGGAAGCCTTGGGAGCGTGGACTCTGTTCGAGGCGGAAACCAGGGTGATGAGCGCGAGCGCGTTGGATGAGACGTTACTGCTGAGAGTCGACCGAGAAGATTTCTATGACTTATTGTTGGATTATCCCGAGCTGGGGCAGAGCATCCTGAAGGCCCTCGTGAAACGTCTGAGGAGCCTCATCACCAGGGCAGGAGCATGACCAAACCACCGCGGGTGGGAAGTCAGCCGGAAAAACCCGGAAGGAAGTCCCGTGCCAAGACGACCACGCCGCGCTTCGACACCTTCCTGGACGCGCTTCCCGACGCCGCGATTGCGTTCGATCCCTCGCGGCAGATCATGGGCACCAACCAACGCTTCGCGGATCTGTACGGCTTATCCGCGACCGAAGCCAGGGATTTGGATTGGCCAACGTACCGGCAGACTGTTCTATCCTCTCTCCGCGAAGACGCCAGACCCCGCGCGGAAGCCGCCCTCGAAAACAATGCGACCAACTTTCGCCTCGAGATCAACGAGCCCCGTCGGCGACTCCTGCATGTTCAGCGCGCGCCGATCGAAGACGACGACGGCCGGATACTCGGACAACTCATTGTTCACCGCGACGTTACCGAGCAAACGTCCGAGCTCGAATCGACCAACCGGGAGCTCCGAGACACGCAAGCCGCTCTCCTTCATTCTGAGAAGATGGCAAGTCTGGGCAACCTGGTCGCCGGAGTGGCCCACGAACTCAACACTCCGATCGGCTCGATCAACTCCAACAGTGACGTTGCCCTTCGCGCCCTCGACAAGCTCCGCGAAGCGTTGGACAAGGCCGCCCCGGAGGTGAGGGAAGACCCAGCCCTGAAGAACGCGGTCGAGATCCTGCAAAGCGTTGGGAAGATCAACAAGACCGCGTGCGACCGCATCGTCAAAATAGTAAGGAGCTTGCGCAACTTCGCCCGCTTGGAGGAGGCCGAGGCGAAACCCGCGGATCTCCACGGGGGGTTGGAAAGCACGCTCACCCTCGTCCACCACGAGATCAAGAATCGAATCGAGGTGGCGCGCGACTACGGAGAAATCCCAGACGTCCGGTGCTTTCCCGACCAGCTGAACCAAGTGTTCATGAACATTCTGGTGAACGCGGCGCACGCCATCGAAGGAAACGGCAAGATCACGATTCGCACGCGCTTCGACGGCGAAAACGTGATCATAACCTTTGTCGACACCGGCAAAGGCATCAGCGCTGAAGACCTGCCCCGGATCTTCGATCCCGGCTTCACCACCAAGCGTGTCGGCGTGGGATCCGGACTGGGGCTACCCATCTGCTATAAGATCGTCAAGGAACACGGTGGACGGATCGACGTACAATCGGAGCCTGGCAAGGGTACGACCGTCATCGTGACGCTACCGTCGAAGGCGCCCGAGCGGGGCCAACCCGGCGAAATCTGAGGAGCTACTGGAAGGAAATCATGGAGCAATCTGCGTCCAGCACCATTCTGTTGGTCGATGACGAGGAAATGGTCGTGACCAGCATCAAGAGTTTTTTGACACTGGAGACCGATTACCAGGTCGCGGCTTACACCTCGCCGAAAGAGGCGTTGGAATACATTCGAAGACACAGGGTGGACCTCGTGATCTCCGACTACTTGATGCCGGACATGGATGGGATCGAGTTTCTGGCAAAGGTGAAGGAGCTACAACCGGAGGCCACGCGCGTTCTGCTCACCGGCTACGCCGACAAGGAGAACGCCATCAAGGCTATCAACGACGTCGGGCTCTACCAGTATATCGAAAAGCCTTGGGAGAACGACGATCTCAAGCTGATTATCCGAAACGGCCTCGAAAAGAGAATTCTTCTCCAGCGTCTCCAGGACAAGATCGGTGAGGTCAACAGAGCTCATGAAGAGCTCATGAGCGTTCAAAAGGAAATCCTAAAGGCTTTCGCCTGAGTGGGCGGACCCGATGGGAATGGATGCGACATGAGTGCAGCGGAAAACCGAGCGGCCTCCATCCTCATCGTGGACGATGACGAGCTCGTGCTTTCGTCGTTGCGCGGTGTGTTCAGCCTCCAAACCGACTACAAAGTTTTGGAAGCTACCGACCCGAAGAAGGCCATCGAGTTGGTGGAGCGCACCCCGCTGGACGTCGTCATCTCTGACTTCCTGATGCCTCAAATGAATGGCATCGATTTCCTGAAGGAAGTCAGTCGTTTGCAGCCGGACGCGGCACGGTTGTTGCTAACCGGCTACGCGGACAAAGAGAACGCCATTCGCGCCATCAACGAAGTCGGCCTCTATCACTACCTCGAGAAGCCTTGGGACAACCAGGCCATGCTCATGATCATCCGCAACGCGCTGGAAGAGAAGTCGCTGCGGAAGCAGCTTTTGGAAAAAGTGAGTGCTCTGGACAAGCTCCTGACGGAGCACGGGGAGCTCTCCGACCGGACACGTTCGCTCGAGCGCGAGCTCGAGATGGCCGCCCGTGTCCAGCGGAGCCTCCTCCCCGAGAACCTGCCGACGCTAGAGGGTTTTGCCTTCGCCAACCTGTATCAACCGTGCGCCGCATTGGGAGGAGACTTCTACGATTTCAGCATCGATGGAAGGGGCGCGCGAGTCATCGTCTCCGACGTCATCGGACACGGTGTACAAGCCGCTCTCACCACCATGTTGCTGAAGGGCATCTTTCAGGAGTCCGTGACTCGCGCCACCGGGCCGGTCGCGCTTCTCGAGGAAATGAACAAGAGGTTACACCGGGTCATGCCCGAGGGCATGTACGCCGCTGCGTCCGTCATCTTTCTCGAACCCAAAAAATCGAGCGTCTCTTTTGCGAATGCCGGACTCCCCTACCCCTTCGTGCTTCGTGCCCGAGAGAAACGCCTCGACGAGATTGCGCTCGCCGGCCCTCCCTTGGGTCTCTTCGACGAGCCCGGCCCCGGTCGGCCTTCTCAGTTCGAGTCGCGCGCGCTCACTCTGGACGCGGGCGACGTGATGCTCGTCGGCTCGGACGGCCTCGGATCGATCACGGGTGAGAACGGGGAGTTCTTCGAAGACCGGCGGATGCGTCAGGTTCTGGCCGATCTCGCCGGGACGGACGGGAGCGGGGTCATCGAGAGCCTGATGGATCAGGCGATGACTTTTGGAAACGGCCGTCCGCTTCCCGACGACGTAAACCTCGTGACCATCACCCGCAGCTGAGACGCCATGAAAACCGGGGCCGCCTTCACGCTGATGATAGCGACATGGACCCTTCCGGCCGTCGGGGCGCAACGGGATGCCCTAGACCGCCTGCGGGAGGTGAGCGGTGCCTTCGAGGCACTTGCCGAGCGCGTGAATCCCGCCGTCGTTCAAGTTTTTTCGACCGCGTACGTTCCCGGTCAAGGTCTGGTCGGCTCCACCGGCCTCATCCTGAATCAGAGAAGCATGGGCTCGGGCGTGATCCTCGATCCCGACGGTTACATCGTCACGAACGCTCACGTGGTTGCGGGCGCGCGGCGAGTGCAGGTGATGCTGGCCACCAAAGCCGACGATCTGCCCGACGGAGCCTCCATCCTGCAGCCCCGGGGCAAACTCATCGGCGCCCAGCTCGTGGGTATCGACCGCGAGACGGATCTCGCTGTCCTCAAGGCGAATGAAACGGGTTTACCCTTCCTCGAGTTCGGTGACTCCGACGAGCTCCGGCCCGGACAGCTCGTATTCGCGTTCGGAAGCCCCCTCGGCCTCGAGAACTCCGTCAGCACGGGCGTCGTCAGCGCGACCGCGCGCCAACTGCGTCCGGAAGATCCGATGATCTATGTGCAGACGGATGCCCCCATCAACCCGGGGAACAGCGGAGGGCCGCTGGTCGACGCCCGTGGTCTCCTGGTGGGAATCAATACGCTGATTCTGTCGCAGTCGGGTGGAAGCGAAGGGCTCGGTTTCGCCGCCCCCAGCAACATCGTACGCAACGTCTACGATCAAATCAGGAAGACGGGCCGCGTGAGGCGCGGCGAGATCGGCGTGCGTGCCCAAACGATCTCACCGGCCCTGGCGCGCGGGCTGGATCTTCCAAGAGAGTGGGGCGTGGTCCTCAGCGACGTCTATCCGGGCGGCCCGGCCGACCAGGCGGGGCTGCGCATTGGCGACGTGGTCCTCGCCTTGGACGGAAAGACCATGGAGAACGGCCGCCAGTTTCAGGTCAATCTCTATCGGCGGGCGGTCGGAGAGACGGCCGTGCTGCAGGTCCAACGCGGTGCGGAGATCTCGGAGTACGCCGTCCGCATCGTGGAGCGCCCCGATGACCCAGATCGGTTTCGCGACATGGTAAGTCCAGACACCAACCTGGTCGAGGAGCTGGGAATTTTGGCCATCGACTACAGCCCTGCCATCGCCTCGAAACTCCTGGGCTTGCGAAAGCGGTCGGGCGTCGTGGTCGCCGCCCGCTCCGTCGAGGGGGTGAACTACGAAGCCGAGGGCTTGCTGCCGGGAGACGTCATCCACGCCGTCAACCGCCTCCCGGTTGCCTCGATGTCGGAGTTACGGGCGTCGCTAGTAAGACTTCGAAGCGGGGACCCGATCGTGTTGCAGGTGAACCGCCGGGGCGAGCTCCGCTATGTCAGCGTCATCGTCGAGTGATCGCCTGCTAGTAAACGGCCAGGTATCGGCGCAGCTCCCACTCGTGCACCTGGGCGATATAATCGTGCCACTCGGCGCGCTTCGCCTCCACGAAGTGTTTCACGATGTGAGGCGTGAACGCCTCCTGAATCACTTTGTCTTTTTCGAGAGCATCGACCGCCTCCCTAAGATCGCCGGGTAAATCGTCGATCCTCAATCGACGACGCTCTCGATGGCTCATCTGGTAAATGTTCTTGTTGACCGGCGGCCCGGGATCTATCTTGTGCTTGATCCCGTCGAGGCCCGCCTTGAGCATGGCACCCAACGCGAGGTACGGATTCGCCGACGGGTCCGGCATACGTACCTCGATGCGCGTGCCGGCTCCTCGTCGTTCCGGAACTCTCACCAACGGGCTCCGGTTCCGCATGGACCACGCGACGTTGGTTGGGGCCTCGAACCCGGGAACGAGTCGCTTGTACGAGTTGACCAGCGGATTGGTGATGGCACAGAACCCTCGCGCATGACGAAGAATGCCTCCAATGTAATGGAGTCCGGTCTGGGAGAACTGGAACTCCCCCTTCGGGTCGTAGAAAGCGTTCTTATCCCCGCGAAAGAGCGACTGATGGGTGTGCATGCCCGAGCCGTTGATTCCGAAAACCGGCTTCGGCATGAACGTCGCATGGAGCCCGTGTTCCAGCGCCACGTGCCGGACGATGAATCGAAAAGTAGCGATGTTGTCGGCAGTCGTCAACGCTTCGGCGTACTTGAAATCGATCTCGTGCTGCGCGGGCGCGACTTCGTGATGTGCCGCCTCCACTTCGAATCCCATCGCCTCGAGCGAGTTGACGATATCGCGGCGCGCTTCTTCGCCTCGGTCCACTGGGGTAAGGTCGAAGTAGCTTCCGGCATCATGCGATTCGGTGGTAGGCCCGTTCGGTCCCCGCTGAAAGAGGAAGAACTCGGCCTCCGGCCCAGCCATCATGGTAAAACCCATGCTCTTCGCCTCGGCGGTCACACCCTGTAAAGCCAGGCGTGGGCACCCTTCGAACGGCGTCCCGTCGGGGTGGTAGATATCGCAAATCAGCCGGGCGATGCGGGTCGCCGTGTCCTTGTTGCCGCCGCCATTGCTCAACGAGGCAAAGGGGAAGATCCGAAACGTCCTTAGGTCCGGGCGCAGCACCATGTCCGACTCCTCGATACGGACGAACCCCTCGATCGAGGAACCGTCGAAGGCGATCTCTCCGTCGAGAGCCTTCTCGAATTGCTGGTAGGGAACCTCCACGTTCTTGTTCACGCCCAGAATGTCGGTGAACTGCAGCCGCATGAACCGGACGCCTAGCTTTCTAGTTGTTTTCAGTATCTCGTCGCGCGTCCAGTTCGACCTCGGTTCATAGTCGAGCTCGATGGCTTCGGTGCTTGTCGCCATGGTGTCCCTCCCCGTCCCCGTCGGTCCGGTCTCATCCAGGTCCCTCCGACGGGGCCCGGCGGGTCTTTCCTGGAGACTATCCCGCGTTATACTCGCTGTCAACGGATTTGTGCTGCATTCGCAGTTCTCAGCCTATGGAGAAGCGAATCTTGGGTCCACAAATCGCTTTCCGACCTACAAACAATGCAGAATTGGCCATTTTGAAGTAGCGGAGGAAAAAAGAGAAAAGTGTGGGGCTGGTGGAGAGCTCAGAGCTTGATGTCTGGGGTGAGCTGGAAGGCGGCCGAGGGCTTCGCGAGGAGATGGCCTTGCACGTAGTCCACGCCGATTTCCCGAACGGTCTCGAGCTCGTCCATCGTTTCGACGCCTTCGGCAATCAGACGAGCATCTATTTTTTCTGCCATGATGCGAAACGCGTGAAGCATCTGTTGTTTCACAAAGCTGGTGTCGATATCGCGCACCATATACATGTCCAGCTTCACGTAGTGGGGCCGAAGATGCACGATCTTCTCGAGCCCCGAATAGCCGGCGCCCATGTCGTCTATCGCGATCAGGCAACGCATATCCGAGAAATACTTCATGGCGTCGACGAAGAGCGCATAGTTCTCGATGGCCAGCCGCTCGGTGACCTCGAGCACGATCTGCTCCGGGGCCAGGTCCGTTCCCTCGAACAGATCGATGAGATACTTTCCCTGAAAACTCGGGTCGCGCATAGAAAACGGCAATGTATTGATGAACAGCTTGTACTGCCTCTCCAGATTCCCTCCCGCCTGTAGCGCCTGGCGCCGGCACAGGTGGTCGAGCTCGAACAGCAGATCGGTCTTGGTGGCGACGTCGAAGAGCGACACGGGTGTCTCGAGGGTGGTTCCCTTGGGACCGCGGCAAAGCGCCTCGAAGCCGTGGGGCCTGCCGGTCCTCAAATCGAAGATGGGCTGGAACACCGTGTCGATCTGCTGACGAAGAATGATCCGCTGGAGAAGCTGTTTGTTGTGCAGCTGGCGGCGCTGGCGGTTCACGTAGGCGGCCTGCCTCGCTTCCTCGATGGCCCGAAGAATGAGCCGCTCTTCCCGGATGAGCGGATTGCGCAGCGCCAGTGAAGTGCCGACGGTAATCTCTCTCCGTTCGTGCAGGTAGTGGAGGGCGGTCTTGGATATCTTGCGGGTCAGGTAGCTTTCGATGCGGGTGCCGATCTTCTCGAGATCCTCGGCCAGCAAAAGCTCCTGCGCGTTCCGAGGCATGAGAAAAATCAGGAACACATCCCCCGCCCGCTCATTGAGGGCGACGACGTCTCCGGTGCGAAGCTGTTTGCCTCTCAGCTCGAAAACCACTTCGCGCACCAGCCTCATGAGATCGTCGTAGACGTCACTCCCATAGTCCCGTTCTACTTTGTTGATCTCGGAGACGTCGATCAGCAGCAGGGCGAGGAAGCCCGACTCCGCTAGACGCTTCTTGAGCTCGCCCAGGTACTCGCGGTAGGTGGCGAACTGCTCGTCTTCGGCAGCTTGGGTCCCGTCGTCCGCCTTCGAGGCCGCCCGTGGCTCGGCGCTAGGCATGGGGGGAAGGGCACTTCTCGGGTCCATGTTACCTCTTTGACGAGTTTACGCGCGTTCAATCATCGTAGCAGGCGTACCCTTGAACTGTCAACGCGATAGAGCCTGTCATTGCGACGCCGGCCCCGCTGGGCTCCCCTTCGCGTGACTATTTGGATGAATCGGCTTTGAGCGCTTCGCTCAATCCCTCCATATCCATATCCATATCCATATCCATGCTGGGGTCCAGGGCGGGAAGCGAATCGGGGTCTCGCTCGGCCTTTTGCTCGCCCGCACTCACCGGTGCCTCGACAGAGTCTGGCGCCCTGGCGGCCGGCGGCAAGTACACGGTCTGGTCGTCGTCAACCGGGTCAGCCGGAGCCGGCGGGAAACGCTGGTTCGAGTCTGGCGCGAAGGACAGCCTCGTATCGTTCTCGAAGTGGGGCACATCACCATGGTTGGCGGGCTCGATCATCGGGTCCACGTGCCCGGGCGCGGGGAGCTCGGCGGCAACCGGCACGGGAGACTCGGAAAGCACGGCCGCGGGAGAAACAGGCTCCGGCTTCGGGATCGTAGGCTCGAGCTCCGCGACAACTGGCTTGGCCGCCGCCTCTTCGGGAGGGCTTTCTTCTTTCAGCTGCCAGTTATCGAGGAGGGCGGTGCCATCGTCCTCGACCGATTCCACCCAGCCCAAGGAACGGAAAGCCCAGATAAGCTTGCAGACTTCCATCTCCGTCAGGGATGAATCCGTACAGGCGTCCCCGATACGCTTGGGTTTGCTTAGCATGGCCAGGAGCTCGAGCGCCGGGGTGTCCAACTGGACCGAGCGCAACGTCTCTTCCGTTCCGGAAACGGTTCGATAGAGCGAGTCCAGCTCGCCAATCCCCCGCTCGATGCGCCACCAGCTGTCAATCCCTCGAATTCCATCGACGATCAGTTTGGACGTCGGCATATTGAGCGTGATGGTCTCCTTGCTGGGAAGCTCCTGCTCGAGGAAGCGGTATTCTGCCTTGGTCCAGCGGAAAAGACTCAGCACGATCGAGCGAACCTGACCCACGACGGACTGGACGAGCTCTTTGGGATCGAGGGCACCGCTTTCGACGAGCAGCGCCCCAAGCCGCTTTCCCGGCTTGACCATCTTGCTCAATGAAGCCAAGTCTCGGAGAGCCACCAGCCGGCTCCGCAGCAAGTACTCTCCCAGGCGATCGTCCATCGATGAGGATTTGGCGAAAATGTAGCTTCCTTCGCGGACGAAGAGCGTTTTCTCCGCTTCCGTCGTCGAGAAGGTCAATAGACCCGTGCGCCCTGTTTCACAGACGCTCAGCAGCACGTCGGGGACATCGAAGTCCTGATGGGCGCAGTCGAGCTCGCCTTCGAGGGGAGTCCTCTTGCACACGGGCATCTTGGCTTTCAGGGAAAAGCGTTCGCAATTGACTATTTTAGATATTATACCCCAGGTCCAGGCTGCCGCTAAATGGCTAGCGGAGCGCCGGATCCGGGGTTTCTGCCGCCAACTCGGCTCGCGATCCGATCCCGCACGAGCTCGGCAAGACGACCTCGATCCTTGTGCGCAAGACTGGACGTCGGAATGGGCGGGTGAAAGAAAATCTCGATGGTGCCGGGGTGGATGGCAAAGCTTCCGGGAGGCATCAGCTCGTAGGCCCCGCTGACGGTGATCGGCACGATGGGGACGCCGGAATCGATCGCGAGATAGAACCCCCCCTTCTTGAAGGGAAGGAGCTTGCCATCTCGACTCCGCGTACCCTCCGGTGCCAAGAGAAACGAGGCACCGCGGCGAGCAACTTCGGCAGCCACGCGCATGCTCTGGATGGATCGCTCCCGATTGCTTCGATCGATAGGCATGAAGCCGCCCATTTTCATGGCCGTCGCCAAGACCGGGAGCTTGAAGAGCTCTTTTTTTCCGAGGGCACGCACCTCGCCCTTCAGGACGAGGAAAACGGCAGGAACGTCCAGGTTGCTCGCGTGGTTCATCATGTAGATGAAATTCTGATCGGCAGGGAGCTCGTCTTGCCCGACGACACGCAACCGGATGCCGGCGAGAAAGAGCCCCAGTCGGACGCCGAGTCGACCCAGGCGGTAGAGCCAATAACTCGAGCCGGTCAGAGCGGCGACCGGTATCGACACCAGTCCCGCTAGGATCGTGTAGACGGGAAGGACAACGAGGAGAGCGAGTGACCGGATCATGACAGGGCGCCCGGACTATGACACAAACGGGACAAGCGCCGCCCATATCACCACGAAGGATCGGTTACGCGAGAGAGACCAGAGTGATCCCGTGGCCCGGCTCTGGGAGCCCTTTGGAGAATCCTCTTATCGAGGCTATCCAGCGATCAGGTAGTGAATGAAGTAGACCGAGCTACCTTGTCGGACCCGCACGCGAAAATACTCGCCGCCCACGAGAATCTCCGACTGCATACCCTCGGTTGGGAGCTCGTTGGCCGGCCATTCGATGGCCAGATCCCTGGAGACTTCCTGACCGGATTTGCTGAGCACGAACCAGGTGTCACCCTCCGCCTCGGTCAAGGCGATCTGATAGCTACCCCGGGCCACTGTTTGATCCCCGAACTTGACGTCACGGGGGAGATTGACGTTGCCCTGGTAGAGGACGTTTCCTTCTTGTGCCACAGCGAGAGCAGCGATCGAGAGCGTAAAGACGAGCGCGAGGGGTTTGGCTAGTTTCCACATGAAAGGCCTCCTTACCGGACCGGCACGCGATTCCTATACCTTATATAGAACAGACACGACGGCGATGCAATGGGCCGACAAAAAAACCTCCCGAGCCTACTCTTTTCGCGTGGGAGAGGGGCCCGGGAGGTAATCAGGCTGTTTGGACCTAGTGCCGTTCCAACTCGTCGCGCAGTGGATCCTGTTGGAACGGCACTAGCAGAACCGATTGATCGAAATCGAGATCGGGCTCCGGCGCCGACCCTTGCTCTTTTCCTCCGCGGCGGCACTCGCTCGACCCTTCGACTTACGCGCCGGCTTTGCCTTTTCGGCGTAGGTCCCCTCGGCCTTCGCTGCCAGCGTCGTCTTCCGGAGCAAGGCCTTTAGACTCGTCCGGTTCTTTCTCCTGGAGTCCATCCCCCGGGAAAGCGCGAGATCGATCTTCTGTTCGACCAGATCTTGGGACTCGCCCGCGACTTCGGCTACCTCACTCACGATGAGAAAGCGCGCGCGGTCGAGCATCCTCTTCTCCCGGAAAGAAAGGCTCTTGCGCTTGCTGAGGTACGACAGGCTCTTCAGAACGCCCGCGACATCATAGATGGAGCCGCTCCTCATCTTGTCGGAGTTGTCCTTGTAACGGCCCTTCCAGTTGGCGTGCTGCTCTACTCTCTTGTTCTCGAGCAGGTCGAAAATCCGATCCACGTCTCGATTAGTGATGACCCTCCTAAGACCCACACCATCCACGTTGGCAATAGGAACCATGACCTTGGTGGCATTGGAAAGAATGCGGAGCTTGTAGAATTGCGACGCAACGGTCGGCTCGGATGTGCCCAGAATGTCCTCTACAACTCCAATTCCATGGTTGGGATACACGACCTTGTCCCCAATTTGAAAGGCCATTAACACCTCACTTTCTAACAAAAAGTGGCGCAAGTTTATCATGGATCGGCGACAAAAGCAACCAATTGTTGTGCCGAGAAGTCTTCTCTTCTTGATAGTTTAGAGCCATTTTCGCGAGCCACCGAGAAACATAAGGTGAAACACTGATATGGCCTTCCTATTGCTGGTTCCAAAGGAATTGCCCCTTATTAAGACGGGTGATCGAAGAACCGGCATAAATTGTTTAGACACAATCGATTACAGGTAGGATTTCGGGCGCCGCGCCGTCTCAAGGTTTTCTTCTCTTCATTCCCACGAGGTGGCCTTGGGAACCGACACGGAGTCTTTGGTATTCCCGTGGTAGACTCAGGCCCTGCCAGAAACCCTCCTTCGATGCGTGAGCTCAGCGGTGGGGCCGGAGTGGCGGAACTGGTAGACGCACGGGACTCAAAATCCCGCGGAGCTTGGCTCTGTAAGGGTTCGACTCCCTTCTCCGGCACCAAGGAACAGCGTCCGGACCCTTCCGGCGTCAATAGCCGTGGGTTGCCAAACCCATCTAGCCAGACGCCTCTCCGGCACCAAGGAACAGCGTCCGGACGCTTCCGGCGTCAATGGGCGTGGGTGCCAAACTCACCTAGCCAGACGCCTTGCAGATCGCTTCTGGCGTCAGTAACCGTGGTTGCCAAACTCTATCTAGCCAGACACCGGTCCGGACCAAGACCCACGGCCGACAGTTACTTGGCCTTCTCAACTCGAAGGATGCGGCCAGCGAAGTACTTTCCGTGAAGCACCTCCATGGCGAGTTGCGCCTCCGCGGCGTCCATGTCGACGAAACCGAATCCTCGGGGTCTTCCGGTATGCGGGTCGTCCACCAATCGAATGGCCTGCACAGCTCCGTGTTGCTCGAAGAGCTCCCGGAGCTCTTCTTCAGAGATGGCAAACGGCAGGTTACCTACGTAGAGCCTCGCCACGACGCCGCTCCGATTGAGTGGTCGCCTGCCCGCAGGCGCGTTGGACTCGAAACCAATATCCAGGAACCCGTCCCTGGAAGGGCGTTTTGCAGGGGATATTAGCACCCGCGAGAAGTCGGCAGCAAGGGCGAGGGCCGCCTGGCTAGCTCCGGTCCAAGCAACCACGTAATTTGGCGGCCGGCGGCGCCCCGGGTTCGTCGACGACTGATGACGAGTCCCATTTCCCGTTGGGGCGGCGGGAGGAGGGCCCGCCCACGCCGAGACCCAACCGCTACGGCGAGTTCTCGCCGTAGCTAGCGGGGGCGGGCCCGAATGGAATTGGGGGGTTCATCCGGTCCCCGGACTCGATGGGGCTCCGAGTCCGGCCTGCCGTCCCTCGCGGTTTCGGGTGAAGAGAAAAGACCCTCCTCCCTAACCGGCGGCTAATTAGTTATAGTACTCGCCTCCGGTTTGGACCCCTGCCGCAAGCGCCATGTTGCGCAGACTGACTGTGGTCGCAAAGGTCTTGCGAACATGCGTATCGTCAGGGTCGAACACACCCTCCGAGCCGCCCTGAAGGTTTGTGCTGTCACTCCGACCGACCAGAGACAGCCTAACTTGGGTGATCCACGTCGACGGGTCATACAGATTCGGTACGGCCGGCGTGTCCACGAAGTTCGTCGAGCTGCCGAGCGCGTATTGCAGCTGCAGGTTCTCGATGTTCCTCGCAACTGGGATCCAGGGCTCGCCATTGCTCAAGTCCCGACGCTCCAGAGTTGGGTTGGGCGAGGGAGGCAAAGGACTCACTCGGTACTGAATCACCTTGAACTTGCCGATGATCGCGCAATCGGGATGCACCTCACCGTTGAAACCACCCGGCATATTGATCCCCGATATCTGGTGGCCGGGATTGTGATTCAATTTGAGCGTGGGGGCGCCACCAGCGCTGGTCATAGAAGGTGGTTGGCTCAGCTCGAACGGGTACATACCGATCTCGCCATCCCCATTGCAGTCGTCCGTCTCGATGGCAAACAGGATCCACCCCTCTTGGTAGGCGTTCTCCGGATGGGTCTGGTGGGGGTCGAGCGTGTCGGGATCGATGTTGAGTGTCGACGATTGATTGATGGTGTTGCATGGGCCACCGCCCTGGGCACTGCATTTGAGCGGTTCGGACGTCGGCACGTCGGGATCCGCGTAGATCACGGTGACCTCGTCGGGATCGATCAGGCCTCCGTTGTGCCATAGCACGGCAGAGTGGGCCGGCGTCTTGTAGCCCGCCATGATGAGGTCTCGACTCATCGTGTCCACGCCATACCGCGTGTTTTGGTTGAGGTCGCTGATCTCGGGCTCCCGACGGAAACTCTCGGAGCCGCGATGCAGCAGTCCAAAGACCGATGCCATCACGGTGAGCGTGAGCAGAAGCGCGATCATCACCTCGACGAGGGTGAACCCCGACGCGTCTATCGAAAAGCGCGTTCCGACCCGTTTCATAGAGCACCTCCGGTTGCCCGGGGGTTGGGGGCCCCGGGGCTTCCCATGGCGTTGCTTCCCGCTGTAGGGGTTCTTCGACTACGGGGACAGTTTTTCAGGAAGTTACGCATAGCGGTATGGGCCAAATCACACGAAAATCCCCTCGATCGACAGAGGGTGTTCCACCACACGCGATCCGGCTCCCCCCACAGGCGTCTGGCTAGCTTGATAGAAAGATCCCCGTTTATTGACGCCAAGCCAGGGACCCTGCAACGCGCGTCCCCCGAACACCTCGAGAACGCCGCCGGTTTGGACTCCCTTCCGATTCAAGCTACGATAGGCGCCTGGCTAGTTCGATAGCGGCAAGCGGCGTCTGACTCCGTTGATAAGGGCAATCACGTCTATCGACGCCAGCAGGTAGACATTGCCTTCCTTGGTTCTCAGATCGCTAGGGAACACCACAATGAACTTTCGCGTAACAAGGTCTATGTGGTGGATCGCCGCACTGTGCTTGTCGGCCACGCTTGTTCCCGGAGCCGCGGCCGAACAAGCCACCAACGGATTTCCGGCAAGCCCGGTACGCTACACCGAGGCCAAGGAACACTTGGTCCGCCGAACGATCGTGCTGCCTGGCTCGGTCGCCTCCCGCACCGAGAGCCTGGTCGCGAGCGAGGTCGAGGGCTTGGTCGTCGAGCTGACCGCTCGCGAGGGAACTCCGGTGCGCCAAGGTCAGACCATCGCCAAACTGCGGAGTGATCAGCTCGAGCTGCGGCTCGCCGCGGCGGAAGCCGATTTGCGCGAGGCCGCGGCGCGATTGACGCTGGCGGAGAACAACCTGACCCGATCTCGGGAGCTCTTCGAATCTCAAGTCTTGTCCAAAGGACAGCTGGATGATTCTCAGTCGGAGTTCAACGCCTGGCAGGGTCGTGCGGAACGGCTCAAGGCCGAGATCGCCAGCATCAAGCTCGATGTCGAGCGTTCGACCATCCGCGCGCCTTTCGCGGGTGTCATCGTCGCCGAACGCTGTGCGGTGGGCGAATGGATTGGCCAGGGCGATCCGGTCGCGGAGCTCATCTCTCTATACGATCTCGAGATCCAAGTCGACGTTCCGGAGCGCTATTTCAGCACGATCCAACCCGGCTACGAGACCGCCGTGCAGTTCGAGTCCTTGCCGGGCTACGAACTGAGCGCAAAAGTGAGCGCCGTGGTGCCGCGCGCCAACCCTCAAGCCCGCACGTTTCCCGTCAAGGTGCGCATCAATAATAAGGAGGGCAAGGTCGGAGCGGGAATGCTGGCCCAAGTCTCCTTCTCCGCCGGGGAGTCGTACCGTGCCACGGTCGTCCCCAAAGACGCGGTCATTACCAGGGGCGAACGGCGATTCGTGTACGTTGTCGCCGAGGACAGCACGGTAAGCCAGGTTCCCGTCGAGACCGGCGTCGGTGCGGGAGCCTGGGTGGAGATCGAAAGCGGTTTGAAGCCCGGCACCAAGGTCGTTACCCGTGGCAACGAGCGGCTTCAGCCTGGCCAGAAGGTAGCCGGCGAGCCCCTGGCGTACCAGTTGCCGTGAAGATCATCGACGAAGCGATACGCTATCCAGTCACGACGACGGTCGGCGTGCTGTTCCTGGTCCTCTTCGGGATCATCGCCCTCTTCCGTATTCCCATCCAGCTGACGCCCGACGTCACGCAACCGACTATCACCGTCAGCACGTTTTGGCCCGGCGCCAGCCCGCAGGAAGTCGAGCGGGACATCGTCGACGAACAAGAAGAGCAGCTCAAGTCCCTCGAGGGTCTCCTCAAGATGGAGAGCTCGAGCTCAGATAGCAACGGCACGATCACCCTGACGTTCCCGGCAGGTACCGACCTGGATAACGCGTTGCTCAAGGTCTCGAACCGGTTGCAGCAAGTGCCACGGTATCCCGACGACGCCGACAAGCCAGTCATCAGCACGGTGAACGCCAACGAGAACGCCATCGCCTGGTTCCTTCTCGGCAAGACCGAGGAGGACCCTTTCCCCGACGACATTGCCACGCTCTACAACTTCGTCGACGACTTCATCAAGCCGGAGCTGGAACGGGTTCCGGGCGTCGGGCTCTCGAACTTCTTCGGAGGCCGCGAACGGGAGCTTCAAGTCATCGTGGATCCCGCGGAGCTGGCGGCGCGGCGCGTTACGTTCAACGAGCTAGGAGCGGCGCTGGAGCGGGAGAACCGCAACTTCAGCGGCGGCGACTTCGACGAAGGCAAGCGTCGCTACATCGTGCGCACCGTCGGCGAGTATCGGTCTCCCGAGGACATCGAGAACATCGTCATTGCGGTCCGAGACGACGTGCCCATCTACGTGCGTGACGTCGGCCGTGCCGAGCTGGGCTATCGCAAGGCGGGTGCGAATGTCTACCACTGGGACGAGCAGGTCATCGCCATCAACGCCATTCGGGAACCGGGCGCGAACGTATTGGACGTCATGGCCGGCCTGCGCGAGACCGTGGATCGCCTGAACCGCGATCTTCTCAATCCACGTGGGCTCCGGATGTGGGTCGGTTACGACCAGACCGAATACATCGATAGCGCCATCGGTCTCGTCCAACAAAGCCTAGTTATCGGCGGACTGCTGGCCGTTTTCGTGCTCCTCGTCTACCTGAGAAGCCCCACCAGCACCCTGGTCATCGCGGTGGCCATACCGATCTGCATCATCGGCACGTTCCTCATGATGCTCCTCCTGGGACGCACCCTGAACGTCGTGAGCCTGGCCGGTATGGCGTTCGCGGTGGGCATGGTCGTCGATAACTCCATCGTGGTGCTCGAGAACATCTACCGTCACAACCAGATGGGAAAGGCTCGATTCGCGGCCGCCTTCGACGGAGCGAAGGAGGTCTGGGGAGCCGTTCTGGCGAGCACGCTCACCACGATCGCGGTCTTCGTGCCGGTGGTTTTCATCGAAGAAGAGGCCGGACAGCTATTCGCGGATATCGCCATCGCCATCAGTTGTGCCGTCGGCATCAGTCTCATCGTATCCATCACCGTCATTCCGAGTCTTTCCGCACGGATTCTGCGCACCGCCGACGCCAACGAGGAGGAGCGCGGCTTCCACAATCTATGGGGTTTTCTGCCCCGCGCCCGCGCCGCCGCGCACAGTGTGAGCGACACGGTCTCCTGGATCAACCGATCCACGAGTCGCCGCCTGGCGGTCGTCGTCGGGCTGACCGTGGTTTCCATCGCGTCGAGCTGGCTCATCATGCCGAGGGCCGAATACCTTCCGGTGGGCAACAACAACTTCCTGTTTGGTGTCGTCCTGCCGCCTCCGGGGTACAAGCTCGAGGAAGTCTCCGCGCTTCGAAACGTTTACACGCAAGGTCTCAGACCCTTGGAAGAGTCCGAGCCCGGCTCGGCCGAGGCCCGCGCCCAGCCCGGCGGGGGCGTCGACTCCTATTTCTACGTAGCCCTCAACAATCAAGCGTTCATGGGTGTCAGGGCGCGCGATCCCATGCGCGTCCGCGAGCTCTTGCCCGAGTTCCAGGGCTTGGGTACTGAGCTTCCGGGGGTCATCTCGGTCATCAACCAAGCCAGCATTTTTCAGTCGGGCTTCGACGAAGGCCGCAACATCGACATCGACATCACCGGGCCCGAGCTGGAACAGCTCATGGCGCTCGGTCGCGAAATGTTCGGCAAAGTGTACCAGGTTCTGCCGGGAGCGCAGGGTCGCCCCATTCCGGGTTTGGATCTCGACAATCCAGAAGTCCAGGTCATCACCCACCGTCGACGGGCCGCGGAGTTGGATCTTTCGAACCGCGAGCTCGGTTTTGCGGTGAGCGCCTTGGTCGACGGCGCCAAGGCGAGCGACTACCAGTTCGAAGGGAAAGAGATCGACCTCCGTGTCATGACTGACGAGAGATTCTCTCACCGCACGCATCTCTTGGAGCAGCTCCCCATCGCCGCGCCGGACGGACGACTCGTCACGCTGGGATCCGTGGCGGAGGTGCTCGAGGTGAGTGGTCCGGTCCAGATCAACCACCGCGAGCGGGAACGGGCGGTCACGCTGCGTATCACACCGGCAGAGCAGATGCCATTGGAGACCGCGATGGGTCTCGTCGAGACGGAGATATTGGATCCCATGCGCCAGGAGGGAAAGCTGGGAGGACTCTACCACGTCGCCCTGAGCGGGAGTGCCGACAAGCTCTCTCAAACGGGCCGCTCCCTTCGTTGGAATTTCCTTCTAGCGATCATCATTACTTATCTGTTGATGGCCGCTCTCTTCGAGAGCTTCCTCTATCCTTTCGTCATTATGTTCAGTGTGCCGCTAGCGGCGCTCGGAGGCTTCCTGGGCCTGGCCACCATCAACCTTTTCTACTATCAGGCGCTCGACGTTCTCACGATGCTCGGCTTCATCATCCTGGTCGGTACGGTCGTCAACAACGCGATTCTGATCGTCCACCAGTCGCTGAACCACATGCGGGAGGACGGCATGGAGGCCAATGACGCCATCAGCACGGCAGTCAAGACTCGCATCCGTCCCATCTTCATGAGCGTGAGCACGTCGGTGTGTGGCATGTTGCCGCTCATCCTCTTCCCCGGCGCGGGGTCGGAGCTCTATCGCGGCCTGGGGAGTGTCGTCGTGGGCGGGCTCGTTTTGTCAACCGTTTTCACGCTGTTTCTCGTTCCGGCTCTATTCAGCCTCGTCATGGATGTGCGATCGCAGATGGCGCAGCGAGCCGCCCAGATTCTTCGAACGGCCGAGCGAACGAGCGACTAGGTCCCGCCTCCCCGCCTTCGCTGGAAGCTTCCCGCCTACGCCGTGGCGAGGTTTTCCTCTTTGGCCACGGCTTCGGCGAGGTCGAGCCGAAGTTCGCCAAACGAGGGCTCTTTGGTGAACGAAGGTTGACGGCGGGTCCGCCGAAGCTACCTTGAACACAGACTGGCGGAGGCGGACGCCGTTGTCGGTCGCGACCCTGAGTGAGCTACGGCGAAGTCCCGCCGAAGCCAGACGAGCTTCACTGGAGCGCGGAGGCGGACGAGGCAAGCCGTCGGGCCTCGAAACCGCTAGAATGACGCCATGACGAGGGCATGGCCCATTAGGTTTGTCAGGCTTGTCCCCATTCTGGCGATCACGTGCGCTTTTTCCGCGAATTGCCGAGAAGCTCCGAGCGATCCTCTGGTGGTGCTTCTCTGCCTGGACGGCGCGGACCCGGACATCGTGGCCCGATTGCGCGCCGAGGGAAAGCTACCCCAGATCGAAAAGCTGATGCGCTCCGGCGTATGGAGTCCCATGGAATCGGTGGCCGCCAAGCGAGTCTTGCGACCCCATCCTCGTTTGGGACTGTGGTCGCCCATCATCTGGGCGTCCCTCGCAACCGGTGTGACTCCCGAAAAACACGGGATCCTCGACTTCTTGCTCCCGTTGCCGGGAACCGCCTTCGCGTGGATAGGGAACGAGCACGGCCCGCCTCGTGCGGAAGTCATCCTGCCCGAGATCCAGGGACGCCCGCCGTATACGCTGCGGCTCCGTCTTCATTCCTATCGACCGAACGGCACTCAAGAGATCCAGGTCCTCGTCAACGGAGAAGTGGTCGCGTCGTTCCCGGTGGCCGAGAAGTGGGAAATCGTCAGCGCTGCCTTGCCCCAGGAGCTCCTCCGACCGGGACAGAACCGCCTCGAGCTCCACTTTTCGAAACAAACCCGGCCATCCGATCGGGGACCCTCTCATGACGACCGGCCGCTCGCCGGTGCGCTTTCCTCCATCGAGGTAGAAGACGCAACCGGCGACATCCTGCTCTCTATGGATCCGGTGTCGCAACGCTTCGACCATGTCGATGGCTTCTATCCACCCGAGGCCGATCTCGTCGAGGCACAGAGCGCTCACCTACGCTCTCGCCCGCTGTGGAGTCTACTCGGCGAGTGGGGCCATCCGGTTGGAATCGTTGGCTACTGGTCCACCTGGCCCGCGTCCGAGGTGAACGGCTTGCTTGTCAGCTCGCATATGGGCCTTCGTGGTCGGCGGCAGAACACACGTACCCAGCTCACTTGGCCACCCGAGTTGCTGGACGAGCTACACCCGTTGCTACCCACGGATGCCGAGATCAAGGAGTCGCTAGCCGATCTATACCCGCCCGATTGTTCTCCCACCAGCGAGCGCAGCCTGAACGTCTTCGAACAAGTCTTGTGGCAGGACGAGCTCTACTTTCGCAGTGCCAAACATCTGTTGCCTACCTTCCGCAGCGGGTTCTTCACGGTGTACCTGGAGTCGATCGACGTAGCGGGACACACCTTCTTGCCTTTTCGCGACGGGGCCGCCTTGCCCCCGAACTGCCCGGTGTCGGTACGTGAAGTGGTGGAGAGAATCTATCAGAAGGTCGACACGTGGATCGGAACTCTTATCGAGCAGCTACCACCCGAGACGACGGTTCTGGTCGTGTCGGATCACGGAATGGTCACGGCAGGCACCGCTGGTTATCACGCTCGATACGGCATCTTCGTCGCTAACGGCCCGGGAATCCGTCGGGGCGTCCAATTTCGAGGGGCCTCGGTGCTGGACGTGGCGCCGACCATTCTCCACCGATTCGACGAGGCGATACCGCTCGCGATGGACGGCAAGACGCTGGTGCAGGCGTTCGACCCGGATTGGCTCGAACGCCATCCTCCTCGCTACCGAGATGTGCCGCTCGCGGTGGTCGAGGAGCCGGTACCGCTCACGGAAGACTCTGAAGAGGTCATCGACCGCCTACGATCGATCGGGTACCTGCAATAGGCGAGACGCCACTTTCTGGCGTCAATACGCGGGGTGCCCCAAGGCTAGCCAGACGCCTTCTCAACCTCTACACGCGCATCGTTGAAGCAGGCACCGGCGCCCACGTTATCCACACTGGGCGGGCAGAGAGCGGTCGATGTCCGGCCATTCTGCGACGATTTCATCCACGCTCCCTTCGGCATGACCACAACGCCGAGCCGCGTTCGGTCGCTCACCCGGACCACGCAATGGACTTCGCCTCGGGAATTGTAGACGCGCGCCGAATCGCCTGACCGGATGCCTCGATTGGCGGCGTCCTCCGGATGGATGGTGACCTCGAGCCGCGGGTAGCTCCATTCGCCGCCCGTGCTATTCGTCATGCGAGAGCTGGCCGGAGTAAGAAGCGCGAGCGGATAGCTCGGCTCACTCAAGGGACGATAGGAATAGGGCCGGTCTCCAAGGGCGGCGAGGAAGAAATGGATCTTGCCATCTGCGGTTAGGGGAAACACCGACCCGAACTGAATGGGACTCTGGCCGGGAAAGTCGTAGAGCTGCAGCTTGCCGGCCTCGAGTGTCCCCGGATCGACGGACTTCCCGTTCAGCCGGATCGCACGACCCACTCTGCGAAGCGCTTCGAGACTGTCCCATGAGAAGATCTCGTCTTCGAAACCCATCGCCCGCGCGAGAGTCGAGAACACCTCGTGATTGGATTTGGACTCTCCGCGGGGCTCGATCGCGGCTTGGACACCTCCCAACACGTAGGCTCCGTAGCCCATGTGGATGTCGCGGTGCTCGAGAAAAGTCGTAGCGGGCAGCACGATATCGGCGTAACGCGCGGTGTCGGTCATGACTTGATCGAAGACGACGGTAAAGAGATCCTCGCGGGAGAGTCCGGCCAACACGGCGTTTTGGTCAGGCACCGTCGCAGCCGGATTCGAGTTGTAGACGAAGAGACCCCGAATCGGATTCTCGCGTTCGTTCAAGACCTCGCCGAGCTGAGTCATGTTGATGACGCGTGTTTTCCAGCTCGATTCGTCCCAGATCGACTTCCGGTCGACGAGTGCGGCGCCGCGGTTGCTGAGCGTGTAGCCTCCTGCCCGGACGCCGAACTTGCCGAGCAGTGCCGGAATCGCCAGCACGGCCGCCACCGCCTGCCCACCGTTGCGGTTCCGCTCGATCCCCCATCCGCAACGAATGACGGCGGGAGATGACCGCGCGTAGACGTCCGCAAGCTGACGGACCGAGCTCGGGCTCACCCGCGCTTCCGCGGCGGCCCGCTCGATCGACCAGGGCGCCGCTTTTTCAAGCAGGCCATCGAGCCCCACTGCGTGTCGACCGAGAAACTCGCGGTCCAGCTTTCCCTGCTCGTGCCAGAGTCGGATCAGGGCCAGCGCCAACGGCAGATCCGTCCCGGGATAGATGGATATGTGCAAGTCCACGAGATCCGGGGAGAGATTCCTTCTCGGATCGATGACCGCGACGAAGGCGCCGCGTCGCTTTGCCTCCTGAAGGAACGGCACGAGGTGTATGTTGGACGCGCGGGGGTTGGCCCCCCAAAGGATCACGCACTGCGCATGCGCGTAGTCCTCGAACGCGACTCCGGGCATCCGACCATACATGCCCTGCGCCACCTCGAACGTCGGTGCCGCGCAGATCGTCTTGGCCAACCTCGACGCTCCCAGGCGGGCGAAATAAGCGCTATCGGCGAGACCGTCGCTCAGCACTCCGTTGGATCCACCATAGTGGTACGGCAAGATGGCTTCACCACCGGAGTCGCGGGCGATCCGCCGAAACCGCTCGGTGATCTCGCCGACCGCGTCGTCCCAGGAGATTCGATCGAAGTCACCCTCTCCCTTGGACCCTTTGCGCCTCATGGGGTGAAGGAGCCGATCCTCGTGGTAGACCCGCCTGGCAAACCCGGCAACCTTCGAGCAGATGAAGCCCCGACTGGTCGGATGATCCTCCCGAGCTCCGATCTTCTCGATGACGCCATCGGCCAACGCGATCTCGAGAGAGCAGGCGTCCGGGCAATCCATGATGCAGGTCGTCTCGACGAGCTTGGTGTCCATATGTTTCGATGCCTCCCCGGAACGGTAGTCGAGTCTAGTCTAGTCTAGCGATTTCCTAGAACGTTGGCTGACACACTCGAGAGCCCTCGGCGTTCCTCTCCACCAGGATACGAGCCGGGAGGCGCTCGGTAAGCTCGGGGATGTGAGTAATGATCCCGACCATGCGCCCCCCGACGTGCAACGACTCGATGGCGGAGGCCACTGTGTCGAGCGTTTCCGGATCCAGCGTTCCAAACCCTTCGTCGATGAACAAACTATCCAGATTCACCGCTCCCGCCGCGCGCTGCACCTGCTCACTCAGCTCCAGCGCCAACGCCAAGGACGCAAGAAACGTCTCACCACCGCTCAACGTGTCGGCGCTCCTCCGCTCGCCCGCGTTCTCCTGGTCGAGCACCTGAAAGGCGTCCTGGTCGTAGTCCAGCGTATAACGCCCGCTCAGGCTTTGAAGCCGCAGCGAAGCCCCCACGACGAGCTCACGAAATGCTTCCTCGAGCAAGTACGCCTGGAAGTTCTCGCTCCTCAAGTCCGTGGCCAGCCGACGATAGAGCGAAACTTCCTGCTCCAAGCTTGCTTGCCGCGCGGAGAGCTCGGCGGCCCTCTCCATGCGACGGCGCAATTCGTTGACTTCCTGTTCGAGCTGCGCTTTCCTCTTCAGACCTTCCTCATGGTCTCGACGTTTGAAGGTTAGCTCCTCTTCGACGTGCTGCAGGTCCTGCTGGGACACCTCGTTCCCGCCGAGCGTCTTGTGGAGCTCCGCGACGCGGAGCTCCAAGGCGTGCCGTTCCTGCCGATGGGAAGTGACCTCGCTTTCCAGCCGATCCGCGTCGGCGGGCGAGAGCGCCGCCCGGCGCACCGTCTCCTCGTCCCTGAACCCCGCCGCGCGCATCACCTCGAGGACTTTCTTGCGCGCCTCGAGCGCTACGCGCGCCGATTCGCGAGCGGTGCGTTCGGCTTCCTCCACGGCTTTGCTCGTGGCCGAGAGACCCGCGCCCGTCGTGCGCTCCGCCTCCTGCGCCCGCTTTACACACTCTTCGATCTCGTCCTTCAGCGCGGCGAGTCGCTCCCGCTCTTTCGCTGGATCCGGGTCCTTGGTGACCGCGGCTATCTTCTCCTGCAATTGAGCGATCTCCTCCTCGGCTTCTTTTGCGCGTGCGTGTGCCTCTTGTAGCTGCTCTTTCAGGCTCGACGACGTCTGCTCGCGCTTATCGAGCCCACGCCGGGCATCGAGAAGCTTTCTCTCCAGCTCGTCTCGTTGCCGCACCCGTTCCTGGTGGATCTTCCGCCGCTCGGCCATTCGCCGGATCGCGGAGAGGATGCGAGCCTCCAGGTTGGTGCCGCGTTCGCTATCCTCCAGGCCACCGATGACTCGAACGAGCTCGTGCTCGCACCGTTCGACCAACTCTCCGAGTCTGGCTGCTTTCTTCTCCACCGCTTCCGCCTCCCGCTCTGAAGCTTTCACGTTTGCGCGGGCCTCGGCTTCGGCCTCCAACTCCTTCTCCACGGACGAACGCGCGCGCTCCTCGGCGCCACGCGCCGCCTCGAGTCGGGACGTGATCTCGTCGAGGCTCGCCACGCTCCTCGCGCGTGGAGGCTTCGCAACCGCCTGCTCGCAGACCGGACACTTGCCCCCCGGTTCGAGCTGACGGCGGAGGTGCGCTGCGGCATGAGCTCTTTCGGCTTGCTGGCGCTCGGCCTCCGCTTTTTCCCGCACGCGAGTGCACGTGTGCAGGCCCTTCCGCAGCTTCGTGACGAGGGCCTTCGTTTCCGAAACGATCTGCAGCTCTCGAGAAACGCGCGCGCTCGTTTCTCTCGCTTCGCGAGCCGCCTCCGCGGCCGCCTCCCGCTGTGCCGCAAGCGCACTGGCCCGGTCCCGCACCGCATCTAGCTGGCGATCTTTCTCCGCGTCGTAGCCCAGGCCATCCAATTGCTTGGAGGTCCCGTCGCGATCCCGCTGCAGCTCCTCGACCCTTTCTCGCGCCTTCAGCGCTTCCTTGCTTGCCGCCTCGATGCTCCGTTCGATGGCGCCTACGCGGACACGTGCCTCGTCGCGGCGCCGGGTCGCGGACTCTTTGGGTCCGAGAAGTCCCTTGAGCTCGTCCAAGGCTCGAATCTTTCTCGTCAGCTCGGGAAGCTCGTCCGCCCGCCGCCGCGCCACCTGGAGTCGATTGGCCACTTCTTCGTGCGTCGCCCGGATGGCGTGAAGTGCATCGACCGATGCCAGCGACCGGCGGCGATCCTCTTCGGAACGCTGCTCCGCACCCAGGGCGGCTTCCATCAGCGGTAACAACGGAGTCACTTTGCGGGCGGCCGCGAGCTTTTCTTCAACCGTCTCGATCTGCCCCTGCCTCTTCATCAGCTCGGCGAGACGCGCCTTCTTCTCCGCGAGCTCCCGCGTCTTCTGATGCCCGACTCGTCTGTCCTCGACGGTCTTCTGAAGCGCGGCCAGCTCCTCGGTCATCTTTACGTGGTCTCTCGTGAGGGTCTTCAGACTCCGCTCCAAGTCAGACAATTGCCTCGGCGCGACCTCCGCATAGTCCTCGTTCAGTCTCTCGCGGACCCCGCCGAGACGTAGCTCCAGCTCTCGGCTGGACTCCGCGGCGGATCTCCTCATGCGTTCGTAGACCTGGAGACGCAGCAGGTCTCGGAGGATCTCTCGCCTCTCGCGCGGTTGGCTCTTCAAGAAGCGGGCAAATTCACCCTGCGGTAACACCACGGCCTGTGTGAAGGCTTCATAACGTAGCCCCAAGAGCCGAACGACCTGGTTGTCCACGCTCTGGACGCCACCGGCGATGGACCGCTCCCCGCCCCCGGTCAGCTCATCGAGCTGTGCTTCGGCCGAGCGTCCCCGGCGTCCAATTCGCGCGATCCGGAACTCGCGCCGACCGACTCGAAAATCCAGCGTCACGGACATGCGATCCCGGCCAAGTGAGATGAGCTCGCTGTATCCCCGTCTCATGCGGGGCACGCGGCCGTAAAGAGCAAAAATGATGGCGTCGAGGAGGCTCGACTTGCCCGCTCCGGTGGGACCGGCAATCGCAAAGAGCTCGAGCCCTGACAGGTCGAGCGGCCCCTGGCGCTCCTTGAAGCAAGTGAAGGCCTCGACGGTGAGTCGTAGCGGTCTCACGGATCTGGGGTGTCCCTATCCCGGGTCATCCCCCTCCGACTGGGCCAGTAGCTTATCGAAGGTTTCGAGCAACTCCCGCTCGGGCGGCGCACCGTCCCGCCGTCTGCAATAGGCTTCGTAGACCTCTCGGGGCGGCGAGCCACTCGGCGGACGCGGGCTAGCTTCCGCCACTTTTTGCGGGAGCTCGACGTCGACCGCAACGGTGTTCGGAACCAACGCCCGCACCTTGCGATTGACGTCCGCATCGGCGCTCGGTAGTGGCACCGTGACGCGGAGCCAGCCTTGCGTGGACAGACTGGGTGCCTCCCGTTCTAGCTCTCCCATTGTCTTGCGGACGGAGCGGAGAGGCCGACCACCTTGGTAGGGGACTCGCTCGACGTGTGCCCGCTGCCCCGCCCGCGCTTCAATCACTAGGAATCCTTTCACTTCGCCCGCCTCGCCGAAGTCGAGCTGAAGAGGCGAGCCGGCGTAGTAGGTGGGGGCGGGTGCGGCTTCCACTTCCTGCGGCCGGTGAATGTGGCCGAGCGCCACGTAGTGAGCCGTCGACGGAAGCGCTTCGGGCGTGGTGGCCCACTCCTCTCCCAGGTGCACCTGTCGCTCCGAGCCAGAAATAATCGCTCCGAGAAGGTGAGTGTGGGCCATGACCAGATTGACTGTCTCGGCTTTGAAGCCGGTTACCAAATGCGCGATGATCTCCCGCATGCCGAAATCGTACTTCTGTCTGGCACGCCCCTCCTCCGCCGAAAGATCGAGGGCGCTGACGAGACGACGCGGCGATGCAAATGGAATCGCCGCCACCCGCGCTTTCTCGCCGGACCGTGATACGACCTCGAGCAATCCCCCATCCTCTCGTCGGCGTGGAAAGGCCACCGCTTGAACATCCACCAACTCGGCGAGTGTGCCCCAGGCTTGAAGCCTCGCCGGGCTGTCGTGATTTCCGGCAATGACCACGCTCTTGATTCCGGCCCGGCCGATTCTCTTGAAGAAGCCGAAGACCAGTCGCTCCGCGGCTGGATTGGGCGCACCGCTGTCGAAAACGTCTCCCGACATTAGCAGCAGATCGATACGCTGGCTCTCCAGGAAGTCCCCGAAGTGCTCGAGTACGTCGGCGAGCTCGGGAAGTCTGTCGATGTGCCTCCATACTCTGCCGGCGTGCCAGTCGCTGGTATGAACGATCCGCATGGTCGTATTCGATCGAGCCCCTTCAGAGAGTACCTCGCCATCATATACCCGGATTCTTCGGTGGCGACCCCGAGGGCGCGTCCACGTGACCAAGAAGTCGCACACAGACAAAAAGCCCCGCCGCCTTTCGGCGACGGGGCCTGATCATCGCGCGAACGGAGCTTACGTGACTGCCTTTACGTTCGCGGCTTGAGGTCCCTTCGGACCTTGGGTGACTTCGAAGTCGACTTCTTGCCCCTCTTGAAGGGACCGGAAGCCCGAACCGACGATAGCCGAGAAGTGTACAAAAACATCCGGGCCGTCTTCACGTTGAATAAAGCCGAAGCCCTTGCTGTCGTTGAACCACTTCACTGTGCCTTTTGCCATGCAGGTCTACCTCCTTTCCCTAAAGATTGCCCAGCTGCTGCCGGGGTAAGGTGTAGAACTTGCATGGCACAAATAAAAAAACCACAAGGATATCTTTCGCTCCTTGTGGTCCGTACTGCGCAGTCAAGCAAGAAACCCTACAACCCTAACACGGCGATTATTGCACGGGTCCGGGGGGCCGTCAAGAGGCGCGTGCCCTGCTGGAGCTCGGGTCGTCATGCGGAGCGCCCTCCCTGGTCCGTCGACTGTCATTGTATCGGGAGCTCAGACCTCAACCAGCGGCTCGAGGTTTGGGGCTGGCGTCGGTTGGGCCTCGCGGCTGGGGGTATTGCCACCTTGGGCCCGTTCGAGCTACGCTCTTTGCCAGCCCGGTGACTTGCCCAAGACCATGAAACACACCGTCCGCGACGTGATGGCCCCCGCCGTCATCGTCGCGAAGCCCAGCGACATCTTGGGAGGTGTCCGAGAGGTCATGGACGCTCACGACATTCACTCGTTACCCATCGTGGACGACGACGATCAACTCATTGGGATGCTCACCTCGAGCGACCTCATGCCGGGATTCTCCGCAACGATCCCCGTCTCACGCATCATGAGCACCAAGGTCTACACCGTGACACCCGATACCGACATCGCGACCGCGGCCCAGATGATGCGCCAGTACCGCATCCATCACGTGGTGGTAACCGATGGCAACAAAGTGGTCGGTGTCCTCAGCTCATTCGATTTGCTGCGCCTGATCGCAGAGCATTGAGCTCTCGGGCCCGGCATTCACAAACGGCACGAACGGCACGGACGCTTCTCCTCCTCGTTGCTGCGACGGCGTACTTAGCTGCGTTCCTCTACCTCCGCCCAGATCGAGCGCCGGAGACTTGGGAGCCCGGCGAGATCGCCGCGCACCTCTTGGCGAGCGAAGGCTATTCCCTCCACCGCTTTACGGGAGACCCGGAACCATCGGCAAACCAAGAACCCCTCTACCCATTGTTGCTCGCGGCATTCTTCAGGTGGGCGCCTGCTCCCTACGTCTCGCTGCTGGTGTTTCAGGTGCTCGCTTGGCTGGCGGCATCGATCGTCTTGGCTCGTCTCGCCCGGCGATGCTTGGACGCGCCGGAGCGCGCAACCGCATTGGCGGTCGCCTTGTGGCCTCCTTTGGTCGTTTACGTTCTCGCGTACCATCCACTGTGGCTCCGTGCGACGATGTTGGTGCTCACGCTGGCGGCCGCTCTCAGGTATCGCGACAGACCCGGTGCGCGACGGGCCATCGAGCTGGGAGCCGTCCTGGGTTTGGCGACCCTCGCCCGCACCACGTTTCTGGCGTTGCCTCTGGCGATCGTTCCCTGGAGCCTACGGCGGGAGCGTTCTCCTCTCTTTCTCACGCACGGAGCGCTCATGCTAGTAACCGCGGCACTCGTCCTGTCGCCTTGGCTGGTGAGGAATCGGATCGTCCTGGGAGCTTGGATTCCGGGAACGACGACATCGGGCTACGCCTTGTTCATCGGAAACCATCCGGGTGCCAATGGAGTCATGGACGACGAAGCACTCGGCCGCATAAACGCCGGTCTACCCGCCGGTTTCTACTCGTTACCCGAAGCGGATCGCGATCGCTTGCTCCGAGACCGAGCCCTGACCTTCTTGTTCGAAAACCCGGGTAGGGGCGCGAGGCTCTACTTGGCGAAGCTCTTCTATCTCTGGACCTGGCGACCGGGAGTGGGTCACGAGTACTCTCCCGGTCGAACACGCGCCTATCTCATCCTTTGGAGCGTGACGCTACCCCTGATTCTCCTCGGCTGGCGGCTGGCAAGTCGTCGCCCCGGGGCCGAGTACCCGGGCCTACCACTCGGGACCTGGGCGTTCTTGTCTCTGATCTATGCCGCCTTCGCGGTGAACATGCGGTTTCGTTTCGAATCGGAGGCGCTTCTCGTCCCGTACGCGGTTCTCGCCGTCACCGGCGTCTGGCGAGGCCGATTAGCAGCACGTCGTTGACTGACGCCAGAGAATCGATTCAGGCGCCGGGCGAGGCCGCAGACGCCAGAAAGGACGCCCGAAGAGGGAGAGAGTAAGGCCGCCGCTCAGTCGAGATCTCGAGGGCGCCATAGGTGAACGAGCTCGCCCCGGACCGCTCCGCTCAACTCGCTCCAGCTCTCGATAGCCATCTCGATTTGAGCCAGAGCGCCGGTGGGAAATGGCTGTCTCTGGGCCGTCCATGCTCCCACCAATTCCTCCAATCCGGGATTGTGCCCCACGATCAGAATTCTCGCCGCCGTCTCCGGCGCCTCCTTCCGGAGCACAGCGCAAATGTCTGCGGGCTGAGCTAGGTAGAGCTCCCTTGTATAGTGAATGGTTCCCGAATACCCGCTGCCCTTTGCCGCCGCCTCCGCCGTCTTCCGAGCCCGAAGTGCCGTAGAGCTTGCGATCCAAGACGGGGTGAGCCCTTCTTCTTTGATGAGCTTTCCCATGGCGGGCGCGTTCTTCTTTCCCCGTTTGTTGAGCGGGCGATCGTGATCGGCAAGACCCTCGTCCTTCCAGCTCGACTTAGCGTGTCGGAGCACTAAGAGCGTTCTCATCTTCTCTTCACTCCCTGCCGCCGCGATAACTTTATCGGGTAACGCTTCCAAAGATACATGGGTGCGTAGGCGCGGAAGGGACGCCAACGGTCCGCTCGACGAAACAACGTCTCATCGATGCCCATTCGCACGCTCCGACATCATTTGTTTACGCTAGACTGGGCGGCCATGGTTCAACCGAGAAGGGCCCTCGTCGCGCTCGCCTTCGGCTTGGTTTGCCTCATCTGGGGCACGACCTGGGCCGCCATCCAGATCGGGTTGCGCGGAATTCCCCCCTTCAGCGGCGTCGCGATCCGCTTCGCCATCGCCGCGACGGTGTTGTTGGCCGTGGCATGGGCAACCGGCGTCAGGCTCGGCAGGACTCGTAGGGAGAGAATGCTCTGGCTGGGGAACGGTATTCTCTCCTTCATCATCGCCTATGGAGTCGTCTACTGGAGCGAGCAATGGATTCCCTCCGGTCTGGCAGCCGTCTTGTTTGCCACCTACCCACTTTTCGTGGCCATCGTCGGACATTTTGGCCTTCCCAACGAAGCGGTGAGCCCGAGAGAGCTCGTCGGTATCGCGGTCGGCTTCGGCGGGGTCGGTGTCATCTTCTCGGAAGATGTCACTCTGGGCGGTCCGGAAGTCTATCTGGCCGCTCTCGTGATGCTGATCTCTCCCTTGGCGGCCGCCTTCGGCACCGTCGCGGTCAAGCGCTGGGGCTCGGGTATTCATCCCTTCTCTCTCGCCGGGGGGCCCATGGCCGTCGCTTCGGGCGTGATGGGTATGCTCGCGGTGTGGCTCGAGCGAACTCGAACATTTGTCTGGAACTTCGAGTCCATCGGTTCGATCCTCTATCTTGCCATTTGCGGCTCCGCCGTCGCCTTCTTTCTCTACTACTGGCTGTTGTCGATACTGCCCGCGAAGCGCCTTGCCCTCACCGCCTACATTATTCCTCTGGTAGCCGTGCTGGTGGGCATGTTGCGGGGTGAGTCGTTCCATTCACAGGTATTGGTGGGCGGCGCGTTGGTCGTTACCGGAGTGGCACTGGCGGTCGGGCGGCGTCGATCCTAGCACTACTCCGTGTGGAGCGCCTCGATGGGATCGAGTGCCGCCGCTCGTCGCGCAGGCGCCACTCCGGATAGAAGCCCGGTTAGCAGACTCACGACGACCGCTAGGACCGCGTAGAGTACCGGCGTGTGCACGGGGAGGCCGGGTACGAATCCCCGCAGCATCGCACAGATGCCCAGACCTCCGATCAATCCGACCAGCCCGCCGAGAGTCGATAGCGCTCCCGCCTCGACGAGAAACACCGTCTGGACCTGCGACCGCGAAGCCCCGATGGCGCGGATCAAACCGATCTCGCCGGTTCGCTCGCCCACCGCGATCCACATCATGGTCAGGATCCCGATGGAGCCAACCAGGAGCGAGATGGCGGCGATGGCACCCACCGCCATGGTGATCACGCTCATGACGTTGTCGAACACCTCCATCATGGCTGCCTGCGTCGTAATCGTGAAGTCCTCGTTCCCGCGGTGGCGATCCAGCAATAGCGCCGTGATGCGCTCCACGACCTGGTCGACGGAAACCGTGCTCGAAAAAACCACATCGATCTCCTGTAGCTCGTCCAGATTGAAAAGCCTCATCGCCGAGGCGACTGGAATGTAGGCCCCGTCATCGATGTCGAAACCGAGAAGTTGCCCTTTGGGCTCCATGACTCCCACCACGCGGAAACGGGCTCCTCCGATGCGCACGAAGCGCCCGAGGGCGTTGTCATTTCCGAAGAGCTCGCGCTTCAGCGTGGGGCCCAAGACAGTCATGGCGTGGGCACGCCGCGGATCGCCGCTCGGCCAGAATGACCCTTGTCGGACACGAAACTTCCAGACCTCGGGTATCGCTGGCGTCGTACCGTAGATGTAGACGCTGCGGCCGCGACCCTCCGCTTCCACCCTTGCCAGACCGAACGCCAGCGGCATGACGGTCTCGATCGACGGCAATCGCTCGATGGCCTGCGCGTCGTCCAGCGACAGCTTGTGAGTCGTTCCTCCCAGAACACCGGGAATACCCATGGTCTCCGCCTTGCCGGGGTTGATCTGGAGCAAGTTGGTGCCGAATTGAGTGAACTGGTCCAGAACGTAGAGACGCGTTCCCTCGCCGATCGAGGTCAAGAGGATGACCGAGCCGATTCCGATGGCGATGCCGAGCATGGAAAGCATGGAGCGGAGCCGATAGCGAGCCAGCGCCCCCAAGGCAAGACCCAAGAGGTCGCGTATCATACGTCTTCCTATCGGCGGGCGAGCGCCAAGATCGGATCGAGCCGTGCTGCACGACGGGCCGGCAAGACGCCAAACGTGATGCCGACGACCGTCGAAACCCCGAGAGCGGCCGCCACCGCCCACGCGGGAGGGCTGGCGGGAAGAGCCGGGTAGAGGCCAACCAACACCTTCACCGCCAGCCAACCGACCGCCAGGCCCACCAGTCCCCCGGCAGTGGAAAGAAGGGCGGCCTCGGTTACGAAGACCGCAATGATCTGGCGGCGCGCCACGCCCACGGCTTTCAACAGACCGACTTCGGGGGTCCGCTCGGAGACGGAAACCAGCATGACGTTCATGATGCCGATTCCAGCAACGGTCAGAGAAATAGAAGCGATAGCCACCAACACCAGAGTCAGCGTCTTCACAATCGAAGAGAACGCAGCGACCACCGCATCTTGAGTGATGCAGGTCACGTCTTCCTCATCATGCCTCTCGGTCATGATGCGCAGGACATCCTTGCAGGCGCGATCGAGGTCCGAGGTGGAACGAACCTCCAGCATGACTCGGAAGAGGGAGTTCCGATTGAAAAGACGCATCGCGGAGGCTACCGGGATCACGACCATGTCATCGATGTTGACACCGAGCTGTGTGCCTTCGCTGGCCAGGATACCGATGACCCTCATGCGGGCATCCTCGATACGCACCACCTCACCCAGCGGGTCCTGACCCGGAAACAGCTCTTCGGCGACCGTTTGTCCCAGAACGACGACCGCGCTCCCGCGATCGATCTCACTTTGCGGCAGGAAACTTCCGCGCGCCATCTCGAGGTTGCGCACCGTCAGAAATTGATCCGTGGATCCGATGACCGCGACCTGACGTCGCCTTTCGGCATGCGACACGGCCCCGGTTGCCATGGCAATCGGGGCCGAGCGTTGCACCTCACGCAGATTGCGAACCAGGAACTCGTAGTCGTCCAAGGTCAGATCGTTGGGCGCACCTCCCACTCCAGGAAACCCTCCCGTGGTCTCGGTCTTTCCGGGAAGGACGATGAGAATATTCGTACCGATGTTCCCGAACTGATTGGAGACGTAGGTCAAGGCTCCCTGACCCAGTGCGGTGAGCACCACGACCGCCGCCACGCCGATACTCATGCCCAGCAGACTGAGCGCGCTACGCACGCGCCGCCCGACAAGAGCACGAAGTGCGTACTCCAGAAGATCCTGGAACGTCACGCCCCGTCGCCCGCCAAGCCAGAAAACCCGGCCACGTGGGTTATCGCCTCACCGCTCAGCCGCCGCGCGACCCGGCCGTCCGCCAGGATCAGAATACGATCCGCGCGTCGCGCCACATCCGGGTCGTGAGTCACGACGACGAGCGTGAGACCCTTCTCGTTCATACGATCCAGGAGATCGAGGACCTGTCGACCCGACGCGGTATCCAGATTACCGGTCGGCTCGTCGGCGAGCAGAAGCGCCGGCCCCATCACCGTGGCACGCGCGAGAGCCACCCGCTGCCGTTCCCCACCGGACAACTGATCCGGCCGGTGATCGGCTCGCTCGCCGAGTCCCACCGCCTCGAGCAAGTCGCGCGCTTTCTTCCGCCGCTCATCCCGCGGGATACCGGCGAAGACCATGGGAAGCTCCACGTTCTCGAGCGCGTTCAGCCTCGAAACGAGATGAAAGAACTGGAAGACGAAGCCGATCCGGTGGCGGCGAACCTGGGTGAGCTCGAGCTCGTCGAGATGCGAAACCTCGCGGTCGTCGAGCCAGTACGATCCCGAGGAAGGACGGTCGAGAAGTCCGAGGATATTGAGAAGAGTCGACTTGCCGGAGCCGGAAGGACCCATGATGGCCACGTGCTCGCCAGCTGCGATCTCCTCATCCACGTCGACCAGAGCGTGAACGGGCTGCCCTCCCACCATGAACGTCCGGCAGATTTTTTCCAGACGAATCACAGTGCGCCTTGGCTCGACTCGATCACGACTCGTGCCCCCGCCTGAACCCCCGGCCGATCGAGTGAGATGACCACCTCGTCACCCGCGCTGAGCCCGCTCACGATCTCCGTGTAGTCCCAGTTGTTGAGACCCGTCACGACGTCTCGCGCGACCAGAACACCGTCCTCGACCAGCAGAACTTGATTCCCCTCGAGGAGCGCTTGCGTCGGGATCCGCAGCACGTCCTTTTTTTCCTGCAAGATCACTTCGACGTCGGCCGAAGTGCCCGGCAACAACCGCTGGGTCATGTTCGCATCGTCGAGCTCCGCTTCGATCTCCACGGTCCGGTTTTGGGCTTCCACGTCGAGAACGTAGGGCGCGACGCGCACGACGCGGGCCGAAAAATGCTCGCCACGATACGAGTCGACAGTCACGCGAGCGGACTGGTCGGCGGCGATCCGCGCAGAGTCGACCTCGTCCATCGGAGCACTGATGTAGATGCTGTCGGGGTCGAGGATGTCGACCACGGGAGGAATCGGAAGCGCGGGTGGGGAGGGAGACACCCATTCCCCGACCTCAGTAGCGATATCCGCGACGATGCCATCGAACGGCGCGCGCAGCACCGTCTTCTCGATCTTAGTGCGCGCCAGCGAAACGGCGGCCCGAGCCTTTTCGACACCGGAGCCAGCGGCCGCACAGGCGGCGGCGGCGCGGTCTGCCTCGGTCGTTGCTTGATCGAGGAGATCCTGAGAGGCGATCTTCTCTTCGGCAAGGCGCGCGATCCGGTCCCTCTCGCGCGCCGCTCTATCAGCCGTTAGGCAGGCCTGCTGCTCTTGCGAGTTCGTGCTCTCCAGCTCGCGCTCGGCGAGGGCCAGCTCTGCCCTCTGAAGCTGATCGTCGAGCCGTAGGACGACAGATCCCTTGGTGACACGCTGACCCTCCCGAAAGGGGATCGCGACGACTGTGCCACCGGACTCGGGCGAGAGCTTCGCCCGGTTTCGTGCTCGAACGGTGCCCGCCTGGGAGTTCGTCACCGTCTCCTCCACCGTGCCGGCTGCGACGGTTACGACCTGCACCGCGATTGGATCGGGCGCGAAGGCCGTGTATCGGAGCAAGACGAGAAGGACAACAATACCCACCAGAACCGCGCCACGCTGGATCCATCGCTTCACGGACCTACTCTAGCAGATAGCCTAACCATCACCCAGGTGGACGCCACCGGCTGTTGTAATATGGCCTCGCGCCAGCGAGACCCAGGCATGGACGTGTTCTTCGAGATCCACCGAGGACTACCTCAGGAAGGACCGGGCTCCGACGCGGCCACGCTGGAGGCATTGTCTTGCGTCGGCTCCTTCCCTTCCCCTCCCCGGATCTTGGACATCGGGTGTGGCCCGGGCAGGCAGACTCTCTGTCTCGCCGAAAAGACCGGTGGACACGTCACCGCGGTCGATAATCATCAGCCCTATCTCGACGAGCTGCTGCGCCGGGCCGAGGAAAAGGGCATCGCCGATCGGATCACGACGGCGCGGCGCTCCATGGACGCGTTGCCCTTCGAGGAGGGCACGTTCGACCTCATATGGGCGGAAGGTACCATCTACATCATGGGTTTCGCCGAGGGACTTCGCGACTGGCGCCGATTCTTGAAGCCCGAAGGCGCGGTGGCGGTGACCGAGCTCTCCTGGCTCGTCGACTCGCCGCCCGAAGAGGTGCGTTCCTTCTTCCAGGTAGCCTACCCGGCGATGCGTAGCGTGGCCGAGAGCACCGACATCATTACGAAGGCTGGATACTCCGTCATTGCCGTGTTCTTGCTCCCCGAATCAGCCTGGTGGGACGGCTACTACGCACCCATGGAACGACGGATCTCGGAGCTACGCGACCGCTACGCGAGTGAACCGGCGATCCTCGAAGCTTTGAGAGAGGAACAAAAGGAAATCGATCTCTACCGCCGGCACTCGAATACCTACGGTTATGTCTTCTTCATCATGAGGAAGGACGACGAGGAACCATGCACGACGACCTGATCAAGAGATGCTACGTCCTCGCCCGCAAGGCCATTGCGCACGGAAACCATCCTTTCGGAGCACTGCTCTGGAAGGATGGCGACGTTTTGATGGAAGCCGAGAACACCGTCGTCACCCAGATGGACGTTACCGGCCACGCCGAGCTCAACCTGGTGCGGATGGCCAGCAAGCGCCTGGATCCCGAGACACTGACCGGTTCCACGCTCTATACGAGCACGGAGCCCTGCATCATGTGTCAGGGAGCCATCTATTGGGCGGGAATCCCTCGTATCGTCTACGGTGCAGCGGGCTCTTCCTTGGCCGCCCTTCAGGGCGCCTCGTGGTATGTCCCCAGTCGTGACAACTACCAGCGGATGAGGGCCGCCATCGAGGTGACGGGCCCGATCTTGGAAGAGGCAGGAATGGAGATTCACAAAAAGTTTTGGTGAGCCGTCTAGCATTGTGCCGAGGGCAAAACGTGGCGCCCAAAGTCAAGAAGTCAGATGATCGATTCTTTCGTGCAGATGCCTACCGGGATAAGGGAGATCTGAAGCGCGCTTTTCGAATCTTCCTGGCCGCTGCCAAAGACGGAGACGTCAGTAGCCAAGTCAACGTTGGCTACTTCTATGACGAGGGTCTTGGAGTCAAGGCTAACCCTGGGAAAGCACGGTGCTGGTATATGCGTGCCTACCGGCGCGGGGATGCGGCCGCCGCTACGAACATCGGGATCAACCTACGGAGCGAAGGAAAATGGCGGCAGGCGCTGCGATGGTTCGAAAAGGCGGTAGAGCTGGGAAACGATGACGCGGCGCTCGATATCGCCCAGACGCTCTTGTCAGAAAAGGGCAGCGTCCCGAGAGCCGTAAGATATCTCAAACGGGTAGTCAATTCGGACAACGTCAGCGAGGCCTCGAAAGAGGCGGCGAGGAAGCTACTCCGAAAGTACCGACAGCCGAAAAAGAAGTGAGGCGGCCCAGTTGCCATCGCACGAACACGCGGTCACAGAACTCTTGTTTGCAGCGGGTCTTTTCGTGAGTATCTTTGCGATTGGCGTGCTCTACGTCTGGACCTTTTTTTCACCGGATCGGAACCGCGGGACGAAGCTTATCGCATGGTACCTCAGTCCGCGGTGGCTCAGAGGGCCCCTTCCGGTCAGGCAGACCGCACTCGTGGTCGGGATCGTGTGTATCGCTATAAGCGGCGGCTACGCCATTGCTCTAATTATGCATATGTTACGGCTGGGCTGGCACTGAAAATGGGTTCCCATCGGCTATAGAAACCGTACCCTGTTGCGGATTGCTCCGATCTTCTCGATTTCACACACGCACTCATCCCCATCCTTGAGAAAGACCGGTGGCTTGCGGGAAAACCCTACGCCGAAAGGCGTGCCGGTGGGGATGAGATCGCCGGGGAGAAGCGTCGTTCCTTGCGACGTGTAGCCGATGATCGTCGGCACGCCGAAGATCAGGTTCTTGGTGTTGGAGTTCTGCATCTCCTGGCCGTTCAGGATGGTGCGCACCTGGAGGACGTGTGGATCGGGGATCTCCTCACGGGTGACGATGTACGGACCGTAGGGGCAAAAGGTGTCGAGCGACTTGCCGCGGTCCCACTGCTTGGCGTTCGCGAACTGTAGGTCGCGCGCCGAGACGTCGTTCACGACGGTGTAGCCGAAGACGTGATCCATGGCTTGCGACTTGCTGATGTCGCGGCCACGCTTGCCGATGACAATGCCCAGCTCCACTTCGTAGTCCACCTCTTTGGTGACCGATGGGGACCACGACAGGTCGTCGAAGGGTCCGGTCACGGAGTTGGGGAACTTCGAGAACAGGACCGGCTCTTCGGGAACCGGCAGGTTCGCTTCCCGGCAGTGATCGATGTAGTTGAGCCCCACGGCCACGATCTTGGACGGCGCGAGAATCGGGGCGGCGAGCTTCACGTCCGATAGCTTGTAACGGTTGGCCCCGGTCGATTTCAGGGCTTCGCGGACGCGATCGAGGATGGACTCCCCCGCCTCGACGATGAGCGCCAGGTCTCCCTGTTCACCGACCGGGAGTCCGGCTGCCGCGAGGTCCACGACGTGGTCTCCGTCCAGCACACCCGGACGGGTCCTACGTTCATGAAAAAAGGTCAACAGCTTCAAGCGTCACCTCGCCAGTGCCGCGCTATTTTGCGGCAGGCGAGCCACGAAGTCCAACGGTCACAGACTACGAGCGTTACAGCGGTCGCGCGGATACGAGAGGGCGTTACGAAACGGTGTATCGCGAAGAGAGAGAGCGGTGGCGCTACTGAGAGCGGGAAGGCACGTTAAGACTATTTGGCTGACCTTGTTTCTTCTTCCTCACCCTCCGCGGCTTCCTCACTCATCTCGCCGTCGACCTCCCAGGGCAAGGGCTGTGGTCCGGGAACGATCCCAGCGATATCTGGATCCACACCACCCATTAGCTGGGGTTTTTCTTTATCCTGTCTGCGCTGAGCGCGTTTCTCGCTCTTGTTGCGCTGGCGTTCCTGCCGCGCCAGTTCCTTCTGCCGCTTGAGAAACGTTTGTCGGCTGCGGTTCGACATGGATTGCACCTCCTTGTTGCGTTTTGAGGGTGGCTGCACCCAGAAGCGGAAGCCAGGCCCTCCCTCGATGGGCTGGCACGACTACCTGACGAGGGTCTACCGAGAGTAAAGCAGCAATGCCGGGTAGCGCGCCCCGCGGCGCGACACGACGTATTCTAGTGCAACGACATGGGAAGGTGCAAGCCGTGGGATGAAGTCGTCGAGTGGCTCTAGACCTTATCCTGCTGATAATTAATGGCTTGTGCCAATATCAGCCTGCCATTACTCCACCAGGCCCGAAGGAAGCCGCGGCGACGCGATGAGAGCCTCGAACTCCTCCCACCGTTTCCGGGGATTGTCCTCGGTGCCGCCGCGCCGCTCGATGTAACGACCGACCATATCCTTGCCAAGGTTGTAGTTGATGACGTAGCTTCGATACTGGTCGTAGAAACGAATCGTCTGCTGGGCACGAGCAAGTGTCCTGACCTCGTATCGGGCCAGCCACGCGGCGGCCTCTTCCGCGCCGATCTCGCCATTCAAGTAGCGTCGCGCGGCCTCGTTTCCCGCGTAGGAGAGCTCCGACATCAGCTCCTCGACCTCGTAGTAAAGCTCCACTTGAGACACGTCGAGACCGGCTAGTGGGAACAACACGTCCCGCTCGAAGACGATCCGCTCATTGCCGGGGAAAGCCACGTCGATGCCGTAATTCGCGGAACCCTCGGCAATGAGTTGCATCGGGCTAAACAAGGGCAGGACCGTGAACTCCACCCAGCCGCGATCGCGGGCCAGATGCTTTTCCCGAACGACGTTGTAGACGTGGTGACCCGGGTAGCCCTCGTGACAGGCAAGGTCGACGGCCCGGTCGATGGCAATGGGCAGATCGGTATTGACTTGAATCAGACTGTGGTAATTCCCTTCGTACCAGTTGTACCCGGACCAGCTCTTGTCGGTGACGTACTCGATCCGGAAGCTCTCTTCTTCGGGAAGCTCGATATGAGGCTTGGTGCGAACGCGGCACTCCTCGAGCGCGGCCTCGAACACTTCGTCCAACCGGTCGGGCGGGATCAGGAACTTCTTTCGAAACGCTTCGTAGCGATCCACGAGAGGGCCGGGTCCACGCAGAAGCTCCTCCAAACGATCCAGAGTCTCCTGAAAATGTGACTCCGGGTACGTCGGCGCCGTCGCATCGTATAGGGCTCGAGACTCCTCGTCGAAGCTGAGGCGCTTTCCTGCCAGCATGCCGGCACGGGAAACAAGAGACTCGAGCTGGAGAATCAAGAAACGGTGCCGGAGACGGACCAACTCTTCTTGTTGCGAAGCATCGACGGCCCTTAGATCAGCGAGGACGGCGCCCGCCCTTTGCTGGATCGACGACAGATCGGTGAGCTCTTTCTCGGCGGCGGCCTTCAGTTCTTCCGGACCGTAGTAGCTGTCTACGTAGTCTGGGTCGTGCGGTCCCATCGCGAGGACCAGTTTCACGTAATCTTCCGCGGCTCGATTCATCGCTTCCATTGTATGAGATGACTCCGCCGGCCGCTCGCCGCCAGTAGAGCAAGCCGCGACCATACAGATCGAAAGTAGAATGAGACCGCTTCGCCTCATTGGTATCATGCGGCTCGCCCCCGATGCTGCCCTTCCCGTTGTACAATGGAAAGCCATGGATTTCTCGATGGACGCGCTGACCGGCCTCCTGGTGGGTCTGGGGCTGGCTGCCGCTTGCGGCTTTCGGGTCTTCGTCCCGCTCCTCATCATGAGCATCGCCTCCTACACAGGGTATCTCGACCTTCGTGCTGGCTTCGATTGGATGGGAACCGTCCCCGCTCTGCTGGCCTTTGCCACCGCGACGATCCTCGAGATCGGCGCCTACTATATCCCGTGGGTGGACAATATTCTCGACACCCTGGCCGCCCCGGCGGCTATCGTCGCGGGCGTCGTCGTTACCGCCTCGACCCTCACCGAGGTCGACCCCTTCGTCGCCTGGACCCTGGCCGCTATCGGAGGCGGGAGCACCGCGGGCGTCGTACAGATCACCACGACTGCCATCCGTCACGCGTCGACTCTCACCACCGGCGGATTGGCCAACCCCCTAGTCTCCACCGTGGAGGCCGCCGGTTCCTTTTTCCTGGCAACGCTCGCCGTCGTCGTCCCGGTTATCGCGATAGGCTTCGTGCTCGCTCTCTTCATATACGCAGGAAGGAAGATACTCGCCTGGCGTCGCCCCGCTTCCGCTCGACCGTGACACTGAAGCATGGCGAGGTATTCTCAAGCGATTGACACCATCGGCCCCGCGTTCGCACGCACCATAAGGCAACTGTTCAAGCCGTTCCGCCTCGGGCATTGGCTTCGCCTCTCGGTGGTATCGCTGCTGACCTGGGAGTTCGCGGGCGGCGGATTCAATATCAACATCCCGGACCCCACCGACGGCGATTCGTCCGGAGAATTGCTGGCCGCCATCCCCTACCTACCTTTGATCGTCGCCGCCGGCGTGGCCATCGTGGTTCTCTCGCTCTTCCTGACCTACGGCGCCGCGGTCTTTCGCTTCATCCTCTTCGACTCCGTCCTGAACGATCGTTGTCAGATCGCCGAAGGGTGGGGCCGATGGCAACGACACGGACGAAGCTTGTTCTGGTGGTGGATGGCCTTCACCGTCATCTTCCTTCTGGCGATCATCGTCCTTTTCGGACTACCCCTTGGGCTTGCCTGGTTGGCGGGCGTGTTCGATGCTCCCGGCGAGCATCTGATCCTGCTGGTATTGGGGGGCCTCATTTTGTTCTTCTTCCTCATGGCCATGATCGTCGCCAGCATGGTGATCCACTTGGCCGTCAAGGATTGGGTGGTTCCGCTGATGGCGATGGAGAACCTGGGCGTCCTGAGCGGGTGGCAGCGATTGATCCCGATGTTGCGCGTGAACTGGCCGGCCTATCTGCTCTTCGTCCTGATGAAAGCGCTTCTCGCTCTAGGCAGCGCCATCTTCTTCACGATTTTCTACATCATCTTGGCATTGGTGGTCCTCATTCCCTTTGTCCCAACCGGGATCATTGCCGGCATTTTCGGACAAGCGGCCGGGATCACGTGGAGCCCTCCCATCATCGCTGCCGTGTCGGTTATCGGGTGCGTCGTTCTCGTCGTCGTGCTCCACGGGATGGCGTTCCTCTACACGCCCGCGATGGTGTTCTTCCAATCTTATGCGCTTTACTTCTTCGGGACCCAGTACCCGAGATTGGGCGAAGCGCTGGTCGCGGCGGATCCGTCGCCGGAGCCGATCTAATGTATTAGCCCCGATCCGACATTCTCGATCGTGACCTCGATCGTGAAGAGCTCGAGAACGCGGTCTGTCAGAGCGGAAGTCCCCGTGATTGCCAACCCCACGTTCGGTTAAGTTCGCGAACACAGCTTTGAGCT
>Ga0302046_10000433_pt1 | contig 42971 bp, 33 predicted proteins | sample RVTome_11_FD_200261 | JGI IMG/M metagenome (GOLD analysis project Ga0302046, IMG submission 200261) | Soil microbial communities from uranium-contaminated site in the Upper Colorado River Basin, Wyoming, United States - RVT147D111 (version 2) ...
CGGAACGGCCGCCACCGACAGCGCGTAGAGCTGCGCCTGGGTCGGGATGTTGCCCTCGAAGACGCGCACAAAATAATCACCTGCCGCCAGCAACGGAACGTCGGGGGTCGACTCGGCGGCGCCGATCGGCTGGGAGTCGCCCGTCGCGAGGACGGTTGAGCCGTCCGTATCGACAATCTGCGCGTTGAGATTGGCGATGGACAGACTGTCGGTGAAGCTGCCGCTACAACAATTGGCTGTCTGGCCGCCGCAGTTCTGCGGGCTGTTGTCATAAGTCAGGCCGACCGGCGTGACCGTCGCCGTGACGGCCAGCGACTCGGTGGTCGTGAAGCGGAACCAGTCGCTTTCGCTGTTGGCGTCGATGCTCAAGAGTGATCCATTGCTCGGCGGACTGATGGCGCCGACGTCGATCGAGGAATTGGCGGCCAGGGCGCCGATGTCGGTGGCGGCGCCGGCATTGTTGTCCGGCTCCGAGGGGTCGCCGTAGTGGCGCTGGGCGCCGCGGATGTCGTCGTGCTGGGGCCCATCGAACAGCGTGGAAACAAAGGGCTCCATGAGCTTGGTTTGCAGGATCGGGCAGACGTGCAGCAGGCCCATGCCGTGGCCGTGTTCGTGGGCGGCGACGTTGCGCAGCCGTCTCGAGTTGTTCGTCGTGATGTTGAAAAAGTTGTCGCCGGAGTCGAGCACCATGTCGCCGTCGTTCGGGAAATTGTTATAGGCCAGGACGCCGGAGTTGCCGTCGATGAAGATCGCCGCGATGCGCAGATCGCCGCGGACGCCGAGCGAACCGGAAGCGCCGTTCAGATTGCTTCCGTCGTCGTTGGGCTCGAAAACGTAAGTCAACCCGGCCAGCTCGGACCAGCGATCGAAGACCTGCTCGAAGATCGGCTGCCAGGTCGCCTGGTTGCCGTAGATGCCGTCGAGCCAGGCGACCAGGTCGCTGTTGCCCGATACGCCGATCTGGTTGGGCACGAAGGTGCCGTCCGGCACGAAGCTGTAGGTCAGCGTCGTCGGCGTGCCCTGCGAAAGGCCGCCGCCGTTGGTCGCCGTCGTCGTCCATCGGCCGGTCAACTGCGCCCGCTGATCCAGGCCCAGGGCCTGGTTGAACGCCTCGATGACTTCGCCCGACGTCCCCGGCGCGAAACAGGCGAACGGCGCGGCGACGTCGGCCAGACCCCGCTCGTAGGCCCCGACGAGCAGCCGCTGCTGAGCCGGCGGCAAGCTCTCGAAGACCCGGCGGCCGATGAGGTGCGAGAGGCGCGCGGAGAGCGCCGCCGACGCGGCGCGCCCATCGGCGTCCGCGCCGGCGTCCATCGCCTCGGTCGCGCCGCTGCCGTCGGAACCCCGCACTGACACCATGATGATCGCGGCGGCGAACATGCACGCAGCGAGCATGAGGCCCGATGACGGCAATTGGAAGGTCAATCGACGCACGGAAGGTCGTTCCCCTTGGATCGAATCGGGTCTGCCCGGCGATGGTCGTCGTCACGGCCCCCCGATCATGCGGGCGTTGCCAATCCCCCGCTCTCCATCGTGGCCCCCGAGGATGTGCGACCATTATACCGGCGAATCCACCGTCATCCGATAGGGCCCGAGACTCACATCATGGTCGTCCATCGCCGCCGCCGAAATTCGCGCGCACGAACGACTCGCTACTGAAACTCGTTCATCAATGGCGGCGCGCGAAGCGTGGCGTCGCCGCATACTCCGGCGCCGCAACCGGGCGCTTCGTCCGCCGAGACATTGCGGATGGGCGGGCCGTTGGATCGACGGTGGCGATCGAGGACGGGCCGTGCGGCATGGAATTGCAATTGATCCCGATGGCCTTACGGCCGCCGTCCGGCAGTGTCAACCGTCGTGAACGGCGACGGCGTCCCATGGGACGTTACGTTGTCGTTACAAGATCGGGCCGGAGCATTCGGTATACTCGATCGCATGAGGCCGCCCGACGGCGACGACTCCTATCGAGAGATAGAGCGATCATCGGCGGGTTCGCCTGACGTCCGATTCTTGAATTGTCCGACGTCGTTCGGACCCAAAAAGGAGATACCGGATCATGGCGCTTGAACGAAACATGGGACGCGCGATGTTGTGCGTCATGGCGATGGTCTTGGCCATTCCCGTGGCCGTGCTGGGGCAGGGAGAGCCGCTCGGCGGCGTGCCGACGCCCAAGAAGGACAATCCGCCCAGGGTGCGCCCCGCCCCGAATGCCGTCAAGCAGGGCGCCGGTGTGCAACCCGTCAACAGGAACGACGTCCCCGAGCCGACCGTCAAGCTCAAGGAGGGCGAGGTTCCGGCGATCAAGTTCGACACGCCGACCTATGATTTCGGCCGCGTTCGCGTCGGACAGGATATCAAGCATGACTTCTGGTTCACCAACACCGGCACGGGCCCACTGGAGCTAATGAAGGTCAAGCCCTCGTGCGGTTGCACGCAGGCCGGCGGCCACGACAAGATCGTGCAGCCCGGGGAATCCGGAAAGATCCCCATCAAGCTGAATCCCGGCCGGGCCAGCGGGCCGATTGCCAAGACCATCCTCGTCCATACCAACGTCGAGGGCGAGGGCTCGCAGGTCACCCTGCACATCAAGGGCGAAGTCTGGCATCCGATCCAGGCCACGCCGGCCAGCGCCTCGTTCGGCCGCCTCACGCAGGACATGGCCAAGACGACGACGATGGAGCGGCGGCTGACGATCGTCAATAACACCGAAGCGTCCATCGAATTGACCGGCGCCCGTTGTACGAACCCTTCATTCAAGGCGACGAGCAACGTCCTGGAGCCGGGCAAGCGCTTCGAGCTGGTAATTTCCATCGTTCCGCCGCTGGCGAACGGTCCGGTGACGGGATCGGTCGAGGTCGATACCACCCTGGCGGATTCCCCGAAGGTCACGATCCCGGTCAACGCCTACGTGACGGCCGACGTTGACGTCACGCCGAACCAGTTGACCCTCACCGGCAACCGGGCCGGCAAGATGCAGCGACAGTTCTTCATTCGCAACAACACCCTGAATCCGGTCAAGATCAGCGAGCTGTCCGCCAGCAATGAGGCCCTGCAATTGACCCTGGTCGAGACGCAGCCCGTCGGCAAGTCGTACCGCCTGACCGTCGATATTCCGGTGGATTACGAAGTCCCCGAGGCCGGCGACACGATCAACTTCAAGACCGACAATCTTTCAGTTCCGGACGTCACGATCCCGATCACCGCCAGCAACCTCGGGCGCAACGTGGCCCAGCAGTTCCAGTTCGATCCGAAGGCGGAAAAAACCGTCGGCCCGGCCGCGCCCGGCGCCGTGGTCAAACCCGCGGTCGCGACTGGTGAAAAGCCGGGCGAAGGCGCCGCCAAGCCGGCGGCAGGCGACACGAAACCGACCGGCAAGCAGCAATAGCCCTCGCCGGTACCTCATCGCGCGCCGTCGGGGCGTCCATGCACCGGCGGCGCGCCATGGTTTTCGCGTGGCATCGCGGCGTGGTGGGCGGATTTCGGGGATGGGCGGATCATGGCTCGTGACTTTGTCCTGGCGTGCGTGATTCTCGTCGCGTCCAGTGCCGTCGGGCTGGCGTCGAACTATCTGCGCCAAAATCCGCTAACGCTAATCAGAAAAGACGTGCCGCTGCGGCCCGCGGACCCGGTCCGGCCGAACGGACGGCGCGAGGTCTCGCCGACGGCATCGCGGCCGACTGGCACGACTGATCAACCGGGCGCGGGCGGGCCGTCCGATGCATCGAAGGACGGCGAGGCCACGCTCGAACAAGTCGCCGCGCATCTGACGGCCGGCACCGCGTTTTTCATTGACGCTCGAGAGCCAAATGAATATGCCGAGGGCCACTTTCGCGGCGCGATCAACGCGCCCTCCAGCGCGATCTTCGAGAACGCCGACGCGGTCACGTCGATGGTCGGCATCGACCAGCCGGTGATCATCTATTGCGGCGGCGGCGAGTGCGAGGCCAGCCACAACGTCGCCGACGCTCTCGTTCGCTATTACGGTTACACGAGCGTCTCGATCTATACGAAGGGTTGGGAGGAGGCGTCCGCGTCTGAAGCCCTCGCCGACTACATCGTCAGGAGGGAGGACCAGCCGTGAACGGTCGGCTGCCGACGTCCTGGCGAACGGTGGTGCGCGGCCTGGCCCTGGTGGCGGTCGCCGGGGTATTTCTTTACGCGGCGCAATCGAAGATCATCGAGCCCCGCCAGTTCGTGGTCAGCATCAAGAACTATCGCATTCTGCCCGAGTCGCTCTTGCACCTGGCGGCGCTGACGCTCCCCTGGGTGGAGCTCGGGGCGGCCATCGCGCTGCTGTTGCCCAGGACACGGCGCGCCGGCGGAATTCTCATCCTGGGGATGCTGACCATGTTTGTCTGCGCCGTGAGCTACTCGGCGCTATACCAGGGTTACAACATCGACTGCGGCTGTTTCGGAAAGGACAGCGCCCAGGCGGGGCTTAAGACCATCGCCCTGGACCTCGGGCTGATCGCCGCGACGCTCATCGGGATACTGCTGCCGGAGAAGAAGTCGGGAATAATCGGCGACTTTTCCATCGAAACGGCAGATAGCGCGGCATGATCCAGTGGGACCGCCGGCGATGTACGGCTAACGAGAAGCCAGCTTGGACAACGCCTCGTCGGCGAGTTCCTCGATTCTCTTTCCGACAAGCTCGACCAATAGGGGCACCTGCGGAGCACGATTGGCCGATCCGACGAATTTCGCTGCGCCGATATAGCGTTCCGCCGCTGCGACGTCACCCTGGACTTCAGCTTCCTCCGCCCGCAGCAGCAACTCCTTCGTCAGGTAGCGAAGCGACATCGTCCGGTCAAGCATCTCCTTCTGCATCGCCTCTCGCTCCGCTGGCGGGCGAGCGATGAACTCGGCTTCCGTCATCGGATAGGTGCGGCATCGGTTTGCGCCCTCCGGTGCTTGGGCGAGGTCCAACACAACGTCAATAGCGGCGTCTCGCTTTCCAATTGTCCAAAATTCCAGGGCATCTTGGATTTCAAGTTGTTTTCCAGCACGCGAGGATGCGCCGGGAGCGTGGGTCGGGGGTTGATTCACGGGCCGCGATTCTTGCACACATCCCGACAACAGCGCAAGGAAAAGGCAAATGCCAAAAAAGGACGGGTGCGCGTGACGACGTGCCAGAGCCATGGCCCGTCCGGTTTCATTCGATGATGCCGGAATGGCGATACGAGCACTTGCACTCGTCATGATCGTCCCTACTCGGCCTGAACGAACTGCGATTGAACGTCGTCCCACACGCGCGCCGCTTTGGATGGATCGATGACGAATGACTCCTGAGACATCGTGGCGTCCACGGAAAGATCGGTGATCGTATGGGCAATCTGGCCCACCATAACGTTCGATTCCGCGAACGCCTTGAGCACGATCCTATGAGGCCACCACCCATCGCCGGATACAGTCGTGATCTTACGATAATCGGAGAATTCCGCCGATGTCAAAAGGTTCCCCTGGTCGTCGATCCGCTCGATGCGGACCGGCGTGCGGCGGCGGGTGACGGGAACGATGACGCGATGGACGTAGGATCGCCCCTCGTAAACCCCTCCCGGGAAAACCGCCGCCTCGCGCACGAAGCCGTTCTCCACGATCTGCTCCCAGCTCACGTTCCAGAACGACTCGGGAACCTGGTCATTCCATACGTCCTGGAGCCGGAATTCCGTAGCGGCGTTTGCGTCGTTGAGTGGATACCGGAATTGCACCAATTGCATGACCGGGTTGGGCAGGGCGGGCAGGATGGCCGCGCTGTCGACGGGGCCGATCGACAGCGTGCCGTCCGATCTCAACAGCTGGTATTTCGTGCCGTCATAAGCGACCTCGACGGACATCCAGGGCATATGCTCCTGATCCACCTGCGACAGCGTCCAATGCCGGGCATCGGAGGCGCGAAATTCAAGTCGCCCGGCAATTGGAACGCTCAATGAATCCGCCGGAACGGGAATCGCGCACGCGGGTTGCAAAGCGATCTCGGGAAGGAGCGTTACTTCGACTTGTGACTTCACGTCAATCGATGCGGTTGACTGCAATTGCACCATGAGATCGCGCAGCTCACCGATTGGGACCGTTTGGACATTGCCGCCATTGCCCGGACCTTGGCCCAGAGCCGTCTGTCCCGATAAGAAAGAAAACCCAGCAAGACAAATGACTACTTGAATTGTACATTTGGAAAACATCCGAATTTCCTCCGATGCCACGAATGCCTGCAAGACCGAGTAAAGCCCGCCATGAGCATCACGAGAAGGGATCAATATCCCCTTGTACGCATCCCCAAAAGAGCGCGGGGCAAGACACATACTCCTTAATTGCACGCGCCGGATGCCAGGGGTTTCCCACATGGTGTGTAGAAAAAACCCCAACACCTTTTCCAGCCACAATGGCCGCCTGCGCTTTCCCAACCTGAACTCACGTTGCCCGTCGGATCCACCGGAGTCAACGAAGTGGGCGCAGGCACGCATTTGGGGCCACCGCCGCACGCGGTAGGGGGCAGGCACTGCTCGTACGCGATTGTCGCCAATCCTGGAGCAATTGTCGAGCCGGTGTTCAAGACAACAGGGAGGGGCGCTCCCGACGAAATGGGTACGAACAACACAAGCAACATGAGCGCCGTGTGTAACAGGAATCTTCGAACGATCATGGATGGGCCTCCATTCGCAATGTCCGCGCCGGGGCCGGATCTGCCTTCCTCGGGAACCTCCGCCCCCTTTGGCAATGCGCAAAGTTTAGTGGGGGGGGGGGGGGCGTCAAGAACAGTCTTGGCCAACTTTCGGGATTGACTATGCAGTTCGACCAATATGATTGGTAATGGGTTTGGAATATGGGCGATAAATCGTTTTACTTGCTCTGCTGCAATGCAACGGATGTGGTGACTTTGGGCGCAAATTGATGCTGCGCGATGGATAGGAGAATAGACCGCGGCGCGGACCATAGGCCCGTTAGCGCCGCCCCAAGGCGTGTCTATTTCCGGTCGTATTGACGGGCGAGCTGCACGAGGCGCGGGTAGCTCTCCGGGCGCTGGTTGTCGGGAAGCGGCGCGAAGCTGCGGACGACGACGCCGGCGAGCCGGCCGAGTTCCGCCATGATGTCGGCGGAGCTGTCATTGCCCGGCGGCAGACTCCACTTGATGCGGCGGGTGATCTCGTCAGGGTAGTCCCTGGCGGCCAGGCGCATCATGGCGGAAAACTGCCAGAGCAGGCGCAGATGCTCCGGCGTCTCCAGCGGTTTTAGCTGAACGCCGACGAACTCCGCCGACTCGGACGCGCCCTCGACCCGCTCGAACCGTATGCCGTGGATGGCATATTTCTCCGCCTCGCGAACCGCCGCCAGCGCCTGTCTGTAATTTCGCGCATCGATGTCAAACAGAAACCGCGCCACGAGATACCATGCGTCGGCCTCCGCCAGCCGCGGCCTGCGGAGCCGAGAGTCGCGATCGGCCATCTGGCCGTAGGTCCGCGCCGCCGCCTGTTGCAGGGCCAGCGCCTCGCGGCGCTCACCGCGGCTCATCAGTCGAAACGCCTCGACGCGCAGCGCCTCGACCGCCAACGGATCCTCCCATTCGAACTCCGTCCGCTGCGCCACGTCCTGCCTCGCCGCCGAGACGCGCCGCGCCCATTCCGCCGCCAGAGCCGGTTCTTCCAGCGCCGCGTTGACGTATTGCAGCAGCGCCTGGTCCCATTGGTCGCTGCGCAGCGCGCGGAGAACGCAGAGCAATCGATCGGCGGCGGGAAGGTCGCCGATCTCGATCATCATGCAATTGGCCTTCTTGTCGTACGGATCGATCTCGGCCAGGTAGCGCTTGAGCGTGGCCCGCGCGTCGTCGGTCCGCCCCGCGCGATGTTGCGTTCGCGCCAGCTTCAGACCCGTATCCAGGTATCCTGCCGCGCGCGCGTTGACCTCCGTCCACGCTTCGATGGCCATTGGCCCCCATTGTTCTTCCGGTTGGCCGGTGGCGGCCAGAGATGATTCGGCCGCGGGCATGGATCGTTCGAGAAGGTTCGTCAGCGCCGTCGCGCGATACGTCCGACTGGACAGCCAGCGATGGGCGCCGAACCGCGCCGTGGCCCGATCGAGATGCGCCAGGGCGGCGCGGTCGTCTTCGCCGATCGACACGCGGCCGCGACCGTGCTCGATGCCACGGTCGATGTCGGTCCAAGCGGTCCATACCAGTGCAATCGCGACCGGAATCGCGCCGGCCCGCAGCACCATCGGCGCAGGCCGCCTTTCGGTTGCGCCGTCGGAGTCGTCCCGGGCGCGCAAAAGCGCCGCCGTGAGCCCGATGAGCGTCCAGTACCAGACGGACAACATCGGATGGCGAAGGTTGATGCTCGCCGATTCGCCGACGACGATGACCACGAGGCCGCTCGCGCACGCCAGCAGCGCCACGCCGCGGGCCGAATCCGGATCGCGCCGCCACGCCCGCCACGCGGCCAGCACGGCGATCAGCGGAATCGCCGCATAGGCCAGGCCGCCCGGCAGGCCGAGCTCGTAGACGGCCTGCAACCATTCGTTGTGGGCGTCGTAGTCGACGCCGCCGTGCAGGATGTTGGGTTCGGCCGCGCGGACGAGGGCCAGGTCGGTCGTCATTTTCGCGACGAAGATGTCCGGGCCGAATCCGAAGAGCGGCGACTTGCCGACTTCCTCGAGCATTTTGGTCCAATAGGTGTAGCGGATGCGCAGCGGGATGCTCGCGGTTCGCTCGGCGCTGATGCTCTGCTGGCGGACGAACAGCGCGCCCGACGCGACGAGCGCGACGGCGCCGATGACGATCGCGCCGCGGACGCGACGAGTCGGTCGGCGCTGCCAGAGGATCACCGCGAGGGTCATCGCCGTCGCCGCCGACATCGCCATCACGGCGGCGCGGCGCCCGGCGGCGGCCAGCAGCCACAGGGCGAGGACCAGGACCGCCATCGCCCAGACGACGGCGGGCGTTCCGTACGGTCGGGCGGACCGGGCCACCGACCCGCGCCCCAGCATCCACGACATCGCGACACCGGCCCACAGGGCGCCTAGCGCCGCGGTGATCGTCACCGGCCCGACCGGCAACTGAAAGAACCGTTCGCCCAGTGCTTCGCGGTGATAGAGCGACATCCCCGCCGCGGCGAGCGCGACGATCGACGCGCCGGTCATGATGCGCCGCGCATCGCAAACCCCCGCCAGCCGCGACAGGGCCACGGCCCAGCCGGCGAACACCGCAAGAAAGAAAATCCAGCCGCGCGACAACTCCCAGGTCCCGTTGATCCGCGCCGACACGGCGGCCCACAGCACGACGAAGGCGGCCATCCATTCGAGCCACAGGCATCCGAAACGTGATGGCGCCGATGTCGCCCGCGCCGCGGGCACATCGGTCGGCCGCCGGCGAATGACGCCGAGCGCCATCCCCGCGAGGACCACCGCCAGGCCCCCGGCCACGGCGTACCAGCGCAGGTCGGACACGTCGGTCATTCTCACCTTGACCGCCAGGGCGCGGGCGATCCAACTGGGCCATGCCGATGCGCTGTCGCCGGCCGTCTCCGGCACTTCGCAGAGCAGAAGCGTCCCCAGGGCGAGCACGGCGATGACAATCACCGGCAGGGCGAGGTTGGACGCGAGTCTGAATCTGACGGGGATCGTCGAGCCGTTTCGGCGTCTTTTCTTCAGCGCCGGGTCCGCAGGAGGGATGCCTTTCATTTCGTGCGCTGGACCATGGTGCTGCTGGTCGTCTTGATGCCCCTGATTTCGCTGGTGAGGGCGTCGGGGTTCGGCGCGTTCTCCAGGGCCACGTCCATGTAGACGTAATCCTCGCGAACGAGTCGGGCGAGAGAGGCCGTGTAGTTGTGCATGCCGTCCTTCTCGCTGGAGGCGATCAGGGCGGGGATGTCCTTGTCCTGCTCCTTGCGGATGAGCTCGCGGCAGGTCGGAGAATTGGTCAGGACCTCCGTCGCCGGAACGAGGGGATGATCCTCGCGGCTGCCGGGCAGGAGGCGCTGGCCGCAAATGGCACGGAGACAATTGGCCAGGGCGCTGCGGATGAAGCCATGTTCGTCGCGGGGGAAGAACTCGAGGATTCGAGCGAACGCCTGCATGGCGTCGGCCGAGTGAAGACTGCCGAACACGAGGTGGCCCGTTTCGGCGGCCTGCATGGCGGCGGTCATCGTGAACTTGTCGCGCATCTCGCCGATGAACAGCGTATCGGGGTCCTGGCGGACGACGTACTTGAGCCCCTCGGCGTAATCGGGAATGTCGATGCCGATCTCCCGTTGCGAGATGATCGACTTCTTGGGCTTGAACAGATATTCGACGGGGTCCTCGATCGTCACGATGTTCTCGTGGCGGTGGGCGTTGATGTGCTCGATCATCGCCGCCAGCGTCGTGCTCTTGCCGGAGCCGGTCACGCCGCAGACGATGACGATGCCCTCATTCGTTTTCTCGATCAGGTCGCGGTAAACCGGCGGCAGGAGCAATTCCTCGAAGGATGGGATCGTCGAATTGACGCGGCGGATGGCGGCATTCATCTTGCCGGCGGCGCGAAAGATGTTCACGCGGAAGCGGTCGCCATCCAACAGCTCGGCGGCGAAGTCCAGGTCGCCGAATTTCTCATAGAACTCGCGGCGGGCCTCGGGGATGATCGGGGTCATGCAGGAGGCGATGTCTTCGCCGGACATCGCCGGCATGTTGACGGTGCGCAGCGCGCCGCCGACGCGAAAGGTCGGCGCCTGGCCCGCTTTGAGGTGAAGATCCGAAGCGCCGTGCGACTTCATCGCCCCCAGCATGTGTTGAATCGTCAGCTTACTGGCCATTCGTCACTCCCCCCGCCTACACGGCGCCCGACTCCGGTACGCACGCACGGCCGCTCGACGTCAGCACGCTCAGTTGAACGGCCCCCGACGCATGTAGCCGCACGTCGGTCGCCGATTCGACGACGCCGTGCAGCGTGTATGGGGTCGCCGCGACGATCCGCACGTCGGCGAGCCGGCCGATCAGATCGCGGCCGCCGTCGAAGACGACGATCTGATCGCCCGAGGTGCGCCCCACGAGCTGACCGTCGCTCGTCGATGCCGCGTCAACTTCCTCGCCGCGCGATTGTTCCGACTCCTGGGCCTTCAACGCCCGCTTGCTCGGCCCCTCGACCAGCACCTCCATTGTCCGCCCAATCATGGCGCGATTCTGGTCGGTGCTGATCCGCGCCTGGATGGCCAGCAGCTCGTTGTTGCGCCGGCGTTTCTCGTCGTCGGGCACGTCGTCGGGCCATCGGTCGTCCGCCGTCGTGCCCGGTCGCGGCGAGTATTTGAAAATAAAGCAGTTCTTGTATTTCGCGTATCGCAGCAACTCGGCGGTCGCTTCAAAATCGCGCCGCGTCTCGCCGCAAAAGCCCACGATCAGGTCGCCGGCGATGCACAGATCGGGCATCAGCGCCCGCGCCCGATCGATCAGGGCCATGTATTGCTCGACCGTATACCCGCGGTTCATGCGGCGCAGCACCTCGTTGCTGCCGCTTTGCGCCGGGATGTGCAGGTAGCGGCAGATGCGAGGGCAGGCGGCCATCGTCTCCAGCGCCGCGTCCGAAAAATCGCGCGGATAGCTGGTGACGAAGCGCAGCCGCGGCAACCGGGGGACCTCGTCGTGTACGCGCCGCAGTATCGATGCGAAATCGGTTTCAGCCCCGCCGTCGTCCGGAACATGGCGATAGTGATTGACCGTCTGTCCCAGAAGCGTGACTTCCATCACGCCGGAGTCGGCGAGGCGGCGGACCTCGTCGACGATGCGATCCGGCGGGCGATGGACCTCCGGCCCGCGCGTATAGGGCACGACGCAGAAGGTGCAATACTTGTTGCACCCCCGCGTGATACGGACGTAGGCCTGATGACGGCCGAAACCGCGCGGCGTATGGGCGTGCGCCCCGGGCGACAGGTCGCGGCCGCTGTCGAGCGATTCGAGGTCGTCGTGCGGCCCGAGCTGCGGCAAGGGCGTGGAGCGATGCCGCAGGCGTCCCGACAGTGCGATCGCGGGAGTTCGCCGCCGCCGCACGTCGTCGATCATCGCCGGGAGCCGATGAAGTTCCGCGGGACCGCATAGGATGTCGACGTGCGGCATCTTCTCGAGGAGGCCGTCGCCGTCGCGTTCCGCCATGCAGCCGATCACCGCGACGACGCGATCGCCCGCCGACCGGCGCGATCCCTTCAGCGCCCCGAGGCGCGAATACACCTTGTCCTCGGCGTGCTGCCGAACCGAACAGGTATTGATCACCACGACGTCGGCCGCGTCGAACTCGTCCGTCAGGCCGTAGCCCCGCGCCGTCAGCTCGCCCAGAACGAGTTCGCTGTCCAGGGCGTTCATCTGGCAGCCGAGGGTCTCGAGATAAAGCGTGTGGCGGCCGGTCACGAAGGCGATTCTCCCTTTGTCAGCGCCGCGAGGCGCCGTTTGCACCTCGATCGAACCGCGTCACTGACGTCTCGTCGATCGAGACATTCGCGGTACAGCTTGACCGATTGGTTCGGCCTGCCGAGCTTCTCGTATGCCTGCGCCGCCCAACAAAGCCCTTCGTCCGCATGGCCCGTCCTCGGCGCAAGAATCACGACTTTCATCGCTGACAGGACGGCCTGCGGAAATCGATCCTTGCGGTAGTGGATCTTCGCGCCCAGCATCCACCACGCGGCGCGTTCCGCGCCATTCGGCAACAGCGTCAGGACCGGTTCGTGTCGGCGATATTCCGCGTCGGCCTCCGAGAGGCGGTCCTGTTTCAACGCCCGCTCGATTCCGCGCCGCCGCTCTTGCCACTGCCTGGCATCGGCGGCCTCCAGTGGCGTTCGTCTGCGCTGCGACGAACGGATCGCCTCCGATCGCCCCTGTCCCGCCGATTTAGACTGCGCAGCCCGCGACTGGCCCATCTCCGTCGCGTGGATCGGGACCGACAGGGTGAAAAAGGCGGCGGCGAAGCCACGGACGACCAGATTCCGCCGTCGATTCAGCATGGCCCGACCGCGACTTTGCCTCATCATCGGATTTTACTCGGCCGCGGGACGCCCGGTCAACGCGGTTCCAGATGGGCATCCAACGTGCCCGCACTCGCGGCAGGCGGCAAAAAGCGCGATAATCCTGACATGATCGGGGATCCATCTGATCGAATGGGGATCGGCGCGAAGTGCTTGACCCGCCTCGCACGTCCGGCGTCGGCTGTCGCGGTGCTGGCGCTGGCGTCGGGCTGTCATCAACCGAGGCCCATCGGCGGCGTTGTCGTCGGCGAAGGTCAGGAGCTGCCGATCCTGCGGCGCTACGGCGGCCCCCACAGCAATGAGATCCAGGCCATGCAGGTCGTGGTGCGGGACGCCGCGACCTGGGCGCGGATTCCCCTGGCCGAAATCCCGGTTGACTTCTCCGACAAGATGCTGCTCGTGGTGACCATGGGGCGCGTGATGTCCGACGGATACGCCGTCGAGGTCGCCCGCGTCTGGCGGGAGGGAAGTCGGTTGCGCGTCGAGTTGGCCGTCAGCGAGCCGCCGCCCGGTTCGCCGGTGGTCATGGCCAGTCCGTGGAGCGTGACGGTGGTACCGCGCTGTGAAATGAACGTCGTGGAATTTGACACGTCTCCGCCGGATCGGGATCGATCGTGGGAGCAAAGCGCGCCGCCCCAGGGCCTGTGAAATTCGCCTGTGGACTGGCTCCGCCTGACTCTCTTTGAGCGGCCCGAAAAAAAATCAATTGAGGCGCAGCGCGTATTGTCATCAGCGGGGGCGCTGATATACTTTTGTCTTCTATCACGGATGGTCTCCTTCGACCCGAAATGCGAAGTCACGAATTGGCGGCGCGGTATGGCGAGCGCCAGGAGGATTTTCGATATGGCCGAGTTCAATGGCGAGTTTCCGACGGTCATCGGTTCCGATGCGAGCTTCAAGGGCGAATTGACCTTTGAAAAAGGCGTCCGCATCGAAGGATCATTCGACGGCCATATCAATTCCAAGGGTCACCTGCACGTCGCCGAGGGCGCCCGGATTTCTGCCGACATCCAGGCGTCGAACGTTCGCATCGAGGGCGAGTGCAAAGGCAACCTGACCGTTTCCGAAAAGTTGCACCTGATGGCCACCGCCAAGGTCGAGGGCGATCTGCGAACGACGCGTCTGGAGATTGCCGACGGGGCCATCTTCATGGGCAACGTCGCCGTCGGCCAGACCGCCGCGCAGAACACCCGTCGGGCCCCCGAAGCGGCGCCGGCCCCGGCGCCTGCCCCCAGGCCCGAGCCAGCCGCGGCGCGGATGCCGACGCACCCGGCCGGACCCGTTCCGCCGCGCCCCCGACCGCAGGAAATTCGCGCCGGCGCAGCGGTTTGACGAGGGGCGCAGAGAGCATCACCCCTGTGGCACGGGCTAATAGCCCGTGCGGAACCGGCTATTAGCCGGTTCCACATGATGAAACATTCTGCGATTCAACCGAACAGGCGCCGCTCGTTCAGAATCCCGGGCCCGGCGCGGCAAGTCGCGTCTATCGCCTCGAATTCAGGTCGGCCGCGATGGCGTCGATCTTCTGCGCTGCTCGCCGCCGCGCCGCCGCCGGATCGTCGCCGGGCTCCTTGGCGAGAATGTAATACTTGATCTTCGGCTCGGTGCCGCTGGGTCGGGCGATGACCTTCGTCTGGTCCTCGAGCGTGAAAACCAGCACGTCAGCCGCCGATAGCTCGTAGCGCCCGACGATCTGGCCGCCGGCGCGCCGCCGCACCTCGCCCGTTTGCAAATCCGCCATCGTCTCCACGGCCAATCCACCCATTGCCTCGGGCGGATCGCGCCGTAGCGACGTCATGATCTCGGTGATGCGCGCCGCGCCGTCCGCGCCGGGCATCGTGTTGCTCCGCGCCCCTTCTTCGTGATAGCCGTGCGTCGCGTACAGCCGTTCGAGTTCGTCGAGCAGCGTTCGGCCCGATTGCGCCGCGACCGCGGCCGCGTCCGCGATAAACGCCGCGGCGGTCACTGCGTCCTTGTCGCGCACGAACGTCGCCGGCATGTAGCCGTAACTTTCCTCGGCGCCGAACAGGTAGGTATGACTCGGGCGGCCGGCCGCGCGGGCCTCCTCGAACCGGCGAACCTCCGCCGCGATCCACTTGAATCCCGTCAACGTTTCGATGACCGTCGCGCCGTAGGACCGGGCAATCGTCTTCATCAGATCGCTGCTGACGATCGTGCTGAGCACCGCGCCGTCCGCGGGGAAACGACTCACCTGCGTAAGTTGTTGGCAGACAAACTGGCAAATCAGCGCGCCGATTTGGTTGCCGGTGACCAATCGGTATTCGCCGTGGCTCATCCGAACCGCGATGCCCACGCGGTCGGCGTCGGGATCGGTGGCGATGACCAGATCCGCCTCCTTTTCCTTGGCCAGCTCGATGGCCATCGACAGGGCGGCGCCTTCTTCGGGGTTCGGCGACCGGACCGTTGAAAACTCGCCGTCGGGCGAGGCCTGCGCCGCGACCTCGAAGACCTTGTCGAATCCGCGGCGGCGCAGGGCCTCGGGGATCAGCCGCGAACCGGTTCCGTGCAGCGCCGAATAGATGATTCGCATCTTCGCCCCCTGCGCCCGGCAGGCCTCCGGGACGAGGCAGCTTTCGTCGACACGCGCCAGAAACGCCTCGTCCACCTCGCGGCCGATGATGCGGATCAGCCCGCGCGATTCGGCCGCCGCCGGGTCCATCGCGCGGACATTCGCATACGCCCCGACGCCGCGCACCGCTTCGATGATCGCCGCGTCGTGCGGGGGCACGACCTGCCCGCCGTCGCTCCAGTACGCCTTGAACCCGTTGTATTCCGGCGGATTGTGGCTGGCGGTGATGACCACGCCGGCGGTGCAGCCGAGGTGGCGAATGGCGAACGACAGCTCCGGCGTCGGCGCCGGCGCGTCGAAGAGATATGCGCGGACGCCGTTGGCAGCGCAGACGCTGGCGACCCGCCGGGCAAACGCGTCACTCATCCGCCGACAGTCGAAGGCGACGGCCACGCCGGCGCGTTTCGCGGCCTCGCCCTGTCGGCAGACGTAGGCAGCCAGTCCCTGCGCCGCGGCGCCGACGGTGTAGACATTGAGCCGGTTGGGCCCGGCGCCGATGATGCCGCGAATCCCGCCGGTGCCGAACTCCATTTCACGATAGAAGCGGTCACTCAACTCGCGCTCGTCGCCGGTCTCGACCAGCGCGCGGATTTCGTCCTTGTCAGCCGCCGCGATCGCGGGGTCGTTGAGCCAATCTTGAATTCTCGCGCCGATCGATGCGTCCATGATGGTACGGTCGTTGCGTCCTGCTCTTGCCCGTGCACAATGTAGGCGAATCAACCGGGCGCGCTAAGCTGCATGGAGGCCGTCGTTGGATTGACTGCCTGTTCGGCCGTCGATCGCGGATTGCGAAGGTAGCCGCGTTTTGCCTGGCTCGAAACACGGAGGAAGCGCCATGCCCTGGACCCTCGAAGGCATTTTCGACGCTTTCGGCTACACGCTGAGTCTGCCGGAGCGCGCCGTCCGTTCGCTCGCCGCGGCCATGGGCGGGGCGTCCAAGATCCTCGCCGACACGCTCCTGCCCGAGCCCCTGCGGCGAACGAGCACTTACGCCGCCATCGTCGGCAACGCCCAGCGCTTCGTCATCGAGCAGGTCGCCGACGTGCAGGGCGTCTATGCCGCCGACGCCGCATCGCTGCCCGAGAACTACGTCCCTCGCAAAATCGCGGGAAACCTGATGGAAGCCGCGGGGATGTTCGCCGTCCACCTATCGCCGTTGTGGGTCTTCGCCTTCGTCAGCGACCTCGCCGACGGATCGAAGGTCTATCTCAACCGCCTGGTGGACGAGCTCAAGGCCCATCGCGTCCTGCCCGAGGACGCCGGCATCCGCGAGTTGGACGACCTGTTCGACGCCCTGGGACACGCGGGCCGCAAGTCCTCCGAGGCCTTCGAAGCGCCCCCCATCAATCTCGGCGAGTTGTCGCGGCTACGCGAGGACCTGACCCGCGGCTATCGGGGTGTCTTTCGCGAGGCGGGCAACCTGCTGCCGAGGATGGACACCGTCTGGAAACGCGTCGAGGCCGTCGCCGGCCGCCAGGGCGTGGGCACCGAGGCCCTGGTCGGGCTGATGACCGTCGATCTGGGCCGCACGGCGGGCAAGGCGATGGACGCCGCGTTCGCCGTGGGCAGCGCCACGACGGGCATCCTTGGTGAAACGGTGCTCAAGTCGTATGCCGAGACGCTCGACCGCGTGCAACGCCAGGGCGCCGTCGCCTGCATCGAGGACGCGACGAAGCCCTACACCGCGGTCCTTGCCGAGCACTGGCGGTCTGATCGACCGACCCTGACGCAGAAATACCTCGGCCAGGTCATGGACCTCTTCGGCGTCGGGCGCCCGTCGGCCGACGAGAGCGCCGGCGCGCCGGCGGACGGCGCGGCCCATCGCGCGGATGCCGGTCAGTGTGAGCCGCCGGCGGGCGCCGTGCCGTGACGTCGCCGGGGTGAAATGTTTCGTGAAATTATGTTGTGCAATTTTGAGGCGGTCGCTTAGAATCCCCCGTTCGCTTTCTCGGCCGCCGCGCCCCGTCGGTCGTGTGACTTGAATCCATTATTGGCATCGCGCGATCGAAGTGGATTGTGCTAGAGCCGATTCGGCGCTCGAAGCGGGCGTCGAAGGGCCGTAGTCCGTCGATGATCTATCGTCCATCGTCCGCGCGGTGGTGAGTCGGAATGCGTTGAGATGAATGTTTTCATGCTGGGCTGGGAGTTTCCACCGTTCATCAGCGGCGGTCTGGGCACCGCCTGTTACGGACTGACCCGCGCGCTGAACGAAATGGGTCACCGCATCATCTTCGTCCTGCCTCAGCCGATCAACGCCCCCGAAACGGCGCACGTGCAGATCCGAACGCCATCGGACCGTCCGGGCGCCCTGAAGACGTACAACTCCTATCGCCTGGAGGAATTTCAGAACGTCGAGTTCCACGCGATTCCCTCGGCGATGCAGCCGTACAGCCAATCGACGCCCGGCGGCTGGCAGAGTCGCATCCATGCCGACCAGCGCGTCGTCGCCGAACCGCGGCAGACCGTTGTCGACGACGGCTCGCCGGAGGGCCCCGGCGCGCCGGCCTCGCATCGAAGCGGCGGTGGAATCGCGGCCGGCCATTACGGCGGCAACATGTTCGCCGACATACAGCGCTACGCCGAGATCGCCATCGACCTGGCCCGCGGCGAGAACTTCGACATCGTGCACGCCCACGACTGGATGACGTTTCCGGCCGGACTGGCCGTCGCCCGGACCTTCGGCCGTCCGCTCGTGGTGCAGATTCATTCGACAGAATTCGATCGCAGCGGCGAGAACGTGGACCGGCGGATTTACCAGATCGAGCGCGAGGGCGTCGCGACCGCCGACCGCGTCATCGCCGTCAGCTATTTCACGCGGAACATCCTCATCAATCGCTACGCCGCCGACGCGGATCGCATCGACGTCGTGTACAACGCCATCGACAACAACGGCGGGAACTATGTCTTGCCCCCGCCGATCCGCAGGGACGAGAAGATCGTCTTGTTCCTCGGTCGCATCACGATGCAAAAAGGGCCGGAATACTTTCTGGCCGCGGCCAAGGCCGTGCTCCAGTTCGAGAAAAACGTCCGCTTCGTCATGGCCGGCAGCGGCGACATGATCCGCCGGTCGATCGAGCTGGCCGCCGAGCTGGGCATCGGGCACAAGGTCGTGTTCACCGGCTTCCTGCGCGGCGAAGACGTCGCCCGGGTCTTCCGCATGGCTGATCTTTACGTCATGCCCAGCGTCAGCGAACCGTTCGGCATCGCGCCGCTCGAGGCCCTGGCCAACGACGTGCCGGCGCTGATCTCCCGCCAGTCCGGCGTCAGCGAGATCCTGTCGCACGTCCTGAAAGTGGACTTCTGGGACATCAATGAGATGGCCAACAAGATCGTCGCCGTCCTGCGCCATCCGCCGTTGCAGTCGACGCTGCGGGAACACGGCAACTTCGAGATTCGCAAGCTCACCTGGCGCGGCGCGGCGGAGAATTGCACCCGCGTTTATGAAAAGACGCTGAGCCAGCCGCGGCGGCAGGTGATCTGATGGCCTCAGTCTGCATGTATTTTCAGGTTCACCAGCCCTACCGGCTTCGCAAGTACTCGATCTTCGATTCCGGCCACAATTATTTCGACGACGAGCGAAACGCCGAAATCTGCCGCAAGGTGGCCCACAAGTGCTACCTGCCCGCGAACCAGTGCATCCTCGAGCAGATACGCCTCCACGAGGGCCGATTCCGCGTGTCGTTCTCGTTGACCGGGGTCGTTCTCGATCAGTTCGCCGAATACTGCCCCGAGGTGATCGATAGCTTCCGGCGGCTGGCCGAGACGGGCTGCGTCGAGTTTCTCGCCGAGACCTATTACCACAGTCTGGCGTTTCTCCGCTCGGCGACCGAATTCGAGGCGCAGGTCGCCATGCACCGCAAGAAGATCGAATCGCTTTTCGGAGCGACGAGCCGGATCTTCCGCAACACCGAGCTGATCTACAACAACGACGTCGCCGCCGCCGCGCACCGCCTCGGGTTTGTCGGCGTCCTCTCCGAGGGCGCCGATCACCTGCTCGGATATCGCTCGCCGAATTTCACCTATCGTCCCCCGGGCGTGCCCATCACCCTGCTGCTGAAGAACTACCGCCTCTCCGACGACATCGCCTTTCGCTTCAGCGACCGGAACTGGAGCGAATGGCCGCTGACCGCGGAGAAATTCGCCGGGTGGGTCAATCAGGTCAACGGCTGCGGCCACGTCGTCAACCTGTTCATGGACTACGAGACCTTCGGCGAGCATCAATGGGTCGAGACCGGCATCTTCGATTTCGTCCGTGCTCTGCCCGGCGCGGTCATGGCCGCCAGCCGCGACAACGGTTTCAAGATGCCGAGCGAGGTCGTCGAGGCCGTGCCGCCGGCGGGCGAGCTCGACGTGCCGCACCTGATCAGTTGGGCCGACACCGAGCGCGACCTGTCGGCGTGGCTCGGCAACGCCATGCAGAGCCACTCCCTGCAGGAGGCGTTCAATCTGGAGGAGGCGGTCAAGGCCACGGACGACGACTTGCTGCTGACAGACTGGCGGCGGCTGCTCACGTCGGACCATTACTACTACATGTGTACCAAGTATTTCGCCGACGGCGACGTGCACAAGTACTTCAATCCCTACGACTCGCCTTATGACAGCTACATCAATTTCATGAACGTGCTCGACAGCGTCGCCGCCAGGACGAAATAATGGGTTTGGCGGCGGTCCGCGAGGTCGGCCCCGAAGCACGATCGGCAATTGAATCGGCCGGGAAATTCCCGGGCAATAGGGCTAGAAAAACGTTTTAGCTATTCAAAAAAGGCCCATCCCCATGAACCACCCCAAGCTGGCGATCCTGGTCGGAGGCGGACCCGCACCCGGCATCAACGCCGTCATCGGCGCCGCCACCATCGAGGCCATCAACCGCGGGATGTCCGTCATCGGCATCTACGACGGCTTCAAACACCTCAGCGGCGACAAGTTCGTCGCCGAGCGCCACACCATCGACCTTCACATTCGCGACGTGGCCCGAATCCATTTCGATGGCGGCTCCATCCTGCGAACGGCGCGCAAGACGCTGCTCGACGACTCCGACCTCGGCGGCTCTGCCCAGGTGCGGCCCGACGCGACCAAGGTCCGCCGCGTCCTGCGCCATCTGACCGAGGTGGGAGTCACGCACATCCTGACCATCGGCGGCGACGACACTGCCCTGTCGGCGCGCTTCGTCGCCGACGAGACGCGTGGCCGCATCCGCGTCGTCCACGTGCCGAAGACCATCGACAACGACCTGCCCCTGCCCGGCGACATTCCGACGTTCGGATTCTCCACCGCCCGCCATCTCGGAAGCGAGCTGATCGCCAACCTCATGGAAGACGCCAAGACCACAGGCCGCTGGTACGTCGTCGTCGCGATGGGCCGCCACGCCGGCTTTCTCGCCCTGGGGATGGGCAAGGCGACCGGGGCGACGGTCACGCTCATACCGGAGGAATTCGCCGAGACGACGACGGTCGGGGGCATCGCCGACGTGCTCGAAGGGGCCCTGATCAAGCGACGGGCCATGGGGCGCTCCGACGGCGTCGCCATCGTCGCCGAAGGGTTGGCCTACCGGCTGGGCGACCGCGACGAACTGGAACGGCTCCTGCGCAAGAAGGTGCCGCTGGACGCCGCCGGACACGTGCGATTGGCCGAGGTGCCGCTGGCCCGCATGTTGTCCGACGAGCTGACGAGCCGGGCGGAGGCCCGCGGCGAAAAGCTGACGGTGATCCCGCAGACGATCGGCTACATGCTCCGCTGCGCTGCCCCCACGCCATTCGACATGTCGTATTGTCGCGACCTGGGAAATGGCGCCGTCCGATTGCTGCTCGATGAAACGCGCGACCTGACCGGCGGCGTCATGGTCACGATCCAGGGGAGCAACCTCTGCCCCCTGGCCTTCGCCGACATGATCGACGCCGCCACCAATCGCACGCGCATTCGACAGGTCGACATCCGCAGCGACGCCTATCGCGTCGCCCGGGCATACATGATCCGTCTCGAGACGTCCGATCTCGATGATCCGGTCATGCTGGCCAAGCTGGCCACGGTCGCACACATGAACGAGGCCGACTTCCAAAAAAAATATCTGCGCGCCGCGACGCGACTTTTCCAGGCAGGACCCGCCGAACAGCGGGTCGCCGCGCCCTCCGCCGAGTGCATCGAAAGTTGATTTTCAGGGGTCTTCTCCGCGCCACGTCATGCGGGCGGCGCGTTTTGTGATTCCGCCGCCGACACCGACTCCCAGAGGATTTCCGCGATGTCGAGTTGGCGGACCTCCTCGCGCGATTCGGCCGCCAGGCCATCGATCAACATCCGCTGACAGAACGGACAGGCGGATGCGATCATGTCGGGCTTCGTTTCCAGCAGTTGATCCCTGCGGCGAAGGTTCACGCGCTCATTGGTCGCGCATTTGACCAACGTTGTCGGCGTCCCCGCCCGCGTCATAAAGGACTCCATCAGCCCCGCCAAGTTCGCGTCAATGCTTGCCCCGGCCACATAGGTCTTGGCATAAGCCGGTTGCGGTGTGGAAATCCGCGAATCCACCGGCCGCTGGTGCGGCCGGCTGAACTCGTGAGCTAACTTCCGCCTCGCACCCGTTTTCTCAAGCCCTTGAATGGTTCAATAGACAATAATTCCCCGAGGGTTGAGGGGGTGAAGGTGCGCCCGTCCGTATCTCGCACGACAGGCCCCAACGCGTCGCGCGTTCGCCGCCAGCCGATACCGGAAAGGACTGCGATCAAGGGTACGCCGCCAAGGCGGGTCGCTTCCGCCCTCAGCGACCTAAAACGCGATGCCTTGTCGCGAGCCGTTCCCCCGTCGTTTGCAACCTTACACTCCATTATCGCGCGCAGTTGGTCGCTTCCCTCCTTATAGACGACGAAGTCCGGCGAGGGCTTTACCGTCAACCCGAATCTGGACTTGATTACAGCATGATTGTGGGAACTTGTTCTGACAAATGGAACGCCTGCATCTCGCAGAAGTTCCGCGGCGCTCTCTTCGAGAAGGTTTCCACGCCGACTGCTTGTCGCATCTAACAACTGTCTGAATGCCCCACCATACAGCCGTTGATGAAGAAATGTCTCCAAAGGAACGCCTTTGGTGGCGAACATTCGGACGGTATCCCAACCCTTCAAGGTGTCGGGCTTGGCAATCTTCGGACGCAATCTATCTGTGAGACGTCTTGTAGGGAATAATCTGCCATTCATTACCGCATCGATGACTCTTCCCAAAACGGTTGCAGTCTCCTGGGAAGGAGTCTTGCCCTCCTCGATGGACTGAATTGTGCTTTTCGTAATCTTGACGCGACTGTCTGTGCCTGCCACAAGCGCGCAAGCTTCTGCGAACTCGGGTACGATGAAGCCTAAGAGCAGTCGGAAGACCCGTAACGATTCGGGATGCGTGCCAAGGACATTCGCCAAGTCCCTATCGCTGACGTTCTTAAAGAAGTCTGTGCCTTTCGCGGCGTATTCATACGCCTGTTTCAGCGGAGGCAACTCATAATCATCGCGCCAATGAACGAAGGCGAAATCCGCCTCGATGTTGGGTCGAAATACGACCTCCGCAATCGCTGCGTATACTTCGGCGTGTTGGCCTGTTCCGAACTGCTCGGGTACGGAGCGAATCAAGGTGATTCTGCGGTCCCAGTTCTTCGCGGCGGCAACCGTTTCAGCAAGCTCACGCGGATCAGGCATGACAAGATCTTATTGAAGGGTTTGAAGCCGCCTGGACAAGATCCCCGCGTAGCGCGAGTCGATCTCCGTTACCAGCCATCGTCTTTCGAGTTCTTCCGCCGCCACGGCCGTTGTGCATGTCCCGGCAAACGGATCAAAGACGATCTGATTTGGTTTGGTCAGCAGGTTAATGAAGAACCTAGGTAGTGCGATGGGGAATCGAGCTGGATGCCGCGTCGGATTGGGGCTGAATTCCGGCTCCAGCATGAGCAAGTTCGAGGGTCGGACCCAATCCGGTCCTGCCTGCACACGCTTTCGGCCTTGTCCCGAAGGAGCATTCACCCGAACGTAATTGTGGGCAAGCCGCTTACGGCGCTCTCGGTCTCTTGCATCCCAGCGAGCCGGTGTCAGGCAGTTTTCGGGGAAGAATTGCCAGTCTGGAGTCTTAGAAAACTGGAAACAATACTCGACCGCATCTTTCAGGAAGCGGTTAAACCGACCAGGCGGCGGGGAGGGTTTCCCCCACACGAAGTCTTCGCAAAACAGAAACCCTTGCTCTCGCAACCAGAAAACGATCTCGTACTGGAGGGTTCCGCGCTCATCCTTGTGGCGCTTGGAACGATAATTGAGCACAAAACTTCCATGAGGTTTGAGTGTCCGGAAAATCTCCCGAGTCACGTCCAGAAAAAAGTTCTGATACCAGTCCCGTTCATATCGCTCCCCATTCCCGTATTTGGGCTGTCCATCATAGGGCGGCGATGTCATGACGAGATCGAATGTATTGGCCGGGATCCCGGCGAGCACTTCGAGACAATCTTTCACCAGTAGGGCACCAAAGCGTGTCCGGAATTCAGAAAGGCGAAACAGAGAGTCGATCTGTTTCGCTGTCTTCCCGCGTGATTGGCTTTCGACACCCTGCGCCGTCTTGCCGTTGATTCGCAACGTTCGTCGTAGGGAGGAAGCCCCAATACGAATTGGCGAGACCTTCACTCCGTCAAAGAGAGTCGACTTCTCTGCTGAACGTCGTATAGCTCGCTTAATTGGGCGCATGGCTGTTTCCTTTCACAACAAGCTTCCGCTTACTACGACGTCGCAGAATACTTTGACTTCGCGTTGGCTGTCAATCTCATTGTCCGTTCTACTGGTCTGGCAACGGTCATGAATCCTGTTTTTCTCCCACCGACTGCCACAACAGCTCCGCGATGTCGAGTTGGCGGACCTCCTCGCGCGATTCGGCCGCCAGGCCATCGATCAACATCCGCTGACAGAACGGACAGGCGGACGCGATCACGTCGGGCTTCGTTTCCAGCAGTTGCTGCGTACGCCGCACGTTGACGCGCTCGGCGCCCGGCTCTTCCTCCTTGAACATCTGCGCGCCTCCGGCCCCGCAGCACATTCCCCGATCGCGCGTCTCACGGGGTTCGAGGACCGTCAGTCCCGGGATCCTCCTGAGTGTCTCGCGCGGCGGCTCGTAGATGTCGTTGTGGCGGCCGAGGTAACACGAATCGTGAAACGCCACCCTCGCCTCCACGCGGCCCCTCGGCTTGAGCCGGCCATCGGCCATCAGTTGTGAAAGATACTGCGAGTGGTGCAGGACCTCGTAGCTGCCGCCGAAATCGCCGTATTCGTTCGCCAGGGTATTGAAGCAGTGGGGACAGGCCGTGATGATCGTCTTCGGCTTGTAGCGGTTCAGCGTCTCGACGTTCGCCTGCGCGAGCATCTGGAAGAGAAACTCGTTGCCGGCCCGCCGCGCCGGATCTCCGGTGCAGCGTTCCTCTTCGCCGAGGATGGCAAAGCTGACGCCCGCCGCCGTCAGCAATTGTGCCGTCGCCCGCGCGATTTTCTTTGCCCGGTCGTCGAACGACGGCGAGCAGCCGACCCAGTAAAGCACCTCGGCGTCCGGCTTCTCGCGGTAGCGCCGCACGTCGAGTCCCTCCGCCCACGCGGCACGGTCCGACGACGGAAAGCTCCAGGGATTCGATTGCGTCTCCAGCCCGCGGAAGGCGTTCTGAAGCTCCGCGGGAAACTCGCTTTTCTCCATGACCAGGTGCCGACGCATGCCGACGATCTTGTCGACGTAGGTGATGAACACCGGGCACTCCGTCTCGCAGGCGCCGCAGGTCGTACATGCCCAGATGACCTCCGGCTTGATCACGTCGGGCACGAGATCGCAGGCGTTGCCGCCCGCCCCATCGACCGTCGGCGCGCCGTGTCGCCCGGCGGCGACCAGCGTTTTTTCGTTCTCGTAGAGAAAGTTGCGCAGGTCGAGCGTCAGGTGCTTCGGCGACAGCAGCTTGCCGGTCATCGTCGCCGGGCAATGATCCGAGCAGCGGCCGCATTCCGTGCAGGTGTACAGGTCGAGCACGGCCTTCCACGAAAGATGATCGATGCTCCGGATGCCGAGCGCCTCCTCGCGCTCGATGCGGCCCTCGATGTCCTCGACGTTCGGCAGCCGCCCCCGCGGGCGAAGGTTCTGGGCAAATACGTTGGGAATCCCGGTGATGATGTGGAAGTGCTTGGATATCGGCAGTAGATTGAGAAAGATCAGCACCAGGGCCACGTGCGTCCAGAATCCCAGGTGGGCGAGAAAGGTCAGCATTCGCTCGCCGGCGCCGTCGATCGCCACCGCCATCAGCGACCCGGCCGGCTCGTACGCCACGAACCGCGCCGCGGCCTCCGTCGACCGGGCATCCAACGCCTGCGCGGCGCCGTCGTGAAGGATGTCGGCCCACATCATGGCTTCGATAATCAGAAGGATCAGCAGTCCTTCGAACGAGAGCGTCATGCGCGGGAGCCGGGCGATCAACCGGTAGTACAGAAACACGCCGGTCGCGACGATGACCAGGACGGCGAAGACGTCCTTGACCAGCGCGTATGCCCGCCCCAACCAGAAATCACCGCCGAGCAGCCCCCAGAAATCAAAATCCACCGAATACCCCCGGCCGAACAGCAGCAACGACCGGACCAGCAGCACGATGAACCCGGCGAAGATGATCCAGTGCGCGATCCCCGCCCACCAATATCGGCGCATGCGCTTCTGCGCAAAGGCGTATGCCCAGGTGCGCCGCAGGCGCTCGCCGATCCGGTCGAGTCGCTGCTCGTCGGGTCCGAGCCGCATCAGCCGCCAGCGCCGCGCCATCTGCCACGCAAACGTGCCCCACGCGGCGACGAGCATCAGCGTCATGATCGATGCGTTCATGGATGATCCTACAATCCGCCGGCGATGGCAGCGTAGCGAATAGCGAATGCCCGTGCGTTCGTCAAGGCGCGGAATGAGCAGGGACGCCCGGAATGATCCTCTGATGGAATGGACGAAGACTGCCGCCCGCCGAGACGGCGCCGCTGCGCGACGCGGCTACTTCTCGATCTTGACTTTCTTTTGCCGCTTTTCTTTTTCCTTTTCGACATCCTGCATGATTTCGGCGAACTCTTCCTCGGTGTATCCGACGAGCTTGTCGACGACCTCCGGATTGAAGCCCAGGCGCCGGAGCATGTACGCCTCGTCGGGAACGCTTCCGTCCTTCGGGATGTGCTCGCTCACCCAACCACTCCAGTTGCCTTCCATGGTCGCCCGCTGGTCGTCGGGAAACTCCGTTTCCCAGGCGCGGAGTCCGTCGCCCTTGTAGGTCGTCTGCCGGTCGGCGCCGACCCGCGTGGAGAGATTGAAGATGGCGCGAAAATCCTTCCGCCCCTTGACCCCGCCGTGCATCATGTAGGCCGCCAGCGACCACGCCTGGGCGTAATTCAGAAACCCCTGGTCGCTGGTCATGTCCGCGTGCCAGGTAGACGGATCGATCGTCCAGACGTAATGAAAATCCTTCCAGCGGTCGGTGTCGTGGATGCGGCGAATGACGGGGGCGTAGCGGCCGCGCTTCGGAATCAGATCGAAATTCTCGTCGATGCTCCTGTCGAAATCCCAATACTCAAACACCGATGCCTGCCCCTCGTCGAACCACCGCGGCGAATCCACCGGAATGGCCACCCCGGCGGAAGGGTGCAGGACCATGCCCAGGCGAAGGCGCATCTCCATGTGCGCCGCCTCATGCTTGAGGACCGCCTTGGGCCATTTGGAGAATTTATCGATCCCGTTGGTGAACTGCATCAGGCGGTAGTGCGGCGCCGGCCAGTAAGGCCCGCGATCGGGAAAGCTGTAGTGCGTCATGAACTGGCCGCCGCTGCCCGGCGACCCGCCGTTTTCCATGTAGGTCTCGCGGTCCTTGAAGATGATGACTTCCACCGGCTCCTTGGCCGTGCCGGCGACCGGGCCGAGCAGCTTCTTGTAGGCGGCGCCGTATTCGCGGTGCAGCATTTCCATATACATCAATGCGTCGGCGGTGAACTCCGGGTCGATGTCGGTGCGGACGATGAACGGATGGCCCATGTAGGTCCACAGGCGCGTGGGCCCGCCGTTGATGTTGCCGTCCTTGTCCATCTTGATCTTCTTGAGGGCGCGGCGGTAGCGCTTGTCATATTTTTCGTCTGTCTCCCTGGGCCGTTGACCCCAGCGGTAGCGCTCGCTCGACGATTTCGCCTTGCCTGATTTCGTCCCCCTTCGCGGCTTTTTCTTCTTCGACTTCCTCCTGGACGGGGGGTCGTCCGGGTCGCCCGCGGACATCGCCGGCGGGACGCGGTCCGGACTCGCCGCCGACGCCGTTCCGACCGACGGCAACGCGATGATCGCGGCGAGCAGCCACGTCAATCTTCGTTGAAACAAGAAATTGATTTGCCCGTGCATCGTCGCGTCCTCCGCAGATGGTGTACGAAATCAACCGGCCGGCCCGTCGGACTTCAAGTCGAGGGGCTTTGGCCCGCGGCTCCGATGGCTCGCCATGGACGATGCCCCATCTTAAGCCCGATCCGCGCGCCGAACAAGCCATCGGTCGCCGAGGACTGCCTCGTGGATCGTCGATAGCGCCGCGCTCGCGTCGCGCCGTAGGGTGGGTGGTCGGTTCAACGATCGCGACTGTCAGACATGATCGGCCGCGACAGCCGGAAGCGCTCGTAGCCGCCGGGAAGCGGATCGCACTCGATGAGCAGGTCGGGATCGCGCCGCAGCGCTCCATCGATGCGCATGCGCAACGAGTGCGTCGTCTCCGGCGGCGGCGGACCGGGATGACGCCATTCGGTGCGGCACTGATCGGCCCCCGGCGGCGGGACGACGTAGGTCACCGGCCCGTCGGCGGCGACGGCGTCCTGGTATTGCCCGAGCCGCGACCAGAACGGTTCGAACTCCGCGACACGGCAACGCTGGCCGGTGAGGAATGAAAGCAGGTGGGCGTCGAAGATTTCCGCGACGGCGACGTCGTCGTCGCCGGCCGCAAGCGTCGCGGCGAGCGGTTCGAGGACGTGCGGCCGACCGAGCTGCTGCACCATGGCGAACTGCCCGACCGCCCAGCCGAGCCCCAGCGAAACGACGGCGACGCGCCCCGCTCCGCCGAGCGTCCGATCCGCGAAGATGACGGCCGCGATGGCCGGCACGAACACCCACAGGGGGATCAGGTATCGAATCGTGTTGAAGTCGTGCGCCGCGCCGGACAGCACGTACAGCGCCACGGTGATCGCGGCGCCGGCGGCGAACAACGTCGCCGGCTCGTAGCAACCCGCCGCAAGCCGAAGGAGTCCGCCGATCGATTCGCGGCGGGCGAGGACAAAAACGGCACAGGCGGTCGCTGCCGCGCCGACGACCAGCCAGTTCGCGCCGGATGCCATGGCGGCGACAACGATGTCCGGCGGCTCAAACGGCGGGGGCCGGCCGATCGTCACCAGATCGAGAAACGGCCGGGCGTCGGCGCCAAACAGCAGGGGCAGGCCGCACGCGAGATAGGTCAGCGTCGAACCGATGGTCCACAACGGTCGGATGCCGAGCGGCAGCGAAGGGTCCATCGCGCCCGCGCCGATGACGGCCAAGACGACGTACATGACCGCCGGCATCGCGCCAACCAGAAGACCCGCCAGTAATGGACCGGCCGAAGGCAGCCCGCCGCGCAGGCGGGCGACCACGTCGGTGCGTTGCCACGATGCGATGATTCCGGTCAGTGCCGCCGCGCAGAGGATCACGCCGGCGACCGGGGGCGAGACGATTCCGAGCAGCAACCGCGAGTAAAGTCGCTCCTCCTCAACCCAGACCGCCCAACAACAGTTCAGCAGCAAGACGACAATCAGGGCGACGACGGGAAGCGTCGTGTGTCCCAAGGCCAGCGCGACGCGAGGCAGCAGGCAAGGCGACGAATCGTTGCTCTGCGGCGAAGCGCAATCCGCGGCACGCGATGGCCGTTCGCCCAGCTTTTTCAGCAACCAGTGGAAGGCGATCGGCGCCGCGAACAGGACGATCGACGGATTGACCCACCATCCGACGCCGATCAGCGCGCCGAATGCAAAGAGCCGTCGACGATGGCGCCGCGGCGTCACGGGATTCTCCGCTTCGGTGCTTCGAGAGGCGAACCACTCCAGATACGCCCACAGGGCGCAGCTTCCGATCAGCAGGATCTCCACGTATCCGCCTCGGGCCGAGATCGACCATTGCGCGAACATCGGCGGCGCGGCCAGCAGCAACGCGACAGCGGCCGCCGCGCCGGACCGCCCGAACCACCGCGCCAACATGAGATACTGAACGGCGACGAATGCCGCGAAGAAGCACAACGGCCCGACGCGCAATGCGACGATGGGGTCATCGAACCATGGGCCCAGGGCCGCGATGAGGTACGCTTCGGCCGCTCCCATGTACCGTTGGCCGTAAAAGTAGATCGGCAGCCGCCGCCCCTCGGCGATGTCCTGGGCCATGATGCCGACGATCGCCTCGTCCGAGTGCAGCAGCGTCGCGCCGCGCTCAACCAGCGGCCACCGGGCGGCGAACGTGGCCACGATCAACAAGGCGGCCGCGATCCAATCCAGCCGCGACAACCCGCTCGGCGGCGATCGCCGGCTCGACGACGACCGCCCGGCGCTGGCCGGCGTGAAGAGCCACTCTTCCATTTCAACGGCCGTCGGCGTCGGCGGATCGGCCGTCGGGTGATGGACCGGATCTGATGTCGGGTGCGAACGCTTCATGGTCGATGCAAGTCGATTTCCGGGCGACCCGGCGGCCCGGCGGTCCGGCGGCGCGAAACGAAGACTCTCGGCGCGTCCGGACATGACGGCGTCGCTCGTTTTTTCGGTCGTTTTCGGCGGGGGGATTAGGACATCTTTCCGCTGCGCAGAATGGCGATCAGCAGCCCGGCGGACATGACAAAGCTCAGGGCGTACCCCACGAATCCGAAGTAGCGAATCGGGATCCCCAGGATCGCGGAGTCCGTCTCCATGCTCAGCAACATGCTGCTGCCGATAATCGTCGAGGCCGCGAGCAGGCCGAAGGCGATTCGATTGCTGGAGCGGTCCATCTCGTTGGCGAGGTAGTCGAGATTCTCGTGCTTGATGTTGACCTGAAACTGCCCGCGGCCCATCCCGCGCAGGACGTCGCGAATCAGGCGCGGGGCGTCCCGCGCGATGCTGTAGAAGTGCCATGCCGACATCCGCGCCATCTTGAAGAGCCGCCGCGTGCTGAGGCGGTCGCGCAGCATGCTGGAGATCTTCGGCTGCATGAGCTCCACGAGATTCAGATCGGGATCGATTTGCAGCACGACGCCCGACACGGTCGACAGCGACTTGAACAGGGCGACGAAATCGCGCGGCAGCGTCACGTCGTTGCGCCGCACCGTCTCGACGAGCTCGTGAAAGATCGTGCCCAGTTCGAGCCGGTGCAGGGGAAGTCCGTAGTATTTTTCCAGCCAGTGACGAAGGTCCGCGGCGAGCATCTCGCGATCCGTCGTACGGCCGACGGCGCCCATGTCGGCGAGGACCTCGACGATTACGTCCACCTCGCGGCGAATCGTGGCCACGATCCCGATGACCAGCCGCCCGACGAATTCGTCGTCGAGCTGGCCCACCATGCCGAAGTCGTAGAGCACGATGCTCGACGGCGGGCGAAACAGGAGATTGCCGGGGTGCGGGTCCGCATGAAACAGTCCGATCTCGAATATCTGCCGCAGAAAGCACTCGGCCAGCGTCCGCGCCAGGGCCTTGCGGTCGAAAGCGCCCGGCGGGAGTTGCCCGTTGTCGGGACGGACCGCCCGCTCCAGCGCCTCGTGAAGATGGACCCCGTCCATGTATTCCAGCGTCAGAACTGCCGAGCCGGTAAGGTCCCAGCGGACGTCCGGCGTGGCGACGCGCGGGTCATCGCGAAACGCCTCGTGAAAACGCGCCGTCGCCGAGGCCTCGTTGATGAAGTCCAACTCGCGGCGGATCGTCTGGGCGAACTCGTCGACCACCATCTTCGGTCGGTAGGGGCGCATCTCGGGGAACATCGCGTCGGCCCGCTCCGCCATCCATTGGAGAACGTAAATGTCGAGCTGAATCGTCTGCTCGATGTCGGGCCGCTTGATCTTGACGACGACGTCGACGCCGTCCTTCGTCGTCGCCCGGTGGACCTGGGCGATGGACCCGCTGGCAAAGGGCGCTGCCGTAAACGACTTGAACGCGTCGTCCACCGATACGCCGGTATCGTCGCGGAAGATTCGCCGCGCCTGCTCCGGTGGAAACGGCGATACGTCGTCCTGCAATCTCTCCAGTGCGGCGAGGATTTGCGGCGGAAAAATGTCGGAGCGCGTGCTGGCGATCTGACCGAGCTTGATGAACGTCGGACCGAGCTCCTCGCAGACCCGCACCAGCCGATGGCCAATCGCCACCAGCGGATCGATCTCCGTTTCCTCGACCGGCTTCCCGCGGCGGAACCAATCCGCCGACGGCACGTAACGCCCGAGCTGAAGCCGCTCGACGACGTGCCCGAACCCGTGCTTCGACAGGACCTGCACGATGGCCCGCACCCTGGCAATCGTTCTGAGTGTCTTGGGCAACGTGGCCAACGACATGACGATCCTGCTCTCGGCGCCTGACGACGGCGGGATCGACCCTCCGCCGGGCGGGGACGCAATATAACGATCATCGAGTGTCCCTGCTTGATGGTTGACTTACCGGCTCGGTATATTCGGGCCCTGACGCCGATTCGCCCCCATCGGCGGGTCCGCCGGGGCACGGTCGATCAAATACTCCATGAATGTCATCAACGCCGGGCATCGGTGGTGCCAGTCGGCGCGCCGCAGTACGCTTGATCGATGGGCCGGTGGTCGGGCGACCCCTTCGCTTCCGGGCGGGCTCGCTACCCCGAATCGTCAGCAGGCATGCGAGGCACTCTTGGCTTGGACCATCACCCGAGATTTGAAATTCGCCCATTCATTGCAAGTCGTTTTTCACGTGAAAGTCGTCCGTGACGTAAATGAGCTCGACTCCACGCACCGCCGGCGGCGCTTCTGGATGGCCGTCGCGGCGATCGGCGCCGTGCAATTCGCCTGGCACGGCGCCACGCTGACACAGACCTTCGTCCTGGACGACTTCACCTGGCTGGCCTGCGCGGCGCGCAGCCGGCAGTCGCCGGGAAACATCTTCACCCTCGAGGTTTCCGGCTTCCTTCGGCCGGTGGTCCACCTGGCGTTCCTCGCGAACTACGCCTGCTGCGGCATGTCCGCGTGGGGCTACTACGCCGTGAACGTCGTCCTCGAAATCGCCGGCACGGTCGCCTTTTCGGCGCTGGCCCTGCGACTGACCGGAAGCGGCGTGGCGGCCGTCTGCGCCGCGGCCCTCTTTGCCGGGCATCATTCCCACGGCGAGGTCGTCAGTTGGATATCCGCGCGGACCAGCTCGCTGCTGGCGATCTGGACGTTGATCGCCATCCTCGCATGGCTGCGATGGCGCGCGTCCGGGCGGATTCGATGGTGGTCGCTGGCGCTGACCGCTTTTCTGCTTGCCCTGTTGACGAAAGAGGAAGCCGTGGCCCTGCTGCCGATCCTGCTCGTCGTCGATCGCCTCCGAGGGCCTGACGCGGCGACCGGCTCGCCGCGACCGCGAAGCTGGACATGGACGCTCGGTTCGTTGGCGCCATTCGGAGTATTGCTCGCCGCATATCTGGCGATGCAGCTTTCGGTCCAATCACGCAACGCGTTGGTGGCCGCGGGCGACTACGAATTCGGTCCCTCGGCGCTGGCCCGATGGTTGGACCGAGGGTCTGGCCTGTTCGTCGTCAAGCGCGCGGCCGCGAGCCCCTGGCGCGAATTGACGCTGGCTGCGCTCATTGCCGTCGGATGGTTCGTGCTGCGACGGGGCCCGTCCGCGTTGCGGCGTACCGCCCTGTTGGGATGCGTCATGTCGCAGTTGGCTCTCCTGCCGACCGCGGGCTTCACGTCGCATGACGCGTCGCGATACTTCTACGTCGCCTCGATCGGCTCATCGCTCGCCTGGGCCGCCGTCATCGCCGGCGCCGCGACGGCCCTGCGACCGGGCAGAGCCGTTTCGCTGGCGATCATCTTGGCGGCGACCGCGACGTTGCTGACGCACCTTCATGACCAGCGCCGTCGTACGCAATCCTTCAGAGATCGCAGCGAGGCGAACCACGCCATCATCGCCGCGGCCCGGGACATGCAGTCCGTCTGGCGGACGGCGCGCGAATCGGACGCCCACTTGTGTTTCGTCCACGCGCCGCTGGGGGACATCGAGATGCGCGGCCTGCTCTGGCTCGTGGGCCGCGTGGAAGGTAGCCGGATTCACTTTGCGGTAGGATGGCCGACCGATGGCGCATGCGGCGTCGAGGATTCGATCCGTATCACATGGAACGACGAAGGGCGCTGCTTTACGCCCGGCTGATGCCCGCCACGTCCGTTCACGGGAAGACCGGATGGCGGAATTCTCCATGACGGGTGCAAGCGTATGAACCGGCGGGGTCGCTTGTGGCGATACGGTCGCATCGCCGTCGTGTTCGTCCTCATCTTCTTCGCTGCGCGATCGACCTACCGCGTCTCTCGCCGGGCGGTGCGCGCCCACGCCAAGGCCCTGCTGGATCGGGTGGAGGCGAATGAGGAGCGCTTCGCCCGGGTGCGCCGGCGACTGCCGGGCAGCGGCACGATCGAGTATCGGTGCCTGGGCCGCGACGACGCAACCGATGCCGTCCGCGATCGCTACATGGCCCAATACGTCCTGACGCCGCTGGTCCTGGACGTCCGACGCCCCCATGAATGGGTCGTCGAAGATCGGCCCGTCGTTGCCACGGGAGCCACCGTCCCGCCGACTTCCGGTCTTCAGCTCATTTTCGACGCCGACAACGGGATTCGCCTATACCGCAGGACCGCGCCCTGATGATCCTTCAAATCGTCGCTCTGGCGCTGCCGATCGCCGCCGCCTACGGCGTGCTGGAGCGATTGTCGTGCTTCCCGCGCGGCCGCCCGGGACGTTTCTGGATGATCCTGTCTCTGTCCGCCGGGATCGGCCCGGGCTTCGCATCGTGTTTCTTTTTCGCGTGGCTGGCGCTGTTCGGCGCCGCCAACCGCTGGTTTTTCATCGCCGAATTCATCGTCTACGGCTTGTGCATGGCGATGGCGATCGCCCGGACACGCCGGAGTCCAACCGCAATTCAGGATGTGCAACTGACGGATCGACCTCGATTGAAGGCCGATCGGACCGTGCGCGGCGCCCTCACTCTCTTTGCGCTCCTTGCCGCCGCGGGCTTCTGGCTCGTCTGGCGGGCCCATCCCCACGGGGACTGGGACGCGTGGGCCATTTGGAACCTGCGGGCGAGGTTCCTCTTTCGCGGCGGGGAGCAGTGGACGGACACCTTCCTTCCTCCGCTCTCGTGGACCCACCCCGATTATCCCCTGCTCCTGCCCGCGTCCGTCGCCCGGCTCTGGTTCTGGGGCGGGTCCGAAACGACCGTCGCGGCGGCGATGATTGCGTTTGTCTATTCGGCCGCCACGGTCGGCCTGCTGGCGTCATCGGTAACGAGATTCGGCGGTCTGGCGCAGGGCTGTTTCGCGGCACTGGCCTTGATCGGTAACGAGTTCTTTTTGACCCACGCCGCAGCGCGGTACGCGGATGTCCCTCTGGCGTTTTTCATCCTGGCGGCCATCGTCATGCTGGGCACGGCGGTCGCGTCAATTGAGCACGCGGCTTCCGCACTCGCCGTTGCCGGAGTGGCCTGCGGACTGGCCGCCTGGACCAAGAACGAAGGACTCCTTGTCCTGATCTGTGTGCTCGGCGGCTGGGGCCTTGTCGCTGCACGGACCCGCGGCGTCCGTGCATGGGGCCGGGGCCTGGCGCCGCTGACCGTGGGCCTCTTCGTTCCTCTGATCATCGTGGCGTGGTTCAAGTGGCGGTACGCGCCGACGAACGACCTCGTCGCCGCGGCGACGTCGAGCGACATTCGCCAGCGCCTGCTCGACGGGTCGCGCTACCTGAAGGTCGCAGGGACGTTTCTTTATGGTCTCGTCGGGTATGGCGACGGTCTCGTGGCGGCCCTGCCGCTGGTCGCCCTTGTGCTGGGGAGGCGGGCGCAGGGAGCGCACCGGTCGGTAGTCGCGCTGGCGACGACAATCGTGATGCTGATGGCCTGCGGATACGTCCTCATCTACATCCTCTCGCCGCACGATCTGGATTGGCACCTGCGTACGTCGTTGAAGCGGCTGATCCTGCACCTCTATCCGTCGATGCTCTTTGCATTTTTCGTGTTCGTGGACTCCCCGTCCGCGGCGACGCCGACGGCGGCGCGCGGGGCCGCGACATCGGGTTGAGGGCGGCGCCCTGCCGCCAAGTGGAATCAGGTCTTGATGCCGTCCATGAGCACGACGGCCACCGGCCCGAAGATCAGGACCGGCAGCCAGATGGCCAGCGCCGGCGGAACGCCGATCAGGTCGAGGTTGGTTTGCTGAAAGAAAAACGTGATCACAAAGCACAGGGCGCAGGCCGCCATGCAACGCCCGCCGACGACGACGACCGACGCCCGTTCGCGGTTCAGGAAAAACGACATGCCGATGCAGATCATGATGATGTTGACGAAGACGACCGTGAGCCGGCGGTGCTTGAGCTTGATGAATTCGCTGGTGCCGGACTCGGCGAAGCGCAGGCGCAGCCGCTCAATTTCGCGCAAACTCATGAAGCTCGTCCACAACGATGCCTGTTGCAACGCCAGTTCCCGGGGCTGGAGGTCGGAGGCGTATTCGCGAATCGGTTCCGCCCCCAGGTCCGCTTCGGTCACCGGCGCCGTCGGGTCCGCCTCGGATGCGGCGAATCGCATTCGCGATCCGTTGTCGAGGTGCCAGACCCTTCGCTCCGGGTCCCAGTCCGCGCGGTCGGCCCGGATGACCTCGGTCATGCGGTTGTCGGCGTCGCGCTTCATGATGATGACGCCGCGCATCTCGTGGGCCTGCGGGTGGAACTGATTCGCGGACACCAGCGCGTTGTCCCGGTCCGGCTGAAACCAGACGGCGAAGGAGTGGCGCCCCTCGATGTCGCCGTGGCCGCGCGCCAGCTTGTCCGCGAAGCGGGGAATCAGCAGTTCCTGATCGATGACCCACAACGCGTTGAGACCCAGGGCGGCGATCAGCACCGGCGCCGCCACGCGGTACAGACTCGTCCCGGACGCCAGGATCGCGGTCAGCTCGTTGGTGCGATGAAGCCGTCCGAGCGTGAAGCACGCCGCCATCAACAGGATGGCGCCCGCCAATTGTGCAAAATAAACGAGCAGGTTATGGCCGTAATAATCGATGATCTTGACCATCGTCTGCGCGGGGCTGTCGCCCGTGACGTTCGTGAACTCGTCGAGGTTGACGAACAGATCCAGGACGATGTAGAGCCCGATCATCACCGCCATGGCGATGACGTAGTTGGTGAACAGGGCCCGCAGAATATAACGATCCAGCGTCTTGAGCATCGTCGTCGGCCCTATTCCGCCTGACCGGGGCGCATCGGTCCGCCCGTCATCGCTATCGCGCCCTCGCGCAGGTTAGATACGCCCGTCATCGCTTCAACACTCGAAAGCCCACCAGCGCCGTGGCGGCGAACAGGATGAGGGTCGATCCCCACATCACCGCCAGACTCAGGCCGATGTAATCCGGCCGGTCCGCAAGATTGCGCCCGACGATGCTCGACACCACGACGATCAGCGACGGCAGGCAACTGATGCCAAAGGCCGTCAGCACCTGTCCGCCGCGGACGATGATGCCGAGGATCGCCCCCATGGTGACCACCGCGATGGCCGACAGCGAATACGACGCGCGGAAGTGAATCTCGCCCAGGACGTCGGTTCGATAGCTCCGCACCTTGTTCTTGAACGACTCGTAGGCCTCGAGGTAGCGCGGTTGCAGACTCGACAGCGCGCCACCCTCCATCAGTATCTCCGGGGCCACCGCTCCGAACCGCGAGCGCAGGCCCGGTTGATCCATAAACTCCACCGGCTTGAGCGATTCGCGGGGCTTGCGTACCTGGCGGGCGTCGGTCTGCCCGGGGTCGGCGCGCCGCTGCGTCACGTTGTCCAGAAGGTTCAGGACGACGACGGGACGATAACGATCGTATGAACTGCGCAGCTCGACGGTCGCCCGCTCCGCCGTGTAGACGATGCGCCCGTGGGCGCCGGTCTCGACGACGCGCACGACGTTCATCGCCGGGCGTCCATCGTGCGGATCCTGCCCGCCCTCTTGGACGTGGACGTCATATTGAAGGTCCGGTCCGCGCAGCGTGAAATAGCCCTTCTCGCGAAGCTGGGACGCAACCTCCTCATAGAGCATCCACTCCATCAGCAGGCGGCGAAGCCCGAATAGGCGATCGTCGATCTCCGGCCCTTCCATGGGATTCTCCCGGTACCGAAGCAGCGACGGGAGATTCTCGAACTTGATCTTGCGCTTGATCGGCACCGGTATGTCGAACGGACCGAGGATCTGGTGCGCCAGGTCGAAATACTGACGGCGCGACGCGTCGAAGGTGCGCACGCCCTGAAGATCGACCGTGACCTTCGGCGTCGATTCGGAGCGGTCGAAGTCGATGATCGTCGCGTCGGCCGTGCCGAAACGCGCCGGCTCGTCGTCGTCGATCTCGAGAAACGTCACGCCGCTGAGCAGGAGATAAGAATGATCGCGCGAACCCTCCGACGGAACCAGACCGGGATCGAGGGCGTCGCAGCGGTTGGCCATGATGCGGTATTTGCCGAACACCAGCGGTTTGGCCTGCTGAAACTGGCTCATCACGATCGTCGGGATGTCGCGCCGCGTCACGTCGGCAATGCGCTTCGAGAGCCCCGGGATGAGAAAGTTCCAGGACCAGTAGGTGACGCCGGTGACGGCGAGGCCCAGGGCCGCCGCCGCCAGAAGCAGCCGATGGATGTTGATGCCCGCGGCGCGGCACGCGGTGATTTCGTTATCGGCCGACGCCCGGCCGTAGGTGATGGCCGCGGAAAACAGGGCGGCGATTGGAAGGATCAGCGTGATGGCGACCGGGGTCAAAAAGGCGAAGACCTGGACCAGCTTGTCGGCGCCGAGCCCCTCCCCTTTGAAAAGATTGGCCACGCCCCCGCCCAGTACGAGCAGCAGCGTCAACGCCACGGCCGTCATGGCAAACGTCTTGAGCAGCTCGCGTCCGAAATAGCCGTGGAGTGTCAGCATGGAGATCGAGTGGAGTCGCCGGGCGCCGGGCCTTCACGGCGACATGCCTCGCGACTGCGGCGGGCGACCGGCGGCGTCGGGAAGGAGTCTAGGCGGTTGAGGCGCGGGGTCAAGAACGACGGGGACCGCCGCCGCGCCGAGGGCGGAATCGCTTGACGCTGCCGGGCCGGCCCGCTCTTATTATGTTGGATTCTGCCCGGGCCGCGACCGATGAAACCGTTCGTCCGAAAGTCGAACGATCTCCCCGAGGCACACGCCGGCCGTTCCGGAATCACCAAGGAGCAGGCGCCAAGATCATGCCCAATATCACCAAGACGACTCCGTCGCGCGCCGACCGGCTGCGCAAATGGTCGGTGGATGATTCCCTCGAGCTCTACAACATCCGCCAATGGGGGCTCGGGTTCTTCGACATCAACGAAAAGGGCCACATGGTCGTCGCGTCGCGCCGAAATGACGGGCCTTCGATCGATCTGAAGGCGCTGATCGATGAGCTGCGCGAGCGCGGCATCGATTTGCCGATCCTGATTCGCTTCTCCGACGTGCTCCGGGCCCGCATCGAGCAGTTCTGCGAGGCGTTTCAGGACGCGTTCGTCGAGCACGGCTTTACCGGCGGCCATCGCGGCGTCTATCCCATCAAGGTCAATCAGCAGCGTCACGTCGTCGAGGAGATCGTGAAATACGGCGCGCCCTATCACTACGGCCTGGAGGCCGGCTCCAAGCCCGAGCTCCTCGCGGCCCTGGCCATGCTCGATTCCACCGAAGCCCTGACTATCTGCAACGGCTACAAAGACGTCGAATACATCGATGTCGCCCTGTGGGCCACGAAGATGGGCCGGCCCGTCATTCTCGTCGCCGAGGAGTTCGGTGAGCTGGAGCGGATCATCGATCGATCCGCCGCCATGAAAGTGCGGCCGAACATCGGCTTCCGCATGAAGCTCGCCGCCCGCGGGTCCGGCCGATGGCAGGAGTCCGGCGGATCACGATCGAAATTCGGCCTGAGCATCGCCGAGATTCTCCGAGGCGTCGAACTGCTTCGCTCCGAGAACATGCTCGACTGTCTCGTCCTGACACACTTTCACATCGGCAGCCAGATCACCAACATCCGCTCCGTCAAGGAGGCCCTCGCCGAGGGCATCCGCGTCTATCTCGAGATGGCCAAGCTCGGGGCCGGTCTCAAGTATTTCGACGTCGGCGGCGGCATGGCGGTCGACTACGACGGCAGCTCGAGCAACTTCGCCTCCAGCGCCAATTACACCATGAAGGAATACGTGTCGGACATCGTCGCCGCCGTGGTCGAGGCCTGCGAGGGGGCCGGCGCGCCGCACCCGACGATCGTCACCGAATGCGGCCGGGCCATCACCGCCCATCATTCCGCGTTGATCTTCAACGTCCTCGGCGTGACCGAACTGGCCGACCAGGCCGTCCCCGCCGCATTGCCGGAAGATGCCCATACCGTCCTGCACAATCTCCTGGATACCTATCAGTCGATCTCATCGAAAAACTTCCAGGAGGCCTATCATGACGCCATCCACGCCCGCGACGAAGCGCTGACGCTCTTCAATCTCGGCTATCTCACCCTGGCCGATTGCGGCGTCGTCGAACGCATCTTCTGGGCCGCATGCCGCAAGATACAAAACCTCATCATGGAAAAGGAATACGTCCCCGAGGAGCTCAGCGGCCTGAAGGCCCAGCTCGCCGATACCTATGTCTGCAATTTCTCCGCGTTTCAATCCGTCCCCGACTGCTGGGCCGTCGGCCAGCTCTTTCCCATCGTGCCCATTCACCGCCTGACCGAAGAGCCCACCCGACGCGGAATCCTCGCCGACATCACCTGCGACAGCGACGGGAAAATCGACAAGTTCATCGACCTCCGAGACGTGCGGTCCGTCCTCGAGCTCCACGCCTTCACCGGGGAAAACTATTACCTCGGCATCTTCATGACCGGCGCCTACCAGGAAATCCTCGGCGACATGCACAATCTCTTCGGCGACACCAACGCCATCCACGTCACCATGGCCGACGACGGGCAATACTTCATCGAGCACCTCGTCGCCGGCGACACGGTCGACGCGGTCCTGTCCTATGTCCAATACCCCGCCAATACCCTGATCGAGCGGTTCCGCAGGTCCGTCGAGGCCGCCGTCCGTCGCAAGCAGCTCACCTTTCACGAATCCGCCGAGATCCTCCGCCGCTACGAACGCGGCCTGAAAGGATACACCTACCTCCGCGGATGATCCTGTTGAGGATGTCCCGCGTTTTCGAGGGGCCCTTCCCCGACGCACAAGTCGCGTGCCGATGGGGTGTCGATGGGCGGCGTCCGGCCATGCTCCGCCTACGGCGTCTCGTCTCGCCGACCGTCGCGCCGCTGCCCCCGTTCGTCGTAGATGCTCAGATCGACGTCCAGAAGCCACTTCGTCGTGGTCACGATCTGGCCCGTATGAAACGCGAAATGCTCCACGACGTGGGCGATCGCCGCCGCCCCGCTGACGCGATAGGACTGAATGTCATACGTCGCCGTCAGCGCCGCCTCGTCACACGCCCGAATGACGCCGCACGCCGCCCCCACCGTTTCCGCCAGCGGTCCGAGCATCGCCTCGCGGCCGATGCCTCCCTGGCGGTCGAATTCCGCCTGGCGGTCGCGCTCCATCGGCTGCCCGCCGATCCCCCCGATGATCCACTGGCGGACGTTGCCGGCCAGGTGCAGCACCAGGTTCGCCGCGCTGTTGCTTCGCGCGTTGGGGCGATACCATAACTGCCGCTCATCGAGCAGATGCCCGCAGCGGTTGATCTGCCCGAGGTGGTCCTCGAGCTTCCTCGCGGCGTACTCGCGAAATGCTTCGGCAAGGGATCGTGCCATGGCGCGGGTATCCTATGCCGCCCTGCCCGCCCGGTCAGCCCGCACGCGCCGACTGCGATATCATCTCGCCGATGAAGCTGCTCGTGGACGAAGCGATCTGGGGCGCGCCGGAACTCTTCGGGCCCCTGGGCGACGTGCGCACCTTCGACGGCCGCCGGCTGCGGCCCGACGACCTCGAAGACGCCGATGCCCTGATCGTCCGCTCCGTTTCTCCCGTCGGCGAGCCGCTCCTCGACGGCTCGGCCGTCCGCTTCGTCGGCGCCGCCTCATCGGGAATCGACCACGTCGACCGGCAATACCTCGCCAGCCGGGGGATCACTCTCGCCGACGCCGCCGGTGGCAACGCCGTCACCGTCGCCGAATACGTCGCCGCCGCGCTGTGGGTGATGGCCCGGCGATGCCGACGACCCCTGGAGGAACTGACCCTCGGCGTCGTCGGCGTCGGCCGCATCGGTTCGATCGTCGCCGACTTCGCCGCGGGCCTGGACATGAAAGTCGTCGGCTGCGACCCGCCGCGGCGCAGCGCCGGTGATGCCGGCCTCGTTGATTTCCCCGCGCTGGCCGACGCCGCCGATATCGTTACCCTGCACGTCCCGTTGACCCGCGACGGCCCCGACGCCACCGCCGACGTCGTTGACGCCGCCTGGCTCGGGCGGCTCCGGCCCGGCGCCTGGCTGGTCAATACTTCGCGCGGCGGCGTCGTTCGCGAGGACCATCTGCTCGCGGCCATCGCCGACGGCCGAATCGGCGGTTGCGTGCTCGACGTCTGGCGCGGCGAGCCCGACGTCAATCGCGAACTCCTCGCCGCCGCGGACATCGCCACGCCCCATATCGCCGGCCAGTCGATCGAAGCCCGCCGTCGAGCGGCCCTGATGATCCGCGACGCACTGGCTCGCCATCTGGGCATCCCCGGACACGTCAGCGGGACCACCGGCGCCGCACAAACAGCGGGGAGCATCGGCGTCCCGCCGGTGCGAACGACCATCGCCGACCCGGGGAGCATCGGGGCCTGCCCTTTACGTCGCGAAGCGAGGTCAAGGGTCCCGCCGGTGTCAAGGCCAACAGCCGCCACCATCGCGGCCATCCGTTCCACGCTGGATCTCGAAGCCGTCAGCCGGGCGATGAAGGCCGAACTGTCGCCCGCCGCCGGCCCCGAGGCGTTTGACGCGCTCCGAGCGCGATTCGCCAACCGCCGCGAAACCATTTCGCGTCCGTAGCGCAGCGCCGCCACCGGTCGCCGGGGGGTCTTATCTCTTCACCCACTTCCAAAGGGGTCGAAATGTAGGCGGGCCCTTCCATGCACAGGGGCGGTGCCCCTGCCTATTGACGCCCAGCCCTTCGGGCTGATTAGGTCTTCAGCCCGGAGGGCTGAGCGTCAGTAGCCGGTGGCCGGCGCAG